>Ga0209431_10005072_pt1 | contig 10282 bp, 7 predicted proteins | sample RifCSP13_3_FD_184021 | JGI IMG/M metagenome (GOLD analysis project Ga0209431, IMG submission 184021) | Soil microbial communities from Rifle, Colorado - Rifle CSP2_sed 13_3 (SPAdes) (version 2) | ecosystem: Environmental > Terrestrial > Deep subsurface > Rock core/Sediment | place: Rifle... | reverse complement strand
GTAATACGGCGTATTACGACCCTGAGGAGAAGGCGATAATCCATTACAAGGGGAACAGATATTTCCTCATGAGCGGCCTAAGGTACAAGAACCAGGGGATAGACCAATACGCAACAGGCCGGAAGGAGTTCCAGGGCCTGGAAGGAACATGGAAGGACGCGGAGGACGGTCTCCTCGACGGAAACCCTATATCTCAAGGCTCCGTGGACTCGGTCCTTTCATTAACCGTCAATGTCCAGGCAAACGGTGAGCAGACCGTATATTACTGGATATGCGTTGGAGAGAACTACGCTGAGGTGAGCGGCCTGAACAGGGTGATCGTGAAAAACGGCCCTGATTTCTTCATGCGCCGCACTGAAAATTATTGGAAGGCTTGGGTGAACAAGGAGGGGTTTAATCTGGATGTCCTTCCTGAGCACATCAGGAACCTTTACAAAAAAAGCCTTCTTATCTTAAGGACAAACGTGGACGCAGACGGGTCGATTATAGCGGCAACGGATTCGGACATCCAGCATTATGCCAGGGACACCTACAGTTACATGTGGCCGAGGGACGGAGCCCTTATATCCTATGCCCTGGACATGGCAGGTTATCTCGGTATAACCAGGAGGTTCTTTGACTTCTGCCTCGACATAGTGAGCAAGGGAAAGGAGTCCAGCGGGTATTTCCTTCACAAATACAACCCGGACGGCTCCCTGGGGAGTTCGTGGCATCCGTGGATAAGCTACGCCGAGAAACAGCCTTACTTGCAGACAAAACAGATACCGTTTGGGATTAGCAGTTATCGCTGGGTAAGCGACCAGAAGCATCTCCCGATCCAGGAAGATGGGACGGGGCTTGTGTTGTGGGCTTTGTGGTTTCATTTCCAGAAGTTCAAGGACATAGAGTTCTGCATAAGTCAGTACGAGAAGATGGTAGTCAGGTGCGCGGACTTCCTTGCATCTTACAGGGACACTGAGACAGGGCTTCCCCTTCCTTCTTACGACCTGTGGGAGGAAAACAGGGGTATCCACACTTTTACAGTATCCGCGGTATATGCCGGGCTGAAGGCAGCCGAAAATTTCTCCACCTTCTTCGGTGATACTGAAAGAGCTCGCGGATACGGGAAGGCTGCGGAAGAGATCAAGGAGGCCCTGGACAAATACCTTTACAGCCATGAATATAAGAGGTTTTTAAGGAGTTTGTTCCCTTCCGAGGGAGGTTTCGAAGCCGACCCTACCATTGACGCCAGCCTTTTTGCCCCGTTCTATTTCGGCATGTTCGGGCCCAGGGACGATAGGGTGGTAAACACGATGAACGCCATAAAGGAGCAGCTTTGGGTAAAGACGGAAGTGGGGGGAGTGGCGCGCTATAAGGGTGACAGCTACCAGAAGGTCTCCGAAAACATAGATGATGTACCGGGGAACCCATGGTTTATATGCACCCTATGGCTTGCCCAGTGGTACATAGCCAGGGCCGAGAATCCTGAAGAACTTAAAGATGCCGTTCAAATCCTTGAGTGGGTGGCATCCAGGGCGCTCCCCTCAGGGGTCCTTGCGGAGCAGGTTCATCCATACACGAACCAGCCGATATCAGTATCTCCCTTGACGTGGAGCCACGCAACGTTTGTAACAACTGTCCTTGAATACCTGAAAAAGCTTGAAGAGATCAACCTTTGCCCAAGCTGTCATATGCCGATATACAAGGTCAAAGGATAGACGTAAAGAGGGGTTATGGACGCAGGTAAAAGAGGGCTGACATCTTTCCTAACCTTGTTCCGGTTTTTTAAATCTCAGGGCCTTCATCCTCTTCTTCCTCGCCTCTATCTGCTTCCTTTTCTGTTTTTCAGAAGGCTTTTCATAGAAGCTTCTAACCTTAAGTTCTTTGAAGAGACCTTCCTTCTGCAACTGACGCTTTAAGAGCTTCAGTGCCTTTTCAATATCGTTACCGAAAACTTTTATATCCAAAATATATCTCCTTCCGCTTCCACTAAAAAATGGGGATTTGTTTATTGCCTGTATATTAGCCAAGATGGGTGATAAAAGTCAAGGAGTCCGTAACTCCCCCATGAAAAGAGGAGTTATGGACTAAGGTGAAAGAGGGCTTATATGCCAAAAGCGTTTATCTCCTTCCGCTTCCGGATCCCCTGCCTCCGCCGTAACCACCACCTCCACCTCCACCAAAACCACCTTTCTTTCCACCGAAGCCGCCCCTTGGTCCGCCGAAACTACGCTTCTCCCTAGGCTCCTGCGGTTTTGCTTCGGCAACGGACAGAGTCCTTTCCATAAATGCCGTGCCATTAAGGGTCTCCATCGCATTCTTTGCACCCTCTTCTGTAGCCATCTCGACAAAGCCAAAACCTTTAAGCTGCCCTGTATGTGAATCGGTTATTAAATTAACAGCTTCAACCTCTCCAGCCTTTGAAAAAAGCTCTCTAACGTCACCTTCTGTCGCCTTGAACGAAATGTTTCCCACATAAAGCTTCTTACCCATTTTCAACCCTCCTGTTTAGTATTTGATAAAACAAAATAAAAGGCCCGTTCAGGCTTTTTAAGCCAAAACGGGCCTAAAATTACAACGGGCATTATTTACCATAGAGATATGATATGACTTTATTGAAACATTGTCAAGCAAAAGGGTAATGTCGTTAGGTATTATTTCTCATAAAGCTTGGAAAACAGGTTCAATATATGCGGAACCACCTGCTTCTTCCTTGAGAGAACCCCTTTAAGATCATAGAGGTTCTTTCCTGCCGATGGGTAACCAAGGGTTGACGAAACCTCGCTGTCCGAGATGGCGAGAAGGAGGCTGTTCCCATAGGATATGTCGGTGACCAGGAGACCGGCCAGTGAATACCCCTCGGCCTCCTTCATTCTCAAAAGCCCTTCCTCCAAAACACCTCTAACATCATAAAACTCTCCAAACCCTACAACCTCGACCTGGCCTATGCCGAACTTCTTTCCTTTTACATTGTACGCCTTGAAGTCCGCCTTTATTATATCAAGGGGAGCCTTTCCAGAAAGGCCTGAACCTGCCTTGAAGAGCTCCCGAGAGTAAGATGCAGGATCAACACCTGCTATCTCAGAAAGCCTCTCTACCATTATCCTGTCCCTGTCAGTCGCGGTTGGTGACTTCAGCATAAGAGTGTCTGATATTATCCCGCTGAGCATTAACCCTGCAATACCTTTATCGGGATCTACCCCTTTCCTGAAGAACTTTTCGGCAATAAGGGTGGATGTGCTCCCTACAGGCTCGTTTACAAACCTTATGGGCGCAGAAGTATGGAAGTTTCCAAGTCTGTGGTGGTCGACCACCTCTGTTATCTCGACCTCCGATGCGCCGTCGACGGCCTGGGAAAGCTCATTGTGGTCCACAAGGATCAATCTGATCCCCGAAGGCCTAAGGAGATCTGAAGGGGCTATGACACCTCTAAGGCCGCCTTTGTCATCTGTAACAATAGCCACCCCTTCTTTCATCCTACCCCTGAACCCCTTTAAGGTCTCGGTCTCGGATACTGTAATGAAATCATTTGTGCAGAACCTTCCAACAGGGGATGACAGTAAGGTTAGCCATGCGGTTGTGGCAGAATCGAATGGCGAAACAATCACACTCACGCCATGTTCCTGCGCCAGCCTCAGGGTATCGTCGCTTACGTCAAGGTCGCCCGTGATTACAAGGAGCCTGATCCCCTTATGGATCGCAGCATTTTGAATCTCTTTCCTGTCCCCGACTATCACTATGCAGTCCCTCGGATTGCATTTCTCTATGACATCCCTGAAACTCTCCTCTGCCATGGCCCCCACAAACACAGATGCATTAAACTCGTCATCAGGCAAAGAAGCATAAAGAGCCCTTCCCTGAGTGGCCTCCACCACGTTTCCAACTGATGTATAGACCTCCCTTGCAGGGGACGGGGTCCTTCCTATCAACTGTTCCGCAAGGGTTGAAAGGGAGAGGATTCCCACCGGCCTTCCCTCTTCGGTAACAGGCACAAAGCGGACATTTTTACTTCCCATAGAGTTGATGACAGCGCACAAAGGCGCTTTTCTCGATGCCGAGACTATGTCCGTAGTCATCACGTCTCGAACTTTGGGGAAGACGTCGGAAAGGTATACGGGGGGATCAATACCAAAATACCGGAGGACAAAATCTGTCTGAGGATTGATGTTACCGGCCCTGGCAGCAATAACTCCCTCTTCACCCAGGGTCTTTTTCAGGGCTTCGTACCCAAGGGCTGAACAGATGGAATCAGTGTCAGGGTTCTTGTGTCCTATGATTATTGTGCTCTTTTCAGACACCTATTCCTCTTCATCCTCCTCAGCCTTGACCAGGTCCTCAAACTTTATATCAATACCGAATACCCCTACTATCTCTTCCCTTTCGTTCCTTATGGGGGCGGAGGCTGTTATACATAGGGCACCGGTTATCTTTGACGTATAAAAATCTGTGACGTGGATCTTACCGTCCCTGAGAGGTTCGATAAACCAGGACCTGTCTGAGAAGTCCTCACCTACTCCAAAATGCTCGTATTTTGCCTTGTCCAGCACCTGGGTGATATTCCTGGTTATCTTTACACCCTCCAGGTTTATCACATAGGCAAGCTGGATAAATGGGTGCTCCTCTACAAGCCTCTTCATTACAGGCTCCATCTCTGTGGGTTTCATTGTCCTCATGGCCCCATCCTCGAGGACTTTCTCTATAAAGTGAGTGGCCCACTCCCTGGCCTTTATCTTGAGCCTGTCAAGTTCGGATACAAAAAGCTCAGGTAGGTATTTGTGGGCAAGCCTTTCCATCTCCTCGGTTGATACGGAGGTCTCCCTTCCCTTCTCAAATTCCGCCATGACCCATTTGTTTATCTTTGCGACCCCCGGGTGGCGCTTATCTATCTTCTTTTCACCCTCAAGCCCAAGATGCATATTTGTCCAGGATGCGATACCTGCAAGCCCTGACTTATCTGTAACCATGACCCCCAAAGGCCTCTTTAGAAGGGCAGCTGTATCGAATATGTTATATATCTCCTCGTTCTTCAATACCCCGTCTGCATGGATCCCTGCCCTGGTAACATTAAAGTCTTCACCGACAAATGGATAGTTCGGCGGTATCCTGTATTTCAGCTCCTTTTTGAAGTAATCGGCAATCTCCGTAATAACGGTTGTATCGATACCGTTATTATCTCCCTTAAGGGAAAGGTACTCTATTATTAGGGCCTCTATAGGCGGATTTCCTGTTCTTTCTCCAAACCCGAGGAGGGCGCCGTTGGCTGCTGAACAACCGTAAAGCCACGCTGTTGCCGCATTTATATGGACCTTGTGGAAGTCGTTGTGGCCGTGCCACTCCAGCTCTTCCGGTGGAACCCCCGCGTCATCTGTCATGGACCTCACGAGCTTGTCTATGGCCCTCGGTAAGGCAGCCCCAGGGTATGTAACCCCATATCCCATTGTGTCGCAAAGCCTTATCTTAATAGGCATCTTGCTCTCTTCGGAAAGCTTCATCAGCTCTATAGCGAATGGTACCACAAAGCCATAGATATCGGCCCTGGTGACGTCCTCGAAGTGGCACCTGGGCTTTACCCCGGCCTCTATGGATGCTCTCACTACATCAAGATAGTCTTCCATGCACTGCCTTCTTGTCCTGTTAAGCTTAAGGAATATATGATAGTCCGACACTGATGTAAGGATTCCGGTTTCCTTAAGCCCCATGTCCTTTACAAGCTGGAAGTCCTTCTTAACAGCCCTTATCCAGCCGGTTACCTCAGGGAACCTGTGTCCCATCTCAAGGCATTTTTCCACAGCCTCCCTGTCCTTCTGGGAATAGAGGAAGAACTCAGACTGCCTTATGACCCCGTTGGGGCCGCCGAGCCTGTGGAGGAGGTCAAATATGTCAACGATCTGCTTAACTGAATAAGGCGGTCTCGCCTGCTGGCCGTCCCTGAAGGTGGTATCTGTGATCCAGAAGTCTTCAGGCACGCTTATCGGAAGGATCTTTCCGTCGAACGTTATTTTAGGTACCCCTGAATAAGGGAACTCGTGCCTTAAAAGATTCGGTTCCTTTACGTCCACCAGCGGAAACTCATTTGTCGGTTTAATAAGCCCTGAGCTTGACATATGCTCTCCTTCGTTATTTTTATGCGGGAAAAATACTTGTATACTGTATACAATTTGCCAGATAAAGTCAAGGTTAAACAGTTTCATAGGTTTATGACAGATAGAGCAGGTCATTTTATCTTGATTTTTGATATAACGTGATGTAATGTTTATGGATCTTTTCACAGCCCATACTCCTTTTGAAGAGGGTCAGTTTGGAAGCGATTCAAAGCAATGAATTAAAGAGAAAGATAGAGGAGCTCTCCATCTTTAACGAGATAGGAAAGACCCTCACATCCACCCTGGATATCAAAGAAATCCTCAACATAATCATGCTCAAGATAAGCGAGCTCCTCAGACCCGACAACTGGTCCCTCCTGTTGGTGGACGACGAAAAGGGAGACCTCTACTTCGAGATAGTGGTGGGGGAAAAGGCCGACAAGATCAAGAACATGCGGCTAAAGATGGGAAAAGGGTTCGCGGGTTGGGTGGCGGAGAAGGGGGAAAAGCTTGTCATTAAGGATGCAAGAGCTGATGAGAGGTTTTTAAAGGATATGGACATGATCTCCGGGCTTGAGACAAATTCGGTGGTCTGCGTCCCGCTGAGGTGTAAGGGAAAAGTCCTTGGGGTCGTGGAGCTCGTCAGCAAGGCGGGAAGGAACGAATTTTCCGAAGAAGATATCTTTGTCCTCACAACCCTTGCTGACTATGCAGCGATAGCCCTGGAAAACGCCCAGTATTTTCAAAGGGTCAAAGAACTTACCGTAACAGATGAGGTGACCAGGCTCTATAACTCGAGGTATATGTATGAGTACTTGGAACAGGAGCTTCGGAGGTCCCAGAGATACGGGATGGAGCTTTCAATTATATTTCTTGACCTGGATTACTTTAAGGGCGTGAACGACACTTACGGCCACCTTATCGGGAGCAGGTTGCTTAGGGAGGTTGCCCAGATCATATTAAACAGCCTTAGGAGTGTAGATATAGCTGTGAGATATGGGGGTGACGAGTTTGTAATACTTCTCCCTTCCACATCCAAGGATAGTGCCCTTCAGGCTGCGGAGAGGGTAAGAAATAATATCAAGAACACTGTCTTTTTACAGGAAGAGGGCCTTAAGATTCGTCAGACGGCAAGCTTTGGTGTGGCTTCATTCCCCGCAGATGCCAACAATAAACTTGATCTTATCCGGCTGGCAGACAGGGCCATGTATAAGGTAAAAAATACCACCAGAGACGGGATAGAATCTGCCTAAGATGGATCAATCCATGCCAAAAGTTCCCTTCCGGATTCAGAGACAAAACACCACCTTTTGCCCCCGCAATCAATCAGAGACTGGAATAAATAAAAAATGCAGACGGCGTGACATCAAGTCATCACGCCTGCATATCCTATTTATAAACCGCCTTTAGAATCTTACCTGTTGACCTTAACAGAACTCTTTTTTGCTGCCGGGGCCTTAGCCGCAACCTTTGTTGTCTTGGTGGCCGCAGTCTTTGTCGTCTTTGCAGTGGTTTTCTTAGCCGCAGTTGTCTTTGTTGCTGTTTTCTTTGCGGAGGTCTTCGGCGCTGCCTTGGTTGCAGCCTTCGGTTTTGCGGCTACAGTCGCTTTCTTTGTTGTCTTTGCAGCAGTCGTCTTGGATGCAGTCTTGGTCTTGGCCGTTGCAGTCGATGCCTTCTTTACGGTCTTTTTTACTGCACTTATTGCCGCCTTGACTGTGGTCTTCAGCTTGCTTGCTGTGCTTGCCTTCTTCGCAACCTTTGTTACCGCCTTCTTTACCGCTGTTTTTACTGCCATTGTTTCCTCCTTATGGTTTGATAATGCGGAAATCATCCGCATTTTACTTCACTTTATAGGAAAGTCAACTAATTTATTCTAAAAACATAAAAAGGGTTTATTTCCCGATACAGAATTCGCTGAATATCCTGTCCAGGATATCGTCAGGCGTTGTCTCCCCGACAATATCCCTGATGGCATTCAGGGCAGCCCGAAGATCAACTGTATAAAATTCCGGTGAAAGGGAACCCCTTATCCCTACCATGCATGAAGATACGGAATCCAGTGCCTTTTGTAAGGTGTCCCTATGCCTTGCCCTTGTTATGACAAGTCCGCCTGATGCCTCGTTTTTCCCTTGAAGGGCCTCTTTAAAGATCGCATCATTAAGGGCTTCTATCCCCTCGCCCGTGACCGTAGATATAGAAACGGCCTGCATCTCTCCCCGGAGCTTTACGATATCTTCATCTCTCAAGGAATTAGGAAGGTCGGACTTGTTTATGATGAGTATGTATTTTTTCCCCTTCAGCTCTTCAGCCAGCGCCCATTCATCATCGGCCAGTGGCCGGCTTCCATCCACTACAAACAGGGCGATATCTGCCCTCTTCAAGACCTCTCTGGCAAGCTTCACCCCTTCTATTTCAACCAGGTCCTCGGTCTCTCTTATCCCGGCGGTATCTGCGAGCCTCAATGGGACGCCTCTGATATTCATATACTCTTCAATGACATCCCTTGTGGTGCCGGGGACAGAGGTCACTATGGCCCTCTTTTCCCTCAGCAGCAGGTTCAGAAGCGAAGACTTTCCTACATTGGGCTTTCCGACGATGACCAGGGAAAGCCCTTCCCTATAGACCTTTCCCTCATCATAAGAGGAGATCAGCCCTTTCAGCAAGGCAGCCACATCGTAAAGGGTGTTCAGGAACTGGTCTCTTGTTGATAACTCTATCTCCTCTTCAGGAAAGTCTATGTACGCCTCTGAATGGGCAAGGACGGAAGAGAGCTTGTCTTTTACCTCCGTGAGCTTGCTGTATAGCCTTCCAGTCAGCTGGTCGGCAGCGGCAGAGTGCCCTGCCTGGCCCTTGGCCCTGATCAGGTCTATGACTGCCTCGGCCTGGGTAAGGTCTATGCGGCCATTCAGGAATGCCCTCTTTGTAAACTCGCCTGGTTCGGCAGGCCTTGCCCCCTCCCTTAGGACCAGCTCCAGTACCCTCTGGGTCACAAGAGAGCCGCCGTGGCAGTGGATCTCTAATACATCCTCCCTTGTATAACTCCAGGGTCCCTTCATGAAGACGGATAATGCCTCATCCACAACCTCTCCATTCCCTGGGTCCACAACGTGGCCGTAATAGAGCCTGTAGGACTCCCAGGGACCTGAGGACTTTCTTTTAAATATCTTTTCAGCAATACCAATGCTATCGGGGCCGCTCAGACGGATAATCCCTATCCCTCCCTCGCCGGTGGGCGTGGCTACCGCAGCTATGGTATCGTATTCTAAAATCTTAGACATAGTTAGACTTAAGAAACCTTCCAGGAGAAAGGGAGAATAAGGTGAAATGGCGAAAAATAAATATCATATCAATCTTCTCCAGAAATCCCCATTTCCCCATCTCGCCTTATTTTTATTTTATGGTTTTCCAGATGTTATAGATATAAAGCCCGAACGAAGCAGCCATTATCATACCAAATACCGGCAACAGGAGCCTGTAAGCCATCTCGCTTCTGTCGGCAAGGGCAAAGAGGAGGACCATTCCTATCAGTCCGATGTTAAGGAGATTGAACTGGGCCCTTGCAATCTTTATGCTGTAGAGAGACCTTCCTGCAAACCTGGGGAACATGTGGTAAGAGACCCCGAATATCATGACTGACACGAACCCCACAAGGTTAATGTGGGCATGAGCCGGCATTATTGAATAGATATTCCCTGGCCTTAAAAACATGAACGCCCCTAGGATGCATCCTATAAAAAAATATATGATACTTGCACTGGTATAACGCGTAGCCACTCTATCCGTCTCTTTGTCCGTTGGTCCGAATGGGTTTGGAGGGCCGGTTCCAGGTATCCCCTTGATGAAGGTAAGGAGCATGTTGTAGATAAATATGAAAAGGGATACTGCCTCCAGAACCGCTGCCCCTCTTGCAACAGGATGTATATCTGTGGGGTAGTAGGGGGAGGTCAAAAGGAATCCTATGATACCTATAACCCCCAGGTTGGAAAGGAATAGATGGGTGTAAGCGAGGGCAGGGCTATAGAAGGCCTTTCCTGCGAACATCGGGATTATCTGGTACGTTACCCCGAATATCATCATAGTAAAAAAACCGAGCAGGAAAGAGTGGGTTGTCGCCACCATAAGGGGATATACAGATATTCTGTTCAGGGAAATAAACCCCTCTGAAGTCAGGAAATACATGACCCCGAAGAGAGACCCTACTGCTGCGTATATGAGAGCCG
>Ga0209431_10005071_pt1 | contig 10282 bp, 5 predicted proteins | sample RifCSP13_3_FD_184021 | JGI IMG/M metagenome (GOLD analysis project Ga0209431, IMG submission 184021) | Soil microbial communities from Rifle, Colorado - Rifle CSP2_sed 13_3 (SPAdes) (version 2) | ecosystem: Environmental > Terrestrial > Deep subsurface > Rock core/Sediment | place: Rifle... | reverse complement strand
TGAAGGGTGTCGCCGACCCGCAGCGGCTGTTCGCGGTCAGGGGAGGCGGATAGTGGAGCCGCGCATCCAGTACGCCAAGACGAGCGACGGGGTCAACATCGCCTACGCCGTTGCGGGGGACGGTCCGCCGCTGGTGCGCGTACCGCTCCTTTGGATAAGTCATGCTCAGCGGGATTGGGAGATGTTCCCCAACCTTTGCTTCCCGCTGGCGCAGGCCTTCCGCCTCGTGCTGTATGACGCACGTGGCACGGGCCTGTCGGATCGGGATGCAATCGACTTCTCGATGGAGGCGATGGTGCGCGACCTTGAGGCCGTTGTGGGCCGCACCGGCCTTGAGTCGTTCCGCCTTCTGGCGCTCCATGACGGCGTGCCGATGGCGGTGACCTACGCCGCGACGTTCCCGGACCGTGTATCGCACCTCATCGTCGTCGATGGCTGGACGAAGCCCTCTGACTTCCGTAGCTCTCCCGTCCAGGAGGCCCTTGTGGCCCTCGTGGACAAGGACTGGACTGTGTTCACGGAAACCTTTACGCGCGTGCTGGCGGGGATTGACGATGCGCACATGATTGGCGTGCTCGGCGAGCACATGCGGGCCTGCATTGAGCCGGAGGCCTGCCGCGCCTTGAGTGCGGCCATAATGAACTACGACATTGCGGCCCTCCTGCCTCATGTAAGAGCCCAGACGCTGGTGCTGCACAATAACAGCAATCAATACAATCCCGTCCGCGTCGGGCAGAAGCTGGCGGCGGGCATTCCGGACGCGCGCTTCCTCGCCATCGACGACCCGAACTATAAGCGTTTGGTGGCCCTCGTCGAAGAGTTTGCCGGCGCCGCGAAGGTTCAGCCGACCGCACCCCGGGAGGTCGGCGCCGTGCACACCATCCTCTTCACCGAGATCGAGGGACCCCAATTGGTAGCGGGAAATCAGAGGACTCCCCAGCACCTGGCTCCCACAGGACTCCCTCGAACCTGAGCTTCCCGTCATCCAGGATGATGATGCGGTTGATGAGGTAGCGGATAACCTTCTTCAGCTCAGGGTCAGCGTAGTCCGCCCACTGGAACTTGACGAGGCCCTGGGGGTCGTTCACCTGAGCCTCGATCAGCATCTGGGTCAACCTCTCGTGTATCGCCAGTAGAGCGATGCGGGCCTTTTCGACCGGAGTTACCTGGCGTTTCTGCGACTTGAGTTGCTTTTCGATTCCCGCCTGAGCCTTCCTCACGGTGTCGAGCTTCGCGAACATCTGAGCATCGTCCTTGAAGGCTCCCTTCGCCCCCATCTCAAGAAGACGATCCTCCTCGGCCCGCAGTTCCTCTAGCCGCCTCTTCATCTCGTTTACTCGGCTGTTGAGTCCTTCAGCCTTCTCCACGAGAGTCGCTACCTGGCGCTGGACATGGGGCAGGAGAAGCTGGGGCCTCTCCATGAAGGCCTTCACGAACTTACGGACGATGTCATCAAGAGTGTTCGCGGAGTACCCCCACTTGATCCCCTCGTGCCCGCCCCGCTTTGCCCCATAGGTGTTCCTTCGGGAGCAGCGATAGTACTTGTGTCCTGCGCCGTCGCTGATGGACGAGTACCGAGAGCCGCAGTTCCCGCAGTAGAGCAAGCCCTGCAGCAGGTAGAGCTTCTTCGTGTTCCGCTTCGCGTTCGCGCTGTGTTGGCGGGTGAGCCCCTGAACCCTCTCGAACAGCTTTTCGTCAACCAGAGGCGGACAGGGCATGGGAAGTGTTTTTCGGACCTCCTTGCCGTCCTCAAAGACCCCAGCCCGGTAGGTGCCGCGACCGACATACACGGGTGACTGGAGAATGTGCCTCACGCGTGTCTTGTGCCAACCAAATTTGTTCTGTCGCTTCGTTCCTGCACTGGGGACAGGAATGCCGAGCTCGGACAGCCGAGCGGCGATGGCGTGCACTCCGAGGCCTTCGCAATACATGTGATAGATGCGGCGGACAACTTCAGCGGTGTCCTCCCGAATCTCCAGTTGCTTTGTCTCCCGGTTGTAGCGGTAGCCGTAGGGCGGGGTAGAGGCGCGGTACATCGTTCCGGCTTCCACCTTGGCCCTGATGCCGCCCATCATGCGACGACGAATCACCTTACGTTCGTAGGTGGCTATGCCCATGAATAGTGTGAACTGGAGTTCCCCCTCCGGTGTTGCGTCGAATGATTGGATGACAAAGTTTGTGTTCCCGTTCGTCAACCGCTGGAGGGCGTTGTATGTGGGGACGCCGATCTCGTTACTCCGACTGAGACGGTCAACGCAGTAGATGACAACGGCGTCGATCTGCTTGCCTGCAAGAGCTTCTAGGAGTTGCCTGCCCGCCGGACGGGTCTCGAAGGGAGTGCTTCCTGAGATAGCCTCATCCTTGAACTCCGCGACGATCTCCCAGTCTCGTTGAACACAGTACTGCCGACAGGCGGTGAGCTGCTGTCCGATGGTTTGCCGCTCTTCTTGCGCTTCGGTGCTCACTCTGGCGTAGATTGCGACTTTCATGTCTCTCTCACTTGGTAGACGGTCGCAGACCTTCTCCTGTTGTGTCGTGCTCGTGCTTGTGGACATGCTCCCAGCCAAATTCAGGTTGGGCTTCCAGGTGCTCGTGCGGAGTTGGGTGAATCTTCGTGGCTCGTTGGCTGCTTGTCCCGTGCCAATGCGGATGAAGGTGCACATCGCCCCGTTTCCGATGCTTCCTGGGCTCAACACCCCATCGCTCTCGATTCTTCTTGGTCCAAGCGGCTGTCTCTTCACGAGGGGTTAGGTCTGTGGCCTTAGTCACCACGGTTGGTAGTCCGAGCCGAACTGCCTCCTCCTTGAATGCCTGGGTCAGCGACTTCTTGCTAGGGACGACGTAGTACACCCGTGAATGGTGCCCACCGGGCTCGATGATGAGTCCCATCCGCAGGAGCTTGCTGATGAACGCCCACATGCGTACCTGTGAAAGACCCATGTGTTTTGCGGTTCCGTCAGCATCCAGCTTCGACCCGTTCAGGCCCTCAATGTGCTCAAGCAGCGCCTTAGCGTACTCGATTTCCTTGGTCATTTCTCCCTCCTTTCCTCTGATTCTATTGTATACCCATGTAAGCACATCTGTAAATAGGTCTGATGAGCTTGTGGTGAGTCATTTGAACATTGTTAGGTAGTTGTCGTCTGTATATCGATAGATTACGATAACATCAGAGGAGATGAACGATGCGCTGCCCTATTTGCAACACCCACATGCGGATTACGAACACGTTCGAAAAGCGTGCTTCCGTTGAACGGAGACAGGCATGCGATACGTGCCCGTTCCGGTGCCACACCATCGAGCTAATCTCCGACACCCGTGCCTTCATCCATGCGATGAGGGAGACAGTTAAGCGTGCCGCAGCCTAACTTTTCGACGCTGACATATCGTCCGACTCACCTGCAGGCGGCGGATCGCTATTCGTTCGGGGTCGCGTTCATCAGCGATGGCACCGACCCGTTTGAGCAGCGAATTGCCTACGTGAAGGGCGGGGACATGGTCATCCGCAAGGATGGCAAGCCGGTGGGCACGTGGCTGGACATCGCAGCTTGGCCCTATAGCCAGAAGGTTGCTGGCGTTGAAGTGCCTGCAAATAGCATTTGGATGGGTATCCATTGGGGCGAAGAGACTTGGCCGATGGTCGCCAAGGGAGACGCTGTTCCAGGGCTCACACTAAGTTTCGGGACAAGGGCAGCTGAGCTGATGCCACGGCTGCACCCAAGAAGCCTGGGCAAGGCAAGGGAGAATGACATGACGAAAAAGACAGCAGCAGCGCCCCTGGCCGAAGCACTGAGCGAGGCCTTGCAGAAGGTTGCGAGCACTCCGGGCTCCGAGCTTCCGAACCTGCACGTGGGTGAGACCGGCAACGCGGGAACAGGCGAGCGTAGATCAGAACTCCCGGCTCCACCAAAGGCACCCACTCCTAAGCCGAACAGACGAAGTGACGGTAAACCTGTCGGCCCTCAACTCGATCCGAAATTGATCGACCACCAGCCCAAGCTGGACACTCGTTTCCAGCAGTTCCTGGCCGGCCTGGAGAGTACCCTCGGAGCCGCTAGGTATCGGGAAATGCTAGTCGCTATCGCCGAGTTCAACTCGATGGTCGAACAGGCAACTGACCAGGCGGGGCACAAGAAGGCCTTGGACTACCTCGCCACCAAGTTGCGAGGCATCATGCAATCAGAGGCCGACATCGTGAAGCTCCTGAAAATGGGTCGCTTGGTCTCTGTCCAGCAGCTCGGTGATGGTGGACCTATCGACATGTATGATTCCGAAGTCACCGGCTTGGCGGGCCACATCGCAGGTCTCGTGAAACGGGCCATGAACACGAACGTGCTCTCGAGCTTCACCGGTGAAGGCACCGACGATCTCGGTCGACCACTGAAGGGCTAATGAGTAGAGCAGAAGAGCGAATCCAGCGAGCCAGGAACTTGGCGCAGACACGCCAAGAACGGGCGCTGACAAAGTCTCGTTCAAACGGCTCAGTCGCTGTCCCGAGCTTCCTGACAAAGGCACAGCACGTCAAGTTTAGCCCGTCAAATCCGCCACCGCCGCCTCACTAAATAATCCCACTCGGTCAATCGGCGCTCCGGCCTTGGATATCTGGTAATCGCCGTTAACCGAGGCAATGGTGATATCTCCGGTATCCGTCAAAAATACATCCGAGTCATGCCAAGATAGATTTACAAACATCATGATTTCTGTCTGCCCGCTGCCCGGTGTCCAACCCTCCAGCGCCCGCCCCAGCACTTGTCCGGCTTGAGTGGCTTTCATTGCCATTCCTGGATCGGTCGAGGTTGTTAAGTAATCGCCGGGAATTATATTGGCCGAGCTCTGTGAGATCTTTACCGGTACCTGGCCTGCGAGGGCAATTGGGTAAGAAGTACCGTTGATGTTTTCCCCGAGTGTTATACCCGGGCTGGTCGATACTGTTCCGAGTACGCTTGATTCGTAAGCGGATGCGCTTTTTATGACATGGTCTGGATTTTCGGGATCGACTTTGACAACCTCACCCGGAAGCAGTGATTGTGTGCTTTGGAAAAACTCTGCGATATCCTGGCCTCCATCAGTAGATTCGTCAACCCAACCAACCAGTCTCCAAATATCTTCGGCTGCATCGTATACAAAAGTAATTAAATCGTTATCTGCAAGCACTATGTCTGTGGTACCGCAATAAAATTCGGTGCTGGCGGCACAATCAATAGTTACAGCATGGGCTGATTCGATTACAATTATGTGTCCATCTTCCAAAGTTCCCGAACCGGCATCAAAGTCGGTTATTGTTGTCGTCCCTCCAGTTACAAACCATGACCCGCTAGAAACGTCGGGCGTGGCATCATTGGCCAGAGTAACTTGAGCGTTAAATCTTGTAGCCCCCTCGAGTTGTACATAACCTGCGTTTGCGGGATCAAGAATAATATTTCCCGTTCCGTATGCCGAAAGGGTTAAATTATTATTTTCAAAAGATTCTCCGGCCACTATCGAGAAGGGTCCGTAAGATTCAATTTGCGAAGCGGTTTGATTGGTAAAAACCAAGTCGTAGGCGATGGAGACATCACCGGTTGCCGTGAATTGATGGGGGAGGGCAGAAGTGATTTGGGCTTGACCGACAGAGAAAAGATCGCTGGAGTTACTTTGAACATGGAAAAGATCTCCTGTCACCGTCGCATTGCTATTGACGTTAATCGTGAATAAATCAGCGTCGGTAGTATCCGCCGATCCAGGATTCCACTCAAAAAGAGCCAAGTGGCCGCCGGAGGCCAAGGCAGTGGAGGTCGAGGAAAGATAAAGGCCTTCACCGGTGGTCAGCGCATCAATTGATAGGTCAATAGCATTGGCGGTGGTTACGCTGTCAGCTAGGAAATCAAAGGGATTAACAGTCTGGGCGCCTGATTGGAAATTTAGGGTTGTTGCCAGAGTAGCTGTTGTATTTCCAAAGTTAATCGTGTCTGCGGTTGTTGCCCCGGTCCCTATATTAATAGTATCCGCTGCCGTCCCGGTACCGATATTTATTGTCTTGGTTACATTAGAGGTGAAAAGATTTCCTGTTGTTGAAGAAGAACCGACCACCGGTAAGTCAAGCGTTACTGCGGTATTGGTGTCATCGGTATTCAAAACCAAATAATTATCAGAGCCTTGCGATATTGTCAAGGCCGTAGTCGAATTGTCAACGATATTAATGTCTCCTGCTCCGGAAAAGTTGAGGTTTGCATCCCAGCCTGTGCCAAAGTTGATGGCGTATTCAGTAGCACTATCAGCCGTAATCGAATCAATATTTATGCCGTTTAAGGAACCGTTGGTGTTGCCCGATGCCGCGGCATCAATAAAGAGAAGATTTTGAGTGGTAGAGGCAACAGTTTGGGCAAATCCCGTGATTTCGACACCGTTAATTACATCCGAGGCATCAACCGGCGCATTGCCAATGATGGCATGAATTGCTGAATTGTTGGCTCCGGTGCCAGTGGCGGTAAAGATGGAAGAGGTCAGAGTATCAACATTGGCAGTGACTGTACCAAAACCGGTATTGGTAAAGTTGACCATGTCAATTTCAGGAGCAGAAGCCGCCGTTACCTCAAACTGGGTGTCTGCCGCTCCGCCGATGGTTTGGAATATAATGTCGCCGTCGGTAGAAGTAGTAAGAATTATTACATCACTGCCATCGGCGTCATTATCGTAAGCTTGTTTCAGAGTGGTTGTCCCACCCGCACCAATACAATTTGTCCAACCAGAAGCTTGGTAACAACGAAAGACATTGTCAAAAGTGTTGTAGTAGATATTGCCTTCAACATCCAGGGCCGGCGTCGGGTCACCGGTATCGGTTTTAACCGGCAGCCGTAAAACTCCTGCCCCGCCGGAAGCGTTTGAGGCTAGAACGATAGTGTCTGCCACAGAGTTATCAATTGTTTCCCCATCCTGGAGGCTAATCGCCGTTCCTATCCCCGCACCAAGGTTAAGCCCAGTCGTTATCGTTCCGGCCGTTTCCAAAATATTGATGGCATTGGCGATCGTGCCGCCAGCCGTGGTGTTGGCTATTTGTAACGCATCAGTCAAGGTTCCGCTCGATGCATTATGTTGTATTATGACACCGTCTGCTAGGGTTTCTGTGGCCTGATTATTGGAAAAGAGAGCCAAAGCATCAATCACCCCGGTATCGGCGCCGTTATCAGCATTGGTTAGATTCAGGCCATAGACCGTTGAGGTCGAAGCCGAAACATTGTAAGTGGTAGTTATCGCCAAAGCATCAGCCGAGTTATCTGCCGCCCAAGTCGGGTTAAATGCCACCAGTATTATTGACGGTCAAGGCTTCCGTCGCCGCTAAAGTCAAAGTTACTTCGTCATTAAACGTCGCCCCCCCCGTAAAGCTGATGTCTGCCGCATCACCATTGTCAGTAATAAAATCAATATCCGTTACATCAATCGAGCCCAAAATAATCGCCCCTGCCCCAGTCGGGTCCAAGGTCAAAGTCCCTGTTCCCGAAGAGTTAATTGTCAATGCAGTGTCGGCATCATCATCAGTAGCTACCAAAGTTACGGTTCCTGCTGTCGCTCTATCAAACGTCCAAGTACCAGCTGCTGCTTCTGCTAGTGTCCCGGAATTCTCAAACCGGATATCCGCCGTGTTGATGGTAGCGCTATCTAGGTCAATGCCGTAGTTAATCCCTCCTCCGGCTGATTCAATGTGAAGAGCCGTTCCCACTGCCGTATCCGCATCTGAATTATCAAGAGAGATCAATCTATCCGCCGCCGTTCCCGCTGTTGAAGCATTATCAATAGAGAGTCCATAGATGGTGTCGCCGGCTGCATCTTCGGTAGGGGTCAAAATAATTGACTGGGCGATAAAAGTTTGATCAGCGTTGGCATCATTTAAAATCTCGTAATCCAGAAAGATGCCATTGTTCTGAGAGGTTGCTGCCTGGCCTGCATCAATGGCTAATTGAACGGTTCCGGCAGTTGCCCCAGCTACGGTTGAATCAACGTTAGTAGCCGCATCCACTCGGAGTTGACCGGCAGCGGTCAGAGAGAAAATAGCATCATCTTCTGCTAAAAACTCAATATCATTGCCGTCAGCGAGCGCCGTCGCTTCATTATCTCCGGCGATGATCCGTACACCTGAAGCATCGGTAGCTGAATCAATCACAATGGCATCAACCGCCGCCTCCTGCCCTGTCAGGTTCAATGAGGCTGATGAGGTGATATCAATATCTTCTCCTGCTGCTGCCCCTGTTGTAGTTAAATCAATGCCCCCGTTAGTAGAAGTTAACACCAGGCCAGTAGCCACTCCTTCAGTTGAAGTGAGGTTGATTGATGCATTAGTAGATATATCGATATCTTCATCAGCAGCTGCTCCCGTCGCTGTAATGTTAATTCCCCCATTGGTTGAGGTCAGAGTGATGTTATCTTCGACTCCTTCTGTGGCCGTTAAGTTAATCGACGAACCGGTGGCCGTGATGTCGATGTCTTCCCCTGCCGATGCACCGGATGCCAGAATATTAATTCCTCCGGCCGAAGCATTAAGCTCCAAGGCATCTTCTCCGTCGGCCGAAGCATCAATATCGAAATCTGAAGCTGTTTCCAGTTGAATGGTTGAAGCCACTTCGGAAAAATCCAGGTTTAAAGTCAACGAGTTCTCCGCCAGAGCAATATTATTGTCAGTTGTATTGGTAATGGTTGCATCATTATCCAAAGAGATATCAGCTCCGGTGCCGGCGTTAGTGATTTCAATGATAGCTCCGCTTGCCGCTGCATAATTTTGGGTTAGAGCTAGGATATTGGCAGTATTGGTTAAAGTTCCTGTTGTTTGAGTTGAGGAATCAGAAACTGCCAGCACTGCTCCTGACACTGTTAAGGTGGAGGTAAAATCAGTATTGGTAGTTGAAGATCGACTAAGATCCAAGACATTACCCGATATCGTTGGTGTAGTTACCGCCGTGGAATAAATAGGAGAGAAGGATAGGTTTCCAATATCGCTTGTTACCGATGTTCCTGTTGCCGCCGCTTGAGTCAAGGACGCCGAAAGCAGTCCTCCTGAAGTTATGGTATTAGCCGTTGAAGAGAGTGTTGCCAGATTACCGGTTGTCTCGGTTGTTAAGCCTGTGACTGTTAATCTATTAGTATCATAGTCCCAACCAAAACCTGCTGTTTCAGAACCAACTGAGCTTGGACCATTGAAGAAGGCAATCTGTTTATCCGTTCCTGACCCTGACACCCCGCCTGCTCCTGATACCGCTTCCCAGTTTAAGACCCCCGAGCCATTGGTGGTCAACACATAGTTATCATCTGCTCCGTCATCAGGAGGTAGGGTGTAGATGATGCTTGCCGCCTGAGAGTCCGACATATTAAATGTATTCGTCCAGTCTCCACCGGAAGCGGCGTCATTGTAGAGGATGAGTTGGCCGTCAGCTCCGTTTTCTCCCAGTTGAACCGAATCTGCAAACAGTGCCCCTCTATCCCAAGCAGTACCAGCTTGGTAGATTGCGTATTCGTTAGCTCCTGCTGCCGTTCCTCCAAGATTGTCTATTAATAGTCCATAGAGGTTATCGTCATTTGTTGCATCGTCTGAATTCTGGGTAGCAAGTAGGTGCAAAGCCGAGAGGGTCTCAGTGGTATCGTCATTGTCATCGGCGACGGTGAAGGCTAGGTCAATTGCCTCAACGTCTCCTGTATCAGAAGTTGCCGTTACGTCAACTATCCCTCCCGTCTGATCAGAAAGGGCAGCATCAATAGCCACCGATTCGGTCGTTCCGAGGTTAATATCGGTAGCTCCGTCCACTATCAGTGTTCCTTCTACCTCCAGTTCATCCTGGACAAAGACATCATTGGCATCATCAGTTGCAAATCCGGCTCCAGTTAGGGAAGTAGAGAAGAAGTTGTAGACTGCCGCAGTCCCACCCCCAACGTTAACTGGATCTGAAATTAAAACATTATTGTCAAAGGCATTGACAGTAATGTCTCCTGCTGTATTTGAAATGGTTGCCGCAGTTCCCGTGGAACCGGTACTGGCGGTGCCACTACTTGGGGTCGACGCCAGATATTTGGAATCGGCAATAAAGGTGACCAGCACATTTTTCTGGATAACGCCTGCCGCATCTTTGACGACGCCATTCACGCTAATACTTGCTGGCGCCGTAACACTTGAAGAGGGATTCCCCGAACCATCCGTCACCTGAAGCGTCAGCGTGGCATTCCCCTGCCCTTTCACTGTCACGATGGACGGCGCCGAGGTGACCTGCGTACCATCGGCCAGCGTTGCCATTGCTGTGAGCGCTGCCGCGCCACTGGCACCCTT
>Ga0209431_10005069_pt1 | contig 10283 bp, 11 predicted proteins | sample RifCSP13_3_FD_184021 | JGI IMG/M metagenome (GOLD analysis project Ga0209431, IMG submission 184021) | Soil microbial communities from Rifle, Colorado - Rifle CSP2_sed 13_3 (SPAdes) (version 2) | ecosystem: Environmental > Terrestrial > Deep subsurface > Rock core/Sediment | place: Rifle... | reverse complement strand
TGCCGATCGTTGATCCTGGGGCAATCTGAGGGGTCAAATTTTTACCATCCATAATTGTCGGACAGCCTCCCTGTTGCAGGGTTTCTATTGTCATTGCGACCCCCAATGAAGTCTTCGGGGGGAAGCAGTCTGGCACGGAGTGTCATTCCGAATACTTCGCATTGGCTCAGTACAGGCTCCGGAGGAATCTCAATCAGATTGCTTTGTCGCGGAGCTTATCCTGAGCTAGACGAAGGGCTCCTCGCATGACCAAAGGGATCATCTGTTTATATGCCGATACCTTGCAGCTTGCTGTAGGGTTCTTCATTAGAAATGATAATTTAATCATATGGAAGACGTATTTCAACTAGCGTTAACTAAATCTAGATGGAATAAATAACTAAAGTGTTATATTTATAGATTGAAATTTTCTCTTACTTAAATTTTACTTAACGATGAACTATAAGATTCCGAGAAGAAATTATAAAAAGCATACAAATAAGATTTACTACCTTTCCATTTCTTTTCTTGCCCTCATCGTTGGCTTCAATAAACTGAGTGCTGAGGTAATCGAAGTTAAAGAGGCCGAAGATATTTATCTTAGCTACTATAAGGATTATCAAAATCTTAATAGGGCGTTCGAAAAACTTGATAATATCCTAGAAAAAACCCCCAACAATATTGAAGCACTAATCCTACTTTCACACGTCTGGTTGATTTATGGAGATGTTGTCACAAAAGACACAATTGAAAAACTTAATGCATATGAAAAGGGTAGGGATATAGCCAAAAAGGCGATTGAACTCTCACCAAAGAATCCCAATGGACATTTTTGGCATATTGCGAATATTGGCAGATGGGGTCAAACAAAAGGAGTCTTAAGATCCCTTTTCCTAGTTCGTAAGCTTAAGGAGGAGCTAAATCTTATTCTTCAATTAAACCCAGAATATGTACCAGCACTTGATGTTTACGGTGTTCTTTACTATGAGCTTCCAAGGTTTTTTGGAGGTGACTTAGAACTCGCTGAAAGGTACCTTAGAAGTGCAATGGAACTTGAACCTCATTTGACTATACTTAGAGTTCACCTTGCAAGGGTGCTTATAAAAAGACATAGAAATGAAGAAGCAATAAATGAGTTAAACAAGGTTTTAGAAGAAAAAAAACCAAAGGTCTATGCAGATTGGTATGTGAAGGATAGAAAAGATGCAGAAGAATTAATAGTAGAGATTAAAGGAAGTAAATAAGCTAGTAATATGCAAAATTGCAAACTGTATTATAGTTAGTGATTATTAATTACTTTAGAATAAAAGGAAGGATCTCGATCAATGCATCTTTATTCTTATTCCACAAAGAGTAAAGTGTTTTCCTTACTATTTCCCAAGACGCACCAGGTTTTCTTAACTCGTTTTTAAGTTTGAGCAATACTCCTTTAAGTTCTTGATCATTTACTCCACGGATGTAACTATCTAATTCATCAATATCTTTAACCTTTTGCTCCATGGCTTTTATTATAACAGATTCTTGTGTATTAATTTTACTATTAGTTTTAAAAGTCCATTTCATTAATATAATTAATAGATACTCTAAGTAGGAAGAGACAAAACTTGATATTGTGAAGCTATGACTGTAAATTAAATATACTTAAAAATCAGATGAAGCGGCAAATAAACCTGCGCAAAAGAAGCAAAATTAAATCAACTATTATTACTTTTACTACACTTTTAATAATTACCTTTGTATTCATTTACAGTATGTACTGGTACTTCACTCATGACCTGCCAGACCTCACAAAAATCACAGGCTATAAACCCTATCTTACGACAGAAATCTACTCATCCGATGGCCAACTTATTGGAGAGTTCGGAACTGAAAGAAGAAAGCTAATCCCATATGAAGAAATCCCACCACTCGTAAAAAATGCATTCATTGCGGTTGAAGATAAGCGCTTTTTTGAACATAAAGGGGTTGATCTTAAACGTGTCATTGGTGCACTTTTAAAAAACATAGAGGAAGGCGAGATAGTACAAGGTGGGAGCACAATAACCCAACAGGTTGTAAAGAACCTTGTTCTTTCTCCTGAAAGGAGTATCACAAGAAAGGTAAAAGAGGCAATCCTTGCATACAAAATGGAGAAGAATCTTTCAAAAGAAGAGATTCTTTATATCTACTTTAATCATATTTATTTTGGAGATGGCACCTATGGAATTGAAGCTGCAAGCAGAAACTACTTTGGCAAGTCCACTACAGAAATAAATCTTGCAGAGGCTACATTTCTCGCTGCATTACCAAAAGCGCCTGGATACTACAATCCGCGCTTGCATTTCGATAGGGCAAAGAAAAGACAAGAACTGATACTAAAAATAATGGAAGACGAAGGATTCGCAAATAAAGAGCAAATAAATCAAGCACAAGAATACAAGATTGCAATTGCACCAAGGAGAAATACTAATCTTGAAATAGCTCCCTATTTTGTAGAACTCATTAGACAATATATAGAAAACAAATATGGTTCAAAAGCTCTCATTGAAGGAGGTTACACAGTATTTACCACACTCGACGTTGACTTAAGTCTTGCAGGAGGGCGGGCTTTAAAACAAGGAATTCTGGAACTGGAGTCAAGAGAAGGAAATCCTATTGTCATTAAGCATTTAAATAATCAAAAAGAAATTGATAAATACAGAGATTCACAAAATACCAGTAACTTAGAGAAGGATAAATCCTATCAAGGTACAGTTCTGAGTGTCACAAAAGATAATTCAACAAATATTTTTACTGCAGTAATCGGGATTGGTAAATACTTAGGGAATCTCAAGTTTATAGTAAGTTCACTCCTACCAAATCTACAACAGAGCCCTCAGAATCCACTTTCTGACAAATATACGTCACCTTATGCTTATAATAATATAGATTTACTCCCCTTCGAGTTACGAGTTGGCGATGTAGTTGTAGTTAAAGTAAAAGCTCTCAAGGAGGAGAAAGTGAATTATATTATGTCCCTTGATTTCATACCTGAATCTCAGGGGGCACTCTTAGCTATGGATGTAAGCTCAGGCGAGATTAAAGCAATAATTGGAGGGTACGATTTCACAGATTCACAGTTCAATAGAGCGACACAGGCGCTTAGACAACCAGGCTCTTCTTTTAAGCCAATTGTCTATGCCGCAGCAATAGATAAAGGCTATACAGAAACGACTTTTGTCTATGATATGCCAGTTACAATTAAGGATTGGGCTCCTCAGAACTACGATGGTAGCTATCTAGGCGAGATTCCTATGAGAGAAGCTTTAGCAAAATCAAGAAATCTAGCAAGCGTAAGGATTCTAATGGATATAAACCCCAGTTATGCAGTGCATTACGCAAAGAAGCTTGGCTTCACCTCTCATCTAAGTCCATACCTAGCACTTGCCCTTGGTGGGTCAGACGTAAGGCTTATAGAGATGGTAAAGGCATTTAACGTCTTTGCCTCAGGTGGAAGGCTTGTAGAACCTAAATTTATAGTGCGTATATACGACCGAGACGGAAAGCTTGTAGAAGAAGGCACAACTTGGAAATATAGTACTACAGAAGAAGCTGAAAAAGCTGAGAGAGAGGGTAAAAGGCTTGATATTCTAAATCAAATTGCAAAGAGTGTTGGTAGGAACGCTTTTACAGAACAAACCAAACCTAAAGAAGGTAATCTTACAGAAAATAACCTGGATGATAATACAAAAAGTGATTTTCTAACCCAAAAGGAGTTTTTGAGCCTTCTACAAAAGGGTGATTCCAAAGGATTAACTTCTTCCAAGACCGGAGAACATGTTATAAGTCCTGAAACAGCCTATATAATGACAGATATGCTTCAAGCAGTTATAAGTGAAGGAACAGGGAGAAGTGCACTTGAACTTACCTCAACTGCTCCAATTGCAGGAAAAACTGGAACTACAAACGATTTTACCGATGCTTGGTTTATCGGGTTTAGTCCAAAGATAATTGCTGGAGTCTGGGTAGGCAAAGATAATCACAAATCAATTGGCCAAGGGGAAGTTGGTGGAAAAGCAGCACTTCCTATATGGATAGATTTTATGAAAGCAGCACTTAGTAAATACCCAAGCGGTAACTTTAAGGTTCCGGATAGAATACAATTTGTAAGTACGCCCTATGGGTTTATACCTTATAAATTTGATTCATCCCCTACTACAATTGATTTTGGGGGAACGGCGAACAACTATGAAGATACTGCATCAACATCCTCATCTGGAAGCGAAATTGATTTTCTAATACGCCGCTAATCTAAATTAATAGAGGGTTTTATTGCTTCAATCTTTTTCTTACCAAATCCCTTTACATTATCTAGCTCATCAACGCTTTTAAAACTACCGTTTAGCTTTTTATATTCAACGATTCTTTCAGCCAGTTTAATTCCGACGCCCGGGAGCGCCGTTAAGTCATCTATACTAGCTGAATTTAGCCCTATAGGAATACCAAGAGCGAGGCGCTTTTTACCACTTATTCTAGAAAGTGAAGTAGTGCCATTATCATGTATTATAATCTTATCACCAGGTTTTATTTTTGTGTAAACAGATGAAGGAACTACACGTTCTAGCTCTTGAGAACTACCTATAGCATACAAAACAGGAAACTCATCGGCCTTAGCAAACTCGATATAAAAATTAGAGGGCGATGGTCTATCTTTAACCTTAAGCGGATCCTTAAAACTATAATTTTGAATTAGATAAAAAATTAAGCAGCAAAATGCTAAGCATAAGATCGGTTGGCTATGAAATAGTAATAAGATACTTGTTTTGATTTTTGTCATTGATTGTTGGTTGTCGTTCTTTACATAAATGCGGGTGATATATACCTATAATGGCCCATTAAAAGATCCCTTTCACCAAACCACCGTCTACTTGGATAGTCGTCCCTGTAATATAGCTTGCTCGCTCAGAAACAAGAAATGCAACAAGGTTTGCAAGTTCATCCGGTTTTCCAAGTCTTCTTGCAGGAATTTCTTGCTCCCATGACCTTATTACTTCTTCAACCTCAATATTGTTTCTTTTAGCTCTCTCCTCAGCAAGTTGAATAATTCTATCCGTAAGAATTCTACCTGGGCAGACGTTGTTTATAAGTATATTATCTTTAGCAAACTCATTTGAGATGCTCTTTGCAAACCCTATTACTCCAGCCCTTGCTGTATTAGAGAGAATTAAACCATCTATAGGTTGTTTTACAGCGGAAGAGGTGATATTAACGATCCTTCCCCATTTTTGCCTTAGCATGTATGGGATAACTTCTCGAGTCAAATTAATTGTGCTTAGTAAATTAAGTTCTAAAGCTTTGAGCCAGTCCTCACGAGAGAAACTGAGAAAATCCCCAAGAGGAGGGCCACCAGCGTTATTTACAAGAATATGTACAGTTCCATATCTATTGACTGTTTGAGAAACAATTTTACTGATGTCATCTATCTTAGAGACATCCGCTACTATTGATAAAACCTCCGCGCCGGTTTTTAACTCAATTTCCTTTGCTGTATTCTCTAGGTCAGACTTTCCTCTTGCGAAGATAGTTAGTTTTGCTCCTTCTTCCCCAAGTCTAAAGGCGATTGCCCTACCTAATCCCTTGCTTGAAGCTGCTACTATCGCAACCTTGTTTTCTATACCTAGATCCATATTTTTGGAACTTCTAATTTTTTGATTTCAAACAATATAAACCTAATAAATAGAGAGAACAAGTTTTCTGAGGAGCCCTGCAGTAAGCAGGGTATCAGCATTTAGACGGACATTCCCTTCTGTGGCTGCGAGGAACCCTTCGACGAAGTTTACCCTGAGCGAAGCCGAAGGGCTCAGTGTAAACTCTATGAAGCAATTCGATGCTTGCCTGTCATTGCGAGCGTTAGCGAAGCAATCTCGTCTTTTTTGGATTGCTTCGTCGTTTCACTCCTCGCAATGACATTCCTGTGTTGTCATAACGATGATAATGGAAATCCTGTAAGAAACTATAGGCAATTGTCAAGCCAAATACATATGAAATCAGTTTCGTATGTAAACATTTTTGATGCTATAATCATCTTGTAAATATCTAATGAGGGAAATGCATGATATCTAAGAGCAACATAGCCCTTAAGGAATGGGCGGTTACTATTAAGGCTCTAGATGAAGGAATACAGACAATCCTCTTTAGAAAAGGTGGAATACACGAAGAGGGTAGGGAATTCAGAATAGAGTATGATAGATTTCTTCTTTATCCAACATATGAACACCAAAGAGAGGAATCACTTAAAGATAAATTCAGGAAGCAGCTATACACGATTCTTAATGACTCGAATGATACTAATACACTAAAAATTAGAAATTGGGCTACTATTTCGCATATAGCAGAAATAACCCAAATGGCACAAATCAATGCACTATCACCATACTATATATGGAATAATGATTATTTGTATGAAAGACTCAAATGGCGTCCGAGGAAACCACTTTATATGCTATTTCTAAAGGTATACAGACTCTTAGAGCCAAAAACTATCGAGATAATACCTGAATATAGTGGTTGTAAATCGTGGGTTAATATGAGAAAAGAGTTTTCCCTTGTTGAGTCAAGGCCCGTATTAAATGATCATGAATTCAATCATAGTCTAGAGACGATAAAAACCATTCTACAAGAATCCTTAAATATAGTGTTTAAATTGTCGGTTAGATAAAAGGGTTAATATGCGAAGGATAAATTAACTTATGGGCTTATATAGGTTAAATACTTTATTAATTATTACTGATAGTTAGAGCTAATCCTTAAAGTTATATCTTAACATCACTCTTTTCCATATTTGGCAACCCAGATTTCCTAGGTTTCTTAGGCTTCGACTCCTCATCCTTTTTACCACTACCGTTGTTAGAATCAGAAAGGGCAGGGTTATCTTTAGCTACATCTGGTGGTATTCCAGGTCCCTTTGCATAATCTGTGGCATACCATCCCGTTCCAGTAAGTTGAAAAGAAGATAAAGAAATTATGCGTTGTACCTTTCCCTTGCAATATTTACATTTTTTTAGGGGCGGGTCATTAAAACCTTGTAGCACTTCATTTATCCGCTTACATTTTTCGCACTCATATTCATAAATCGGCATTGTTTATGCTCCTTTGGAATTGGCAATATTATAGTCAATTTAATATAATATAAATATCTCAGCATTCAAGGGATTAATTTATAAAAACTGATGAGAAGGTTAGTTTTATCCATATTATTTCTTTCATAGAAACGAAGATAAAGTCATAAAGGACTAGGAACAGTTCCTGTAATTGTCTGAGAAGTATATGCGTTATTAATATTTGATTTGTATAAAAGTCTTAAAAAAAGGCTCTAATTAAGTCTTTTCTAGTTGACATAATATATCTTATCGGACGTTAAATGTTTACTTAACAATACTTAATATTCACTATTAAGGATAAAAACTGTGATTATTGTCAACGAGTTCTGCTTGCTTAACGGTAAACTTAAAGTTTTACACTCCATCTAGTTTAACCTAACTTAAAGATAATATGTAAGTTGCTTATTCTAATTCACAGCTATAAATCGATTAATTTAGTAGCCCTGTCTTTTTCTGCCAATATTTAAATATATCTATGCAGTGGTTTTATTCGAATTATTAATTTGCAACTCAATATTTTTTGTGTTATGGATTGAAAGTTAACGAAGTGTAGATATGAGATACCTACGCGCATGTTTGATCATAAACAGTATTTTTCTTCTTGCTATATCGCTTATATCGTGCAAAGATAAATCTGACCAAAGCGGTACAGTCTCAATGAAAAAGGACTCTGAAACGGGACAAACTTATACTGACCCATTTACTTACTGTAGTGCCGTTAGTAATATTGATTCTCCTGATTCCAGATATGTTGGACCGAAGATTCCAGAAGTAATTGCTCGTGGTTTACAGAAAGCTTTTGAAGCACCTAGAGGCGCACCTCTTGACGTATTCGTAAGAGGAACTTTCTGGCGATGCATGGATGGAAAAGTATATGCTTGTAACGTTGGAGCAAACCTGCCGTGCGATCAGAAGGCAGATACTAGTCATAAACCGAATGAGGGAATGGTAGAGTGGTGTGAATCCAATCTTGATTCTGAATTTATCCCTGCATATGCGTCAGGCCGAGCTACAATCTATGAATGGAGATGCAAAGGTAAAGAACCTACGATAGTAAAGGAGATCACTAAGCCCGATGCTGCCGGATATATATCCAATATCTGGTATGTGATTACCCCCGATTGAAGATCTATTTTATAGCTTGTCTAGGAACATTCTTTGTCATCCAAATATATGCCAGCAGTGGTTCGTTGGTACGCAAAACTGAACAACCTTTTCTTGCAACTCAGCATTCAACATATGCTCCTTTGAAGCATAAGTTATTGAACTCACCGGCGAAGATATGAAAACAGAAATTAAACAAATAGTTTTTTCCTAACTTATTAACCTAAAAAGTTTTGCTTATATCCTTTTTATACAGGCAGAAACATTCCTTAACAATAAAGCCTCTAAATAACAAAACATCCCTATATAATTCTGGTATACTTTGGATTTTATGAGGCTAAAAGACAAAACAGCCCTGATTACCGGTGCAGGTAGTGGAATTGGAAAGGCCATCGCGAAGGCTTATGTAAGAGAAGGTGCTTCTGTAATAATCTGTGGACGCAATGAAGATAGCTTAAAGGATGCGTGCCAAGAGATTTCAAAATCTTTTAATTTCCATTTGATGCACACTGCGCATCAAATACTACCACATGGAGAGATAGAATATGTAAAAGCTGATGTTGTAAATAAAGATGATATAAAAAGGCTTGCTAATCGAGTGGAGGAAAAATGGAATAAGCTAGATATCCTTGTAAATAACGCAAGTATCCTGGGTGTTCGCGCTTCTATTTTAGATTACCCTGAGGATATTTGGGAAGAAGTGATTAATGTAAATCTTAATGGCCAGTTTTTTGTAATAAAAGCGATTCTCCCTTTTCTGCTTAAATCAAAAAGTGGTTCGATTATCAATGTTTCGTCAAGTGTCGGTAGACGAGGTAAAGCGCTATGGGGTGCTTATGCTGCTTCTAAGTTTGGTCTTGAGGGATTAACACAGGTTCTAGCAGACGAGCTAAGCTCTGCTAACGTAAGAGTAAACTCTGTTAACCCAGGTGGTACTAGAACAGAAATGAGAGCAAGAGCCTATCCAGAAGAAGATCCGATGACATTACCTATGCCTGAGGATATTGTACCTGTGTTTTTATATTTGGCATCTGATGAGTCAGTTGGTATTACTGGGAAAGAGTTTAATGCAAGGGACTGGCTGAACACAAAATAACAAATTAAATGATTACAATATTGAATTACATACTCTATAAATGATAAAATTATTTCTCCGTGTGTGGAAGGATAACACTTTCAACCGACAAAGACGACCTCCAAAGTCGTTGGGGTTTTATAGACCCAAGTGGGGTATTAGATTCAATCAAGCCTAGATACAACATCGCCCCATCTCAGAAATCCCCTGTTCTCACAGTTAATGCAGATAGAAGAGTACTAAACATGATGCGCTGGGGTCTTGTTCCCTTCTGGGCGAAGGAGGCTTCAATCGGCTATAAGATGATAAACGCAAAATCTGAAACCCTCGCTGAAAAACCAAGCTTTAGAAAACCATTTAAAGAGAAACGCTGTCTTGTCCTAGCGGATGGATTCTACGAATGGGAAAAAACAGATAAGAAAAATAAAGTGCCTTATCGCTTCGTACTCAAAAATCGCCAACCGTTTGCCTTTGCAGGCCTATGGGATGTATGGAAAACCCCAGAAGGAGACACATTGCTTTCGTTTACCATTATAACCACTAGGGCTAACGAATTGATGGAAAGGATACATGATAGAATGCCTGTAATCCTGAACGAAAAAGACGAAGCTAAATGGCTAGACCCTGAATTCAAAGATACTGATAAGCTCTCTTCCCTGTTACAACCTTATCCATCAGAACAAATGGTAGCCTACAAAGTATCAACAATCGTTAATTCGCCTAAAAACGATACCCCATCATGTATTGAGCCAGTATAATAACTAGGAGGGACTAGATATGACGGTAGTTGAAATCTACAAGCTGAAACCGGAAGCCAAATTTAAGTTGCCTCTGTTATTAAGCCGTTCGCCTGCGGGCTTCCCCTCCCCTGCCGATGATTACATTGAGGAACGAAAAAATTAGGGGGCAGGTCTCAACGGGCTGTTGCTCAAATAAAGTTTTTTATAAGTCAAATAGTTCTCAATAACAAGTCTCTTTCGAATCCAGATCTCAGCAATTGGAAAAAT
>Ga0209431_10005063_pt1 | contig 10286 bp, 9 predicted proteins | sample RifCSP13_3_FD_184021 | JGI IMG/M metagenome (GOLD analysis project Ga0209431, IMG submission 184021) | Soil microbial communities from Rifle, Colorado - Rifle CSP2_sed 13_3 (SPAdes) (version 2) | ecosystem: Environmental > Terrestrial > Deep subsurface > Rock core/Sediment | place: Rifle... | reverse complement strand
TTCCAGTCCAGAAGCCTGCCTTGCCCCCTTCCCGACCTGAGAGATTTTTCTTTCATGACTCCTCAGTTGTCCCATTCTTGACTGGTCTTCCGAGAGCAGAATAGACTACCGTTCTGTCAGCCATCGCACCATTACCAGCGGTGCTCCGCAACCCGCTCAGGTTCTGATTTTCGACCTACTTTTGCGTGGTTTTCATGATTGCGAGACCGACGCTCGGTCACCGTATTCTGGAAGCCTTCGCCCTATGATCGTCTCTTTTAACCATAGCTTTTGTTTCAGGAGGTAAACGTGAGAAAAGCTTGTTGTCTGGTTTTCGTAACGATGGTAGTGGCGAGTCTTGCGGAGCCAGCGCGGGCGGCGCGCCTCTTTCAAGCCACGCTCAACGGTTCACAGGAGGTGCCGGCCCAAGCAGTCGCCTCTTTCGGAGCCGGCAGCGTTCTATTAAACGATACAGAAGATCAAATTACCGTCAATCTCAACTTTACCAGCCTGACCTCCAACGCAACTGCCGCCCACATACATGGCGCGGCGGACCCAGGTGTAAATGCGGCGATACTTTTTCCGCTGGCGGGAGTGCCGGCCGCGACCTCCGGAACGCTTACAGCACAGGTATTCTCAATCACTCCTGCGCAGGTGGCCCAGCTAAAAGCCGGCCAATTCTATTTCAACGTGCACAGTGCCAACTTTCCCGGCGGCGAGATCCGCGGCCAGATCCTCGGAGCTCCCAACGACCCCTGGACGACTGCTGCTTCCACCGGAACCGTTGATGAAGACAGTCTGAGTATTGTTCGCCTTAATGCCTGGGCGGCGGGTTTTGACCCATTTGGACCAGCTACCGGCACCGTCACCATGCGCTATCACATTAACGCCACGAACGGTGTTTCGCGGTTTTGTCCGGCGGATTTTTCTGCTATAGCCATTCGGTACAGGAACAGTGATCCTAGTGGGGCAACGGCGCACATAGTGTTCACAATACGTTCAAGTAGTCTGGCTCTGGGCAATAACACCGTGCGCTATACATTTGACAGCAGCATTGCCGGGGCCCCTTCTGATAATGCTTTTCATGTTGTTTACTTACCTGCATTGATGGATTTTGATTTTGCCAATAACGTTTACTGGATTGAGGCAACGATCTTCCGAGGAACGACGAGTGCTCTGGCGAACTTGGGAACAATTCAGATCTGGGAGAGTAATGGAGCGGCATGCCAGTGAATACGGCGTGGACAAAACTCGTCATTCCTTTGGGTATCTAACCGACTATGGTTAAGGGCAGCGCATCAGATTCGAATACATGCAAGGGAGCAGGTGGGCCTGCTCCCTTTTGTTGTCAAATTCGCTATAAGAGTCTTTGTATGGTACTGCAAGGGCCGACCAATGCTCCCAAAAGCGCAGATCATGTATAGAATAGAAACCTTGGAATGGTTCCTCGCAAATCGTAGTATCTGTATCACTGCAACTTTGGCATTGTCGGCTGGCCGGCGATGATTGAAGACGATGAGAAAACCGGACTTCTTCATTGTTGGGGCTCCCAAGTGTGGCACCACCGCTCTGTACCGATTCCTTTCTCAGCATCCGGAGATCTTCCTGCCAAAGGTAAAGGAGGTTCATTTCTTCGGCTCAGATCTCTACCTGCCTGGTTACGTTCCTGATACCGAGAAGTATCTTCGCTTGTTTGCGAACGCACGGGACGAGACGCGTGTGGGTGAAGCGTCCGTCTGGTATTTATACTCAAAGGTATCTGCCGCTGAGATCAAGCATTTCGCTCCTGAAGCGAGCATACTGATCATGCTTCGTAATCCTGTGGACATGATCCATTCGCTCCATTCGCAACTACAATATGTTGGTGTTGAACGAATCAAAGGTTTTGAGAGCGCCGTAGAGAATCCACGCCGCAGCGTGCGTTTATGGAACGACCCACGCGTGATTAATGGCGTGACATATCGAGATGTGGGAAAATACAGTCATCAGGTCTTGCGGTATCTGAATGCTTTCGGTCCCGACAACGTAAAAATCATAATCTTCGATGATTTCGAGAATAGCCCGCTGCTGGCGTTTCAGGAAACCTGCAAATTCCTCGGAGTGAATCCACATTTTGAACCAGCCATCTCGGTAGTAAATCAAAACAAACAAGTACGAAGTAAGATTGTTCAGTCTATCGTCGCTCACCCGCCGACGGTAGCCAGCAAATTGTTACGAAGACTGACTACGACCTCGGAGCGAGAAGAAATCATTAAGTGGATGCGACGCCTTAATACGCGATACCTTCCTCGTGTACCAATACGGCACGACCTGAGAAACCGGTTGCAAGAAGACTTCAAACCTGATGTTGAACGCCTGAGCAAGCTACTGAACCGCGATCTGACACAATGGTGTGGACCCCCGACACTAAACATTTGATCAAATGGATCAAGACAAAATATGGGATCACTTTCAGACGCAGGGTCTGGAACTCTTTGCACATTCTTTGCCACGCCTCAAATTCTTACTGCACGAAGCGCAGAACGCGACCCGCAATGTCAATGTGAAGATCCTCAATATCGGTGTGGGAGATGGATGGCTTGAGCGCCAATGTCACCAACAAGGATGGAAGGCATATGCTCTAGATCCCAGTGAGCCATCTCTCGTCGGATTGACTGGGGTAGGCATAAAAGGAGCGGTCGGCTATATTGAAAATATTCCTTTTGCAAACGATTCTTTTGACTTCGTGTTTTGCTCGGAGGTGATCGAACATTTATCTATCCCACAAGTCGAAAGCGCGCTTCGGGAAGTTCAACGGGTGCTAAAAGGATCTGGGCTGCTTCTTGGAACCGTTCCCTTCAAAGAGAATCTATTCGAGGGACGGGTGGTTTGTCCCGCATGTGGAAATGTTTTTCACCACATGGGACATCAGCAGTCGTTCGATACCGAAAGGCTGCTTTCACTGTTCCCTGCCAAACTCAGAGTGGAGAGGATAAGGGTTATCTACTTTGCCGACTGGTCTGCGCTAAATTGGAAGGGAAGAGTTTTGGCAGTCGTGAAAAGGGCCTTGTTATCCGCGGGAGTTCACGGCACTTACGAAAGTATCTACTTCAGGGCGAAAAAAGTAACGATCTCTTAGTGTATTGCTGGCTGGAAGACGTGTGGCGCCGCGAGCACAAATTCCCATTAAAACATGAGAATCAGTCTGGTATGTCCATCGCTGCAAAGTGGTGGCGCTGAACGCGCAGTGGTAACGCTTTCGGCTGCCTTCCTTAGCCGAGGGCATGAGGTTGCGATAATTACAGTAGCTGCTCGGCCAGACTTCTACCGTATCCCAGTCGGAGTGGAGAGATTCGAGCTCGACATGGCCGTGTATTCGCCAACACCATTGCACGGCCTTTGTCACAACATTAGGAGGTTGCGCGCTCTGCGACGCCTGCTTCATAACACCCGGCCGGACGTGGTTATTTCGCACGTCGATCAAACCAATGTTCTCACAACACTTGCAACAGCCTGGATGAACTTTCCCGTAATTGTTGTTGAACACGTTGATTCCAGTATCTTCTCTCCGGGAAGAACGTGGAAAACGATGAGGCATTTCGCCTATCGGTGGGCATCGAAGGTCGTGAGCGTGAGCAAAGGTGTGGATTTGGGTTTGACTTGGCTGCCTGAGCATCATCGCAGAGTCATTCATAATCCTATCGTACTGCCACCTCCGAATACATCGGAGGGCACACCGCTGCGGGTTTTAAGTCCCGGCCGCAGTCGTGTGATAGCCATGGGCCGACTGGTACATCAGAAAGGTTTTGACCTCCTGCTAACAGCGTTTCAAAGGATTTCGCAAAGCCACCCGACCTGGGAGCTGGTCATCATTGGGGAGGGTGAATTAAGACGTGAACTAGAGTGCCAAAGAAACGCCGCCCAATTGTCTGATAGGGTTCGATTCACTGGTGCCGTCCACGATCCGTTTCCTCTTTTAGAAGCGGCTGATCTCTTTGCTATGGCATCACGATATGAGGGTCTCCCATACGCACTATTGGAAGCCATGGCGTGCGGCTTACCGGTAATCTATACGGACTGTCCGAGCGGACCGAGTGAGATCATCCGCCACGGTGTTGATGGGCTTTTGGTTCCAAATGGCGACATTAATGCCCTCGTCGACGCCCTTGATAAGCTTATGAGCGATGAAAAGGCACGAAGGTGCCTGGCGATCCGCGCGCCCGAGGTTCTCAACCGCTTTGGAATTGAATGTGTGACGAACGATTGGGAAGACCTTATCGCTGATGTTCTCAAAAGCAGCAATTGATTAGCCTTTTTGGTCTGAAACCTGAAGTAGCCGAAGATATTTCCTCCTTTAAGAAGGTTCTGTTCAGCGCCAGTTCAGATCCCTTCCCAGTAAATGATATAAGCGCTGGTTATGAGGTTCGAAAAACAGTCGCAGATGCTCTCTCATGTCAGCCGTCATATGATCATAGTGTTGCAGGTTTAGTCGTTCAAACTTTGACGGCTTCCAAGCGGGAAGCTCAAGAAACTCCAGAAGCTCGCTGTATCCACGTTCCGAATCCGCAAAGAACTCTTCACTCTGCAGCACCAATACCTGCTTTTTGCTAAAACCTGCCTGCCACAGACCCCGCAACTGATTCTCGTATAAGCCCCGAGAGAGATATGAATAGTGTTGGTGGGCAAAGCTATAATAGTGCTCGTCGGATTTCATTGTGTCTTGCTCTGTTGCTAGCCTTTGGGACTCCTGAAGAATCGCTTCGGCAAACGAAAGCTTTTCGTAACCGATGCTAACTTCATGTTGGTAGTGGGAGAGCGCGCGATCGATCGGATTTCGCAGAATTGCGATCAACTTGACACGGTGGGTAGTTTCCGCAATGCGACGTAATGCATACGGATGAAATATGTAGTAGGGGCTGGCTTCTCCGGTTATGCGCTTCTGGGCAATCCTCTTTCGATAACTGTCGAAATCACGGAGAGGAAAATGGGACCGGTACCAACTCAGGCCACGCTCGAAGTTGATGTCAAAGAAGTGAATTTCTTTTGTGCTGGCTCGAACCACATTCGGATGGCTGATTAGATACTCATAAAGGGAGGTCGTGCCGCATCTCTGTCCGCCGATAATGATAAAATCAGGGCCAGTTCGCAAAGTGTTAGTGGCAAGCCGATAAGCTGCAGTGCCCCCGATGAGGACCCGCCGAGCGGGCACAGGAAGAAAGGATTTAAGCAAACGCTTCATTCGAAGGCTGGCCAGTTAAGAGTCAATTGTCTTTGTTCTCGCCCTATTTAAGGAAGGTGCACATGCTAGTCTTTGCGCTAAAGTCTCCAAGCCGATATCAGAGGATACAAGAAAATGGTTTTGTGAGGAATTTTTTTCGGTTCCGGCTGGACAGGCTAGGTGAGTTGAAAGATCCTGGTCTACTGAGCTCTGTTTACACTTCCTTCTATACGAGCGATGGAACCAGCAAGGAGACGAGTTGGGATCGGTTTATCGAAACAGACGAGTTTACAGTCGGTTTTCTAAAGCAAAATGCTAAAAACGTGATTCACGACGTGGGCGTCTCAAGCGGAGTTACATCCCTGGAACTTTATCGCAAATTAAACCAGCGTCGGCTCGATTTCCAACTATACGTTTCCGACAAGTTCACTCGGTACTATTTTACAGGGAAAGGACTACTTAGGATTTACAATGAGGATACGACTTTGGCCCAAGCGTATCTCTTTGGTTTGCTTTTGGACCGCAATATTGATTGGAAATACTTTCTATCTAAGTACGCATATTATCTTGTTGCACTCCTGCCAAAACGGAGCGCCGGCGCCGAACGGCTTTGTCTCTATGACCTCCGGCTCTTATCAAGCTTTCAACAGGGCATAATCCACGAAATCGATTATGACTTATTCCGGACTCGACTAGATGATCGATTTGATCTGGTGCGTTGCATGAATGTACTCAACGTTTCATACTTCCGGCCCGCCAAAATACTTAGAGCTATTCGTAATCTTCAAAGGAGCTTGAAAAACCACGGAGTGCTACAGATAGGAAGAACTAATACTCTGGGCCGAAATGAGGTTAGCTTCTTTCTTAAAGACGGAGGTAACCTGCGCTGGATACTGGATGTGAATGGCGGCAGCGAGATAAAACCGCTTGTCAAATCGCTAAACTAAACAAACGGATAGGCAGATAGAGATGCCACAACGCCACCCAACTACCCAGCATTTGCGATTGCATCGCGAAATCCTCCGTGAACTCGGTCACGAATTGGTACCTCCTGCAAGTATTTTGGATTTTGGTTGTGGAGAAGGTGCAACAGTCGCAGCTTATCGTCTCGCCGGCTTTGATGCTTGGGGCTGTGACATTCAAGTAAGGCAGGACAGGGAGTTTCTGTTGTCTATCAACCCTTCCACAAACGAATTGCCCTTTCCAAACGACCGGTTTGATTTCGTATTTTCCGATCAGGTACTTGAACACGTGCGGGACCATTTTGCAGTTATGGAGGAAATCAGAAGAGTAATGAAGCCAGGGGCTATCAGTCTTCACATATTTCCTGCAAGACTGAAACCTCGAGAAGCGCACAACTTCGTACCGCTGGCCGGAGTTGTCCAAAACTATCCTTGGTTACTTCTGTGGGCATTTTTGGGAGTGAGAAATTCCTTTCAGAAGGGGAAGGACTTTCGTGAGGTTGCCAGGATGAATCATGAGTTCTTAAGTCAGCAGACCAATTATTTATCGGGATCGCAAGTCGCGGAGGTTGTGTTGTCTAGTTTTGATACTATCACTTTTGCAGAACGCTACATGATCAAACACAGCTACGGCCGAGCACGCTATTTGCGCCCTTTGCTTCGGTTTGCCCCATTCGTGGCGTCCCTCTACAGCACCTTTTACACACGAGTGATCTTCTTTGAGAAAAACGAGGGATCACTTCTCAAGCAAGATGTCCATTGAAAGTGGCGATCCGCGAGTCCAAAATCAAGCTGACCTTTCTTGTGAGGTCTCTCGATCATGGCGGCACGCAAAGGCAGCTCGTCACTCTCGCTAAAGCACTAAACAAAAAACAATTCGAGCCTACAGTGATCGCGTTTTATTCCGGTTACGCTCTGGAGAAGGAACTCGCCGCCGCTGGAATACCTTTGATTTCCTTAAGGAAACGCGGGCGATGGGATGCGCTAGGATTCTCCATCCGGCTCATCCGAGAGCTGCAACGCAGTCGTCCCGACATTCTACATAGCTATCTGGACATTCCGAATCTACTTGCTCTCTTCGCCCGACTTTTTGTTTCAACTCGTGTCGTTTGGGGAATTCGCACTTCGGAAATCTACCTTAACCACTACGATTGGCTGCGGTGTTTGAGTGCAAAACTTGAACGGCTAGGCTCGCGCTTTGCTGACTTGATCATTGTGAATTCCAGCGCAGGCTACCAACGTCATATCGCAATGGGCTTTCCGGCCGAGAAGATGGTAGTGATTCCTAACGGAGTGAATACAGGGGAGTTTCGGCCTGATGAAGTCGCGCGCCAGAAGCAGCGTTCACAATGGAGTATCGGTAATGACAGAAAACTTGTTGGCATCATTGGGAGACTAGATCCAATGAAGGACCACGACCTGTTTTTGCAAGCAGCGTCCCTCGTCAGCCGGGTTCGCAGTGACGTACGGTTTGTATGTGTCGGAGGTGGCCCGCCACAATATGCGGAAAGCCTGCGAGCCAATGCAGCAGTCTCGAAGCTGTCGGATCAGGTTCTGTGGGCGGGAGCAATGGATAATATGCCAAGTGCTTACAATGCTCTTGATCTACTCGTTTCTGCGTCTGTGGCCGAAGGATTTTCCAATGTAATCGCCGAGGGAATGGCTTGTGGTGTGCCATGCGTTGTCACAGATGTAGGGGATTCTGCGTGGCTAGTCGGCGACACGGGAATTGTTGTGCCCCCGAGTGACGCTCGAGCTCTTGCTGAAGGCCTGCTCACCATACTCGACAGTGATCCCCGAGAGCTTGGATTAAGAGCTCGCACCCGAATTGTTGAGAACTTCAACGCCCAGCAACTCTCAGAACGAACAGAATTGGAGTTACTCTCGCTGTTGCGGTCTTCAGCTGAACAGGTCACTAGCACGGCGCGGTAGCGAGGTTCCCTGCGCCGAGTGGCGGATCGATCGAGATCAGCGATGGAAACAGATTGAGATGTGTATGGAACAGGTCAGTACTACCACACGGTATAGCAGGTGGGATCGATGCGCATACCCAAGCGTAGGACCTACCCGCTACCGAGCCTGTGTATAAACTCAAGCTCTCATTCTCCCCAACCTTTAGGTTGGGGAGCAGCCGCCGGAGAGGAACTGCAACCATTTTAATGGTTTCACTCAGCTCGCCATTCCAGGCCATACTTCTTAACAAACATCGCGTACTCCTCCCCATACGTCCGCTTGCGATGATGTTCTTCTTGATTGGCAATATAGCGAGCAACACGTCCGACATCAGAATGCGACACGGAAAATGCTCCGTATCCAACTCCCCAGGCAAATCGACCTTTAATCAGTCGATTGTGATTAATCCAGTACGAGAGCCTCCCTTGAGGAGCTTAATCACTTCTTCAATCGAGTAACGAGTGGGAAGATCAATCAAGGCATGAGTGTGATCGGCATTGAAATAATTGATCTTCATGTAGATTCCCTTTTGCAATGAATAATCGGTGAGGAACGTTGAAGCTTTGGCAGCTGCTCGTCTGTCAAGCATTGGTTCGCGATCAAGCGTTTCCCAAATCAGGTGTGTCCACGGACGTGAGTAGGAATGAGTAGACATGTGAGGATCTCCTTTTGTGAGAAGGGTCGTTTCTGAAAAACCATTTAAATGGTTTGCGCGCAGTATAACGCGACCTGGTCCCCAACCTAAAGGTTGGGGAGAATGGGAGGTTGAGTTTTCACGCGGCCTCTTAAAGGATAAGCTACCGGGTGGTGGTACTGTTTCAGCTCGCAATGGCCCAGCACCTTAAAGGTTTGTCGAAGGCGTCTTCACTGAGTTATTTTAGCTTCACCCAATAAAGCTTAAGAATCCCAGATGACGCTAACTTCAACTTCCGCGGTTGTGGCGACTGCAACAAGCCGCACCGATCCAGACCGCGCGGAACCGGACCATTCAGAACTCTGTGCCGAGCCTCGGCCCATCAGAGTTCTACATATCATCAACGACCTTTCCATCGGAGGGGCTGAAATGATGCTCTACCGGCTCCTATGTCAGGAGAATGGAGAGCATTTCCAGCACGCTGTGATTTCCCTGATGGATCGCGGGTCGCTGCGAGAACGCGTTCGGGAACTCGGAGTCGAAGTTACTTCACCTCGGATGAGGGCGGCGATTCCCAGCCCTCAATCCATTTGGAGGCTACAGAGAATTGTTTGGGAGTTGAAACCTGACATCATTCATGGCTGGCTTTATCACGGCAGCCTGGCCGCACAACTTGCGAGTATGCTTTCGCGACCGAGTATCCCGGCGATCTGGAGCATTCACTATTCAATGTCTTCGCTGGAATTTGAGAAGAAGACGACAGCGGCAGTCATGCGGCTCTGCCGGCGACTCTCCACAAAGGCCGAGGCAATAGTTTTTGTGTCACATGTCAGCCAATCGCAGCACCGTCAACTCGGTTATTCAGCCCACAATTTGGTTATTCCCAATGGAATCGACACAGAGCTGTTTATTCCATCCGCCGAATCGAGGTTCTCTGTACGCTCCGAGCTTCAACTGCCGTCAGATACAATCCTTATCGGCCTGATCAACCGCTATCATCCGATGAAGGATCATGCGAGCTTCCTGCGAGCAGCAGCCTCGATCGTGCCGACAAAAGAGAATGTTCATTTTCTGATGGTTGGACGAGGAGTCGATCCTGCGAACGCAGAACTCGCCGCTCTAATTAACAAACTTGGCCTGAAAGACCACACGCACTTGCTCGGCGAGCGCACCGACACACCACGGCTCATCGCCAGCCTCGACGTTCTGACGCTTTCCTCTGTTTATGGCGAGAGCTTTCCGGTTACGGTGGGCGAAGCGATGGCGTGTGGCGTTCCCTGCGTGGTTACTGACGTCGGCGATTCAGGCTGGCTTGTGGGAGATACAGGTCGAACGGTTAGCCCGGGACAACCGACTGAACTCGCGCGTGGTTGGGAAGAGCTGATTGACATGGGACCAGCGGGCAGAGCCAGCCTCGGCAGAGCAGCTCGTCAGCGCGTGATAGAACATTTTTCCTTACCATCAATCGCCGAGCAGTACAAGAAGCTTTATTTAGATACCGTTAAAGTCAACTCCTTGGAGTGCGGGGACTTGTCACCGCTTTCCACTGCGAGACATTCCT
>Ga0209431_10005060_pt1 | contig 10287 bp, 8 predicted proteins | sample RifCSP13_3_FD_184021 | JGI IMG/M metagenome (GOLD analysis project Ga0209431, IMG submission 184021) | Soil microbial communities from Rifle, Colorado - Rifle CSP2_sed 13_3 (SPAdes) (version 2) | ecosystem: Environmental > Terrestrial > Deep subsurface > Rock core/Sediment | place: Rifle... | reverse complement strand
GAAATGCGGCATGGGCGTAGCCGGACGATTCGCTCCATCACGCCTGGTTCCGCGCCAGAACGTGGAGGATCAAGCAGAACAAGGTCAACTTCCCTGAGTCCAGCCAACCCAGTCTCGAGCCATTGACCAACTCGCGCCGATACGATCCTCGCGTTTAGCAAGCTGGCATGCTGCAAGTTCCGCCTGGCAAAGCGCGCGGCAACTAAATTAGATTCGACTCCTACCACATGCTGAAACCGGCGAGCGACTGGCAAGGTAAATAATCCCACCCCGCAATAGAGGTCCAGGGCTACCCGACCGGCTTCCCGCGGCACGGCCGCGTTGACCAGTGATGACAGAAGATGATGATTGATCTGGAAAAAGGCCTCGGCATTGAAGGTGTAGGTATCGGAACCGATCTCACGACTCACTTCCGCGTTAAGCAAATCAGCGAATGGCGGAGCAACGGAAATAGCCCCCTCGTCCCCGGCCACCACTTCAATCTCTCCCGGGGCGATTTCCAGGGACCCCTGGCGGATTTGCGCGCGAGTGACCTCAAGGAGTTTTTCCAGTTCGGGAACCAATACTGCGCAGACTTCCACATCGCAAACCCGATGAGACCCAGCCTCAAAATAGCCCAGGCTATTGGTTCTTGAGTCAAACTGCCAGATGGCACGTGCCCGGTACTGCCAGGGGCTCGCCGCCGGATGAATTTCAATCTCCGGTGAACTTTGCAGACGGGCGATGCGGTGCAGACAATCCTCAATGATATCAACCTTTGCCTTAAGCTGTGCTTCATAAGTTAACTGCTGAAAATCGCAGCCACCGCAGCGTCCAAAATAGGGACATGGCGGCTCTACCCGCATTGGCGAAGGACGGACAATTTCCTGAATCGAAGCAAAACCCACATTCCCCCGCACCCGATTGACGCGCACCCGCAACTGATCTCCCGGCGCAGCGAGAGCCACGAATAACGTCAGTCCTTCAGCATGCGCAAGGCCGACGCCTCCGGGAAGTATCCGCTCAATTTCCACGAGCAGACTCTTCTCCTCCAACTTCGTCGCCTGAAAACTCATCTTTTTCAGAGGTAGAATAAGCTGAGACGCGGGACGCTCAACTGCTCGCGCAGCCGTTTCAGCAGCAGATTGTCAAAGGTTTGCTGATAGACAGCTTGGTCCATGTGACTGCGATAAGGCTGCAATTGCCCGGAAACCTCCCCATTGAGTGCCTCAAGCTGTTCGGGCGGCACTACTGAACGCATTGACTGGCTCAACAATCTCTCCAAACCTGTGAGCGACTCTTCTAGCTTCTGGGCATCGGGCGATACGGCCGAGGCGTAGTCCTCTTTCAGGTCCCCCAATAAACCGGCAGTGCGCTCAAGCGCGTCGCAGAGATCATCAGCGGCGATCTGCCTTCGCGCCTCACGGGTTGCCAGCAACGCGGCACGCACGCGCTCCAGATGGTCCACAATGATCGGTCGGGAGAACGGCCGCTCCGGGTCGTCGGAAGAATCTTGGGGTTGTCCGTTTTCATCCGTCTCAGCCCCAACGCGTGACTCAAGCCATTCCGCAAACTGCGCCTCAACCTCTTCCTGGCAATACAACAACGATTTGACGGTCCGTTTGCGCGGCTTGGAGGCCCATGAATCGAACGCACGATCTATCCCTCGCAAGACCACGTGCAAAGGAACTTGCGTCTCTTTCCAGCTTTCAATCAGCGCCCAATCCATCGGACTCATGAGGAGATGTTTGCCACGGCGGCGAATGAACGTGTCTTCGATTTCGCTGAAATAGTTGAAATAATTCAAGGCCCTTCACTCTTCGCGCTTTGCTCTCGTTTAGCGACAACTCGTTCGTAAACCAGTCTGAGACCTTCAAGCGTCAGTGTGTCGTCGACAACATCAATGAATTCAGAGCCTGTGGCAATCAGCGGCGCCAGTCCACCGGTGGCAACAATCCGGGGTTTGCCGCCAAGCTCTTCAATCATCTTGTGCAAGACACCATCCACCAATCCAACATAGCCGTGATAGAGTCCTGACTGCATCGCATGCATAGTGGAAGAGCCGATTACTCTATGCGGCCGTCTGATGTCCACTCGTGGCAGCTTGGCGGTTCGCTCAAACAGAGCATCAGACGAAATCATTATTCCAGGAGTTATTACGCCGCCCAGATACTCGCGACGCTCATTGACTGCGTTGAAAGTGGTCGCCGTGCCGAAATCCACTACTATGCAGGGTGCGTTGTATTTGTGAATTGCCGCGACTGCGTCCACAATCCTGTCCGCGCCAACATCTGAAGCTGGTTCATAAAGAATCTTGAGACCGGTATCTGTGCTCTCGTCAACAAACAAAGGTGTCAGATGAAAGTATGTTTCCGCCATAGTCTTCAGTGTGTAGTTCAAGGGCGGCACTACCGAGGCAACAGCAATTGCGTCAATGGCCTTAAAATCGATCTTGGCGAGCTGAAAGAGATTGCGTGAGAGAATACCGTACTCATCAACAGTCCGAGCGCGATTTGTCGTCAGGCGCCAATGGGCCACTAAACTCGGGCCGGCAAAGACTCCCAATGACGTATTTGTATTACCGGCATCAATCACCAGAAGCATAAAGCAGTTCGTCGCTTTCTCGTGCGCCCGCTTCGGGCGTACGCAAGAAATCTTCGATCAGATCACACGCTCTAAATGCCCCGTGCTCATCGCCAAGATACTCGCCAACCCTTCTGGCTTTTTGCCCATAGCGTGGGTTGTTCAGTAGCACTTCAAGCTCTTTTCTGACTCGGTCGGCCCGGTAGCGGCGGCGATCGAGTGTGCGGCTCGTGCCGAGTCGAGCAGCATGCGCTGCATTGTCAGCCTGGTCAAACGCAAACGGAACTATCAGGGTGGGAATGCCGGCGCGGAGCCCCTGCGAAGTCGTGCCCACGCCGCCGTGATGGACCATAATCGAAGCTCGCTCCAACAGCAATTCGTAAGGCGCATAGTTGACCGCGATGATGTTTGACGGCAGAGCTTCGAGAGGTAAATTCCGCTCGTCGCCAATTAAGAGCACTGCTCGCTGATCGAGCTGCTTTATAGCCGCGATGCTTTCATGAAAGAAGTCGCGAGCTATCCAGACCGCTGACGAGCCCAATGTGAAGACAATGGGGTTTGGGCCGTCTTGCAGGAATGCGGAGAGCTCGGCCGGCATGGGCGTCTCATGGCGCCCGTCGTAAAAGGCGAAACCCGCAACACGAGTCTGCGGCGGCCAATCTGGTTGCGGCTCTGCAAACAAGCTTGAAAAGAGCGCTAGCACAAGACCTGCTGAATGCTGACCTTCAAAAAGCGGGTGTCCCGCATCCGGCAGACCAAGATCACGGCTCAGTTGATCCACCGGCTCCACAGCTTGTCGAGAAATCTGTTTAATCAATCTGACGACGAGCTTCATGAAGCCCGCACCAAACCAACGCATATGCCACAACCACGGCCAGAATGGAGGCACGGGAGGGTCATAAGCGGATAGGAACGAGGCCGGAGAGAGCACGACTGAGGCCCAGCGAATTCCGATTTTTCGGGCAACCAGTGGCCCGGCAAAAGTAAGCGGATGAGTAATAAGCAGGTCCGCCCCCTTCACCGCCTTGATGAGGTCGGCATAGCTATCACGGACGTAAGGCACGATTAGTTCGCCAAGCAGAAACCGTGCGCCCGACTTTGGTTCCATTACCTTTTTTATTAATTCCTGGTCCTGGTCCTGCGGCGGCGGAAGGTCCGGTCGCACGGAACAGAACTCCAATCCCGCGGCTTCTATTTTGGCCCGGTAGAGTGCACTTGTGGCGATCACTGGCGAGTGACCGCGATGCTGCAATTCGAGAGCGATTGCCATGTAAGGATGGATGTCGCCATAGGAACCAAATGTCGTTAAGACGATTCGCTTTGGGGGAATCAACATACCGTGATGAACCATCTAGGATCTTAGAGCGCTCACGTCTCCTGCACGAATGATCCTCACACAACCATCATCCGTTTCTACTCGCAGAGCACCATCCGCCTCCAGACCCTGAGTGATACCTTCAATAACCTCATTCTCATTGGACACACGAACGCGTTTTCCGTACGCATAGGATGAGCGATTGCACCAATCCCTGATTACCTCTTCCTCCCCTCCACTAGACTGCAATCTCGAGTAACATTCACGCAGCGCCGTGACAAGGGCGGCTAAAATACTCTCACGCTCAACAGCATGCCCGGTAGCCGACTCCACGGATGTCGCTGTCTCAGTCAGTTCGGGTGGAAGCGCTGCGGTCCTAAGATTTATACCGATACCAACCACGATCACCCGGCCGAGTTTGGTATCGACAGTTTCCGTCAATATGCCGCAGAGTTTACGATCATTCGCGAGAAGGTCATTGGGCCATTTGATATCGGTTTCCAGATTAGCAGCTTTCGCCAGGGCCGTTTGCACCCCGAGCGCGGCCATTAGAGTAATGAGGGGCCAGTACTCGGGAGGGAGTGAAGGTCGCAGAATTATGCTGAAATACAGCCCCGCGTCCTTCGGCGAGCTCCATTCGCGGAGCAGACGTCCCCTACCGGCCGTCTGCTCGTCGGCAACAACACAATGACCCTCGGCAGCACCTGCCAGGGCCAAACGAGCAGCCTCGGTGTTTGTCGAGGGCAGTGTTGGGTACCGAAAAATCTTGAGCTCAAAGTGGCTCATCGCAGCGAGCACAGTTGATTGTAAGCCGGAACTAGACAATATTTCCATGCATCCCAGCTAAACTCTGAGCTAACATGCTCCCGATATCAAAACCCTTTTTAATGCAGGAGACACTTCATGATGAAAGGACTTGCACTTTTGATTTCGTCAACGCTGTTAGTTGGGGTGGCTTTCGCTCAACAAAAGTCTGCTGCTGTCGAGAATGAGAAAATTATCGACCTCTCCTACGCGTTTGACTCAGAAACCGTTTACTGGCCCACAGCGGAGCCCTTCCACCTCGAAAAAGATTTCGAAGGCATTACAGACAAGGGCTATTACTACTCGGCTAACAGATATGCGGCGGCTGAGCATGGCGGCACACACATCGATGCGCCGGTGCACTTTGCCAAAGGTCATTATAGTGTGGACCGCATACCGCTGGAGCAGCTCATGGGCCAGGGCGTGCTGATTGACGTAACCAGACAATGCGCCAGCAATCCTGACTACCTTGTAACTGTAGAAAATCTTCAAAACTGGGAGAAGCAGAATGGGATGCTGCCAGCGGGAGCCATCATCCTGCTGCGGACGGGTTTTGGAAAATATTATCCGAACAAAAAACTGTATCTGGGCACTGATGAGCGTGGAGTGGAGGCTGTTGCCAAGCTCCACTTTCCAGGACTCGAACCAGCAGCCGCACGCTGGCTCGTGCAAAATCGTTCCCTCAAAGCTATCGGCCTGGACACTGCCAGCATCGACTATGGTCAATCGACTATCTTCGACAGTCATCGCATCCTGTTTGAGAAAGACATTCCGGCCCTGGAAAACCTGGCGAACCTCGACAAGCTACCCAGCAAGGGCTTTCGCGTAATAGCGCTGCCGATGAAGATAACAGGGGGAACCGGTGGACCATTGCGCATCATCGCGATACTGAAATGATCGACTGGTTCCCGATCCGTCTATCATTCACGGTCGCCGGCGCCGCAACACTAATTGCGCTCCTTGCGGGGTCGGCACTGGCCTGGCTGCTCGCTCGTAAGCGTTTTCCCGCACATAATCTTGTCGACGCAATCATCACTCTGCCGCTAGTCCTGCCACCTACTGTGCTGGGTTATTACCTGTTGGTCCTGCTCGGAACGCGCTCGTCACTGGGTGCCTTTCTATACAACCGTTTTGGCATCCGCCTGACATTCACCGTCACCGCAGCAATCATCGCAGCGACTATTCACGCTTTGCCACTCGTCACCAAGAGCCTGCGCGCGGCATTCGAGGGTGTGGATCCACAACTGGAAGCCGCCGCCCGAACCCTTGGTCTAAACAGCCGTCGGATATTTTTTCGGGTAACTCTGCCCCTGGCCTCGCGCGGAGTGCTGGCGGCAACGGCTCTGGCTTTCGCGCGCGCACTGGGCGACTTCGGCGTGACAATAATGATCGCCGGCAACATACCCGGCAAGACACAAACTTCTTCTGTGGCGATCTATGATGCAGTTCAAGCTGGACGCGATAACGAGGCGTTCACCCTTTCTGTAATCGTATCGCTGATAGCGGTGATGATGTTGTATCTAATCAACCGTTTCGGAAGACTAAGATGGTAATTAGTTGTCAGTGGTCGGTCGTCAGTTGGACCACCTCACAGGTTGGGAAGGGGGCAAGGCAGGCTTCGGGGAAGAAAAGAGGCCAGTGTCAGTCTGCCGCCGCCCCCGCTCAAGATTCAATGCCACTCAACATTGAATTAGGCACTCAAAAAAGCTGGCTCCCTTTCTGAACAGTAGCTCCAGTGAATGGTTCATTCAAAGTTGATTGGCACCTGAATCGGCGGGGGCGGCGGCAGACTGAAACTAGACTCTTTCCTGCCCTGAAGCCTGCCTTGCCCCCTTCCCAACCTGAGAGAGATTCCCAGTGACAACTAACTACAATAAAGCAATCACCCCACGAAATCTGGCGTCGCTAACGGCGTAACCGGGAAACACTGCCCGAAGATCTGTAGCACCCAAATGCCGTTTGGCGATCTCTCCGAAGACGTCGCGAAAATCCGTCGTCACTGCCAGGTCGCGACCTTCGTATAGTTGCTCACTCTTGAGACCAGGCCACTGACCGTACACCTTTCCACCTCGCACAGAGTTACCAATTACGAACATTGCATTCGCGTGGCCGTGATCGGTTCCTCGATTGCCATTCTCGCGGACGGTTCGACCAAACTCCGACATCGTTAGAATCACGACATCATCCATGCGCTGGTCCAGGTCAACTGTGAATGCTTTGATGGCTGCACTAAATTGTTGCAGTAGATTTGAAAGTTGTCCCCGGGAGTTTCCCTCGTTTACGTGGGTATCCCAACCTCCAATTTCGGTAAACCCTATTTCCAGACCCACACCAGCTTTGATTAGTTGGGCCATTTGCAGGAGGGAGTTACCAAATGGCGTCCGCGGATACTGCGCTCCATTCTCCGGAAGATATTTGCCGGGGTTGACCTGCTTCAAGTAGTTGACGGCCTCGAACGTTTCGCGGCCAGTGCCGGCCAGCAAGTCGTTCACACCCTGCTCATATATAGCCTCAAACCCGCCTTGCACACTGGCAGACGAGCGACCGGCACGAATAGTGAAATCGGCGAGGTTGGAGATCGCGAGTGCCGGAGCCCGGCCTTGTAGCACTCGTGGCATCTGCTGGCTCAACGAAACTGCACGAAAGTGTTTTTTGCTGGCATCGGCTTTGCTCTGCAAATAACGATTCAACCAGCCGTCGGCTGTCGACTTCACGCCCGGGGTGGCCGACTCCATATAATCCTGCGCGTCGAAATGCGAACGAGTGTTATCCGGCGAGCCGGACGCATGCACAATCGCCAACCGCTCCGAATCCCACAGTGACTTGAATGAAGCGAGCGAAGGATGGAGCCCGAAGAATCCGTCCAGATCGATAGAGGCTTCTAGGTTACCGGTCTTAGGCCGGGCAATGGCTATGCTCGGACGAAGCTCATAGTAGGTCTTCTCCCCATGAGGGACCACCATATTTAGACCATCAACTGCGCCACGCTGAAAGATGGCAATCAGAGTCTTGCGCCGGCCGTCCGTGACCTGCTCCCGCATCTGACCGAGCACTGTCCGTTCGAGAAAGGATGGCGCCGAAATTGACACGCCGATGCTGGCAAGTGCAATTCCACCTGACCTTAAGAAGAATCGTCGATCCATGAGCGTGTACCTTGCTTTCTTAGTAACGAGTTCTGAGTACTGAGTACTCTTACCCTCACTGCCTTTGAAATTCGGGCGAACCAAGAATCAGCCCAACAATCTTTGTTACGGGATCAGTGATATTTGCTTCCGCCCGGGCCAGCTGCAATCGCCTGCGTGGCCCTGTCATCATTTCTCCCTCGCCCGGCGGAGGCGCCTGGGCCGGGTCCGGTGATGCAGGAGCAACTATAAGTGGCCGGTCGTTCCACTGGTTCCGCAGCGTTTCCCTGGTCTTTGGCGACATGTCGCCGGCTGCAATTGCGTTTACAAGGTTACTTATCACCTGTTCCTGGTTCGGACTCTCCTCGTTAACAAGATGTGTCAGATCCACTCGCGTACCCGGAATGCGATTGCTTGCCAGAGCCAAACCAAAGTTTAATCGCTCCAGCAGTGCACCGGTATTCACCCATGCCTCGGCTGTGTCGGCATAACCGTTTGGTGTTTGATAGCCATAAAGCGGCTGGCCCATGCGAGCTATCCACTGATGCACTTGCGGACCACCATTCGTTTCGGCGCCCAGTGTTCTGATGGCGCTAATAGCCAGCTCAAAGGGTCGCTTGATTTTTGCGCGATAATTTCCCGGCGAATTAAACTCAGGTGAGAAAAAGATCGTCCGCAACATCTCACGAATGTCGCCATCGGTCTTGTTGTATGTGGTCGCCACACTATCCACAAGTGACGTTGGAGGGTTATCCGAAACAAAGTGGCGCACAAGTTTGTAAGCGATGAACTTTGCGGTGGAGGGGTGATGGGCCAGGATATCCAGCACCATCAGGCCATCCTTCATGCCACCGCCGGCAGGAATCTTGTGACCAAGCACTGTCTTCTCACCGTCGTCGTGCATACGAGGGGCAAAATAGAAACTGCCAGCATTTGCTCGTGCGCCTTCACCCATCAGAGCTGCGGCAGCAGCACCACCACCTCGCGGCGCAAAAATAGTCCAACCAGTGAAGCAGCGGGCTACTTCCTGCACGTCCTTCTGGATGTAGCCACCATCAACACCGAGGGTATGCAACTCCATCAGCTCACGCGCATAGTTTTCATTGATTCCACGTCTTTGGCGCTGCTGGGGCTGCGCCGGAAATTGCGATCCGCGAGCGTCGGGTTGCTGCCCGCGGGAAGCGCGATCGATCATACGTTCATTGCGCCGGTTCCCCATAAGAAGATCCAGAAACCCGCCACGTTGAGTACGTAGTCGCGATCCTCGCTGCGCATTTGGACTGACACTTTGAAAGTTATCGAGATAAAAAAGCATGGCAGGGCTTTTCGCTGTCGCCACCAAAAGATCTTCAAACCGGCCCATTGCGTTTGGACGGATCGTGTCCCGATCGTACGACATCAAGAGCCAACGATCGGCTCCTTTGCCGGCAAAGACATTGAAATGGTTGGACCAGAAGTCGACCATGACTTCCTGAAGCTGCCGTTCACTATAGACCGCTCGCAAGATACGCGAGGCCTGCAACTCGGCCATGATTCGTTGCGGCAGTTGTAATCCGTTTGCCTCATAGTAATCCCTGACCGCGCGGCGATATTTCTCGTTAGCCAGTGGATTAGCAGGATTTGTTTCGCCGGAGGGAGGCCTGGTCATTTCTGATTGCGTTTCCTTTTCCTGTCCGTTTTTCTGAGAGTCGGTGTTTCCTCCCTTCACGCGGCTGTCGCGCACCTCAGCGAGATCTGCGGGCAGCATGCCCTGACGCTGAAGCTGGCGCAGGAGTTGACCAGGCTGCGGAAACTTTTCATAGAGCTCTGCCGTGGACATGTTCAGCGTGGCAAGATTTCGGACCTTTGCTGTGGCGACGCGGTCTTCAATCTTCTCAGGGTTCAATTGCTCGTTGATGTAATTCTCGATGCCCTTCAATTTCAGCCGTTCTACATCGCCAGGTCGTGCACCAAAGCCGAGACGATTAAGAACGTGGAGATAACGTTGGTCCGCAGTCAGTTTTGCTGTTTGCTGCTGTTGGGCGCGAAGCACCGGGCCAAAAGTACTGATTAAGAGGCCCAGCATTGCCCACAGGATCACCCCGTGCATGAACAAAGTTTTCGCGTTGCAGCGTGTCCAGGTTGTCATCATTTACACCTGAGGGAATTCAGTATCGATATCGCATTGTTGGGAGAGAACTATCCGCCGTCTCCATTTAGACGCGCCAGCGTCGGAAATGGTTGAGAAAACCCTTGTAGGGGCGGCACTCCGTGGCCGCCCCATTTCATCCATCCACCGCCATCCGCGGGCAAAGGGCGGACATCGCAGCATGGGCGGCCACGGAGTTCACCAGCCAGCGCGGTACTGGCAGATGTCAAAGGGAAACCATTGCTCGTGGCTACGGCTGTGCCGCCTGATGTGCCGCGGTGGCTTGCCTCGCGGGATCAGCTGCTTCTCGCGCTTGGGCTATGCCCTCCTTCGCGGACGCTCTTCCAATTAGCTAC
>Ga0209431_10005059_pt1 | contig 10287 bp, 16 predicted proteins | sample RifCSP13_3_FD_184021 | JGI IMG/M metagenome (GOLD analysis project Ga0209431, IMG submission 184021) | Soil microbial communities from Rifle, Colorado - Rifle CSP2_sed 13_3 (SPAdes) (version 2) | ecosystem: Environmental > Terrestrial > Deep subsurface > Rock core/Sediment | place: Rifle... | reverse complement strand
TGACCTCACCTGTTTCGGCAACAACTACAGCCACAGGAGGAACATTTTCAATGATAGCCTGTTCTGCTCCTCTTTGTGCTGACTGTTTCAGCAGCTGATAAAACTCAGGTGTTGTAAATGACCATACAAAAGCTGCAAATACTCTAATCAGATAATCAGCCAATACCGTAGGTAATGGTACAAACAGAAAGATTAGATATAGTGATCCTACCAGTGTTCCAAGCCCAAGAGCAAGCCACTTTACTGCTGTACCTTCTAACCCAAGAACGTTCTTTAGTGTTTGAACTAAAGTCGTTACTATCAGTATCAGACTAGCTCCGAAAACAAGCGCACTCTTCAAAGCTTCTAATAGTTCTGGTGCCATAATTTATCTCCTTATATTTTTACACCCTTTGCAGGTTTAACTTCATCGGGTGTTTCATCAAATAATTCTACTACTTTTCCTTCAAAAGATGCTTTAGATGTTATAGATTCTAAAGTACTTTCACATCTACCACACAAATTACTTTCATCTAAATCATTAGAAGCTACTGCATCTAGAGTATATATATCCTGACCACAAAGAGCTCTATCCTCTCCAGGTAAGGCTATGTGTGTCTTTCCCCCAGGTAGTGCGTAAAATTTATTCATTATTTAGCTCCATAGTTACTGTATAAAATTCTGGTATTTTACCGCAGTTTTCACAAAAATTATCAACAACATCTTGAGGTTCTATCATATAGTAATAACTCCAATGCTTTCCTATAAGTAATCCACATCGAACCGTATCAACGTCATCTTCCCAAGATTCCATATCTACATAATGATAAATACCTGTTTCATTATCTTTTACTATCATTCTGTATAGTACTCTTCTAGAATACCTTCTAGTACATTAGGATGTATAACTTTCTCACTAACCAGATAGTTTACGAGTGTAATAAATGTCTGCTTACCCATAATTACAGAATCAGTAGTACTTATAAATACTCTGCTCTTAGGATTCTTTTGGAATACAAGAGTATCCTTATCAGCCAGTAATAAAATCTTTATACTATCCTGTGCCATACCCATGTCTTTCAGACTCTTCCACGTTGTTTAACATTTCTTCTGCAAATCTAATGTCATTTACTGCATTAGTTAGAGCTAACATCACAGTAGCAATAGCACTTTTATAATCACTATCCAAGGAATTAGCTTTTATCTCTACATACCCCCAATTCTCTCCGTCCCGTGTCATGGAAAATACTGAACTACCCGATCCTTTCCAGTAGCCATCTTCTTGTAAGATAGTTTCAATCTCCATCGTCATACCATGACCTTTCGCTGTTTCCAGCAGTTCTATATACTGGTTCGCATCCATTTTGAGTAATCTCCTATCCTTTTGTGTAATTCTTCTAGTATTACTACATCTTCTTTATTATGATGCAATACTTCCTGTAGTGCATCTGGATGTCCATATCTAGCCAGCTTCCAAATGTGCGGATCAAGATGAGTTTTTCCTTCTATACCAAGGAAATGAGTTACTCGATCCAACGATTTTCTGCTTATCTTAAAGTCTTTCTTGACATGAAAGTACAAGTCCCAGTGATAGATACTACCATATTTAGGAAATGGTATCTGATAATAAGCAGCTCTGGCTCTAAGAAACTTTACATCAAACCCTTTACCATAGTACGTTACAACAATATCAACATTGAAAAGTTCATCAACAAGTTCTTGTATTAATCTCTTATCAAAATCATAATTAAACAGTTCTTCTTTAGTGATTACGCTGTGATGTATCTTTTTTTCATTAGCGTATTTTAAGCACCAAGTTACTATATCACCAAAATCTGCATCAAAGTTTGATGTTTCTATATCCAGATAGGCTATTCTTTGCCCCTCCCACCAAACCTCTGGTACTATCAAACCTCTTTTAAAGCAGTTCGGATGAGTTTTAGCTGTGTGCCGGTGAATACATCTAGGTTCACTCATCTCTTATTATACCTCTTCTATTGAATAGTTGGGATACATCCTTCTCGGAAATACTATCTCCGAGAGTTTGTATTCTATCTAAGAAAGAGGCATCAGTAAACTCTCCACCCATTACATAGGCTATTCGATCAGTTACTTTGTCAAAGATCAAGGAAACGGTTTGCCTATCGACGTGTAGAATCTTTGAAACCTCTGTGTAATTGTACCCCTCCATAACAGCAGCTAACACATCTTTTTCGGTGTCCGAGAGTAAACCTTGATTGCTCAAGTCCTCTATACACTTTAGAATAAGAATAGCATTATTATAGACTTCATCTTCTATATCAGGTTCTTCCATTATGTAAGGAATACGCCTGATATATTCTTCGATAATCCAACTCATTCTTTCTTCTCTAAATCGTTCCAACAAATGCCTTTGAAAAAGCAACTATCACACTGATAACCAGGGAATCTAGGATATTCATCATAGTCCTTTCCCCGCCATCCCAGTTCATTGATAGCATCATCAATTAATGCTTTAATATTATACCACAGTTCGGGAATAATGTCAACCTTGTGCAATTTTCCACTATATAAATGACCATAAAATACATCTGGCTCCATTTGATCTTCCCAAATCTGTTGAAAAGCCCACCAGTAGACATAAAATTGTATATCCTGGGTCACAAAATAGTTAGGATTTGATGTGCCAGTTTTCCAGTCAAACAAAGCAGGAGTAGGTTGAGCAAAAGTAATTCTGTCTATTTTTCCTACCAACGTGATATTTTCTGACCAAGGTATTTCAAATTTATACTCGATCAAATCTGAAGTATAGTCTCCTAAAGTGGGATTTATCTTCTCATAATAATTCACAAGCATCTTATCAACTGCTGATGTTAGTCCATCACCATCGACATCAGCAAACAAAGGAGCTCTAAAAGAGTAGTAATTTCTTATATACTCTCTTGCATCCTCTATATTGTCAGCAGCTTCGATAGCCTCATGTACCGCTGATCCTCTAATAACATATTGATTCAGTACTGAAGCTTCTTTCCTATGAGTTCGATACCAGTATCTTTTCTTACACTCTAGAAAGTCTTTTATAGATGATACACTTACGTATAACATTATTTATCCCACCTAGAGATAGCTTCGTGCAACTTTAGCTCTGATACTAGCGTATTACTATACTTACCCGACGTTGAATAAACCCATACTCTTATACAGGCAAAATATACAAGCTTTCTAGGTAGTATCCCTGCCAACCATCTCCAAAATCTATCCATATCCATTATAAGTAGCTTCCTCTCTCATTCGCACTCTGAGTACGCCAGACATTAATCATCTCTTTATAAACATCAAATAATAGCTTATCACTTTCCATATCCCCCTTAGCCTGGGCTATCTCATTTCTAAGGGTCTGTAATGCTTTTCTAGTTTCTTCATCACACCCTAAAATATGATACGTATCCTTTATATGAACATTACTAGGTGGCTTATTATTTATCCAATAGTCCTTTTTTTCTGTAACACGTTTGGTAATAATTGCTAAGAGATTTTCAAGATTAGTCTCCAAAACCAATAATCTTTTCTTAGCATCACCTATTTTTGTAGCCAGGTTCATCATATCTTCAAAATCGGGTAGCTCAACCTTTCTGCTCATTCGTCCTCTTCCTCTATAAAATCTATAAAATCATAGTACTTTTCTATATTATAAATCAACGTTTTCGCCGTATGTCTATTTATAGGGATTGCTAATATTTCATTAATCTTCGCCATAAGGCTGTCAGGTGTATCCTCATTATTATACACCAAAAAAGGATTAAAGTCAAGGGTCAGTTCCAATGGCTCCATCCCCCACAAATTAGCAGCTGTCAATACACTTTTAGAACTGGTGCCTAACCTGTTGGATATACTGCTTACGGATAATCCCTCTGCTATTAGTTTAAGTATTTCTATATCGGCTTTTAGGGTTATCAAATATCCCTCTGCACCTTGCCTGACAAGATAAGAATATACTACATCCCAAGCTGTAAGCCCTTTTGATGTTTCTTCTCTAAGCCTGTAATATTCGTCTAGCAGCTCTTCTTTAAGAGCTTTTTTCGTTCTCGTACTGTTCATAAAAATTTAACAACTCTGTGTGCATCCTCTCTACATCAGACATTATTTCATCCCAAGCTTCAAAATCTAAGGCTATAACATATCTTACACCACTTCGAGCATTATCAAATTTTAGTAGTACAACGGGGAGAGAATATGTCTCCTCAGCTGCTATACGAATTTTATCAAACCATTCTTTCTTAATAGTCATGGAGCTTCCACCATAACCATACTTAGCCTCAGCCATGATAGGGTTTTTCAAAAAATAATATTCACCTATCAAGTCAGCTTTTAGGGATGGCATTTCAAGTACCGTACCAAGCGCACCCGAAAGCGGGATTCTTGTCCAAACATTAGGAAAGGACTTATTCAGTATTTTAGCTGCCTCCCGTTCCCATCGTTTACCTTTATCTTTACTGTTTATAACCATTTATACCATCCACTTATTATCAGGAGGACTAGATTCGTCGTATACTGTGACAGTTGGTGCGTCGTACCGGAGTATATAAGTCCCTCTAGGTGCATTACGTCCTTTCAATATATTATACTCCATTGTACCCTCAACTGGTGAGTTAGTATTGTATATGTCATCACGGTATAGACCAACCATATAGTCTCCATCTTCCTCCAAGTTACCACTCTGTCTAAGGTGGTGCATTTCAGGTCTGTGGTCAGGCTTGCCCTCTACATCTCTGTTCAGTTGAGATAATATTATACTTGTTATTTCCAGCTCCCCCGAAAGTAACTTCATACTTCTAGACAGGCTACCAAGCTCATGTACACTTTCTGATGATCTAGCGACCATAAGCTGAATATAGTCAAGTCCTACGATTCTAACTCCATGCGTATGATGATACTTTCTTATAGTAGAAAGTACATAAATCTCATTACCCAACCAATTATTATCTATAAAAAATGGAAGCTCTCTTAGCTCTTCTTTAGCCTCTGATAAAGCTTTCATCTCTCTATCAGTCAGATTACCAGATCGTATATTTAGAAAAGGCACCCTGCTAACCATTGAGTATAGCCTTTCGTTTATATTGATAAGGTTCATCTCCCTGTTTATAAGCAGAGTTGCTACCCCTGTTTTAGACACTTCTAACAGGCTCTTGAGTAGAATAGCTGTCTTACCTACTGAAGGTCTGGCACCTATATACCAGAGCTCTCCTTTTCCATATCCAGTAGTTACCGCATCTACTTTGGGAAAACCTGTTGTAATTCCCTGTAGCCCTGGATTAGCTCGTCTTTCGGATATAGTATCTAAAGTACTATCTAATATATCTCCAAGGAGAATTACGTCCTGACCACCCGATACTTGAGTTAGCTTCTCTAGCCTCTTTCCAACTTTAGAAATTACCGTGTTAGAGTCAAGCTTCTCTAAGCTTTTAGGTATCTCATTACTTAGACGTATAAGCTCTCTACCTTTGAAAGCATTATCTAGAGACTGAGTAAATTCGGACAAGTCAGCTTCTCTAGTCATTATCATTAAGAGATCATTAAGGTACTCATCTCCTCCGATCTCTTGAAAAACACCTGCTTTTACCAACTCGCTTTTCACTAATAATTTCGAAGGTTCTATTCCTCGTTTAGCCAGAGCGATCATGGCCCTAAATATTATCTGATTACTTTTACCTGAAAGCATCCCAGGTTGTATTCTTTCTGATGCCTCATAAATTAAGTGTCCTTCCTTCATCAAAAGAGACAAAAATGCCTCGTCAATCTCTTTGCTCTCTAAGAATGAATACATCCTACCTCCTAAATCTTCAGTGGAGATGTCGGGAATCGAACCCGAGTATACTAGATTTTGGTTTATCCTGTTACTGGCGTTCCATTAGTTTACAGTCTTATGGTAAGACAGGGGCAGATCGGCAACACTAATTTGTGTGGGTCTTTCGGTTCCACCAGCCGTTTTACATCAGTCTAAACGGCAACGACAGAGCTGAATAAAGTCTCAGCTAAACTGCGTACCTGTACTCTAGAGAAGAGTACTTCCGCCAAAGAAACGTTAGTTTCGTCAGTTATTTTATTTTGCCAGAGGATTTAGCTTCGTTCTAGTAGCGAAACCATTTCATCCCCAAGAGGAGTTCCCCCCTAACTCCTATTTCCTAGCCTTCGAATAAGCCATTTACTGACTCATTCACTTCTTCAAGTACATCCTTTTCAAGCTCTGATAATCTTTCATCATCTTCTTCTACTGCTTGACGATCATCATCACGTCTGGCAGTAAAGATGTCACTCAAAGAGGTTCCCTTCAGCAACTCCCAAATTTCATCGGCAGTAAGCTGGATAGGAACAGCTGGTAGCGCATAGAGATCATTTGCATCTACTTCAACTACGTCATTGATATGGGGTAGAGCTACAACATTAGTTACCATCTTTCTACCCTGTCCTGTGGCAGAAATCTGAATGTCATAGTTCCATAGTCCCAACGGCTCATTTGTCTTTGGATCACGAATACCATCGTGAGTAATATTAAGCTGCGAAAAGAGTGTAGAACCTCTTTCTAGAACTTCAACTCTATTCAGAGGTTGTGGTTCGATCTTAGTAATGTCCTGCCCCTGGTAAGTTTGTGGGAACTGTCCATCGGATTGAGGGAAAACTACATTACCAAAACCATCTACTTTTACCAAACTTCTATTCAGTACGTTTACAAGGTATCTATTTTGTCTAGGTATCAATCCTTTGATTTGATTGTACTTCACGTCTGGATTAGCTTCAATCAACTTCTGATTGTTGTTACATACAGGACAAACTTCATCCCCCAAGCATAGAATACTTATTTTCTGTTGTGGAAGATAATGTTTCTTTACATTATACGCCTTTTTGTCAAGCACTCGTAGTCTTACAGGACTTCCAGCTTGAATCTTGACAAATCTAATAGGCTCAAACTCTTTAAATTCTTTTTCTTCGGGTATATCTGCGAATACCATTTCTAGATCTCCTATTGTGGTTCGCCATCATCTTGTGGCTGACCGTTTAAAACGATTCTTAGTTTTGAGATTTCTTCATCACGTAGCTGTTCCAAAGCAGCTACGGCTTTTTCAATATCCATACTGTGTGGATACTTTGCTACTAACTGAATGTACTTCCTATATGCTATCTCAAAAGAGAGTAGTTGTAAAAACCGTACCGATGATACAAAGTCAGAGCTAAAAGCCAAGTCTTGTGGAATGTCGGTGACTTCATCTTCCAGGGTAATGTACTTGTAGTCTCCAAGAGTGTACCGTCTATCCATCTTGATACTTCTGTTCATAGTTCCCTTTCCTTAGTGGAGGATATTCCACTTTAGCTACATTATAACACATTTTTATTATTTTGTCAAGTCTTTCTGGGTCGCTTTCAAGAGTTTCAACCGACTTTGCCATTCCCTGACCTATGGTTTCTTCATTGAAGGTATAATAAGAACCTCTACTTTGAATAACCCCCAAAAGAGAGCCAAATTTTATGACATCCCTGACAGTATTTATCCCTTTCTTATAAATCAGAGCAGTTTCAGCCTGTCTATATGGTCTACCCAGTTTATTTTTCTTTATTGTGAAATTTATGAAATGTCCAATTGGATCTCCATTTTCATCCAGCTCATTCTTCATATCCTCCCCTTTGGACATATATATTCTCATAGAAGTATAATGTTTTAGGGCATAGCCAATCGGTGTAACAAACCCACCATGATAGCTTCCAATATTAGCCCTGACCTGGTTAGTAAATACAACTGCTATCTGGTTATCTCTAACTTTATGCGCTGTTTTGCGCAGAAATAGATTAGCCTTTTTAGATGGTATACCAATGGTCATTTTTTCGTAATCATCTTCTTCTAATTCTACTGTTGGTGCAATAGCAGCTATGGAATCGAAAATGATTAAGTCTCTGCCAGCGTCCATTCCTGCCTCAGCGATTTCAAAAGAATCTTCAGCACTCAAAGGCTGGACTATAATTATACTCTCTGGATCATAATATTCCCCCATTATTTCTCTAGCATATGGAAGGTGCAAGCTGTTTTCTACGTCCACGTACAAAACTTTCTGACCTTCCATAAGGGCATTTTTACAAATGCTCAAACATAAAGTAGTTTTTCCTCCCGACTCCGGCCCATAAATTTCTGTATACCTACCGTGCGGTACTCCTCCAATCCCCATAGACACATCCATAGCTATCGAGCCTGTGGATATAGATGAGTGCCTATCCGTTATTATTGTGTTCTCTCCGTACTTGTCTAAAATCTGATCTATCAACGTTTTTGACTTTGCCATTATTTTCTCCAATGGGTATCAACAATCCCATCAACCTCTACTGGTATCTCCTTCAGATAAATTTCAGCTGCCTTTATCATACAGACTCTTGCAAATTTTCCAGCCTGTTCTTCAATATCATCTGTCATTTCCACAACAATTTCGTCGTGTACTGTAAGGAGAGGTCTAAAATTTTCCCACCCAAACGGGTTTTCATAGAACATAAAAACTAAATCCCACTTAATCATATCTCCACATGTTCCTTGAGGTAGATGATTTACTGCCTTTCTCCGTGCCTTATAGATAGCCTTGTAGTCAGACCGTGAGTTCGCTCTTTTAGGAAGGGGTAAAAATCTCCTTCTCCCTCCCATAGTTACGCTATACCCTCTATCCATACACATATTACCAAACTTCTTTACAAAGTACTTAAGCGTTGGATGTTCTTGAAAATAAACGTCCAGATATTCTTGAGCTTCAGCTTCAGGTATTGCAAAGTTCCACGCCAGTCCTTTAGCAGTAGTTCCATATACTGTTGCGAAGTTTAGAGATTTAGCAAACTTTCTATTTTCCTTCGTAATCTCCTCTAAAGGTTTCTGAAAAACTATAGACGCAGTAGACGAATGTAAGTCCCATCCATTTTGATAAGCTTCTATAAATCTTGGCTCTCTGGATACCTCTCCTATTATTCGAAGCTCGATTTGAGAGTAGTCATAGGTACCCATTTTATATCCTGGTCTGGCTATAAATTTACTTCTATATTTAAAGTCAGTTAATATATTCTGTAAATTGGGATTATCGGAGCTAAACCTTCCGGTAGCGGTACCAGTTTGGTTCAAGCTAGTATGAATAGCACTAGTAAAAGGATTTACATGCTTTAGAAAATCCTCTCCATACAACGTAGCTTTCTTATCCCATTCGGCATAACTGAGCTTAGCTTCAACGATTGGATGATCTCTACGGTGCCACTCTAGCTCTTTGGCGTTAGTAGTCTTTGTGGGTACTCCTAGCTTATGTAGAACGTGTAAGGCCTGTCTCCAGCTGCCAAAGTTTATCATAGGAACAACAACAGACTTGATTTCATCCTTTGTGGTGATAGCTTTGAGATTATCCTTCTCTGCTTTACGAAGTTTGCTGAAAGAGAACTTCATATTCTCAAGAGCTTCATAAGCGTTAGTATACTTTCCAGCTAGTTTATCAAAATTATCTGCCATTATTCTCTTGACTTCCATTCCTGCTTTTTCTCTTTCTCTAACGGCATCAATAGACAAAGATCTCCAGCCCTCTACATCGAAGTATATACCAGTATACTCCATAAGAGTTACTACTGGTTCTAACTTCATTTCTAACTCCCAGGTGTTCCATTGACCTTTTTCTACTAGCTTACGCTCTAGCTTATCTTTCAGTGGAAGTAAAATTTTAGCATCCATTTCGGAATATTCAAGCTCTTCATCACTAAATTCAAAGTCTGTTTTGCCTATAAACTTTTCTCTAACATCCTTATCAAGCTGTATACCTAAATAATCCATAGATATGTCTTTAAGAGACGAAAATTTTGCAGCTATTCCCGCCCTTATAAGACTTTCAGCTATCATAGTATCAAAGGGATTCTTAAATAGAATCCCATAGTTGTGATATATAAATTTAGCGTCATGTTTCCAGTTGTGAGCTACGGTAACAAGATTTCTGGCTTCAATCAATCCTAAAGCATACTCCAAGTATCTCTTATCTGCTGACCCCACATTTATAACAAAATCATCTTCAGGAGTTGAAATCTGAATTAGCAATAACACATCTTCATAAGGGTTTAATCCACTTGATTCAGTATCAAACCCTACTGCTTTTAGATTTTCATCCTGAAGAGCTGGTACTAGCTGATGTAGAATATCAGTTACTATCATTAATTTTCCTTTAATCCAGCTGATGGTCCCAAAAAAAAAGAAGTTGTTATAAAACGCTGTTTTAATTAATTAAATAAGAAGTTAAGTACTTTAATCATTAACTAAATAATAACTAAATAATAGCT
>Ga0209431_10005057_pt1 | contig 10288 bp, 7 predicted proteins | sample RifCSP13_3_FD_184021 | JGI IMG/M metagenome (GOLD analysis project Ga0209431, IMG submission 184021) | Soil microbial communities from Rifle, Colorado - Rifle CSP2_sed 13_3 (SPAdes) (version 2) | ecosystem: Environmental > Terrestrial > Deep subsurface > Rock core/Sediment | place: Rifle... | reverse complement strand
GAACCGTTTTCCTTCGTAAGAGAATTTTTCTTCAGTCCATGATTTGACTATTACCTCAATTCCTTCTTCCATACGTGAAGGTCTCTGTTTCATGGGAATCCCAAAACCATCGAATTCATCCTTGCGATAGCCTAGAACAACCCCAACATTAAATCTTCCATTAGAAATATTATCCACGAGGGCTGAGTCTTCGGCTACCCTTACTGGGTTATGTAGTGGGAGAATTATTCCGGCTGAACCGATTTTTATACGGCTTGTTACTGCCGCCATAGCCGAGGCTATAACCGCAGGTGATGGACAATAACCGTCATCAAGAAAGTGATGTTCTGAGATCCATGCTGAATCGAAATTGACCTCCTCTGCGAGTTTTACTTGTGTAAGCGTGTCTCTGCAGATCTCTGCATGCGAGCTAGGGTTTTCAGGATGTGTTTGTAAACTAAAGAGACCAATTCCGAATTTCATCCATTTGCCTCCATAAAAAGTGGTTAATTATAACATCTATTTCTTCCCAAGCCAGAATGACCTAACTCCCAAATAGCTTTGAGGTAGTACATGTGAAGAGATGAGAGTTTTTCGAATGTAATCTGGGATAATTAGAAGTCGGAAGCCAGAATTCTGAAATCGGAAGAAGAAAAGACAAGGATAGAGGAGCGGGTCTTGAATTTATAATTAATGGATTCCCGCTTTTGGACAACCGTGGCTCGGCTGGGCTCGCCACAGCCAAGGGGTGCTCCTACAATACCACAGAACGAACACAAAATTGTTAAATGGTTTAAAACAATGCCAACAGTCATGCCAAGAGGTTGCGCTTACAAGTAATTAGACGAATCGCATATGGCCGGTTCGGTGAACCGCCCCTTCAGGTAATTCTGTGATTTGCAATTTGGGTAACCAAAAAAATAGGCAGGTCAGTGACCCGCCCCTACATTTTTTAGTGTTGCAATTAATGTACTCTTTTGTTTATAATGACTAGGAAACTATTGTGAGGTGAAAAATGGGAAAAGATATTAAATTCGGATTATCAGCCCCTATGCCAGGTGCTGATTTAAATGGTGTTTTAAATTTTTCTGTGAAAGCAGACAAACTGGGTTTTGATAGCGTATGGTACCCTGATCATGTTGTTTTTGTGTCGCCAACAGATGCGCATGAGGCGTGGACAATTGCAACAGTTGCCGCAACGAAAACAAAGAATATAAGGCTTGGAACAGTTTCTGATCCTCATAGGATGCATCCTGCTGTTTTTGCTCAGCGTCTTGCAACGATAGACCATCTCTCTGAAGGCAGGGTTTGTTTAACACTTGGGGTTGGAGAATCAATGAACTTAGATGCTTATGGAATAAAGTGGGATAGGCCACTTGCTAGACTGAGAGAAGCCATGAAGGTTATGCAAATGCTGTGGAAAAGTGAAGGCCCTGTTGATTTTCACGGGAATTTTTATACTCTTTCACAAGCTTTCCTACAGGTAAAGCCTTATAAAAGAGACAAAATCCCTATGTATATTGCCACTCATACTCCAAAGGGGTTGCGACTTACAGGGGAACTTGGAGACGGTTGGCTTCCAATTGATCTAACCCCCGGTCTTTATGCTGAGTACTTAAATAATGTTAAACAAGGGGCTCAGAGTGTGGGGCGAACTCTAGATGATAACTTCGACCCTGGTCTATGGGTATTTACATCTCTAGGAAAGAATGTTGATGAAGCCTATAAGACACTCGAACCATTCAAATATGTCTTGATAATGCAAGAACAACTCAAAAGAGCCGGATATGATATCGAGATCCCGGAAGACTATAAAGGACTGAATTATTTCAATGTAATCCCTCAAGATGCTGCAGGAAGGCAAAAGTTTAGAGAAATAGGGAAGTTCTTCCCAAGGGAAGCGGTCTTGGATTTTACAATTACGGGTTCGAAAAGGGATTGCATAAAAAAGATCGAAAAATACATTGATAAAGGCGTTAGACATTTTGTCCTTTTCTACCGTTTTAGTCCAGATCCGGAAAAAGCCCTTAAAACATATGCAAAACAGATAATCCCTTATTTTAAAAATAGATAACTTTCTGCGACTAAGGCATGAAGTTAGGAATTAGGAATTCGGGATTGGGAACTAGTGGGTATCCAAATCCTAATGCCTAATTCCCAACTCCTTAAAAAACTTTGTGCCTTGGAGGTCTTTGTGGGTAAATTAATTATGTATAAAGCGCGTGTATTGATTTCTCCAGGGGAAATAAAGATAAAGAAACGTCAGGATCCCCGGAGGATCAATTTAGCAACGATAGGTTGGACTTTCTAGCCCCGACCCTTGACATTTTATTCAGGATGAGCAGATGTTTATGGATTCCCGCTTAAGAGGTGGGGTAATAACAACTGTAAGTCATTCTGTACCATATAGGTGTAGATTCCTGCTTTTCGGCAACTGCAAGGGCTGTCCCTACATATGCGAAGCATAGGAGGTAAAAAAATGTCTCTAAGAAAGATTACCAAGAAGAAAGTTGTAACAGTAAGACCTGATGACACTGTAGTGAAAGCTGCAAAGCTCATGGAAGAAAAGAATGTTGGTAGCGTTGTAGTGGTTGAAAATAGAAAACCTGTAGGAATTCTTACGGATAGAGATATAGCAATTAGAGTTGTAGCCAAGAAAGCAGATATAAATTCAATACTTGTAAAAGACGTAATGACAAAAAAGATTGTAACCGGGAGGGACAACCAAAGGGTTGCTGAGCTTGCGAAAGTAATGCATGAAAATGGAATCCGAAGGGTGCCGATAGTTGACAAAAAGGGAATGCTAAGCGGAATAATTACACTTGACGACCTTCTCTACATGATGGGTCTTAAAGCGAGATTCTTTTAAGATGTTGGAATGCTTATTTACGATTTAAAATATCCTAATTCAACGTTAGAAATTAAATTTACCTTGAGAATTCTCTGTAGTTTTCTACAGGGTTTCTACAATAGTTTATTGTCATTGCGAACACGTTCATTTCGTTCAGTGCAGGCTCCGTGAAGCAATTTCTCATTTTAGATTGCTTCGTCGCGTAGTTTATCCTGAGCTAGACGAAGGGCTCCTTGTTGCAGGGTTATTGATTAATTTATGTAAAATTTCTTTTTTGTAATCACAGCTTAATTAAATTGTGTTATAATTCAACGATTTTGGTTTAAAATTCAATTTAACTGCCTAAAGGAGTTAAGATGACCACAGAAAGTATAGTAGCAGAAGGACTAAAGGGTGTGGTGATTGGCAAATCTGAAATCTGCTTTATTGATGGAAAGAGAGGAAAGCTTATATATAGGGGTTATGATATACATGATTTAGTAAAGCATTCTAACTTTGAAGAAGTCGTTTATTTACTCTGGTATGGTAAGCTTCCCACAAAGAAGAATTTTGATGATCTATATAAAAGCCTTGTTATTAATAGAGCTCTTTCAAAAGAAGCCATTTCTTTACTGAAATCCTTTCCTAAGAAAGCTACACCAATGGAGGTTTTAAGAACAGCCATTTCGACGCTTTCGCTGACTGATCGTAGTGCTGATGATAACTCGTTTGAATCAAATGTAAAAAAGGCAGTTAATCTTACAGCGAAAACCGCAACAATTATTGCGGCCTTTGATAGAATTAGAAATGGCAAAGAACCGATAGAACCGAATCCCAATCTCAATCATGCAGCAAATTTTCTCTACATGTTGGCTGGCAAAGTTCCAGATGAGATGGTCTCGAGGTTTTTTGATATATGTCTAATCCTTCATGCTGACCACGAGCTTAACGCTTCTACATTTGCAGCAAGGGTAACCTCATCTACACTTTCTGATTTATACTCGGCAATTACATCGGCCGTTGGCACTCTTAAAGGACCTCTTCACGGCGGGGCAAATATTGAGGTAATGAAAATGCTCACTGATATGGGTACTGTTGAAATAGCTAAAGAGTATGTAAGGACAAGGTTAGCCGAAAGGAAACGAATCATGGGCTTTGGTCACAGGGTCTATAAAACTGAAGACCCGAGGGCCACACATCTTAGAAGAATGTCTAAAGAAATGGGAGAGAAAACCGGTGAGACAAAGTGGTATGAGATGTCAAGAGTGATTGAGGATTTTATGCTAAACGAAAAAGGTATGTATCCCAATGTGGATTTCTATTCTGCTTCAACATATTACTCCATGGGCATACCGATAGATCTCTACACCCCTATTTTTGCATTAAGCCGCGTAAGCGGATGGATTGCTCATGTACTTGAGCAATATAGCAATAATACTTTAATAAGACCCGTTGCTGAGTACGTTGGACCTAACGATTTAACCTACCTTCCGATGGATAAAAGATAATGAATGGTGTTATCCTTTCACTTCTCTCTTTCTAAATCTTCGGTTTTTAGTTAATCCGAAATCCTAAAATCTGCTATCAATCTAAATCGAGTCTATCAAGTAAGTAGTGTTACAAGGTATAACTCTTTTCCTCGTGCTGACTCAAGTCCAGTCCCATCTGCTCCTCTTCCTCCGATACCCTTAGGCCCATTATAACCTTGAGAATTGAAAGGATTATCAGTGTCCCAATAAAGGCAAAGATCCAGGTTACCGCTACAGCGACGAACTGAATCCAGAGTTGCCCAGGGTTACCGAAGAAGAGGCCGTCGTTTCCGGCTGCATTTATTGCCTTTGAAGCAAATAGACCTGTGGCCAGCGCTCCCCAGGTTCCTCCAATCCCGTGCACTCCTACAACATCAAGAGAATCGTCATAACCCAATTTCGGCTTCACGTTGCATGCGATAGAACAGAAGACACCTGCACCAATTCCGATGATTATTGACGAAATCGGCCCGACAAAGCCTGATGCTGGCGTGATTGCAACAAGTCCAGCCACAGCTCCACTGGCAGCACCTAGAACCGTAGGCTTACCCCTAAATATCCAATCCATAAACATCCATGAAAGCGCGGCTGCCGCTGTTGCCATGTGGGTGACCACAAAGGCACTGGTAGCCAGTCCGCCAGCCGCAAGCGCACTCCCAGCATTGAATCCAAACCAACCGACCCATAGGAGTGAAGCACCGATAATGCTAAAAGGGAGGTTATGCGGTGGCATAGCTTCATGTCCATACCCAATCCGCCTCCCAAATATAATGGCAGCAGCAAGAGCCGATATACCAGAACTGATATGTACCACCGTTCCACCAGCAAAATCCAAGGCTCCTAACTTTCTTAACCATCCACCTACACCCCACACCCAATGAGCAAGAGGGTCGTATATAAATGTTGCCCAGAGCAGAATGAAGATGATAAATGTGCTAAACTTCGCACGCTCAGCAAATGCACCCGTGATTAGCGCAGGGGTGATGATCGCAAACATCAATTGATAGATCATAAAGGCCTGGTGTGGTATCGTAGCGGCGTAGTCTGGGTTGGGATCAAGTCCCACTCCTTTTAATCCAAACCAAGCGAGGCTTCCAATGATACCTCCCTTGTCTGGTCCGAAGGCCAGGCTATACCCCCACAGCGCCCATTGAATGCTAATCAGGCCAACAATGATAAAGCTTTGCATAACGGTGCCAAGTGTGTTTTTTGATCTGACCAGGCCGCCGTAGAATAGGAATAGACCTGGGATGGTCATCATCAATACCAAAGCGGAGGATGTGAGCATCCAAGCGGTGTCACCCGTGTCAACCGTTGGCGGGGCGGCCTCTTGAGCGAAAGATAAACTTGTAAGTAAGACTAGTGTTAGGAGCGTAATAACCGGAGTTAGACCCAAAATTGTAGTGTCTGTACCCTTTTTTAACTTCACCATCTGTAAACCTCCCTTAGACTAGAAGTGTGGGAAAAGTCAAGCTAGTAGATATACAAAAAGTGTGCCAGTTATTTTATTAAGAAAAGTTAGTTAATTTTAACTCTTATGCCCATAAATTGGACATACCGTGCTTAAGATTTAATCAAACATAAAACTGTTTTACCTTTCTAGATAATTGGACAGAATTGATCGAATCTTAAAACAAAGTGTAATTATGAGAGGATAGCGATACTCTCAATTACCAAAGAAGGAAACACGAAAAGGATTGTTTACTCTTCCTCTACCTCAATCCTGAATTTAGGATTAAATCTTCTAAGAACGATCTGTAGCTTTCTTCTTATCTCATCAGGGTCTCCCCATACCCAATGTGCTAGGGATCATATATAAATGTTGCCCACAGTAGGATGAAAATGATAAATGTGTTGAATTTTGCACGCTCTGCAAACGCACCAGTGATCAGAGCGGGGGTGATAATTGCAAGCATCAATTGGTAAACCATAAAAACTTGTTGCGGAATAGTAGCGGCATATTCTGGGTTAGGATCAGCTCCAACACCTTTCCAGAATCTAATTGCCACCTTCTTGATATTGGGTAATATTTAAATGTTTTATTTAGCCACGAATTAACACAAAGGAACCAATTGTGGAATATTGTAGAGACGCCATTAATGGCGTCTCTATATGATCCGAAAACGGCTATACAAGGAGGGAATTTCTATTGCAGGGGTTGAATCTCATTTCTTCAAGATATGTCGGTGATTTTCATGAAGGTGAAATTTATCACCACGGCGCGGTTCAAATTACGCCAATGAGAAATAGAGAGTATATAAACAAATATAGAGATGGTTTGATCCTGGGGGCAAACCCAGAGCTGAGCTTACATCTGGGATATGAGGATCCTGATTACAAATTGAAAAAGGAAAAATATGGAATAGAGAAATCGGCTCTCGTGAGTCAGGGTTTTATTTTTAACGCAGGATTTGGCCTTAGTGTCCACGACATTTCATTTAATGCTATTGCTAATCTGTCTTATAGTGACTTAAGATTTGGTGTTCCGGTTTATGAGGGTGATGTAATCTACGCAAAATCTGAGGTCCTGGGAAAGGAATTCAGAAAAGATGGTGCGACAAACGGCTCGGTACAGGTAAAGACTACGATTTATAACCAGAGAGGAGAATCAGTACTTGAATACGTGAGACAGGTGCTCGTAAGAGCCGAGGGTGGAAAGACCTATCCTAAAGCGAGCACTATAAAATCGCAACCGGATAAGATTGATATAAAAAAAACTGTTCTACCTAAAGGTTTTCGCGATTTATCAAAAGAACTCCTTGGAAAAAATGGAAAAACATTTGAAGATTTTAGGGTGGAGGATGTTTATCATGGATTATTTGAAGATGCAATTGACCTAGTAACATTTAGCTGGCTTCAGATTGCAACCCTAAATGATGCTGCTGTGCATCATAATCCATCATCGAACTTCATCGGCTATGGTGGAGGAGTGAAAGGAAGAGCAGAAGGAGAGGTAAGTGGACATTTCCCGCTTGCATATCATCTTGGAATGAATAGCGGATCACATGATGCTCCGACTTATCCAGGAGATATTGTTCAGGTACTGTTTGCCGGTGGGAAAGAAGGTCCACATGAGAAGATAAGGGCAAGAATCGAAATTACAGGGGCAATTCATGAATTGCCCCTACTTAATGGAAGAGGCGATATTGGAATTATAACGATAAAGCTTACAGGAGAGAAATACGTAACTGATGGCGGGATGAAGGCGCTCGAAGCTGCGAGGTTCGGAGGGATTGATCAGATATATGAAGAGGGTGGAAATAGATTCCTAAAAGTCCTTACACTTGAACAGGTATTAGCTGTACCAACCAGACGTGCGTTTAAGTGATTCATATAGTGACAATTCATGAATCATTAGATAGTCGGGGTTTTCTAACCCCGCTTACCAATACGTCAGTGTAGGGGCAGGCCTTGCACCCGCATTGTTATTTTGGGCAACCGCAAGGGTTGCCCCTACTAGCTAAACAGACATTAGGAAGGTTGACAATCTAATCCTTGCAGTAGAAAATAAAAATGTTTTTTTGAGAAGGTAAAAGACCAATGGCTGTTAAAACCAAAAGACCCAAGGACCTGAAATACGCTGTAAACATAGAAAGGCGTCGTCCATTTGATGTCAGGTGGTACGAGAGGGAAGATAGAACCAAGTGGGTACTGCCTCTTATTTTAAGGGAAAGAGCAGAAAAGCTCAGTGACAAACCTTTTTTACAATTTGGAGACAATCCTCCATTTAGTTTTTCCAAAATCAATCTTCTAGCCAATAGAATTGCGAACGGAATTATGCACCTCGGCATTAAAAAAGGTGAAAAAGTAGCCGTCTACATGCCTAACTCTTCTGACTACGTTCTTACATGGTTTGGGATTCTAAAGATGGGCGGGATTATGGTTCCTATAAACACAGCGTACAAGATGGATTTTCTTCAGTACATCTTAGATAGTTCAGATTCTAAAGTGCTATTCGTTGCAGAAGAATATCTGAACAGAATGCCTCCGATTGCCGATAGAATTCCTCAGCTTGAAAGGGTTATTGTATGGACACGAACAGGCGCTGCTGAATTTGACTCTCAGGGTTTTGATTCAAAACCCATGGTTCCGTTTAGTGAGTTTATAAATGATCGAGGTGAAGACGAGCCTGACGTTAAAATCACTCATCTTGATCATGCAAGGCTCATGTACACATCTGGGACAACGGGAAGGTCAAAGGGCGTTGTCAGACCCTGCCAGGCGGATTACCAAAGCGCGAGAAACTACGCCGAGGTTATGGATGTATGGGGGGATGATGTTTGCTTTACGTGTCTTCCTCTTTTCCATTCAAACGCAATGGTGATGAGTGTGTATCCTGCTCTAATAATGGGGGCAAGGGCAATCATACAGGAAAAATATAGCGCCACTCAGTTCTGGAAATGGATGAAGGATTATGGGGTTACAAAGTTTAATATGGTTGGTACTATGTCTTATTTTATGTGGAATACTCCACCAGTGCCGGAGGAAAACGAGCATGGAGTAAAATTAGTCCTCGGGTCTCCAGCTCCTCATGACATTATTGAGCCATTTATGGAGAGGTTTAATATCAAGTTTATGGAAGGATACGGACTCACAGAAATAGGTCAGGTCACATTTATGCGTCCTGGTGAGCCTTTCCGAGTCGGCTCATGTGGAAAAGAATCACCAGGTTACGAAATTAAAATAGTTGACCCTGAAACAGATGAAGAACTTCCGAGAGGAAGTGTTGGAGAAATTGTAGTACGCCCCCGAATTCCAAACATAATGCTTCACTATTACCACAAGATGCCGGAAAAAACAGTTCAGGATTTTCGAAACTTCTGGTTCCATACCGGTGATGCCGGGAGAATGGATAAAAAGGGTTACATATATTTTGTTGACAGGGTAAAGGATTACATCAGAAGAAGAGGCGAAAATATTAGCTCATTTGAGGTTGAAAGGATTGTAAATTCTCATCCTGCTGTTGCAGAATCAGCAGCGGTTGGAGTAAAGGCTCAAACCGGTGGATATGCAGAGGATGAAGTCATGATTTTTGTTGTGAAAAATCCTGGTATGGATGTTTCACCAGAAGAGCTTTTAAAATTCCTCGAACCCAAAATGCCCTACTTCATGATTCCCCGTTTTATTCGGTTTGTAAGTTCCTTTCCCAAAACTGGAACAGAAAGAGTGCAGAAAAACAAGCTCCGCGACGAAGGCATAACCCCTGATACTTGGGATAGAGAATCAGCGGGCTACCAAATAAAGCGGTAGGACTTTTAATCCACTTTTACCAAATTAAGGAACTGAGTTATTCTATATAAGGGGTGGGTCAGGACATTAAGGGCGAAATGGGGTCAGGTCTCAACATTTGACATAAGAGATAGAATATAGATGAATTTCTGCAATGGCAAGGTTGTCGAAGACATAAGGTATAACTTGAGTGCAACATCGGCTAAGCTATATTGGTTTTAAGGCTCATTGAAAGTGGTTTTTGCTCTTTTAAGGCACTCACTTTTAGAACAGAAAAACCGATATTGTTTCCTTTCTCGTTAACCTTTTCCATTACTGCATCGTTTTCTGTTTCCCCGAATTATCCTTCTTTTCTCTCAAAGATGACTTCAAGGTAAACTTATTGCCGTTCATGGTTCGACAGGCTCACCACGAACGGGTTAATTTAAATTCTGTACACCTTGAGGGGTGCAGGTGCAAGCCCTGCCCCTACACTGGTCATTCTTTTTAATAGTCGGACTACCAGTCACGAGTCTTGCTCGTGACTTACCCAGATTAATCCTGATTAATAGTATCGGGGGTAATAGTAGGGTCCTGGCCAATGACACCATGCTTGACCAGTGTACCAGTTGCGGTGACAGACCATACCACGAGGGCTGACCCACCAATCAATAAATACTGCAGTGGCGTCGCCCGTTGCAGGTGGGGTTCCATCTAAAACATGAACATCGTATATAAGATC
>Ga0209431_10005052_pt1 | contig 10295 bp, 10 predicted proteins | sample RifCSP13_3_FD_184021 | JGI IMG/M metagenome (GOLD analysis project Ga0209431, IMG submission 184021) | Soil microbial communities from Rifle, Colorado - Rifle CSP2_sed 13_3 (SPAdes) (version 2) | ecosystem: Environmental > Terrestrial > Deep subsurface > Rock core/Sediment | place: Rifle... | reverse complement strand
CTCCGCTGTATGTCTCTTTTGCCCTTTTATAGGCATCCTCTATCTCTTTATATGAGGCATCCTGCTTTACCTCTAAAATTTCATAATAATTCTGATTTCTGAATTTCTTCATAATATAAATTCTTCATCTAATTCTTTATTCATAATTATATTTTTGGCAATCCTCTCCATGCACTTTGCAGGCCTTGAATTGGGATATTCAAGCAAAAAAGGCCGGCGCCGGCGCACTGCCTGCCAGATGCTTTCATCATATTCAACATAACCAACATAAGTCATATTTATCCCAAAATATTTAAGGCATGTGCTCTTTATTGAAAAACCTATGTTAATATCACCCCTTGTCCTGACACTATTTATTATCAGCTTCGGCTTGAACTTAAGCACCTCTTCCTTAAACCTCTGGCCTATTGCTTTGTCAATAACCTCAATATGGCTTATCAGCTCTATCGGCGTCTTTATCCCGAGCTCATTCTTCCTGTCCATTACCTCGGCAATAATCTCACGGATGCCATGATTGTTCACTATCCTCTTAAGGCGCCTGTAAAATACGCTCTTTATGAATCTGTATGCATTTTCAATAGATGTAGGCTCTGGTGTAACAACAATTATGCCGCAGTCTGCAATCAGGAAAAAATCCAGTGTATTAAAGGATGTTCCAGCGCCAAGGTCTAAAAGGATATAATCGCTTTCTACATATGTCAACTGCTTTAGAAGCCGCATCTTCTGTGCATAATTCGTATTTGCCACCTCAAGATAGTCCTCTGCGCCGCTTATAAGGCTCAGATGCGGGATTCCAGTATTTATAGTTACATTCTTGATGCTTGGGACCTTTTTTCTGATGAAATCAGAAAGTGTTACATTTGGAAAAGATGTGCCTAAACAGGAATGTAGATTGGCGCCGCCTAAATCTGCATCAACCAATAATACCTCTTTTCCAGCCCTTGAAAGGCAGATGCCAAGATTTGAGGTAATGAGGCTTTTTCCGGTTCCGCCCTTGCCGCCTCCAATAGCCCATATCTGCCCGTTAAATGAGCCTCTTCCATTGCCGTTGTCGCCTGATTCAAAAACCATCTCTTCTCTCCTTAATAAAACTTAAATCTATCCTATAAACTGCCTGTTTTCAAGTTAATTATACCACAAAAATTTATTTTAGAATTATATGGCAACATATTAATTAATATGATAATATATTCGCAGTTTGGTGAGGCATGATTAGATTTTTATTTTCATTATTAATAGTTGCAATTGTTTCATCCCCTTCTTATGCTGCAATAACAGCAGACTTCACTCAAGAGAAAAACAGCAATATTCCAAAAGGATGGGAATTAAAGGAGTGGAAAGGAAAAGGCGAAATCATTTTTGAAAATGAAGATGGAATCCCCTTTATCCATTTAAAAAGCAGTAAAAACAGCTTTGCCCTTCATAAAGAGCTCAATTTCAATATAAAAGAATACCCGGTAATAACATGGAGATGGAAGGTTTCAAGTCTTCCTGACGGCGCTGATGTCAGAAATCGCAAGACCGACGACCAGGCAGCACAAATATATATAGTCTTTCCAAAATTCCCGGCAATGATAAACAGCAGGGTTGTCGGGTATATATGGGAAACTTCTGCGCCTGCAGGTTCAGTCATAACAAGCACGAAATACTCCTATACAAAATATATCGTCCTCCGGAGCGGAAAAGAAAGGCTCGGCGAGTGGCTTGAGGAGAAAAGGAATGTTTATGCAGATTATAAGATGCTGTTTAATGAAGAACCGCCCTTAGTCGGCAAGGTATCGGTTATGATAGACACAGATAATACAAAAAGCAGCGCGGAAAGTTTTTTTAGCGCTATCAGATTTGAAAAAGAGCCTGTTATGTTAGCAGAGGCGCCTAAGCCTGTTGAAAAAGGAACAGATGCTTTAATAGGCAGCGCTAATCCAAAAACTAAAGAGATTCCTGTATTTTTAGAAGATAAAAAAGATAAGCCTGATGCTGCCGGAGCTGGCAAAAAAGAAGAAATTAAAACAAAAAAAAGCGGATTTGCTGCAATTAAATCAAGGATTATCCCCAAAACTTCCCCTGATGCAAAGGCTTCAGATACTGTAATAGCTGTAAACAGCAGTATTTTATATATATCTTTAGCAGCCTTTATTCTAATATTAATAGCTGTTGTTGCAGTAATAGCTGTAAAAAGGCCGAAAAAACCTAAAAAAATAATAATGTGAAAAAAATATTTTTTTATAGACAAACCATCCAATGATGTGTATTATAATATGGTTTTTTTTATTTGGCATCCTTGAATAAGTTTTCAGAATCTTGATATTTGTAGTGGCAACAGAATCTGTTATTAATGGAGTGAAAAGGTGGCTTTAGAGAATCAAGACAGGTATACTACAGGTATAATCACAAAACTGAAAAACAAGGTCAGAAGACTCGTAATATGCAATCTCAGGGAAGATTATTTAAAGGAGCAGGAGACAAAACGCAGAGGCGAGTGCCTCCAGTGCGGTAACTGCTGCCGTCTTGTTTACCGCTGCCCTTTCTTAAAGGGCACAGGCGAAAATATCTGGTGCCAGATATACCACAATGGAAGGCCAAAACAGTGTATTGCATTTCCTATAGATGAAAAAGACTTAGCTGATGTAAATTTTGAATGCGGCTACTACTTTGAGAAATAACCCTGCTTAATATCCAGTCCAAATAATCCTGCGTTTCTTTGAAGTAAATCAAAATACTTAGGGCTCTGATTATAATATGCAATCGCCCTTTTAATTCTGTTAAAGTCCTCTTTTTTATAACCATAAAGTTTTAGATAAGACGCCACAGTAGTCACGGCATCCGCCATATCCCATGGATTTGCCCTGCCGTCGTTGTTTCCATCCTTGCCGTACACAAGCCATGTGCTCGGAATAAACTGGAACGGCCCCATCTCTCCGTATCTTCCTCCGAACTGCTTTCTGCTGTCAAAGCCGTTTGCCTTGCATATTGCAATAAACGCCTTCCTCTCCTTCTTTTTCCATTCCTTTACCTCTTGTGAATCATTTTTTTTAATTTTATATACATCAAATATCCTGTAATCACCAAGGTTCCTGCCCATTGATGATTCCTGAAACCAGAGGGATTCAATCATGGCTGCGTCAACCTTGTAGGTGTTCTCTGCCAATTCAAAAAGCCTGTAAGGATTGAGTCCGGAAACTTCTACCTTCAGCGCCTCATCTTTTTTATCATTCTCAATTAAATTTTCGCTCTGCCTTCCAGATACCTCTGAAACAGCGCCATAATCTATATATAAAAATGAGAGCATCACCAAGAAAAGGAATCCGCCTGTAATTAATACCCTATTTAGAAACAGCCGTTTCTGCGGCATTATAATACCTGATATGAACCGTTCTGGCTCATACCCTGCAATTAGCTGCTGATGACTTGAGGCTGGTGAAGCTGTTTGAACAGCCCTTCTTGCGTAATGCCTGATATACGGCTTTTCGCCGGCATTATTCGCAATAGATGCAAGTATTGACTTTGCCTCTTTATTATCAATCTTACTCAAGGCATTAATTGCCCGCATCCTGTTGCCAATATGCTTTCCTTCTAATGCCTTAAGACACTCTTTAATAGTCATTTTAAACCTCTCTACTGAACCACTCCTTTATCTTTGCAAATTCTGTTCCTTAAAACTACTACAAATTCTTCTTTAAGATTCAATCATTATACAAAACTATAACAAAAAAACCACACAGTATTAACAAATTTTAACAATCTGTGCGCCAATTTTTGTCACTTCTTCAGTTCCTTACCTACCCTCTTTTCTATGGCAGCAACCTTTCTATTTATACTATCAACTGCCCCTTTTCTATCATCAATAGTAATAGATGTCAAGACCCTCTCAGAGTTTTTCAAGACTTCATTGTGGCATTTCTTTATAAGCTCAAATATCTTCTCCATATCACCTTCCACAACAGTGCCCATTGGGTTCAATTTATATGGCATGGCGCTCTCATCAATAATTTTTAAAACCTTTGCTACATAGTCGCCTACACTGCTGCCAACGCCAATCGGCACAATACTAAATTCGCATAACATGGCACACCTCCAGTTTAAAAGTTACGAGTTCTGTGTTGCGAGCTGCAAATCAAAAATTTAACGCGTAACCCGCAACCCGCTGCTCTTTTCCTTACCCTTACCCCTTCCTCACCCTCTTTGCCTGTAATACACCTTCCACACGCTGGACCTTTTCCAGCACTGTCTTTAGGTGTTCAAGGTCATTAATAGCTACTATAAAATTTAACACAGCCTTTTTATCCTCCCTTGTCGTTGCCTCTGCATGACTTATATTTGCATCTGATGTCGTTATTGCAGAAGATACACTTGCAAGCAAGCCCGGCTTATCCAAAGTAAGCACAGATATCTCTACAGGATGCGCCTTCTTCTCTGTCCTGTCCCACTCAACCTCAATTATCCTGTCCTTATTATAATTAAACTCATCAATATTCGGGCAGTCTGTAGTATGTATAGTAAGACCCCTCCCCCTTGTGATAAAACCAATTATCTTATCCCCTGTCACAGGATTGCAGCATTTTGCAAAATGGACAAGTATATCGTCTATATCCTTTATCCTTACGCCGATCTTTGCTGATTTGGGCTGTTTTTTAACAACCTCTTTTCCCTGCGCTATCTTCTCAGGGGCAAAAACATTTACAACCTGACGGACTGATGCCTTGCCATAGCCAATAGCAACGATTAAATCTTCAATGCTGGTGACATGATGGTATTTAAAGACCTCTGACAGCTTAGGATGCTTTTGCAAATCATTCGGATTAAGGCCGTTTCTCTTCAACTCCCTTTCAAATAAATTCTTGCCTATGTCAAAACTCCTCCGCCTCTCTTCTATCTTAACCCACTGCTTTATCCTGTTCTTTGCCCTCGGCGTCTTTACAACCTTCAGCCAGTCCTTATTCGGAATATGCTTCGGGTCTGTCATTACATCAACAGTGTCGCCGCTTCTCAACTGATATTTTAAAGGAACTATCTTTCCGTTAATCTTAGCGCCGACACAATGGTTTCCAACATCAGAATGAATGCTGTAGGCAAAATCAATCGGTGTGGAGCCCTTTGGAAGCTCTCTGATATCACCTTTTGGAGTGAAGATGTAGACAACATCAGAGAACATATCAACCCTTAATGTGTCCATAAACTCCTTGCTGTCCTTCACATCCTTCTGCCATTCCACAAGCTGCCTAAGCCAGTTAAATATACTCTCATCCTTCTCGTCAATATAACCCTTTTCTTTATACTTCCAATGCGCGGCAATGCCTTCTTCAGCAACCCTGTGCATATCCTCTGTCCTTATCTGAAACTCCACCCTCTCTCCGTTCTGGCATATAACCGTTGTATGCAGCGATTGATACATATTTGATTTTGGAACGCCGATATAATCCTTGAACTTGCCCGGCACAGGCGTCCAGAGCGAATGGATCATCCCAAGTATGCCGTAGCAGTTGAATTTTGTATCTGTAATAATCCTTATTGCAGTAAGGTCATAAATCTCATCAAAGGTTATCCCTTCCCTCTGCATCTTTTGATAAACGCTGTGAAAATGCTTTGACCTTCCCTGCACATCAGCCTTAAATCCATGCTCAGCAAGGCTCTTTCTCACAATTTCTATAACTTCATTTATATACTTATCCCTCTCATCCCTGCGCTTTGCCACCTTATCAGCTAATTCAAAATATATCTCTGGCTTTAGATATCTCAGGCACAAGTCCTCTAACTCTGCCTTAATCCACCCAATGCCAAGCCTGTTTGCAAGGGGCGCATAGATATCAATGGTCTCCTGCGCAATCCACTGCTGCTTTGATGTTGTATGGTGCTGTAATGTCCTCATATTGTGCAGCCTGTCAGCAAGCTTAATAAGTATAACCCTGATATCCTTGGACATGGAAAGGACCATCTTCCTGAAATTCTCTGCCTGCCTCTCTTCTTTGGTTTTAAAAACAATCTTTCCGATATTTGTAACTCCGTCAACCAACAGCGCAACAGTCTCGCCAAATTGTCTGTTTATCTCTTCCAGATTTGCTGATGAGTCTTCTACTGTATCGTGCAGTATGCCTGCAACAATGGAAGGGACATCAAGTTTAAGCTGTGTCAGAATATCTGCAACCTCCATTGGATGGGACAGATATGGTTCCCCTGAATGGCGCACCTGTCCTGAATGGGCCTTTTCAGCAAATGCGTATGCCTTTCTAACAGGCTCCACATCAGCCTTAGGATTGTAAGATAATATGCTGTTAACTATGTCATCTATACTCTTCATAAGATTTAATTACCCGGAAATTTTATATCCTTGATCTTCATCTGAACGGCTAATGTCCCCTGCCATTCATTCAGCTTCGGTGTAACAGCAGCGTCCACCTTTTCATCGTTAAGCCTGTCAATAAATCCGCCCATATTAAAACCAATGGCATCTGCGCCGGCATTTCCCTGACGCAGTTTAAATTTAAGATGATTGCTCCCTACAATTTTAGGATAGAGAACTTCAGCGTCAGTTATAGCAAATACAGGTTCAGGATTCCCAACGCCAAAAGGCTCCAGACGCTCTATCTCTTTAAGAAGGTTAAAATTAAGCTCCTTTACATTCAATCCGCCGTCAATATACAGCTTCGGGATAAAATCCTCTTTTTTCAGACTGGATGCCGCTATTTCATTAATCCTTTTTGAAAATGCGTCAATATTCTCTTTTCTGATTGACAGGCCGGCAGCATATTTGTGTCCCCCAAAGGCTTCTAAATATGACTGACATTCAGAAAGCCCCTGATACAAATGAAAGCCTGGGATGCTCCTTGCAGACCCTTTGCCAATCCCATCCTTATTAACAGAGATAAGGATGGTCGGCCTGTAATATCTGTCAACAATCTTAGAGGCTATTATGCCGATTACACCCTGATGCCATTTATCAGATGACAGGACAATAGCATTTATATGTTTAATATCAATCTTGTTGTCAATCATCTCAATCGCCTCATTTAGCATCTTATCCTCTATCATCTGCCTCTCTCTATTTTTCCCGTCCAAAATCTTCGCACATTTAATAGCCTCTTCTTCTGATGCTGTTGTAAGAAGCATAACCCCGACATTGGCTTCATCAAGCCTTCCTGCTGCATTTATCCTCGGCGCTAAGGTAAAGCCGATTGTGCCTACGCTGACATCGCTTCCGTCAAGATTAGAAACAAGTTTTAATGCAGCAATCCCTTTTCTATCAGCCTTTGATAACAGCTTAAGCCCCTCCTTAACTAACTTTCTGTTCTCGCCTGTCAATGAAGAAATATCTGCAACAGTGCCAAGCGCAACAAGGTCAAGGTATTTGTATAGCATCGGCTCCAGAGGACTGTGTAAGGGCGTATAATTATACGCCCCTACATTGTTTGAACTGTTTAAACAGCAATAGATCCCTTGCGCTAATTTCAGCGCAACACCAACACCTGCAAGACCATTAAATGGATATGCAGAGTCAATCCTGTTCGGATTAATCATCGCATACGCCTCTGGCAGAATCTGATGTTGTGCCGCAGTCAGCAGTTATTAATAAATTTATCCCCTGCTCCTTTATTCTGCATATCGCATCCTCCCTCAGGCCGTATCCGTCTCTTAACCTGTTTGGAATATAATATGAGGTCTCATAGCCTATCTCCTTAAAAAAAAGGTGTAAAAGCGCAGTGGCAGTAACGCCATCAACATCATAATCGCCATAAATTAATATCTTTTCACCTGACTTTATTGCCAGCCCTATCCTCTCCACTGCCTCTTTCATATCAGGAAGCAGAAACGGGTTATAAAGCTCATCAAGCGACGCAGTCAGAAAATCCTTTATCCCCTCTATTGTTTTTATGCCCCTGTTGATAAGAATTTGCGCTATTAAAGGGTCAATCTGTAATGTCTTAGAGATATAATCCTGCAGCTTAAAATCCTGTTCAGACTCAATCCACAACCTCTGCATTCATCAAGTCCTTTCTTTATAACTATCTTGTTATAATGTTATTTTGTTTTTCTGCTGTTATTCTTCCTGCATCCCTTTTCAATCCATTCGTCAATAAGTCCTTTTTTAAACCTCCATTGTCCCATAACCTTCATTGATGGAACTACCCTGCTCCTCGCAAGTTTATAAACTGTGCGCTCATCCATCTGCAGATACTCTGCAACCTGTTTTGCAGTCATAATCTCCTTTACCATTATTTACCTCCAGAAACACTAAAATACAAAATTTTACCTTGCATTACATTAAATTATATGACTTAAAAAAAGGTTTGTCAACAAGCATATCATATGATATTATGATATAGATTCAAATAAAAGATTAGTAGAAAAGGTTTAACTTTGCAAGATATGCATGAAAGAGGGGAAAATGAGCTCTATACATTTAACCTATCTTCAGAAACTATCAGATAAACCTGTAAACACCCTTGATGGCTTGCTGAAAGAGACAAGACTTTTAAAAAGCCTCTGGCTTGAGCTGATTTTTAATCCTGAGCTTGTAAAAGAGTGCGAAAAGAGAATTGCAAGCCCTATAATTAAAAATGCGCTTATAAAGGCGCTAAGCTGGTATCTTGCTTTCAGGTGGTTATTCAAGAAGAATCCTTCTATTGAAAAATTGGCGCAGAAAAAAATAATAAAACCTTTTATAATAAGAGATGATGACTACAAAAAAGACTACAGGGCCTTTTTAAAAAGCATATTGCCTTTGCTTAATTAACCTTTCTTAATATGGATAATCCATTACAGAGATATATTGACGCCTTTGAAGAATTTTCAGTTAAAAAAAATGAGGCTATTGAATTGCTGCTTATTGGCGGACTTGCAATGTCAGTTTATGGCATCCCTCGTTATACTATTGACATTGACGCTGAAATTAATTGCTCTGATAAAGCCTATTACGAGCTTATAGACTATCTTAAAGCAAAAGACATAGCTTTTAATCTGAGTGAAAATATAGCAGGATGGGGAATAGTGCCTTTGCCTGAAGGATACCGAGAGAGGGCTGTAATCGCATATAAAGGCAAACAGCTTGTATTAAAAGTTCTGGAGCCTACAGACTTTATTTTCAGTAAACTTCTGCGAGGCACAGAGCAGGACTTCACTGATGCTATAGAGGTAATTAAGAAATACAACTTAAATTCTGATATGATAAAGAAGAGGGAGTTATTAATAAAATATCCAAAGGACTCAGAAACCCTGTTTTTTAAAAAGAAGCTGCTGCACCTCTTTGAATTAATGGAAAGGGCTTAGCTCTTAAAACCTGTTATCATATAACTGAAAGGTCGCTGGAGAGTACATTTAGATAAAGCTTCTTCCCTGTTGAATTAAAAAAAGGGCATCCCACCCTTAAAAGATGGGATGCCTGAGTAGGGGAGAAAGAGTAAGGCCGAACAGACTAATTATGAAACCCTGTTATAACATAAGTTGCGTTACGTTCAAAGGGCTCGCCTGAAAGAATATTCAAATAAAGCTTCTTTCCTGTTGAATCAAATAGGATGCCTGATGGCTCAGCGCCACAGGATTCAATGCTAAGAAATCTATAGAGTCCATCGCTCATGCCATCGCCATCCTTATCCGGAAGAGCAACCCATACATCATTTGCACGGTTCGTTGATGTAACGAATGAACCTGATGGATCCTCTGTGATGTAAAGATTTCCTTCTTTATCAAATACAAGGTTATCAGGCATGGTGAATTCATACTTGCCCTCATTATAATAGCCATTTGCAAAGACCTGAATTACAGGCTTTGAGCCATTATCATCAAGCCTCATTATTCTGCCATAGTTCTTATCATTAGCGCTGCCTGTAACAGCAATGTAAATAAGATTATCAGGGCCAAGCTCCATATCCTCTGGCCTGTAATATCCTGTTGCACCCTTAGACATTGCCTCTGCCCTTGCATTGTTTGGGTCAGTAATCAATACCCAATCACCAATACCAGCGTCGCCTGCCTTGACCTTTAAGGCATAGAGGCTGCCGCTGCTTAAATCGCCATAACTGTTTGGAACAAATTTATAGATAGCGCCGGTCCTCTCCTCATCTGCAAGATACACAACACCGCTATTTAGGACTACAATGCCCTCATGGGAAAATGTGCCTAAGGCATCTCTGCGAACCTTTACATCTGCTGCATATGGATTTAGTATCTCCCATACACCACCGCCAGGATATTCTTCGCCAATAAGAAGTGTGCCCCATGGTGTAGCCTTTAGACCGTCGGTAGCAACAAGCCCTGTTGCAACTACATCGTATTTGCCGGTATGAATATCAAAACGTGTAACA
>Ga0209431_10005050_pt1 | contig 10297 bp, 7 predicted proteins | sample RifCSP13_3_FD_184021 | JGI IMG/M metagenome (GOLD analysis project Ga0209431, IMG submission 184021) | Soil microbial communities from Rifle, Colorado - Rifle CSP2_sed 13_3 (SPAdes) (version 2) | ecosystem: Environmental > Terrestrial > Deep subsurface > Rock core/Sediment | place: Rifle... | reverse complement strand
CTGGATTAGGACAAGCTCCCGCCCGTCAAGTAGCACTTTATGCTGGACTTCCCAAAGAAGTTGCCTGTACGACCATTAATAAAGTTTGTGGCTCGGGGTTAAAATCAGTGATGCTCGCACATGATTTGATTCAGGCAGGCTCCATAAATGTTGCGATTGCAGGAGGGATGGAAAGTATGACCGGCGCCCCTTTCTTATTACCCGAGGCTAGAGCAGGATTACGCATGGGTAAACATGAACTCCTCGATCATATGATTCTTGATGGATTGGAAGATGCGTTTACAGGGGGCACGTCGATGGGGGTTTTTGCAGAAAACACTGCTGAAAAATATGGATTTACGCGTGAGCAGCAAGATGCTTATGCTATTGAAACTGACAAGCGAGCTTTGGCTGCCATTGAAAAAGGTTATTTCAAAGAAGAAATTGTACCTGTTCTGGTTACCACTAAAAAAGAAACAACACTTGTTGATGAAGACGAATCGCCGAAGAAAATTAATTTTGAAAAAATTCCTCTTCTCATGCCGGCCTTTAAAAAGGGGGGCACAGTAACGGCTGCTAATTCAAGCTCAATCAGTGATGGAGCTGCTGCCCTTGTCTTAATGACAGAAGGTGAAGCAAAAAAAAGAAAACTTACCCCCCTTGCAAAGATTATTGCCCATGCTCAGCATTCACGAGAACCAGAGTGGTTTACGCTTGCTCCAAGTAAAGCAATAGAAAAAGTATTGCAAAAAGCAAAGTGGAAAAAAGAAGACGTTGACTTTTATGAAATTAATGAAGCTTTTGCGGTTGTCGCAATGGCTGTCATGAAAGATTTGGGGCTCTCTCACACGAATGTCAATGTTCATGGAGGAGCGTGTGCTTTGGGTCATCCAATCGGCGCAACAGGAGCAAAACTTCTCACTACTCTTCTCTATTCCTTAAAGACTCATGGTAAAAGAAAGGGTATCGTATCTCTCTGCATTGGAGGTGGGGAAGCCGTCGCTATGGCTGTCGAGTGTATTGTATCATGATAGAAATCATTTGACCTTAAACAAGCTGTGTCTTATAGCGATCTTTCATAAAGAAAAGAGCAATGGCAGAAATAAGAGAAGCTAGGCCTAAATATAAGGCAGGAGCTGCATTGTTGTGTGTAAGGAGAATAAGGCCTGTTGCAATAAAGGGGGCTGTTCCTCCAAACACAGCCATACTAAGGCTATGAGCAATGGAAAGTCCTGAATAACGTACAGTTACAGGGAAAAGTTCAACAAGGGTGGCGGGAAAGGGGGCGAAGAAAACTCCTAGAAAAAAAGAGAGAGCTACTTGCGCAAAAAGCGCTCCTCCAAGGCCGCTTTCCATGGTTATAAAAAGAGGATAAGAAAATACAACGAATGCCAGGGCACTGGGAATTAAAACAGCCTTCCGTCCCACCTGATCTGAAAGCCACCCAGAAAGAGGAATTGTAACTCCCATGACAATCATACTGAAGGTGGTTATCATTAAACTTGTAACCCTATCAAAATGGAGAAGAGCCATCAGAAAGTTATTAATGAAGGTCACAATAAGATAAAAACCAATCGCAAGGGTAAGCTCAATGGTAATTACATAGACGATCATTTTAAAGTGGTGCCTATATAATTCAACGAGAGGATTTACGCAGCCGTGTTGGTGTTTTTTTGCTTCTATATATTGTTTTGGATCGTGCATGGTCCGACGCATCACCGACCCAACAAGTCCTCCAATCAAGCTCAACAGAAAAGGTATACGCCATCCCCAAGACATGAGTTGATCTTCAGAGAGAAGATAACATGTGGATGTTGCAATGCCGGATCCCACTAAAATACCAATTAGAAGACTGAAAACAACCCAACTCCCATAAAACCCACGGTTATTTTCAGTGGTGTTCTCAACCACGAAAATCATAGAGCCTGTAAATTCCCCTCCCATAGAAAGACCCTGAGAGAGCCGGATACACGTTAAAAGAAATGGCGCTAGCCAACCAATTTGTTCATAGGTTGGCAAAAGACCAATGAGGGTGGTGGGGATGGCCATAAGATAAATTGACCACAACAGAGCTTTTTTTCGTCCAGTTTTATCACCAATATGGCCAAAAATAATACCGCCAAGGGGGCGCATGATAAAGCCAGCGGCAAAAATGCCAAAAGTCGCCATTAAAGAGGCAATTGTGCTGAATTTGGGGAAGAAGAGAGAGCCAAGGATTGTAGCAAAATAACCATAGAGAACAAAATCATACCATTCAAGGGCATTCCCTATCATACAGGAGAGAATAACCCGTTTAAGATATCCCCTTTCTTGAGGACCACTTATCGATTCAAACGTGAGAGATTCTGTTGTCATTTCTTTTCCTCGAAGTCGTTGGACTTATTGGGATAAGAATGATTAAACAGCTATTATATTAAAAATTAATTAAAACCATTTTATGTAAAGTGATATGGACTGGGAGCAGAGGTATAGAGGTGTTTATTTTTCTTTCACATAAGTTCCTGGAGCAGATCCAAGCGAAGGATAAGGAGCAGGAGGTGTTATTTTTTCTCCACTAAAAGGAGACAACCAATCATTCCAGATTGTCCACCAGGACCCTTCATGTTTTGTTGCACCATTAAACCAGTCGTCTTCATCTGTAGGAAAGTCAGAATTTGTAAAAAAACCATATTTATTGCGTGAAGGAGGATTCATAACGCCAGCAACATGTCCTGATCCCGCAAGGACAAATTTAAGGGGGCCTTTGAAAAGATGGACAGCCGGATAGCAACTTTTCCAAGGAGAAATGTGATCTTCTTCTGTTGCCAAGAGAAAAGATGGGGTAGAAACGTCGCGCAGATCAAGGAGAGTCTTGTTGATACTAAGTCCTCCGGGTTTCATTAAGAGATTTTCTCGGAAACATTTACGTAAGATAAAGCTATGAAGAGTTGCCGGAAGACGTGTTGAATCAGAATTCCAAAAAAGAAAATCAAAAGCTGGTGGAATTTGTCCTAAAAGGTAATTTTTAACGAAAAAAGACCATACCAAATCATTGGGTTTTAAAAGACTAAAGATGGATTTTAAAGTGTCAGCTTCTAAAAAGCCGCTTACAGACATAGAATCCTCAACAAATTTTAGACTCTCATCATCCATAAAAATCTTTAAATCTCCAACTCTTGCAAAATCAATAATAGTTGCAAGTAGGGTCATTGTCTGAAGGGAAAAATTAGAAGGGTTTTTGGTTAGGTAAGCACTGAGAGCTGCTAATAAATTACCCCCCACACAATATCCCATGGTATGGAGTGTAGGGCTTTCAGTCAGGTGTGAAACTTGCTTGCAAGCTTGATACGCGCCATCCAAAAGGTAATTTTCGAATGACTTAGAGCTAAGCTCTGCCCCTGGGTTTACCCATGAGATAATAAAAACATTGTGACCCTTTGCTAACATCCATTTGACAAAAGAATTGCTGGGACTCAAATCAAAAATATAAAATTTATTAATCCAAGGAGGGATAATAAGAAGAGGAACAGAATACTGTGTTTCTGTTTGAGGGGTATAATGAATAAGCTCAAAAATATCATTACGAAAAACAACCCTTCCATCCGTGGAAGCAATATTTTCCCCAAGTGTAAATGCTGAAGGATCCGTCATTTTCATCCATTGCCCAGCTTCCAAGTCTTGTAACAGAGCCTCATACCCTTTCTTAAGGGAAGCTCCTTGGGTTTTGACAAGTTCTTCTAAAACTTCTGGGTTTGTAAAGGGGAAGTTCGTAGGAGAAACCGCTTCCGTCAATTGTTTAGTGTAAAATTGAATCCTCTGGCTTGTTTGTTCATCTATTCCATCAAGTTGAGAAACAAGATTTTGTAACCATCGGGAGGTAATGAGATAGTACTCCTTCATAAATAAAAAATAGGGATTAAACTTCCAAGCTTCGTGACCAAATCTCTTATCAGGAATACCTTCTGACGGTGTGGCACTGTCAAAAGATAGCATTTTTTGCCATAACCCCTGAATTTCGTCTAAAAGATTTTCTTGAGCCCTAAAAAGGCTGGCTGGATCATTAAGAAGAGATTGTGCGGTTTTAATAAAAACATCTCCTAAAAGAGTAGGGGGGCATGGAAAATGCTGTTGCATTCCTCTAAAAAATGATGTGGCAAAGTGTTGATTTTGTTCTTGAAAGGTATCAAGAAACGTCTTCCAAGTGTCTATAGTTTCTTGCTTATCTTGGGTCTCTTGTTCTGGCATTTTTATCCTAAACACAAAGTAGAATTTAATGCATAATACCGACTCATTTCTTACCAATTCGTTAAAAAACCCCCTTCTATTTAAAAACTTCGTTATTAAAATATTAAGAAATTTTCAGTAGATCTATATGTTGTGGGGAAGTAATGCTGCATTTCAAAGTGGAAAGACCTTCTATCAATGGCCATAGATGATAAGAAAAAATCTATAGATACAGATAAAGAGGAAGAAATTTACTCTGGTTCCTATTATTCGGAAAAACGAGAATCTCCGTATAATTCCATGGTTGAATCTTATCATCAATTTACAACAGCTTTTGATCGGGAATTTCATGCAAAGCTTGGAAAGTTCTGGGCTTTATCTCCGACTTCAATAGGAGGAGCTTATTTTGACTGGCTTAGCCACCTTGCAATCTCTCCAGGAAAACAGTTAGCTCTTATGGAAAGTGGATTGAGGAAAAGTATCAATCTAGTAGATTATGCTTTCTGGGCGGCATGCGGTATACCCGCTGAGAGCTACATTGATCCAGCACCTGATGACAGGCGCTTCGAAGATAAAGGTTGGCAAACTTGGCCTTACAATATTTATCAACAATCATTTTTATTAGCCCAGGAATGGTGGGACGAGGCAACAAGCACGGTCCGTGGTGTTTCCCGTCATCATTCAGCCGTGCTCCCCTTTCTTACGCGCCAGTATCTAGATATATGGGCGCCAGTTAATTTTCCCCTTACGAATCCTCAAGTTGTGAAAACAACCGTACATTTCAATGGAACGAACTTAATTAAAGGATCTAAAAACTTCGCAGAAGATATAACGCGTTTTTTAAGAAATGAGCCTCCCATTGGAACTGATAAATACAAAGTCGGGAAAAATCTGGCCGTTACAAAGGGAAAAGTCATTTATCAAAATCATCTTATTGAATTAATTCAGTATTCGCCTACAACAAAGGATGTTTATGCTGAGCCCATCTTAATTATTCCAGCCTGGATTATGAAGTATTATATTTTGGACTTATCTCCTCATAATTCTTTAGTTAGGTATCTTGTGGAGAAGGGACATACAGTTTTTATGATTTCGTGGAAAAATCCAGACGAAAATGATCGAGACTTAGGTTTTGAAGATTACGTGAACTTAGGAATTAAAGAGGCTTTAAAAACGGTCTCCGCAATCATTCCCAAAAGAAAAGTACATGCTGTTGGCTACTGTTTGGGAGGAACGTTACTCTGCATGGCTGCTGGAGCTATGTACCGTGATAGTAATAATCCTTTCAAGTCGATTACACTTTTTGCTTCACAAGTTGACTTTGAAGATGCTGGCGAACTCCTCCTTTTTATCGACGAAAGTCAAATAACTTTTCTTGAAGATATTATGTGGAACAAAGGATATCTCGAGTCTTCACGTATGGCTGGAACATTTGACATGCTCCGTTCTTACGATCTCATTTGGTCAAAATTGATTCAACGATATCTATTGGGAAAACGACTTCAGTTTACTGATTTAATGGCATGGAATGAAGATGCAACTCGAATGCCCTATAAAATGCATTCCGAATATCTTCGTAACTTATTTCTAGATAATGCCCTAACCAATGGAAAATTTATAATAGGCGGGAATCCCGTAACTCTTGAAGATATTACTGTGCCGATTTTTTCAGTGGCTACCCAAAAAGATCACATTTCTCCCTGGAAGTCAGTTTACAAAATCCACTTTTTTACGGATACGGAAATCACTTTCTTGCTTACAAGTGGGGGACATAATGCAGGTATTGTGAGTGAACCAGGGCATCCCCGGCGAAGCTATCAAGTTTCAACTCAAAAAAAATCAGATAAAAAATTATTTCCGCAAAAGTGGATTGAGGATACCCCTCACCATAAAGGGTCATGGTGGCCAACTTGGGAAAAATGGCTTTCTGAGCATTCAACTGATAAGTGTTCTCCTCCACCGATGGGGAATCCCTCAAAAGGATACAGAAATTTGCGTAATAGCCCGGGTTTTTATGTCATGGAAAAGTGAGAGAGATTGCATCAAACAATAATAACTTAATAATTTTTTAACAATTAAGTGTTATTTTTTATAGTTAAGAAGAAAAAAATAGATTTAAGAGATAGCAGAAACATGAAAAAATTCGCTTTAGTCACAGGGGGAACGAGAGGGATAGGAAGCTCGATTTCTCAAAGTTTAAAACAAGCTGGATATAGAGTTGTAGCTATTTATCATGCTAATCAAGAGGCTGCTAATACTTTTCAAGAGAATACTGAAATTCCGACTTATAAGTGGGATGTGAGTGATTTTAAAGCTTGTCAAGCGGGCGTTGCAAGGGTGACAAAGGACCTTGGTCCCATCGATATCCTTGTTAACAACGCAGGAATTACGCGTGATGGAGTGATGCATAAAATGGAATATGCACAATGGATTGATGTACTTCAAACCAACCTTACTTCTTGCTTTAATATGTGTCGGCAGGTGATTGAATCTATGCGAGAACGAGGGTTTGGTCGTATCATCAATATCAGCTCTATTAACGGGCAAAAAGGTCAATTTGGCCAAACAAACTATTCTGCAGCTAAAGCAGGGATAATAGGCCTCACGAAAGCACTTGCTCAAGAAAGCGCGACAAAAGGAATTACGGTCAATGCTATTGCACCTGGATATATCAATACAAAAATGGTGCAAACCCTTCCGACTGATATTTTAACCAAAATTATAGCTCAGATTCCTGTGGGTCGATTGGGAGAACCTGAAGAAGTTGCCCGTGCGGTTATTTTTCTTGCATCTCAAGATGCTGGTTTTATAACTGGCACAACTATTACACTTAATGGAGGACAATATTTCACTTAAAAAGTTTATTGTGAAATTATTTTAGAAACAAAAGGAGAAAAACTATGGCTAAAGAGAAAAACATACCACCCTTTGGAGAGGGGCTTTTTAATCCCTTTAAAGGGATGAACAACCCTGTATTTGATATGAAAACTCTGACAGCGAATATCAACAAAATATAGAGTTGATGAATTCAACTCAGAAAATAGCTGTAGAAGCAACTCAATCTATAATGGCACTTCAAAATCAATACCTTAAAAACATTTTCGAGCAATGGAACAAGGGAATGAAGAATTGCTTGTCTCAGATACCTTTGGAAGAAAAAATGACGTGCCAATCAGAATCTACAAAAGTGATGGTCGATAAAACCGTAGAACATGCGAGAGATATTAATGCCATCATAGAAAAATCGAATGAAAAAGTGGTTGAATCTCTCCAAAAGCACTTTAAAAAAGGACTTGATGAGTCGGCAGATGTTACTAAAAAGATGAAGGAAGAAAGTTAGATTTGGTCAGGGAGGATAGATTGCTCCCTAAAAATCTTTCTTCGTCTTAGGTTTTGATGTGACTTGATCCCCCTTCAAAATCATCCGTCGATAGTCTTCTAAATCTCCTTCAAATGGCTCGACCCTATTATTCGCGACAAGCCATAAACGATCCATGGTAGATGCGAGTAAATCCCAATCATGGGTAATCAAAATGACAGCACCCTGAAATTCGTTCAAAGCCAGCATCAATGCTTGACGAGAGTCCATATCAAGATGATTGGTGGGCTCATCCAAAATGAGAATATTGGGTTTATCTAAACAAATCAGCGTGAGATTCAAGCGGGCCTTTTCTCCTCCAGAAAGGTTTTGGACTTTTACATCGGCCTTTGGGCCCATAAGCCCAAAATTTGCTAAAGTGGCACGGGCATTTATTGGAGCCAATTTAGGAGATTTACGAAGAACATGCTCAAAGGCTGTAGCTTGAAGATCAAATTCTTCGACTTGATGTTGAGCAAAATAACCAACCTTTAATTTTCGAGAGCGATGAATAATACCTTTTTGTGGAGAAAGTTTGCCCGCGATAAGCTTTGCAAAGGTTGACTTTCCATTTCCATTAGCTCCTAAAAGGGCAATTCTATCTTCAGCATCAATGCGCTCAGACAACCCCTTGAGAACACTGACATCTGGAGAATAGCCAACACTTACTCTCTCCAGTACAATGAGGGGTGGCGCTAATTTTTCTGGGTGTGGAAAGTCAAACCGAATTTCTGGATTCTGAATGATCTCAGGAAGAACCTCCATCTTTTCAAGAGCTTTCAGGCGACTTTGGGCTTGTTTTGCCTTTGTTGCCTTTGCGCGAAAACGATTCACAAAGGACATCATATGTTTACGCTGTGCTTCCTGCTTGGCAAGCTGCGTCTTCAAAGTTTCTTGTTGGGCTTTCCATGTTTTTTCAAAGGTATCAAAATTTCCCCCATACGCTTGAATTTTTTGCCCATGTAAAAAAAGAATTCTGTCACAAACAACATTCAAAAGGTGACGATCATGGCTAATGATTAAAAGGCTTTTTGGATAGTGCTTAAGGTAATCCTCTAACCACAAGGAAGCTTCAAGGTCTAGGTGGTTTGTTGGCTCATCCAATAAAAGCCAATCTGGCTTAGAAAAAAGAAGAGAAGCAAGCGAGACACGCATGCGCCACCCTCCAGAAAAAGTAGACAACGGTTTGAGTTGCATCTCTTGAGAAAACCCAAGACCCGCCAAAATACTGGAAGCCCGACTTTCGGCTGTAAAGGCATCTATTACCATAAGGCGCTCATAAATATCAGCGATGTTTTCCGGATTATCTCCCGCTTCGAGTTGTTTCATCAGTTTCAGACGTTCAAGATCAGCACTCATAACCACATCAAGAGGTGTTGAAGACCCTGAAGGAGCTTCCTGAGCAATATGTCCCACACGAACACGGGAAGGAAACGCGACGGAGCCCATATCAGGGTGAAGAGTCTTGAGAAGGATCTTAAAAAAAGTAGACTTTCCTGTCCCATTACGGCCAATTAACCCGTAATGATGTCTCTCATTAAGGGTTAAAGAAAGGTTTTCAATGAGGGTTCTTCCAGCAATTCTAACCGTAAGATTTTCAAGCTTTATCATGGGAAAGTACTATATTCACTAGGATTAACTTTTAAAAGCCAACGAAACACTTTTGTAAAGTTTTTCTTTTCGTTCTTCCCGACTCAGTGATAAACTAGGCTCCATGAACAAAAATTATCTCAACTACAGCAGTTCCCGGAGGGGTGTCGAAGCCAAGGAAACGCTTTGGTGTAAAAAATATTTTTCGCACAGATTTTAAATGCATTAACGAAAAATTCGTGTATAATTTACAAAGGGTGGAGCATTAGCCTTGAGGCTCTGCCTCAAAAAACCATTCTCGATTGAGGATGCACTTTTTGTTATCTTGAGTTTTTTGCTTTCTTTGTTAAATTTGCTCCGGGAGCAGCTGTCTCAACTAAGTGACAGCTGCAACAATATTTAAAAACTGTTATTATGGATATCTTACAAATGATCTATAAACTATTATTAATTCTAGTTGCATGCATGCATTTAACGCATTGGGCTTCTGCTTTTTCTCCAGAGGAAATAGAAAAAGGAGAGTGCTTGTCCGTGAATAGTGTTCATTCTGTAACACAACCTTTTTTAAAAGCGAAGGAACCTCCCGATTGTACTGATGAACCGTCACGAACACAGGGACAGCAAGGATCTAATAAGGGTGCCGCCATCTCTTGCTCTTATTTAGAGGCATTGCCGGAAGAGATACTTTATAAAATAACTTTTTTTCTGGACGCTCTATCTTTAGGGCGTCTCGCTCAGGCTTCGAGACAACTCAAAATGACAAGTTATAGTGCCTGCATGTGGAGAGAACTTTTAAAAGAAAGTAAGCTTAAAATAGAACAAAATATAGTAGAGAAGGATGGTACTATACGTATAGCTCGTCTTCCTCGCGATATCTTTTGGCAAGCTAAAGAAGAATTAAAACGTCCCTGGGCCTTACAAGCGGGGGCAATGTTTTTCTTAAATGGAGAATATGTTCTTCCAAATTATAAGAAAGCATCTGGGCTTTTTAAAGAGGTTAGCAAATGGAGTAATGCTTCTTTACCTTCAAAAGGACTGCAGGCTTTATTTACGTGGGCAAACCCTTTCTCAAATGGAAAATTCGTTCTCCCAGATTATAAGAAGGCATGCAGACTTTTTCATGAGATTACGTCGAAGGATGCTTCTTTAGCTTTGGAAGCTGATTTC
>Ga0209431_10005049_pt1 | contig 10298 bp, 11 predicted proteins | sample RifCSP13_3_FD_184021 | JGI IMG/M metagenome (GOLD analysis project Ga0209431, IMG submission 184021) | Soil microbial communities from Rifle, Colorado - Rifle CSP2_sed 13_3 (SPAdes) (version 2) | ecosystem: Environmental > Terrestrial > Deep subsurface > Rock core/Sediment | place: Rifle... | reverse complement strand
CACTTCCCCATAGACGCACGATCCCAGGGCAGTTGATACCAAAGTACCCCCCTCTCCGCCCACGTAGCTAAATTCATGCGGTGGTAGAGCCCCCGTCTTTAAGCCTCTTTAACCTGCCGCTCAGAACCTCCGGTAAGCCCCTGTACTCGTCTAAATAAAACTCAAGACCCAGGATCTCCGAATGCGCACGATCCTTCGCTTCGTCGGGGGTGTGAATCTGACCATCCCTGAAATCCACATAGAGCGCGTTCTCTTTCAGTCTGCTGGGCTTGGCATAGCTCTCTCGGAGTTCCCGTGGCTCCTCTGTAGAGGTTATCAAATTCGAGATCCCTATCCTCCCAAGATAGGACAACATATCTATTACCCTGCCGCGATGATCAGGCCCGTATCCTGCTTCTTGTCGTGCAATAAACCACCCTTCGGCATTCTCGATCTGCGCGAATTCGGCATATTGGTTTATCATATGTTTTATGTCGTGCCACTTGAGGCTACGAATGTTTTCCGCAAGCAGGTGACGCTGCTCAGGGAATAGCGCACCCAGGGCATAGACCACAGACTTTGCAAACTCTTCGCAACCAATAATCGCTAGAGCAACCGCACGCGGGCTGTCGTGCTGGTAAAGCAGTACGGCATCGCTATAGAGACTCTCGGCGTTCCGAAAACACTCTAGTGAAAGCTCTATGAATTGCTCTTCCGTCATTTGACCCCTTAGCCCTCTTGTTATTCCTCAGCCTTCGTCTTCTGGTAGTAGATCCCACCGCGCCCAAGATGGACGTAGCGCCTGCCCCTTGAGGTGATCCCGACTCGGGCGCCTTTGAGCCCACCCGAGAGCGCGAGGCCCGACTTGCTGAGATTTAAGCGCGGGGGGCCAAAACGGAAGTATTTGCGGAAGTAGAAGGGCATGGTCTTGGCAATTATGGCAGTGGAATGCCTAGGGGTAAGAGAGCGGCTTTCAGTGCCTGATACGCTGGCTGGAGGCTACCAACTGTCTGGATGGCGGTCCCAACTGCCATTAGGACGGAGCCAAGCCGCATACCATTGGGCCTAGGTTTGCCCACCTCAGTTTTTGCCTCCTCTACGAGATCAAGGACCTCTTCCTTTGGATGGCCTGGCAAATCTTCGACAATAGAAAGGCCCTCTTTCACACGTTCAAGAGCTTCTCTCAATGCCTCTCGATCCAGATGGCTGAGGTTCATTACTACATTTGCCGTGGCGCTTGGCCCTGTCTGAATCGCTCCGATGGGTGAGTAGAAGTTGAATATCTGCCCGGAAGATTCTGTCTTCCCTTCCCTCGCTTCAGTTTGCCGAAGCAGGGAAAGAACAAAGAGGTCAATCTCCGCATCGACTTTCATGAAAGCTTGCTCACGAGCATCTGATAATAGAGGAGTTGCCATACCTATCCCTATTTGCTGGACAATCTTTTGTAGACAATCGTTCGGATGTTCCAAAATAGAACTTAGATATTTTCGAATTTCTTGTTTTAGATCCGCAGCCAGGTCATCTGAATAACGAACGCCGACCTGGGACAGAACCCTAACAAGCGTTTGCCAAATGAGCAGCGTCCTTATTTCAACGTCACGAGAGCACAGCTCGTAAACTCTCTGGACGATTGCACCGGAGCGGCCCAGGCCTCGTGCCGCCATTTCGGATTGATCAAGCGCAATGTCATGCTGAAGTTGTCCCTGGCGTTCATTGAACTGCACTCGGGTCATGCTGTCTACTAGATCACTTACTTTATTGTCGGGCATCTGAGCGTCCTCTTTTGATGTTAACACCCTGTAAACAAATTTTCATCAAAATGGGGATCTTCCCGGTCAATGTGGTCAATGTGAGCAATCTGAGCAGTGAAGAGAATTGCAAATAAAAACGGGGAATTGGCTTAACTCCCCGTTTTCTCATTCATTTCTGATTTTTGATGGGTTAGGTTTTCAAGACCGGTGCCTTAAACCGCTCGGCCACCCCTCCGGTTTCAATATCAACTACTTAGCAGTATTTTTGCACAGAGCCCTCGCCTTGTAAACAAGTGGTTGGCGCGTAATGAAAGCCCGAGAAAGGCGTCGCTGCCGGTAAATTTGATTGACGACGGGCGACACGGGGTGGAAGAATAGCGATCGCTTGAGGTAAGCAAGAACAGACAAACCGTTTTGGACATCACATAACGAAAGCGGGTGAAGCCCGGTAAACCAATAACTGCCGTCCGCTGGAGCATGGCGGACTGGTTAAGAAGCGGAGGAAATGCAGCGTATGGACTTGAGAAAGTACAACCTGTCAACAAAACAAATTGACCAGGCAAAGAAGTTCATCGTCTCAAGAAAGCTGTTGTACCAGCCCTTTATTATCACTGACGAGCTAGAAGTGGGCGAGGGTAAGAACTACCATGACGGCTACTCCAAGCCCACTGCAAATGTATACTGGCCCGATGCACCGCCGGAGATGAGAGACCTTTGTACCGATGATCTTCAACATTTTAGGAACTGTAACGCCTACTACCGAGCTCTATACGATCACTTCATAGAATGCGTTGTGAGAAGTCTCGGGGGAGACGTAAGCAGGAGAGCTTTTGCCGAGCTAGGATGCAATGCAGGTTACTTTCTTCATGGTCTAGGCGTGCACGGGGCAAAGGCTTGTTATGGATTTGATTTCACCGAGAACACTGAAGTATTTGAATGGTTCAACAGATTCCTGGGTACCCGAAGCAAGTTCCAATTTGCCGAGTGGGACAGTCTGAAACATCGGCTTCGATATGCTCGAATGCCGATCGTGGACGTGGTGCTCTGTTCTGCATTCCTCAATCATGTATCTGACCCAACCTTTTGTTTGGCTTTTTTGTGTGACCACGCGCGCGAGGCGGTTTTCATTTGGACGCCTCTCAGTCGCCACCGGGAACAAAGTTGCCCGATGCCACATTGGGAATCCGATTCGGTTCTGAGCTTCGGTCAGCCAAGCTACCATCCCAACGCCTTGGAATGGCCGCTTTGCTTCAACTTTAATCTCCGTTTTTCTGAGCCTTTCCTGAAACTGTGTCTCCAGCTAGCTGGCTTCGAGGACATCCGGGAAGTACCCTGCCCTCCGGTTTCCGCACGTTGGGGAGAAATTTATTCGACGTTCAAGGCGTTCCTAGCATTCCGGACGAAATCTAAGACGAGTGCTCTCAGCGGAGGCAAGGCCATCCGGGATCTACCGGGAGACGTCCGCAAATCGACCCTGTTCTTGAAGCGATTGGTACGATCGGTGACTTAAGGCGTAATGCGGGCAAGGTGGTGCACAGATCTACTTGGTAAAGCCGAGCGGCAGAAAAATAGAGGACATTCTGGTTTTTCTTGACTTTTATTAGACCAAGACCGGGCTATATCACGGACAGCGTGCGTGCGTTGGAAAAATCTTCTGTCGAGTAATCCATCTCCACGACGCGCGGGCTGAAAGGCGTCCTCTCGATAAGCAAAATGTCCCCAGCTTACGCAAAAGGCAGGAGAAAACCATGAAAAACGCCATAGGTGGCTTGGAGAAGATCCGGAGCTTTTTGGAAGAGATCTCGCGCAAAATTGAGGCAGGCAGTGCGACGGATGAGGAAATCCGCATATACCGGGACTTTGAGAGAATATTATCGGCCAAAAGCGTAGTCGAGGTTATTATAGAAGAAGTAGAAAAAATGAAGGCATGGGCTGACGCCCTGGAGTACCTGATTGCCACACTCCCGGAGGGCGAAGAGCAGAAACAGGCGATTGAGGAGTGGCGCGCGATCCGCTCTGCACTCGGCGGGTTTACGTTGCCGAAAATCAAACTAGACGATGACGAGGAAAACTAGACAGGGGAAGGTCTCGACCTCGTGCTCGGAAAGTTCTGGCCTACATTCTCCGTCTACCAACCATGTACAAAAACCTTTCGATTTTTAAATCCTTTACAATCTTGACAGAATGTCGCCGAGACAGACAAACGAAAAAATTGGACGCTTAGCTTGAGTCCGCATTCCTTTCAACTTTGAATTTTCCGTCGGTTACGGTAGGAAAAAAGGGGGACCTTCTCGTTTTTCTTGAATTTTACTAGCCAAAGACCCTGTTACGCCGGGGACGGCACGCGCGAGTTGGAAAAACCTCCTGCCAAGTCATCAATCTCCACGCCGGGCGGCCTCAGGCTTTGTGTGGAAAAGCAGAATGTCTCCTATCTTCTTCTCCTGACACGGATGATCGAGCAAGCGGCGCTGGACCTCCGCCGCCGTGAACGTTGCCCTGGCTTCCCGCTGCGAGTGCGCGCAAGTGGTTCCTCTCCGAGGAAGACGTGCCACTCAGCGTTGTGAAAGGTGAATAGATCGGGCCAAGAAGGTGAAAACTTTTGAGGGGAAAATTTTTTAATAGGTGGGCCACCGTTTTAAAGTCGGAGCTATCCGCAAGTCCCTTTCTTAGGACTCGGTACCTTATTTATCTTTCTTGCCTTGCTCAGCTGACAATCCCGATACCAATGTTGGCGGAGTAGCCGTCTTGCTATGAGGTTCAAGCCCTCGCCGAAACTCTGGGAGAACGGGCGGTTGTAACGGGAATGGGGATCTTAGCCCAGGGAAAATATCGGTTAAGGCCTGGGGCCGGGCCAGTGATCTAACCAGGGCCAAGATCTCTTCCAGTATCTCTCTATCCTCGCGCTTCTTAACTTTAGCTGTAGAGGTAGGCACCCGGCGTAGCTTTTCTTCCAAATCCGGCCACCATTTATCAAGCGCCGTGTTCAGCCTAGATTCCTCCAAGTGTTTTTCACCAGAATCTTTAACCGCCTCATTGATGCTACGGAGTAGCTTTCGGCTTTCTTCTTTTTCTGCCTTTGTAGCCTGAAAGTGTGAGAGTGGTGGGCGAATGTCCCGGTTCTCAATGCCAAAAAGGTAGGGGCTGACGCGGGCCTGATCAAAACTTTTGCACAAGACTCCTGCTTCGAACAAGATCCAGGGTTCTTGAAGATTTTCTGCCGTAAGACATATTATGCCGAATTTGGCCTGATCAAGCTCTCGACCGAGCGCGGAGGGCCAATGAGCACCTTTGGCGATGTCCTCCTCCGACATCCAAGGCTCGACAGCATTGATTACATTTGGCAACCAATCCCTTAGCGTTTCGCTAACAATCCTGCTTCTATCACCCGACCAGCCTATAAACACTTTCATTTCTCTATACCTCCAATCAGTAGTTCCGGATCAGGAGTTCACGGCGGGAGATGGAGCAGCCGGGGGTTGAACCGGCCCTGAATGCCTGCCGTCGATCCATGCTCTAGCGAGTTCCAGGGCGTGCGCGTTGGCTTCTTTTTCTGTCCGAAATGTCAGCGCCTTCCTGCTGTAGACGTGTGAAAATGTCACCGTGGAGCCTTCCTGTAGGATAATCTCAGCAGCTGGCGACCAACGGCCAGATCTCAGCTTATGTGAGATCGGCCGGAGCACATATTCTTTATATCTGTATCGGGCCATGTGAAACCCTCCTAGTAGGTGCGGATCAGGAGTTCGCGGCGGAGCTGGTGCTGGCCATTTTTCCAAACCCCCGACTCAATCCCCTACAGGAACGAGGAAGATCTGGTTATTGTCCTGTTGCACGAAGAGCTTGCCTGTCTTTTGACAGGTCACATAGTTGTGGATAAAATTCGCCACTGTCGTGGGCACGCTCTTGCCCCGATAGGTGTCGCCAACGCTCTGCTTGTCCGCGGGCCCATCGTTGAGTTGGATCCTTACGCCCATAGGATGGACCCCTGAGCATTCATCACAAAACACGTGCACGTCATACGAAGCCATTTCTGATACCTCCTTGAGCTTAAGTGTTTTTGATTGCATTCTCCTCTGATCAGTGATTACCCATCAGGAGCTCGCGGGGTGGTGCCCGGATGCCCTTTACTCCGGTAGAGATCCCGAGGCCCAAGGCGGAAGTATTTGCGGAGGTAGAAGGGCATCTATTTCTCCTCGATAATTTGTTCCCAGCTCTCTACGCTCTAGGATGCTTCAAGGGATTAGTTCTTCTTCAAGCCACCATTCTGGCCGAATCGTTTCAATGGGCAGTTTAATTTCCTCGAAGCCCTCACGGAGGAAGCTAATGTATTCTGAAGCCGTTTCATAGGCGACCGTGGCAGTATGGGCCACTTCCCGGGCCCTTAATACAGAGGGATATTTGTTGGGGTTTAATAGATACGTCATATGCACAACCCTATTTCTGGCTTGAACAACCTGACCGAGGCGAGACCAAAGATCCTCTGCAGGAGTCACATAAGTAAGGCGATTGATGTGACGGCGAAGGTATTCGATCTTTTTTATCAATTTTCCTCTCTTGAGTAGTCGTTCAACCGGCTTGGGACTTGTTCTCCTGAAATAGCAACAAGGAGGATGGTTGATGACCTCACTCGGCCAGTCCTCACCAAGTAGCTGGTAGATCGCAGCAAGACCGTCGTTCGTTATAGCCTCGATCGCTGCGACGCCAATTACTAAGGCAGCCCGACCATGCCGTGCTCGAATTCTGAGTTCCCTTGCAGCTTTCGCCTGCTCTAAAAAGTACTTGGCGTCTCCCAGGAGGTCACCCGATTTTGGTTGAACCCATGATTTGTGCGCCTTCTTGGCTTCACGCAGTAACCTTTCAAAAACGGTGTCTGCTTTGCTCATGAGTTTGGTCGTAAGAGAATCGATCTGCGGGGTGCTCTGTTAATGAGCCCTTTGTTCATTTTCCGGTCAAACTAACAATTCGATTAGCCACGGGAACTAGCCCGATCAAAAAGGGCAAGAAATATTCTGTCACGAAATGCGTGTTTAGCCCGACGTGTAAGAGAGATCTAACCTTGGCTATTGCCAGCTCCTTCCACGACAAGTTAAGTCTTCTTTTACCCAAACTCCTTGCTTCGACTCCACCCTCAATTTCATAGGTGACATCCGCTTCTATTTCCAGCTCCCAAAGCCCTAACTCCCAAGGCCTTGTATAGGCCCTATAAACGTCCAATGTTTTGAAAGTAAAGTGCGGCGTATTTCCGCCGAATTCTTCGTGCCCCACAACACTCCTTATAAATGTTTTCCGGGCCACTCGTTTTGCAAGAGGGTATAACCGTCCATGATAGGCACCGCTCAAGCCTTTATCGGGTATATCCCGAAAGTACTGATAATACCGGAGAAGGAAATAACCCCACGCGATCCAAAGAAGGGCTGTTACGCTGGACGGGTCCGTGATGCGGGCAGTGTTCCCCAAAATGTTGATTGAGTCGATTACAATGCCGAGTTTTTCGTAGAGAAACAAAGCCAGGCTCGTCCCAATAAGATTCCGTCTCTGACGCACAAACCCATCACGAATTGCTTCCGACTTATCGGCCATGGTTTTGATCTCTAGGAATGGGAAATCCTTCCCACCCCAACTCGCGCAAAGCATCTCTAACCTTTACAGCGTCTTCTTCCAAGTGCGGGTCCTTCCCCGAGCCCTTGAGCACCACGACACGGACGTTAGAAGGGCCTACAAACTCCTCCAAGATAGAGCGGCTTTGCTCGGCTATCTCCCTGGCTTGTCCATCAACAGGAACTAATACCAACAACTTTTTCGGATAGTTGTGGCAGATGAGATCCAGAACCGCCCCACGCACGTGCTTAGCATAGGTCCCAGCCTCGATTTCGACGGCAACCGATGGCCTGACCGTCCCGTCTATACGGGCCTGCTTGCCTTTGTATTTAACAACGGGCGATGGTCCGGTGCTGTGAAAATAGTGACCAGCTGCCTTTTGCATTACTTGCTTTCCATATCTGTCGTGGTAGTTCGTTTTCGGCCTGAGATCCTTCGCATCGACATACTTGATCATTTTGGCAGCTTTTCTTCCTTTCTTTTTGGACTTTCCATGTTAACACCCTGTAAACAAATTTTCATCAAAATGGGGATCTTCCCGGTCAATGTGGTCAATGTGACCAATCTGAACAGTGAAGGGAATTGCAAATAAACACGGTGACTTTACTTAAGCCGCTGTTTTCTCGGACATTTCAGAAGATTATCGGATTAGTTTTTCCAGACCGGTTTAAACCACTCGGTCACCCCTCCGGTCGCAAGATCGCGTAGTTACGGGGTTTTACATAGCGCACAATCATTGTAAACGGGCCTTGCCTCTGGCACCTTAAGCAATTCAAAGGAAACTCACAGAACCCGCACGGCGACGCAAATTTTATTGACGTCTCGGGACAGGTAGTGGATAAATAAGAAAAATTACTGTGGCTTACTGGAACAATTTAAAAAAGCGGGTCCCATCCTCCAGCCCGCCCGACCCCGGAGTCGCGCGAGGAACCGGCGAGAGTTTCGCGGACGGACCTGCAACCCTACGCCGCGAAAGGATCGCCTTTGCGGCGCTTCACCATCGCGATTTCCGAATGTACTTTATCGCGAGCATGCTTGCGATGATGGCGGATAACATAGAACATGTCATCAGCTACTGGGTTCTTTTCCAGAAATTCCACTCACCCATTCTCGGCGGGTTCGCGGTCATCAGCCACTGGACGCCTTTTTTGTTGTTTTCCTTCCACGCTGGCGCGCTGGCTGACCGGTTTGACTGCCGAGGCATCATCCAGGTCGGCCAGGTCATGTTTGTGGTCGTCTCGCTTGCCTGGGGAATTTTCTTTCTGACAGGCACGATTCAGGTCTGGCACGCGGCTGTCTTGCTTATCGTTCATGGCCTTGCCGGTGTCTTGTGGGAGCCCCCTGCCCTTTTAATCCTCCATGATATGGTTGGCTCCGAGCACCTTCAGAGCGCGGTAAGACTCAACGCGATGAGCCGCTACCTGGGGATGGTGCTCGGACCCGTCGTTGGGGGCGTTCTGCTCCTGGTGCTCGGACCGCCTAGCGGTCTTTTCGTAAACGCCCTGATCTACCTGCCGATGATCCTGTGGTCGCTAATCGTCCCTTATACCGGACACACATGGGATGCCGAACACCAAAGAAAGCCCGTCGGGATGAAGCTAAGAGACGCGCTGGAGGCGCTGCGCGAAGTGTCCGGCAACCGCGTGATTTTTTCGATGGTCTTGCTGTCTGGAGCCGGAGCTTTCTTCATCGGCACCGCCTTCCAAGCCCACATGCCGGAATACGCGCACGACCTAAGCACGGGCGATGAAGGTTTCGCTTACAGCGCCCTGCTCACGGCAAACGCCGCGGGCGCGGTGATTGGAGGGCTTTTACTCGAGATGGGGGAAGTGCTGCAACTTCGGGCACGTACGGCGATCGTCTGTGCCATCCTGTTCTCCATTGCCATGGGCTGGTTCGGTCTGACAACCAACTATCCGCTCGCCTTGGCCTTGCTTCTCGTGGCAGGGATTTTCAATCTTGCCTTCGTGACGATGGCCCAGACTCTGGTTCAGCTTTTGGCGCCGGTCCGTTTGCGCGGTCGACTCATCGGTGTTTTCGCTACGGCAAATCTTGGGCTGCGCGCCTTCAGCGGCGTCACAGTCGGCGTCCTTGGGGCCTGGATCGGCATCCACTGGTCTTTAGCCTTGAGCGCCGTGGCCCTGCTGGTGGTTACGGTGGCCCTGTTGGCCTATACGGTCTCGGGTCGTCCGGATTAAGGATCTACGGGTCTATTTGGTAAATCCGAGGATTTTATAATACTCGGCGCGCAGTCGATCCATAGTTTTGGCCTGTTCCTGGGTCATGTAGAGAACCCGCTTGCCTTGAGCATACTTATAAGCCGATGTGCCGGGAATGAATGCGGAGGACTCGCCGGTGAACTTCTCCCAGATCTGCTGGCCCTCAGGCGACATGAGAAAAGCGATGAAGAGGTGACCCGTATTGGGGTGCGAGGCGTTCTTGAGGACTGCGGCATGGTAAGCAGGAGAGACAACCGGCTGAACATCTTCGGCGAAGGCAATCGGCGCGCCTGTCTTCTTTGCCTGGTGAATGAAGCTGTCCGGAAGCCCTGCGGCAAGCACGACCTCGCCTAACTGAAGGCGGGTGTATACGGTGCCGAGAGGCCCTATGCTGGGCTCCTGCCTGGCCAGGTCTCTAACGTATTTGGTAGTCCTCTCCTCACCCCAGTCCGCCGCTAACCGCGCAAGGTGATGCGTCGCGACTGTAACTCCCAGCTTCCCTCCCTTCCACCTGGGATCCAGCAGATCCTCCCACCGCTTGGGCGCATCCTTCGCCGACAACAGTTTGGTGTTATAAGCCGGCAAAGCAAACTGGTTGGCTAACGACACCGCCCCGCTGTCGAAGTAGATCACGTTTCGGTCGACACCGAGCTTCGAGTAATCAAACGGTTGCTGCAGCTTCCTGAGCCATAACGTGGCGTGGTGTGCGTCCGTAACCACCATGATGTCCCACTCAGGAGCGATCCCCGCGGCC
>Ga0209431_10005048_pt1 | contig 10299 bp, 8 predicted proteins | sample RifCSP13_3_FD_184021 | JGI IMG/M metagenome (GOLD analysis project Ga0209431, IMG submission 184021) | Soil microbial communities from Rifle, Colorado - Rifle CSP2_sed 13_3 (SPAdes) (version 2) | ecosystem: Environmental > Terrestrial > Deep subsurface > Rock core/Sediment | place: Rifle... | reverse complement strand
TAGAGAGGCCAAGCAGGCTGGACAGGGCACACAGGCTGGGCTATAAGGCAAAGCAGGGCATCGTAGTCGTCCGCGCCCGCGTGGGCAGGGGCGGCATGAGGAAGCAAAGGCCAGTATCAGGGAGGAGGCCAAAGCACCTCGGTGTAGTCCACATCAAGCAGGGCATCAGCATGCGCAAGGTCGCTGAAAGAAGGGTGAACGAGAAATTCCCCAATCTTGAAGTGCTCGGCTCGTATTATCTCCACAAGGACGGCATGAACATCTGGTACGAAGTCATACTTGCAGACCCGTCACACCCTGCTATTTCCAAGGACCGGGAAATGCGCGGCAAGCTGAAGGCGTTCGCAAAGTAATTTTTAGCTGCTAACTAGCAGTGGCATACGCTTCTTCTATTTCAGTGACAATGTTCTTCAGCCCTTCGGGAACCGGCATAGAAGTGGCAAAGTCGTCTACCCAAGAAGCCGAATGAGTTCTGCCGTCCATTGTGATTGTCAGCGAGTACGAGAAGTAGTCGGCCGGGCCCTGCCTTGGCGGGTAAACGCCGTCCATCGCAAAGAACCCGCTGCCGGCGATCGCCTGCCTGATCTCCTGCACCTTTGCATCTGACAGCTGCCTCTCTCCAGTTGCGCCAAGAGTACTCTGGTAGAAGGTGATAACGTTAGTCTTTGAATCAAACGATGCCATCGAGTCAAACGCCAGCCTCTGGTTGATGCCGGCAATGCCGCCTGACTTGATATATTCAAACTTCAGGTCGTGCGAGCCCTGCATGGCAATTATCGCCATAGGCACTGCTACCGCAATAGCCACGCCTACGACTGCCAGGCCCGCGATAACCAGTGTCCTTTGGCGCACGGCTTGAATGATTGGAAGCTTCAATAAATAGATAACTGACCAGTGAGTCAGTTTTGTTCATACTAATATGCGAACATAGCGCATTATTGCCATTCAAGGCCACTACTGAACCCGTTTTCCTATGACACTGAAATCCCATCGACCCCCCTGCATTCTTGGGGATAATAATCGGATCGCGTGCACCAAGATGACGATTTATGGTTTCTTTAGAACAATTATGTATGAAGTCCGAGAGCTGGAAACAGATTCACAATTCACGAATACAACAAATGCAGATGGTGACCTGATCGAAGAGATAAGCACCAAGATGGTACTATGATGGTACTATGATGGTACTATGATGGTACTAAGATGGTACCATTAATGGTACTTTTATGGTACCATGGTACCAAAAATCTGGTACCAATTCACTTCCGGCGGGTGAAACTGGAGTGAATATCGGTGAATTCACCTGAATAATCGGTGTTTCACCTTTTCCAATCTCATGAGCTCCAAACCCGATATTCACTCATTATTCACCGATATTCAGGGTTTTTGATGGCATCTTCAGGCTTTTTCACGGTACCATGGTACCATGGTACCGGTACCATGGTACTATGATGGTACCATGGTACCAGTACCAAAAGGTACCATGGTACCATGTTACCGGTACCAAGATAGTACTCTGATGGTACCAAAAAGTACTCTATTGGTACCATGGTACAGGTACCAAAAAGCACAGACGTACTGTGGGCTCGATATAAAGATAAAGCGACACTCACATTTGCGATAGGAATGGGCGCCTAGAATAGGACTTGGCTCTATGCGACCAAGTAGGACGGAAAAAAGTCATATCTGCAAAGTTCACAGCGCCCGATATCCCAGACTGGAAGTTTGCCCCGATCTTTCACTAGTGTCGCATCTCTTTCTTACTTCTCCGTCACCCCAAGTTAACACCGAGCCATCACCCAAAGTTACCAGTTTAGCAGCCGAAAATACCAAGGGCTCAAAATATCCCTAAGATTTACCGGTGTCACAATCTATGCCACGAATCTAATAGGCAATGGAAATGTCTTCAAGATGGAACATGTCGTATATGTCGATACCTAAGTCTCTGGATTGCTTTATATAGTAAGCAATCAGTCCACGAATGAGCAGCCTATAATTTGGTTCTGTTACCTTATCGGCACATCGCGTGATTTCCGAAGGGTGTTAACTCGCGGCACATAACGAGGCTGTAACAATTCGACTCATGGCTATAATCATACTTCTGCATCTTCTCCCTGCCCTTCCCTGAATTAGACACAGCCGTATCGTTGTTAACTGTCGTCAGCTGCTGGTTGAGGAGCAAGAATGCCTTTTGACAAGCGATGTACATTGTATCCTGCAAGGATCAACCATGCCATACCAAACATCGATGCAGGAACCAATGCGACTCCTCCCAGTCCAGTTAGACTTCCTGCTATAAACCCAACAATAGAGAGTATGCCAACAAAGATACTTGACCAACCCAACCATCTTACAAACAAACGAGTTTCCACCATCGCAAGGCCAAAAGTAAGGAATACTATCGAAATGAGAATAAGTCCAATAATCATGAAAATATTATCTAAAGCTGTTAGCCCGATAGACGCGTCAAGCTCTTCTGCCGTTGCAACAATTTCTCTCTTTTCCAGGTCAGTTGAGGCTTCAACATATTGATTGGCGATATCTAGCGACATAGACCCTGTAACTACATGGGATATGGCAAAGCTAGTCGCGGCAGCAATACCAAGGACAAGTCCTATTAGTGAGAGAAATCTGTAGGGCGTTTTACGATCCGTTATAACAAAATGCAGGGCAAGCAGCATTGGAATGGAAAGAAGGGAACCCGCAAACAAGAAAATGCGGCTAACGATATGGAATACACTAGCTTTGACCAATCGGACAAGCAAATCTTCAAGAGGCTCTCCGTATGTTTGCAAAGTTCCAGCAGGCTCACCATTTGAGGTAACAGTTCCTGCAAATCCTGCAGCTATGTTTTCTCCCACAAAAAAACCTAGAACTAGTGTTATCGCGGCAGCAATTCCACACAAGCCGCCTACCTTCAATACTAGTCTTTTATCGGGACTGTGCAAAATACATGTCCTATTTCGAACAATAGTGTGTGCCATATAAAGTGACTCGGAACTTGATAAGGTCAGGGCTGATAGAAGCAGCGTGTGTTAAATTTGGAGTTTGCTTGCATTCTGGATCACGGTGATCCACTTGTTCCTGCCTTCAATCTTGATGTTCGCCGCTTCGGCCGGTGTCTTTCCTTCTAGCCCTTCATGCTCTCTAAAGTAGTTGTGATAGAGTCAGATTCATGAAGCAATTTTCATTCATGATTGCACGACAGAATAAGTTATGGAATGAGTTGTATGTCTTGATAGGGTCTGCTGTCGCAATCGCAATAGCTGGCGGCGTTGTCCGATATTACGATAGTGGGAGTATTCTATTCTACACACTGATAATTTCATTTGGAGTGTTGTCAGTTCTTGCATATCTTAAAGCAGTCAAGATCGAAAACAGCTCTCATCGACTTTAAATCTTAGAGAATCGTATTATAGATAATGTCAGCGGAACAAGTGGCAATAGTCATTGCCCCAATCGTGACGGCAGGAATAGCAGCTCATCAAGGAATCACCGTTGAGAAGCATTACGTTGGAAAGCATACTATCCGATACAACATAGCATTGTTGGCTGCAACGTTAATTCCAGTCTTTTTCTATCAGTTCTCTTTTCTCGCGCTGACAGTTTATTGTGCATTTGGAATAGCTCTCGTGAGACAGTATGGCACGAAAAATCAGATGGTAGCATTTCTGTTTGGGAATAAGAGTATAGGCGCTTTGGGTTTGTGGGTTGCTTTGGAACAATTCAAAGTCGGTCAAACTATTACCACTGGATTCTATCAGATGTTCTATCCCCAAACCGCTGTTCCAGATGCAGGAATAATTACGGTTGTAACACTCATCTCAACCTTTGTCATTATTCACTTGATCGGGGAAATAGTCAAACGCAGGTGAATATTTGAAACAATCCATGTGCCGCTAGTTAACACCATCATGAAACCAAGTCATGTGCCGATAAGGTAACAATACCTATAATTTGCTTTGTTTTATATATAGCAAATATATTTATTGGACGTAAAATTATAGCTGGCGATGGCAGGAGAAATTGCAAACTTTGACACGTACGCGTTTGTCGCAGTTGGGCTGTTCATCGCCGGCCTGTTTGCAGTAATGGTTTATGAAAGATCAAGCCAAAAGCAAAAACGAGAACCGCAGCACACCGGAACAGCTGCAGACACTGAAAAGTGACCACCCGCAAGAGCAGCTTGTCATCGAAAAGTTTCGTAAAGAAGGCTTTACATCTTTAACTACAATCCAGCGCAAGGCTCTTCCTGTCATTTCAAGGAAGGTAAACTGCCTGCTGGTCGCGCCCACGGGCTCTGGCAAGACCGAAGCAGCCGTTCTGCCCGTGTTCACGATGCTTGCCCAGGAAAAGAGCCCGGGCAAGATGATTAGGGCGATGTACATCACTCCGCTGCGCGCCCTCAACAACGACGTTCTTCGGCGCGTCGTGCGCTATGCGCAGTCTGAAGGCTTGAGGGTTGAAATCCGCCACGGCGACACTACCGTCCTTGCAAGGAAAAAAATAGTCGAAGACCCGCCTGATGTCTTGATCACGACTCCAGAATCACTTGCGGTAATTCTGACAAGTGAAAAGATGCTGGCTGCCTTGAAGGGTCTCCAGTGGGTCATTGTCGACGAAGTGCATGAATTAGTGGCAAACGAGCGCGGCGCCCACCTTTCATTGAGCCTTGAACGCTTGCAAGCCGCGTCGTCGCAGCAAGTCGCAAGGATAGGGCTTTCTGCCACAGTGGGCAACCTGAAGCAGGCCGCCCAATTTGTTTCAGGCACGGGCAGGCGCCACGCGGTGCTTGTTGACAGCGCAAGCCGCGGCTATGACATCGAAGTCAGGTTCGTCAAAGGCTCGCTCAACAACGTCGCGCACTTTGTTATTGACTATGTAAAAAAAGAAAAGGTTGAAGGCTCGATCCTGCTTTTCACAAACACCCGGGACGAGGCAGAGTACCTCGGCACGATCCTGAAGAACCAGGGCGACATCAAGGTGGATGTCCACCACGGCTCGCTTTCAAAAGAGATGCGCGAAGAGACCGAGCACACCCTGAGATCGGGCGAGGCCGGCATCGTGGTGTGCACGAGCTCGCTCGAGCTCGGACTTGACATCGGCTCCGTCGATCTGGTCATCCACTACGGGTCGCCCCGGCAGGTGTCAAAGCTGATGCAGAGGATTGGCAGGAGCAGGCACCGGCATAGGAGCTTTGCCAAGGGACTGGTCGTGACCAACAACCCTGACGACGAGATAGAGGCGCTTGCGATAATCCGGCGAATGAGAAAGGGGTCAATTGAGGAGCAAAAGATGCACGAAGGCGCGCTAGACGTGATGGCCCACCATTTGGTAGGACTGGCAATGCAGACCCGCGACCCGGTAAAGGTAGATTATGCATTCGACCTGATTACGCGCGCCTACCCTTTCCGCAAGATCAGCCTGTTTGACGTTGAAAGCTGCCTTGAGATCCTGACCAACCACAACGTGATAAAATACGACCGGGAGAACCAAACCTACTTGCGCAAGATAAAGGCGTATAAATATTATTTTGAAAACCTCTCGATGATACCACACGTCCTGAAATTCGAGGTCATTGACTCGATTAGCAAGCGCAGGATAGGCACCCTTGACCAGCAGTTCGTGGGCGACTATGGCGAAAAAGGCAACGTCTTTGTGCTCAGGGGTTCGCAGTGGCGCGTGCTGGCAGTCGACGAACGCCGGCTCATAGTCAATGTCGAGCCCTTGCGCGGGGCTGCCATCAACATCCCCTACTGGGTCGGAGAAATGATCCCTGTCGACTTTAAGACGGCCGAGGAGGTGGGCGCAATACGCAGCCAGGCTGCAGGCGGGCGAGCCAAGCTGTCGACTCCGATAATGGACAACACGAAAAAGGCGCTCAAGGTAGTCCCGGATTCAAAGAACATCGTCGTTGAAAGCTACATTGCACGCAACATACTTGTCATGCACGCTGTCTTTGGATCAAAGGTGAACAACACCATCGCTTCGCTCTTGTCGACGATACTGTCGTCGCAGCTCGGCTACATAGTGGAATCGAGGTCCGACGCCTACCGGATAATGCTTACCTCAAGCGCAAGGATTGCGCAGGGCAGGCTTGAAGCGGTGCTGAGCGACGTCTACGACCTGGAGCCGGTGATCATTGCAGCCCTGACAGGCACCCACAACATCAACTGGAAAGTGTGGATGGTCGCCAAGCGCTTTGGATTGATAAGCAGGGAGGCTGTCTATGACAAGAAAGTCGCTCGCATGATCTACGACAGGTATTCGAAAACGCCGGTCAGCGCGGAGTCGATACGGGAGCTAGTGCACGACAAGTATGACGTGCAGCAGACGCAAAAAGTCCTTGACGACATCAAACAAAAAAGGATCAAGGTCCACTGGCTAGAGGTAAGCGAGTTCTCGGATCTGGCAAAGACGATAATAGAGCATTCCGGCAAGATGGCCGGCGCGATGCCCCTCAGCGTAGAGAAGGGAGTGATAGAGTTGGTAAAGGAGCGGCTGGAAAAAACAAAGCACCGGCTGGTGTGCATTCGCTGCGGCAAGTGGGAGCGGGTGATGGAGACAAAGGACGTGGTGGAAGAAATATCGTGCCCGTATTGCAGGTCGCGCCTTATTACCGCGACATTCTGGTCAGACGACGAAATGTCAAAAATAATCAGGGTCCGACTTGCAGGGGGCAAGCTGACGCCGGAACAGAACCACAGATTCGAGCGTGCGTGGAAGGTGGCGTCGCTTGTCAACAACTTTGGCAAGAAAGCAATCATAGTGCTGGCGGGCCACGGAGTAGGCGCTGACACTGCGGCAAGGATACTGCGCAACTATGTCGACGACGAGCAGGTGTACAAAAGCATCTACGAAGCGGAAAGGCAGTATGTCATTACCCGCGGCTTTTGGGCAGATTGATTCATTCTATTCATTTTGCGCAGTCAATAGTCTCCAAAGTTTTTGTAACACTGGCTTCATCCATAGTGATTGTAATGCCACCGCAACCGGCGCTCCTGACCCCTCGCCCCTGGATGGTTAGTGTGAAAATGGAGCATCATGCATGAAACGTCTAGGCTAGGGGCTGGTTGCTCTTCGTCCTCTGCCATACGTCTGCGACGACTTCTTGCAGGGTATGCTCTAAACAGCCGTCATATTTTGCCTGCCACAGCTTGGCGACAAATTCGCCGGCGGTGGCTTGGGCCGACGTGACCGTGCCCGAGATAGGCGCGTGCAAGACAATCCGCAGGCCGGCCCTGGTCGGCTTGGCGGTCAGGTTCGCCTGGCCGCTGGAATCCGTGCCGCCAGCGGCAGGCTCCACCAGGCCTCGGAGAGCCCCGCCCCGAACGACAGAACCAGGTCCGAAGCCTCTAGGTCGAAGGCAGGGGCGGCACGGATGCCCTGCATCAGCTCGAGAACCTCGGCCGAGCCGTCGCCGTAGCTTTCGCTCAGGACGTGGGGCGTGCCGTAGGCACCGGCGAACCGTCGCAGGATCTCCTCCATGATCCCCGTCACGTGCCCGTTCAGGAGGGCGAGCGAGCGCGCCTCGCCTCGGGCGCGGAGCTCGGTCAGCGCCGCCGTGACGCGATCCAGCGCCTCTGGCCAGGAGATGGGACGGAACTGGTCCGAGCCGGGGGGACCGGTTCGCTCCATGGGTCCCTTGAGACGGCCGGGATGGTAGAGCAGCTGAATCCCGGCATATCCCTTCGGGCAAAGGCCACCTCGGCTGACCGGGTGCAACGGGTTGCCCTCGATCCTCACCAGCTGGCCGTCCACGAGACGCCCCCGGATCCCGCAGTGAGAGGGGCAGAGGAGACAAGTCGACGGGACGAACTGCTCGCGCCCCGGCGTCCAGTCGGGCCCGACCTTGGGCGGCGGCAGGGGCAGCCAGTGGGAGACACCCCCCAGGCCGAGCCCGACACCAAAGCCGCCCAGGCCGGCTACGAACTCCCTGCGGTCGATGGCCACCTGCGTCCCCCTAGCGATGGCACTGCGTGCAGGCGGTCGCCGCGCCGCGGCTCTGGTGGCAGCCCAGGCAGAAGTCCATCGAGATCCTCACCAGCGGTCGCTCCGGCGGCGTGCTGGTCTTGGCGATGGCTCCATGGCAGGTCTGGCACTCGAGCTTGGCGGCGACGACGTGACGCCGGTGTGTGTAAAACGTGTGGTCGGCAAGCCGGAACAGCTTCTTGAAGACGTCGTCCTTGCCGGCCTTGGCCAGGACGAAGATCTTCCCTTCCTCGGGGTTGTCCGTCAGCGGCTCGGCATGACAGGTCCGGCAGGTCGTGAGGGTCGGCAGACCGGCATGGGATCCGGACTCGTAGAACTCGTGGCACGTACGGCACTCGATCTCGAGAGTCCCCGCGTGCTTCTCGTGGTTGAAGGCGATGGGCTGAGCCACCCTCTGCGTCGGGCGGAGGGCGGCGCGGCCGACCGCGTAACCGGCGGCCGCGGCGAGAGTGACGATCGCACCGATGAGCAAACGCCGCGCTGGGCTCACGATCCCTCCTCCACGGCACCGGATGAGGGCGGGCAATCCCGCTCCTGCACGTGTTCGACAGCAAACGAGGTTCCAGCCCCCTGCGGGCGGCGGTGGATCGCCCGGCAATCCGCTGATCTGTCGAGACTTGTTCGCCCGCGGCGTTCCGCGGCCGAGCGCTGGTCAGCCGCCGCTCTCCTGACAGATCGTCAGACGGTGCGTCGACCCGTCGGCCCGGACAGCTGCTTCAGCTTACGGTAGAGGGTCCGGTCGCTGATGCCGAGCACCTCCGCCACCCGGGCGCGGTGCCCGCCCAGCTCCCCCAGCAGGCGCTGGATGTAGGTGCTCTCCAGCTCCGCCAGGGACGGCCGGCGCGCGGTCAGCTCCCGGATCGTGGGAGATCCCTCCTGGCGGAGGCTTCCCGGCAGGTCGTCCACCCCCACCACGCCGTCCCCGGCGGAGAGGATCAGCGCCCGCTCGATGACGTTATGCAGCTCGCGCACGTTCCCCGGCCACGAGTACGCCTGCAGGACGGACAAGGCCTCCGGGGAGAAGCGAACCGGCCTCCTCCGCGCGACCGGAGAGTGGTCGGCGCAGAACCGCGCCAGCAGCGGGATGTCTTCCTGGCGCTCGCGGAGCGGCGGCAGGGTGAAGCTCACCACGTTGATGCGGTAGTAGAGATCCGGGCGGAACCGCCCCTCCTTCACCATCTGATCGAGGTTGCGGTTGGTGGCGCAGACCACGCGCACGTTGACCTGCACGTCCCGGACGCCTCCCACACGCCGGAACGAGCCGTTGTCCAGGACGCGCAGGATGCGGGACTGGAGGGAGATCGAGATCTCACCGATCTCGTCCAGGAAGATCGTTCCGCCGTCCGCCACCTCGAAGAGGCCGTGTTTTCGGGCCACCGCACCCGTGAACGCGCCGCGCTCGTGACCGAACAGCTCGCTCTGCAGCAAAGACTCCTGCAGCGAGGTGCAGTCCACGACGATGAACGGCTGGGCCCGGCGCGGGCTGCGGGAGTGTATGGCGCGGGCCGCCAGCTCCTTCCCCACGCCGCTCTCGCCCTGGATGAGGACGGTCGAGTCGGTCTGGGAAACCTTGGAGATGATCTCGAGCACGGCCCGCAGCGGCGGGCTCTTGCCGACGAACTCCCGGAAGCGCAGGTGCCGGTCGAGCTCGCGCTGCAGGAATCGGTTCTCGCGGACCAGGGCGCGCTTCTCGTGCGCTCTCCGGATCGCCGTCTCCAGCTCCTCCAGGCTGCAGGGCTTGGTCAGGAAGTCATAGGCCCCTTCCTTCAGCGTCCGCACCGCGTTCTCGACCGTCGCGTGGCCTGTCAGGACGATGATCTCCGTCGCGGGAGAGCGCTGGTGGATCTCGTGGACCAGCTCCTCTCCCGAGAGGCCTGGCAGCTTCAGGTCCACGAGGGCCACGTCGAACGCCCGGCCCTCGACCTGCCCCAACGCCTCCTCGGCGTTCCGGGCCGTCACGATGTCGAAGCCGCTCTGCCGGAGCGCCTCGGAAAGAGCCTCGCGGAACGGGTCGTCGTCGTCGACGAAAACGACCTGGGCCCTCGCCCCCGGGTTGCTCCTCATGATCCGGCTCTGCTCTCTTCCCGAGGAAGCCGAACGGTCATCGTGGTTCCCAGGCCGACCTCGCTGCGCGCCTCGATCGCGCCGCCCATCTCGGTCACGATCTGATGGGTGATGAAGAGGCCGAGGCCGGTCCCCTGGCCGACCGGCTTGGTGGTGAAGAACGGCTCGTAGATCCGCTTGAGGTGCTCCGGAGCGATGCCGCAACCCGTGTCCACGATGTCGATCCGTGCCCCTTTCCCTTCG
>Ga0209431_10005047_pt1 | contig 10301 bp, 9 predicted proteins | sample RifCSP13_3_FD_184021 | JGI IMG/M metagenome (GOLD analysis project Ga0209431, IMG submission 184021) | Soil microbial communities from Rifle, Colorado - Rifle CSP2_sed 13_3 (SPAdes) (version 2) | ecosystem: Environmental > Terrestrial > Deep subsurface > Rock core/Sediment | place: Rifle... | reverse complement strand
ATGAAAGCCATGGGACAGCCGGAGTGGACCGGGGGAAACTAAACCTCCTCAAGAAGCGCTCTTCGGTACTTGCCGTCTTTTTTGATAAATATTCTTCCGCAGCGGCAGGTTACCTGCTCGCCGAATTTTGTTGTCTTGTTTTTCCCCTCGGAAAGCGGAGTTCCGCAACCGACACATCTCCCCTGAACCATGAGCCAGGCCTGAATCGGTGCAATCACGTTTTTGAACATAACTGATTATAGCAGAAAAAAGGGTTTAAGGGTTTGAATCTAGGTAATTTTGAAGCATAACGGATGCCGCATACGCGTCTTCCATCTCCCTGCGTTTTTTTTGACGGATTCCGGCCTCTTGGCTTAATCTTTGGGCATCTTTCGAAGTAAGGGTTTCATCAAACGTGTCGACGGGAAGGCTAAGGAATTGTCCCAACACCCGGCTAAAGTTCTCCGACTCCTTTCCCATGTCCCCTTCAGAAACACCAACAACAATCTTTTCAACTTTTTCTTTTTCGGCTATCACTTTCAATTCTGCCAGAAGGTTTTTTTTATCCCGGAAACGGATAACCATCCACGGCTCGGATATGGCACCCTCAGCTAATGCAAGCCCAATCTTGCTTTTCCCGTAATCGATTCCCAGTATTTTCATTTTATTGCGGAGGTACAATTCTCGCCCGTACTATTAATCTTTTCGGAAGGGTGGGATCGCCCGGGGGCACACAGGTGACAAGCGTCAGAAAAGAGTCGCTCGTATCCTGATCAAGAACCTGGATATCCGTCGGGGAAACTTCAAACATCTGCTCCACCTTAAATGTGAAAGAGATTCCGTCGTAATCAACGTAGATAGGGTCCCCTATCTTAAGTGTAGGAAGAAGCGAAAAAATGGAAATATAGTTTTTGGGATTATAGAAAATGGGGAGTGACGAATGCCCGAAAAGAACGGCGTTTCCCCTTTTCCCGGGCAGAGCTGTGCCGGGGTACTGAATAATGTGTTCGCTTAGATCTTCCCCTCCGATTGCAACGGTACCATCCTTTATTTTCAAACGCGGAATCGAAACCGTATAGTAAGTCACTTTTGAAGTCGCGAAATCCTCGCTTTTGGCTCCTCCGATAAACCAATTGCTGGCTTGAGTGTAATCAACTTCAGTGACTGCGCTTTCAACATCGCCTTTAGGTTGATTCATATTACCTGCCACAGGAGAAATAAGTTTAAGATTTTTAGAGTAAGTTGAATCGTATGAAAGAATGGGATAGAAAACTCCAACCAGAATTATTACTCCCGAAATGCCGGATATCAAAGCGGAAATTCTCAATACGGTTTTCCTTGACATGTAGACAGTTTACCAGAAAAACCACGAAAATAGAGACGTCAAAAAGGAGTGTTTACTGTTCCGCGACAATATCAACCGTTATGTTTTTCCTGACATGGGGCAGAGTCCTTAAAAAGCTCGGGAAGGCCGGTCTTATTTTAACTTCCGCGTGTACAAACCCGGAAACGGAGTTAAGGTACGATTCAACAACCCTCGGGGTCTTGCCGGCAATTTTGCTGACAATCGCGTCGACGTTTACCTCGGGCAGGAAATTTGCGTTGATCGAGGCCTTGTAGTTATATTGGCCGTCGTCTATATCTACAAACTCAAACGTGTAGGTAATTTGGGTCTCCCTTAAAACGTAGCCCGTCGGAACTTTATCTTTCAACGATTCCTTTGCGTATTCGAATAACTTTTCCCTGTTTGCGGCAATTCCCGTGACTTTAAGTGTCAGGGACAGTTTCAGGTTGTCCGCTTCATCCCCAACTTTATGATCGAAGTCCTCGGAGACAATATCCTCGCCGGCGGGATCGGTAATCAAAAATTGGTCTTCTGAAACTTCCCCTGCCAACTCACCTTCCGCTTTCTCCTTAAGCTCGGTTGTTAATTCCTGCAAAAGACTGGTTTGGTCATCCTTGCCCACTGCCGGGATTTGCTGGCTACTCCCTCCCGAAAAGTCCCCCTGGGAGACTGCCGCAACCAAAGATTTTGAAAAATTCCCAACGCTATAGATTTCGTCTTTGGGAAGGTTGTACTGGGCTCCAATGTCTGCGGCCGTTACATCAACTGTTGCTGTACCGGGGGATCCGGGCAAGACCTGGCCGGAGACGGACGCTTCCGAATTCGTCAAAAACTTAAGTCCACTGGAGGAGGTCAGTATGGTACCTGCGGAGAGATTGATTGGGCTCGGGTTGCCATTTGAGATTTTAACTGTTCCTTTTGCCTTTTCCCCTATCAACTTCGAACCCGTTGTCGCTTTGGTTTTGTCTCCGCTTACTTCTGTTACAATTTCGTCGGCAGGAATAATTCCGGATGTAATATCTTCCTTTCCCTCCGTTGCAAAGGAAACCTCAACCTCCTGGCTGAAGTTTTTGGGGGAAACGAAAATTGTCACTACCGCCTTGGGGATAAACCACCAGTAAAGGACAAAAAGCAGAATAAGTACTCCGATAAATGCGGGGCCAAAAGCCAGCGTTTTTTTGCCATAGGAGGGAATTTTTGGTTTTTTGAAAGTAATTTTTCCCAATAAACTCTGGGCTGCACTTTTAACCCTGGCAAATAACCGATTCACATTTCCCAAATAGGCGGCGGGTTTTTGCGTTGTTTTGGCAACGGGGTGGGCTGCCTGAGGTGGTTGAGGGGGCGGAGAGTCCTCTGGAAGATTCTGGGACACGTCTTCGCCAACCGCAAATCCCATCTCCTCCGGGGTAATCGTCTTTTGCGGGAGTGCAACATTTTCGATTTCTTCATTAATTTCGGTTTCGTTCTTTGCCGAAACGAGCTTTACATTTCCCAGCTCGGCGGCTCCTGCGAGGGATGTGGCAACCACTTTATTGTCAATCGGAAAAATCTCAACCTTGGGGGTATGGAGAAACTTCACTTTTTCCCCTTCCCACGTCGCTTGTGTCAATGTTTGTTTGGCTTCGTCAAGCTCACCTTCTTTTCCGTCGAAAACAATTATTCTTGAAGGAAGAGGGGAGGCGCCTTCAAACCTCGCAAGCCCCTCCGTCACATCCTCTATCAACGAAACACTTCTTGAGACCGAAGTCGTACCGGCCAGATTTCCCATATTGAAAACGGAAATTTCCAAAAACTCCTTTCCGAGTCCCACAATCAGGGCAGAAAGAGGAACTCCTTCCTTGGATTTATAAAGATGGGCAATGGCTTCGGGAAGGACCACAAACCCAACCGGGGTGAGGGAAAGTTCGCTGCAGATTTTCTTTATCTTTTCAAGATACTCCGCCTGAATATCTCCACCTTTAACCCAGGCCGACGGGACGCCGAAAACCGTCTTGCTCGGTTCAGCATACTCTTCGGGCAGTTTTTGGGCGGACGAAGAAAGGGCGGCATCGGCAGCGCCGATAAGCTCCTCTTCCGTTTCCCATGCGGCTCCGGGGCTTACACTTATAACTTCGGCCGTATCCCCTTCCATATACCAAATCCCCGACTGCACCCAGCCCGGCTCAAGAACCAAAGACCAATAAAGTTCCGGAGGTTTTTCCCTGCTTGCCAAGAAATCTTTGAGGTTCATGATATCGATGCGTATACTCTAACTACTCCCGCGCCAATTTTTTCCTGTTTTACTATTTTAACATTCCCAATCACGCCGGTGTGGGTCACATGCGGCCCGCCGCAGACTTCGCGACTAAACGGGGTCTTCGCATCCCCGACCGTATACACTTTAACATCCTTGCCGTATTTTTCCCCGAAAAAGTGGAGGGCGCCTTCTTTTATTGCGGCCTCCAAACTCTCCGACTTAAAGGAAACCGGCAAATCCTCTTTAATTTTCAGGTTTATCAGACTCTCGACTTTATCAACTTCGTCCCCGGAAAGTTTATTGGGATGGGAAAAATCGAAGCGCAGCCTACTAGCTGTAATATGGCTACCTTTTTGCGAAACATGCTCCCCCAAAACTTCACGGAGAGCGGCGTGCAAAAGGTGGGTTGCCGTATGAAGTTTGGTTGTTTCTTCGGAAGCCTCGGCAAGCCCTCCTTTGAAAATACCCGCGCTTGACGTGCGGGAAAGCGTCCTGTGGCGTTCAAACTCCGTCGCAAATTCGTTCTTTTCCTCCTGGCTGAATTTCATCCCGTTCTGATTAAGAATTTCCAAAGTCAGCTCCAATGGGAAGCCTTCGGTCTGGTAAAGATCGAATGCGAATTTTCCGTTTATTTCAACATTGTCGGCAACTGCTTTGGTAAGTTTGGAGAGTCCCCTTTTTAATGCAGACTCAAATTTCAGGGCTTCGGCATTCAGATTTTCCTCTATAAATTTCCAGTTTTTATCCACATTGGGATAGTGGTTTCTGAAATCTTCGGCAACGTGCGATACGGCTCCCCCGGAAATTCCCGATCCGAGCAGGTGGAAATGAAACATTGCCCGCCTTACCAGCCGTCTTAATACATATCCGTGGAGTTTGTTGGAAGGAACGATCCCTTCGGCCAGAAGATTAACGGACGCTCTCAGGTGATCCGCGATTACCCTGAAAGACCTGTCGCGGCCGGGATCGGTCAAATAGTCGACCCCTATCTCCGCCCCGATTTTTTTGATGACGCCGGAAAACACGTCTATTTTGAAAATATCAGGGTCGTCGTTTACCGCGGCGGCAATTCTTTCAAGCCCGCCGCCGAAATCGACATTTTTCTGGGGAAGTTCTTTGAGCTTTCCGTTCTTTTCCTTCTGATACTGCATAAAAACGGAGTTGCCGATTTCAAGAAACTTTCCGCAGTCGCAATTCGGGTGGCAAAACTTTCCGTACGAAGGGTCGTGGGGAACGTCAAACTCGTAAAATACTTCGGAGTCCGGCCCGCCGATTTCCCCCGCCGGCATATTGTCAGGAGTACCCGCCCTGCTCCACCAGTTTTTTTCGGCGGGGTAGAAAAATATATGGTCTTTGGGAATTCCGAGTTTAAGCCAAATTTCATACGATTCTGTATCTTTAGGAACTTCCTTGTTTCCTTCAAAGACGCTTACGTAAAGCCTCTTGGGATCGAGGGCAAGTTCCTTGGAGAAAAACTCCCAGATCCAGGGAATTTGATCGGATTTGAAGTAATCCCCCAGACTCCAGTTTCCCAGCATTTCAAAAAAAGTGGTATGGCGGTTGTCCCCGACCTCCTCAAGATCCTGGAGACGAAGCGAGGGCTGGGAATCAACAAGTCTTTTCCCGTCCGGGTGTTTTTTGCCTTTAAGGAAAGGGACCAGCTGCTGCATTCCGGAGGATGTAAAAAGTGTTGTCGGATCCGAATCGATTATCAAAGGGGACGGGGTTATTTCCTTATGATCTTTTTTAACGAAAAATTCAATATATCTCTTCCTTATTTCCGAAGTGCCCATGCCTAGATTATACCTCAAATTCGATCCACGCAGAATTGCACAAAGTTTACCCGGGTAATTCTTAAGATCCTCCGTGGGTTTCCATCTTTTTGTTCTTGTGAAGAAGCTCAAGTACCCCGGTAAGTTTCTCGGGTCGTATCAGTCCTCCGCCCAAAATTGCATCCTCAAGTATTGAGTTCAGCCTTTTTATGGCTTTCCGTAGGTCAACGATAATAAGCATTACCTGAACGCCGACCACAAGAAGAAGAACCGTAAGGCTTATGACCACCACCACCAAGAGCGTTTGAACTGAATCCATATTTTTATTGTACGTTTATTGTACGCTTAACAGTTGCGCTTTTTCCAGACCTGTTTGTGGCAACCACCACAACTTCCTCCGTTTCGGGAACAACGGGAACACTCACGGAGAACTTACCCGCTTCGTCAACCAGAACCGGCTGGTTATTCACCGTAATTTTCGCATCCGAATCGGTAGACCCGAATACTATTAAGTCCCCACCGGTAACTATTTGATTCTCTTTGGGGCTTTCAATATTAAGCCTTGGGGGAGAAACGAATCTGTAATACTGAAAACCGAAATAACCGAGTATTGAAAGGGCCGCAATCACTATTCCGGCGATAAAAGTATATTTGGGGTTCCAAAGGAACTTGCCGCCGACGTCGGGTTTGGGATTTATCCCTAATTTTTTCGGGGGATAATCGCGTTTCAAAAACGCAATCATCGCTTTTTCATCAAGATTAAGGGGAGAGGATAAACTTTTAATAAAACCCAAAACAGTGGGAAACGGGGGAAGACTCTCCCACTTTTGCTTTTCGATAGCGTCTATAAAACTTCCTTTGATCTTTGTTGTCTCCTCCAAAGACTTGAGTGAAATACTTTTTCTGACGCGCGCACTTTTTATGATCTCACCTATTGTTTTCATAATTTACTGTACTTTTGTCCGGATTTATTGGGCGGGTGGCTGACCGAAAGAGGCCAAAAACTCGTCTGCGTTTTGTATTAAAACTTCGCGGGCTTTGCTGGTACCGTCCGAGGGAGCAACAACTCCGGCAACCTCAAGCTCATCCATTATTCTTGCCGCCCTCGAATATCCTATGGAAAGGCGCCTTTGCAGAAGGGAGGACGAAGCCTTATTATACTGGCAGACAACCCTGACCGCCTCCTTAAAAAGACTGTCAATGTCCCCTTCTATTCCCGGGATGGAAACGCTTCCGCTTTTTGTCATTGTCGTGACTTCCTCCGTATACTGCGGCGCAATCCCCTGGTTTTTGAGGAATGAGACGAGGGAATTAATTTCCCTGTCCGCCACAAAGGCTCCTTGGATTCTCATAGGTTTTGCCTGTTCGGGAGGAAGGTAAAGCATGTCACCCCTGCCGAGAAGTTTTTCGGCTCCCTGGGTGTCAAGAATAACGCGGGAATCAACCTGGGAGGCAACGGCAAAGGCAATTCTGGAAGGGATGTTTGCTTTAATAAGCCCCGTAATAACATCAACCGACGGCCTTTGGGTGGCAAGAACCATATGAATTCCCGTGGCCCGGCTCATCTGGGCGATTCTGGTAATTGCGTCCTCAACCTCAACCGGGCTGAAAAGCATAATGTCCGCAAGTTCGTCTATAAAAAGAATAATGTAGGGAAGGGCCTGAAATCCGGACATTTCGTTATACGCGTCGATGTTTCTTGCCCCCGCCTGCTGGAAAAGTTTGTACCTTCGATCCATCTCTCCCATGAGCCATTTAAGAGCCGATATGACTTTGTCGATATCCACAATCACGGGGGTCAGAAGATGGGGAATGTTGTTGTAATGGGTCAGCTCAACCCGCTTGGGGTCAACCAAAATAAGCTTAACTTCTGTGGGGGCCGCTCTGAAAAGAATGGATCCCAAAAACGCATTTATACAAACCGATTTTCCGGATCCTGTCTGCCCCGCTATAAGTATGTGGGGCATTCTGGCTATATCGGCAACAATCGGCTTCCCCGAAACGTCAAGGCCCAAGGCTACTTCAAGCTTTGATTTTTGGGCCTGCATTTCGTCGGATGCAAGCATCTTTTTAAGAGACACGAATTCCGCGGATTTGTTGGGCAGCTCAATTCCCACAAGGCTTTTGCCGGGAATCGGCGCCTCAATTCTTATGGTCCCGGTCGGGGCAGCCAAGGAAAGGGCCATGTCCCGTTCCAAAGCGGTAATTTTCGAAAGCTTTGTGCCCAGGGCCACCTCCAAGGCGTATTGGGTAACGGCAGGGCCCATATTGACCTCCACAACTTTCGCCGTTATGCCAAAAGATTCAAGAGTATTCTCGATGGTGTCGGCATTTCCTTTAATGTCGCCGCGGTCTGCTTTCCCTATCTCGGCGTCACTTAATAGGTCAAGGCTCGGGTATTTCCAGATCTGCTCCTCTCCGGGAACGTTGCTCACCAGCTTTTGCTCCAAGGTTTCAGCGGCAAGAGATCCGGGTGCAACGGGTTTTTGGGCAGACGCTCTGGTCTGAAAAGCTCCGCCTGAAACTTTAAGCGGGCCTTTGGAAAACTTCGAGGCACCTACCGGTTTACCCACAACAAACCCGCGCCCCCAACCAAAAAGCCCGGTAACCATTTTTACAACAGCGTCAATTGAGGTGTTGAAAAGTACAACAAGCCCGACCATCGAAGTTCCTACTAAAACTATTGCCGCACCGAATCCAGTGACAAGGGCGGCAATTGCATCCCACGAAGTAATCCCGATTCTTCCCGCCCTCCCCAAACTCATAATCGAAATAAAGAAAAGAAGACCTCCGACAACAACATTGGGCTGACCCAGAATAAATTTGACCTTGGAGATTAAAAATCCGAAGGAAAGTAGAACAAAAGGAAGGAAGAACGAAGACCAGGAAAAATACTCCCAAATAAAATCATTGAATCCCGAAAGAATAAGGCCCTGGCGAGTGAATGAAACAATAACCAGGCCGGCGAGCGCTATGAAGAAAATTTGGGCAATGGAAAAAACGGTTTCGTTTTTAAGCTTGAGTCTGAATCCCCTTTTGGTAAATCTCCTTCTCCTCTTGATCATGCCTCCCATTGTATATCGAAGTCGGCTTAAACCTCAACCACTACAGGAAGAATCATCGGGCGCCTTCCGGTTTTTTGGAAGAAGTATTTTTCAAGGAAATCAATGGAGGTGTTTCTGACAACGTTTATGTTTATCGATTTTTTCGTGGTCAAAGCCCTAACTAGCTCCCGCGAGGCATCCTCCAGGACCCTGCCGTATTTTTTCTCAAAAACAAAACCCCTGCTTATAATCTCCGGTTCATCGAGGAGGGCACCTTGATTCCTGTCAAAGTGGATAATGGCAATGACAACGCCCTCTTTTGAAAGAATGTGGCGGTCCCTTAGAACCGTATTTCCCACGTCTCCTATTCCCAGCCCATCAACCAATATTTCTTTTACCGGTACTTTTCCTGCGCGTCTTCCTACCCATCCGCTAAATTCCACGACTTCTCCCGGATTAAGTTCAAAAACATCTTCCTCTTTTGCCCCCATTTGCTGGGCGATAAGTCCATAGACCCTCATATGCCGGATTGTTCCCCCTATGGGTATAAAGTATTTCGGTCTGACCAGGGCAAAGAGCATCTCAATGTCTTTTGAGCTTCCGTGGCCGGAAACGTGCAGGTCTTCCTGCATATCGTAGTAATGAACGTCGACATCCTCTTCGATAAATTTATCGACCAAGAAATCGATACTGTTTTTCGACCCAGGCGGCCCCGGGTCTGCGGAAAAGATAACGGCATCTCCCTTGCTTATTTTTAAGAATTTGTGTTCACCAAGGGCAAGGCGGTAAAGAGCGCTTCCCGGCTGGCCGTAACAGCCCGAAATAATGTAAATAATTTTATCGGGCGGGACACTGCCCGCTTGTTTGGAATTTATAACCACGCCGGGCGGGTAGAATAAGTAACCTAAGTCTTTGGCAATCTGTGCTTTCCTCTCTATGGATCGGCCAATTAAAAGAACCTTCCTTCCTAATTTTTCAGCGGCATTTATGGTCTGCTGCATGCGGCTAATGTTGCTTGAAATTGTGGTTAGGTAAATCTTTCCCTTGACGTGTCTGCCTACACCTTCGATTCTTTCTTCAATTGCTCTTTCACTTTCGGTGTAGCCCGGGGTTGTGGCACCAAGACTGTCCGAAGCAAGTGACAAGGCTCCACCGGACGCCAATGTCGTCATTTTAGCTACATCAAAAGGCCTTCCGTCAACCGGGGTCCAGTCAAACTTATAATCCGGAATGTGGAAAAGTTTTCCTTCGGGTGAATCGATGCAAAAACCAACTCCGTCCGGAACCGAGTGCGCAACACGAAACGGTGTAATTTTAAAAACACCCAGGGTAAGAACGTCGCGTTCCGGGTCAAATACTGAAATTTTTGGAGGGTTCATTTCGTAATCTTCAAATTTATCTTTAATAAATCCTCCGACCAGTTTTGTGGCATAAATTGTCGTGTCAACATCTTTGAGCAAAAACGGAAGCGCTCCTAAGTGGTCTTCGTGTGCATGAGAAATCAAGACTCCGCGAAGCTTCTTGACGTTTTGTTTAATGTAGCCAAAGTCGGGAACTACCAGGTCAACTCCGAACATCTCGGATTCGGGGAATCCCACGCCGCAGTCAACCACTATCATGTCGTTCCCATATTCGTAAACATACAGGTTTTCGGTCACTCCGGTGGTACCGGATAACGCGATAAATTTCAGTTTGTTTGTATTGTTGTTTTTCATAATTCTTAAATCAGGCCCATCTGCTCGGGCTTAGGCTCTTTTGCCTTTTTCTTCTCCTCCTCAATTTTTTTAAGCGCGTCGGGAAGACGCAAAAAATCTTCTTTTTCCTGCCTGGCTATTTCCCCGTTTCTTAAGGAAGCGGCAGGGTGATACATCGGTATCACAAAAAGATCACTTCCGCTCCAGTTTACCTTATAAAGCTTTCCGTGA
>Ga0209431_10005046_pt1 | contig 10302 bp, 24 predicted proteins | sample RifCSP13_3_FD_184021 | JGI IMG/M metagenome (GOLD analysis project Ga0209431, IMG submission 184021) | Soil microbial communities from Rifle, Colorado - Rifle CSP2_sed 13_3 (SPAdes) (version 2) | ecosystem: Environmental > Terrestrial > Deep subsurface > Rock core/Sediment | place: Rifle... | reverse complement strand
TGCCGCAGTCTGCGCCTGGTTCCACGACCCGGACCCTGAAGACCTGACCCGGGTGGCGGCCCGAGCAGGGGCGTTGGAGGCGGCGTTGCTGGCCTTCCGCCCGGAATCCGGAGTCGGCCCTTGACACGGGGCCCGGGCCCGGCGAAACTTGCCCTGAAGCCGGGCCGGGCGGCCCTTTCCGGGGCCGTCTTGATGGCCCGGCCCGCGCTTCTCTCTCACATCAAGGAGAGAAAGATGGGTCGCAAGACAGCTTTGCCCTACGCCTGTGTCCCGGGCGACTTCCTCGTCCGCAAGACCCCGGCCTGCGTCTTCTCGACCTGGGGAGTTCTTTGGGACCATCACTCCAAGGAAACGGGCATCACATACCCTTGCGTCACTCGCATCGCGCGGGTCACTGGGTACTCAGAACGCCACGTGTGGAGAGCCATCGGGTGGCTGCTCTCCGAGGGCTACATCGCCGTGCATCGAGCCGGCGACCATGTGACACCGACGCAGTTCCGCATCAATTGGTCGAAGGCTGACCCTGCCCGCAAGTTGCAAGCGGCCTACGATGCAACGCCCAAGGGCTGGAGGCAACTCAGGCGTCGTGACAAAAATGTCACTACCCTGGTGACATCCATGTCAGCAACCCAGTGCCATGAATGTCATACAGAAGAAGATACTAGGAAGCTGACAGAAGTACCTAGAGGTACTTCCACGCCGGCCTCACGGCCGATCGTGAAAGATGATGGGGTCATCACCATCTCTCCGGAGCTTCAGCTGCGCACGGACGCCTACACCGCTGCCGCTGGGCCCCCAAAGCCCTACCGGCATCCCCTCGCTCCGGACCCGGAGCCCGACGCATGAGACGGTCCAGGGTTCTCGCCTTCCGCAACTTTGACGAGGCTGGACCGAGGCACCGTTGCGAGAACACCCCGACCGCTCCGAAACCGAAACACCCGAAAGTCGGGAAGTCCGACTATGGTGCGGCAACCTTGTACCAGGGGTCCCACATCCGGAGCATCAAGGAAGAAGGCAAGCCATGAAAGAGCCAGCGTTCGAGGACTACCGGGCCTTCCTGTTCAGCGTGGGGCTGATCCTGCTCCTGTCCCTGAGCGGGTTGGTGGGGAGTTGCATCCAACGCCACCCTGGGAACTACGTGCCCGGTGGCGACGAAGGCATCGTGTTCCCGAACTGAAGACGAGCGAGGAAGAAGGCAAGCCATGACTGCCGACCATCCGACCTGCGCGACGTGCCCGTACTGGGCTGATGAGGGTGGCGATACTGGCACTTGCCGGAGGTCTTCGCCACGGTTCTTCATCGCAAAACCCAATGATGCGGAGGACGCCGCCTGGCCTTGGACTGACGCAACCGAGTGGTGCGGCGAACACCCGGTGATCCAGGGAAAGGCCATTTTGATGCGATTCCAAGCTGGCGACGCAGGGACGGAGTTGTTCCCAACATGAACCGCGTGGTCTCGAAACTCATCCGGAAGGGGTGCGCGCGGCAGCGGATGAAGGCCCGCGGCAAGTGGGAGCCTGGGCTGTACCGGGCGATGAAGAGGGCGTGGACGAGGCTGCCGTGGAAAGAGCGGAGCCGGAAGCGGCTCAGGGAGGACCTGGCATGAGCCGCGAGGATGATCTGCTGGATCTGATGAAACGGGAGCTGAACCCCATGAGCGCAGAGTCGAAGATGCGGTCATATGTCGTGGAACAGCCAGGGCTCGAGAAGCTGGAAAAGGCCGGTTGGACGATGGAGCCTGTTTCCAAGTTGTGGCGTGGTCCAGCAGGGATCCGCATCCTCTACAAGCTCGGGCAGATGAGCCTATGGCAGGCTCTGGAGATGCTGGAGGGCGAGCCGTTGCTGACGGATGGGGGGTGGTTAATCGAGCGGTGGATGGATGGCACGCTCAGGGCCAAGCACTCCGCGCTGTGCGAGGACTACGAGATCGGTCAGGCGGTCGAGGTTGAGAAAGTGCGGCTGGGGGAGATCAAGATGGACCAGCCTGAGTCGGAGCGATGACGACGTGCTCGCGTCTGATCTGGGATGAAACCCAGCGCATCGTGCGCCATTACATCAAGTATGGCAGTATGCCAGATGGTCAGCCTGACCCGGGGTCGTCCTGAGATGTCTCCTCGGTGCCTAGTTTGTATTCGTAGATCGTGGCGAGGTCCCTCGGGGGCATTCCAAGCTCTACACACAGCGTCTCGAATCGGTAAGCGACATGGCAGTGCTTGCACACGTTCCACGGCGGAGAGCTCGCGAGCATTTCGCCCGTAGGCTGGTGTCCTCGGTCTAGGCACACCTTGTACACAGCCGGATCAGGGTTGGTCGTGTAGCTCATGGTGTCTCCTTGAGCGTGGCGTCGTAATCAAGGACAGCTTGCCGTACATCGACCCATCGTGACATGAGCGTTGCAACCATGTCCGATGTACCTTGTGAATCAATGTGGCGGTCTGTCCAGGCTTTAATCGTCGCAAGAGCTTTCCGCGCGGCGATGAGTTCCAGGGCGGCGTCTACTTGCCAGAGATGGATAGCGTGTTCCTTGCTGGCGAAGTCTCGAAGTTGCCCGTCAGTCGGTCTTGGCATGGTGTTTCCTGGAAGTCCAGGAGCGTGACTTCGCGCTCCTTGAGGTCCCAGAGCTTGCGCTTGCCGCGGGGACCGATCTTCCGCCAGCCGTGGAGGAAGATGCGACCGCCTACGAGCAGCCACGTCTTCGCCCGGGGCTCAGCGATGATCTTGGCGAGGCGGGCGGCGGCGTTGGCTTGGGTCGTCGTCTGGACCAGCGCGATGCCAGACCCTCCGAAGGTGTTGTAGATCCGTGATGCAGCCTCGTCGGTGCCAGGTTCGCATGCCAGGATGTCCCCGAAGCCGAAGAGATCCTGCCTGATCTTGGCGTGTAGGTTCCAGTGCTCGACGATGGCGCAGGTCCAGCCGGCGTCCCGGAGGTGCTTCAAGCTGCGCTGCATGGGGGAGGTCTTCACGCTCGGTGTTCCTTCAGCCAGAGTTTCCGGATGGCTGCCAGCCGTTCCTTGGCCTTCTCGGGCGGCAGAGTGGTCTCCCCGGGGAGGAGCCCCATCACCGGCCGCGTGTCCAGGCGCTCGTCTTCCGTCACCGCCTCGTAGTGGTTGAGGAGCGTCGCGGGCACCCAGGGATGCTTGGTCTCCGCCCGCGCCATCCGGAGCATGGCCTTCTTGAGCCGACTGCGGTTCAGGTCTGCGCAGAGGATGATCCACCCGTCTAGCCGCTCATCGTCCCAGAGTTCTCCGGAGAGTGCCGAGAAGGCCCGGACCATGGTGCCGAGTTCCCGGTCAGGCTTTGTCACTCCATCCCCACCGTTGAGCCACCCGAGCGAAGGCTTGCTGGTTCTTCGAGCGCGGACCTTGGCCCCGCAGGCGGAGCAGGAGCGCCCGTTGATGGTAGATGAAAGCCTTGGGTGCAAAGCCAGTCTCATGGCCGAAGTGACTCTGGAACCACGCTTGGATCAGTTCCTCGGGGTTCTGGAGATGGGTGAGGTTCTTGGCGAGGATCTTGCACTCGTTCTGGTTCAGTCTCGGCAGGCTGCGGCGGGCCAAGTTCTCGTCCCACAAGGTCAACCACGCCTTCGTAGGCGCGAGCGCTGGCCTCAACGCAGGAAACAGGTCCCCTTGCATCCGAGTCGCCCTCCCAGGAACAAAAGGTCACGTCTCCGTTGATCGCTCCAGCTTTTCTATCACGGCGAGCCTAACCCACCCGGCGAGGGTCATGCCCAGCCTCCTGGCCAGAAGCTCGGCCCGGCTCGCTTGCCCGCGGTCGAGGCGAAACATCACGCCCCGCCGGGGTTTCCCGCGGGGCGCTCTGGCCATCGGGCTCGCTTCAGAAATCGTGCTACCCATGCCGAGATGGTACCAGGAGGCTGCCGGGGGCTGCAAGCCTCGGAAAAGAAAATCTTGCTCAACGCTTGCAAGGCTTCGGAGGCCGTGGTAGAAAAGGAACCGTGGGCATCGGAGCCCGGAAAGGATGAACGATGGAAGCCGTCACGACTCCCCAGGAAGCCGAGCGGGCCGCGCACTACCGGCTGGAGCAGGCGAGGATGGCGATGCTCCGGCTGATCCTCCGGACGTGGGGTGATCCCGCGGAACTACGCGAGGAGCTGGAGCTGGCGTCGTTGGAGTTCTGCGCGGCGATGGACGAATGGGGCTGGGCGTACGACGCGCTCCAGGCAGAGACGGCACGCGCATGAAGCCTTCGGACTTCCGCGACACGGACGCCCCGCTGGGCTACCCGGAGGCGCACGAGCCGTCGGCGGTCTCTGGCTGGGTGGTACTCTACGTGCTGCTGGTCGTGGCCGGCGTGCTGGCGGTGCTGCTGGCGAGATGCGGGGCATGAGTGAAGAGCGCCGGTACGTCACGATCCGGGTGCCTGGAGATGCGCTTCCGTGGATCCGGGACCTGTTCAAGGAGAGTGCGGCGCACTGCCGCGCGCTGCGGGAAAGGTACGTCCGGGCGTCACTCCGGGCTGCGCTGTTGACGGCGGCGGAGCACTACGAGGAGATGATACGCGAGCTGGAGAATACGAATGAGCAGCATCGTTGACGAGGCGGTGGAAAAGGCTCGCGGTAGCGGACGGCCTTCGGTGTGGAGTGTCGGCGACGTCCGCATGGCGGCTGAGCACGTCGAGGCGCATTACCTCGCGCTGCTCAAGGAGGCCGAGGAGCGCCGGGACGATGCGCTGAAGGACTACGCGCAGGCAAACGAGGAGCGGAAGGCCGCAGAGTCCCGCCTTGCGCTGGCGGTGGAGGCGTTGCGGCCGTTCGCGGCGATGGCACGAGAGCTTCGCCTGGAAGCGCTCGATGAAACCCACGTCGCCTGCTCGGTCAGGCGGGACGAGCTTCAGCGAGCCGATGCCGCCCTAGCTCGCATCGAGGCGGCGGGAACGGACTCGGAGCCCGGGAGTGCGCCATATTCCTTCGCTTGCACGCAGGCGCGTAAGCAGGAGGTCTCCATGCCTCTCGCTCCTGGCGCTCCTTCTTCTTCTTCGGCCGGCGGGACGACCGCCGTGACGCACCAGCCTGACCCGGTACCGGGGACGGCTGCGGCAGAGTCAGTACGTGAGGGGTCTGCGGGGGTCACGCCCGGCAGCAGACTGATAACGGAAGCCTCTGCCAGTCCCGCCGGCCGATCTTCTTCTCATGCGGATGACTGGACGTGCTCGGAGGCCACCAAGCGGGCACTCCCTACACACACCGGGTTTCCGTGGTGGTGCTGCGAGCACAACACGGAGCACTGTTATGTCTGCCACGGCACCGGCCGCACGCCGGAGAAGGAGACGCCATGAGCATACCATCCTACGGCGAGCCGTGGACCGTCGAGCGGGACCACGCCGGTTTCGACCGCATCTTTCGGCCGGACACGCGGGTGTGCATCGCGCTGATGACCCAAGAGAATGTGCGAGCCATGGCGTGCGTGAACGCTCTCGCCGGCCTGGAGCCGGCCGCGCTGCACGATGCGCTGGCGCGCGCACGCATCGTCATCGAGAACGCCTCGCTTGAGAACCTGGAAAGTCTCCGCTCCGCGCTCCGGAAGCTGCATGGAGAGACGCCATGACAACCGTCCGCGACGAGTTGGCCAAGGCGCTGCGTTCCTCTCTACCACGATGGAATCTGGAGGATGACCGTCAGTGCCGCGAAGCCATCGCCCGCCACGAGCGGGAGCCGGAGGATCAGGACGCCGCCGTCGTGCAGGCCCGGGCGAATGCGTTCGAGGAGGCGGCAAGGATCGCGGAAGCGATGGTGAGTCCGCCGCTTGGTAAGTTAGCGCACTGCGAAGCTATTGCCGCCGCGATCCGGGCCAGGGCGCAGGAGGTCAAGCCATGAAGCGCACGATCAAGCGGTGGCACTGGCTGTCCAAGCGGGACGGAAACTTGTCGTTCATGGGTGACGAAAGAAGGTTCATGACAGCAGATTCTTCCGGCGGTATGGTGCTCGTGATCTACACTTACGACGACGGCAAGCCGAATAAGCCACGCAGGAAGCGCGCGCCAGGCGGCAAGGCTCCGGCGTGCAGAGGGAAGCCACGATGATCGCACAATTCCGGTCCGCTGGTGATAGCGATTCACAGGCTTCAGCTCCGGCCGGTGAAGGTCTCGGAGACCCCGCTTCGGCGGGGATGGGCCATCACCGGAACTGCTCCGGCCTGCGCCGAGACTCACCAGTGGGCCGTTTCATCTCAACCGGCGGCGTGTGCTGCCGGTCGCCAGTCTCGTCCGTCACCCGATACCTTCCGCGCAGAGGCCGGGCGGGGCTGGCATCTTTCAACGCCGGCTGGTTCGTCGCATCTCCACTCGATTCCTCTCTTCAACTTTTCCAAGGCGAGCCAGCCGGCTCTTGTATTCCGAGGCCCCCGCGTCACCGAACCTGCACGCTCACCGAGGGTTGCCTGCCTGCCCGTACAGACAGGCCCAAGGGGAGTGGCGTGCAACGCTGGCGCGGGGGAAGCCGGCACATGCTAATAGCGAGACGTCATTTGCGTATTGCCAAGCTACGGTGCTACGTCTTAATACTACAGCTCTGTATAGCTGCATGTTATTGCATTGGATGGTTCATTGGTGTGGCCCTGGCAGTGTTGCAAGGAGCAGCCCGACTCGTAGTGTTGTGCTTGTTGATCGGGGCTATGTTTTGGTCAGTCATTGGTCCTGGTCTCGTGTTACTTCTAGTGATTGTACACAGTTTCTCGTTGTCGCCGTGGGCGTGGGTTATTGGGTCTTTGTATTGGTTTATGGGCGTTGACTGTCTCATAAGTCTGAATTCAGAAAGACAGGATATGCCTTTCTGGGCGGAGTGCGCAATGCGATGGACTGGCGCAGTGCGGCAGGATGGCGAAGCCGGCATTCAGACGCCCAACTGGCGCGGGGGAGAGTGTGAAGCATGAAGCGTAAGATCAGAGCCTATATCGTAAAGTTCACGCTGAAGACCGATGCGGCAGTTCCGCTCCTGGCGATCAAGACGCCATATTTCATCATCAGCCAGATCGACGGCACGAGAGGGCTCCAGCGATTCAACGTCGAAGTTGTCAAACTGGAGGTGAAGCGAGCTTGAGTGAAGCGCCCTACACCATCGGTCCGCACATCACCGACCGCGACGCATGGCTGGCCGCCCACGACGGCGTGACAGGTAGCGGCGATTCCTACATCGTCGTCACGGGCAAGCCTCTCTTCGGCCGCACGATCTGGGATCTCTACCTCCTAGCCATCGGCGAGAAGGAACGGGATGATCTCAGCGGCGTCGAGTCCATCAAGCTCGGCAACGCCTTGGAGGACTGGGTTTCTCAGCGGTTCCTCTCGGAAGCGAAAGCGTTTGCGGTCCAAGATCGTGGACCTGGTCACTTTCTGCGATCTCTTCGGTGGCCACGCCTGGGATGCACGCCGGACTTCTTCATCCGCAAGACAGGGGCCGACGTTGGAGTGCTGGAGTGCAAGACTTCCGGCACCCTCATGGGCTGGGAGGAAGGCCCGCCAGAGCACTACTGGGCGCAGGTCCAGCATCAGCTTGCGGTCACGGGTCTCAAGTACGGGGCCATCGCCATCCTGGCCGGCGGCATCGGCGGGATGAAGTTCCGTTGGGCCTGGATCGAACGGGACGACCGCTACATCGAAGACGAGCTCGTGCCAGTCGTCGAGGAGTTTTGGCGACGGGTCGAGGCTAGGGAGCCCTACCCAGTGGACGGGACAGAAGCCTGCACCCACGCCCTCGGCAAGCTCTGGGAGCCTGAGCCCGGCAAGCTGGTCGCCCTGGATGGGGCGTTCACTACGATGGATGATCGGTTGCAGGAGCTGGACGGCCTGCTCAGGCAACTGAAGTTCGAGGAGACGGAACTGAAGAACCGCATCCGGGAGGCGATCGGCTCGGCTGAGACGGCCGTCCTCCCGAACGGTGTCCGCTGGTCCTACAAAGAGCAGACCAAGAAGGAGCACATCGTGAAGGAGTCCACCTTCAGGGTGCTCAGGAGGAGCGAAGCAAGATGACCAACGTGGAGTTCGTGAAGGCCCACCTGAAGGCCAACCCCAAGGCGTCGAACGAGGAGATCACGGCCGCCGGCAACAAGAATGGGATCACCATCGCCGGCCTGGCCCTGTACTACGGCCGTGGCGGCAAACGGTCCTGGAAGAGCACCGGGCACCCACCGAAGACAACCAAGCCCTCGGCCCCACGCCCGCCCAAGAGCGACCCCATCACGAGGCTCGCCGCCATGCTCCGCTCACTGGAGCGCGACCGGATCTCCATGCGCAAGGCCCTGACCAAGATCCAGGAAATCGCCAGTGCCTAAAGTCCCACCAGTGCCACCCAAGGACCAGCAACGGAACGCTGCTGCCAGAACCTTCATGCACCGATTGCAGTGCATGCTTGAGCAAGCATGGTTCGCGCAAGGTGCGTGGATTTTGAGACAGGATGCAGGAACCGAAACAGATTGGCCTCAACTTGAAGCGCCACTGAAGCGGTACGAAAAGACTCACGATGTCCTCATGCGACTCTTGGAACGAGATCAAGGGAGAAAAGAAGATGCCTGAACTGGTGCCCCTGGAGCGCAAGAAGGAAGCCCTCCAGAACATCCTCAAGTCCGCCCTGCCGAAGCTGACCGTCTCTCTCCCGGACAACCTCCGCGAGAAGGCGAAGAAGTTCGCCATGGGAGCGTTCGACTGCATCGCCAGCAACCCATCCCTCCTGGAGCCAGCCCTGGCCAACCCGGAGCGCCTGAAGCTCCTCGTCGTTGAAGCTGCGCGCCTCGGCCTCTGGATGGGGCCGACCATGGGCTCCGACTGCCACCTGGTAGCTTTCAAGGATCACGGCGTCGCGAAGCTCCAGCTCCTGACCAACTACCGGGGGCTCGAGAAGTTGGCGTACAACACGGGTGCGGTGGCCAGCATCAACACCGGGACGGTCCACGAAGGCGACATCTTCAACTGGGACGAGGGTTCCGAGCCCTTCGTGACCCACAAGAAGGGCCAGGAGCGCGGAGAGACCACGCATGCTTGGGCAGCGATCTGGCTGAGGCACTCCACCAAGCCCATCGTCCGGGTGATGGTGCGGGCCGAGATCGACAAGGTGCAGCGGGCTGCCCCTAGCGGCTCCTCGCAAGCCGGGGCCTGGGTCCAGTGGTGGGACGAGCAGGCTGAGAAGACGGTCCTGAAGCGAGCTCTGAAGAAGTGCCCGAGGAGCGAGGAACTGGCCCGGGCGCTCGACCTGGACGATCACGCCACCGCCGGCAAGGAGCAAGCCCTGGAAGACCTGGGGACCTTCGGGGGAGCTTCCTCACCTGAGCCCCCCCCGCCAGCTCTCCCAGGAGCCGGACAGCGACCGCAGGAATCGGCTCCAACCGCCCCAGGACCAGCGCAGACGCCAGAAGCGGCCCCAGGGACCCAGGAGCCTGCCGCCCATCCAGAGCCCGCCCAGGACGTCCCTGGCGACTCCGACAAGTGGAAGGGGCCGGCCATGCGTGCGGTAAAGTCACGCTCTGAGAAGGCTGGCATCCCCATCACCTGGGTCCAGACCGAGGTCTCCCGCCGGCTCAAGAAGCCGTGGGACGCCTTCGACCGGACGGACTACGCCTGCGTCCGGGAGTGGCTGGACAGCGGTGAGATAGACCGGGCTTGGAAGGCGGCTCCAGATGCAGAAGCCCCTACCGAGACCATGCCGCCCGAGGACTGGGAGGAGCAGCATGGGAAGGCCCTCCGCCAGAAGATCGCCGTTCGCATGAAGGCCATCGGCTGCCAGACTGACGATGAACGCCACGCCTACCTGGAGCAGTTCGGGCTCAAGGGTGGACTCACCGCCCAGCCCCAAAGCGAGCTGGACAAGCTCCACGACTGGGTCCACGGCAAGGAAGGCACCGAAGACCTGATGGCGTGGCTGAAGGAGCGGAGAACCACATGATCGAGCAGCAATTCCCAGCTGCCATCAGCGCACTCGAATCTGCACTTGCGCCACTCACCGCCAGTGCAGACAGCTTCAACACACCTACGAATATAGAGTTGATACTGCAATCGGTAAGACACGGATTGTATCGACTCAGCCAGGGAGTCCCGAACTCATTAAAATTCATTGTTAGTGCCAAGTACGCTCTTGAACAGTTGGTTTTGCAGATCCCAAAGATCCTGGAATCCTTAGCTGCTGTCAAAGCAGCGTATGATATTGACATCACAATGCGCCAACGCCGGCAACGCCGCCGCCGCCGCCATCAAGCCAAGAAACGAGCCGCTCGGCCTTGAGCTCGTTCCCGAAACACCGCTCGTACCACGCCCGGTGCAGCTTGCCGTCAGCGTCCACCCGCCCAGGCTCCCGCTGGTACC
>Ga0209431_10005040_pt1 | contig 10309 bp, 9 predicted proteins | sample RifCSP13_3_FD_184021 | JGI IMG/M metagenome (GOLD analysis project Ga0209431, IMG submission 184021) | Soil microbial communities from Rifle, Colorado - Rifle CSP2_sed 13_3 (SPAdes) (version 2) | ecosystem: Environmental > Terrestrial > Deep subsurface > Rock core/Sediment | place: Rifle... | reverse complement strand
TACACACTGACATACCTTGTCGCCATTCGCTCCAATCCGAAGAGCTCCCCAATCCGCGCTCTTGCCTTCAGGCCAAGCGACGAGCGTTCTTCTGGGGACCGGTCCAATAGACCAAAGATCCCGCTCGCCAGGGCCTGGGGTTCAGCCGGCGCGACGATCATACCCGTATCGCCTACCAGATCCGCTGTATCTCCGACATCTGTTGCCACGCAAGGAATCCCGGTCGCCATTGCCTCACCAACCGCATTCGGGAAACCCTCGCCGATGGAGGCCGATGCCGCAACGTCCGATGCGGCGAGAATCCTCTGGACATCCGGCCGGTTACCGAGGAGCTTGAATCGACCCGCCAACGCGGGACGTGTGGCCCATGCGGCCAGAAGCGGATTCGAATAGTCCACTCCGTCTCCACAGAGGACGACGCAAACATCCGAACGAGCGGCAGCTACCAGGTCTGCCGCGCCCAGAAGGTTGGGGTAGTCCTTCTGCGAGTGGAATCGGCCGATGTGGGTTATGACCAGACTCGTGTCGGGGATCCCCAGTTCGGCTCGCACTTCCCGTCGGGCGACAGGATCGGGGCGAAACGCCTCCAGGTCGAATCCGTTGGGAATGACGATCATCCTGGCCGCCTCATACCCGAAGGCGACATGGGACGTCCTGGCTGCTTCTGACCCGCAGATGATTCGCGTCGGCCATTGGCCGGAGAGAAGGGCACAAGCTCTGGCCAGCCATAGGGTGGACCGTTTGTTATGAAGGGATTCGAGGTTGCTCTGCCGGAGGTTCCATAGGACAGGCAGGCTGCGATGGAAGAGAGTGGCGAGTCCACCGGCGAAATCGGCATGGTACATCCAAGTCTGGATCAAGGAAGGCTTCTTCGTCCGGACGAGATCGACGAGGCGGAGCAGGCCACCGATGGAGGAGGTGCCCGGGCCCATGCCGAGCGCGACGACCTCGATTCCGTCCCTCGCCATGCCTTCGCCTTCGCTTCCCTCCGTTGTCAGGGACACGACCATTGCGTCCATCCCGGACTGCCGCAAGGGGGCGAGGAGCCGGGAAAGAACCTTCTCCGTCCCGCCAGTGCCCAGGCCACCAATGACATGCAGCACAAGATGTCTATCCAATGGCGGCGGCTGCCCCGGCAGCGCGATCTGGCTGGTGCGCCCCGCGAGGAGGCTGCGCTCGAATCACATTTCCCTCAGAATGGCACAGTCCGATCGGCCCCCCGACACGACGATCCACCGCCACCGGCCTACGCTGCCGCGGCGGACACGAGGCCATAGGCTTTGAGGAGAAGCGGGATGTACTCCTCCAGGGAGAAGCGGGCTGCGTTTTCCTCTCCCCACCGAGCTCGATCCTCGGCCGGGCAATGGCGGGAGACAAACGACAAGAACCCTGCCCGTTCCTCGTCTTGCAGGCCAACCTCGCGCAGGAAGAAGGCCCAGCGGTCGTGGCGCAACCTGCCTGGAAAGGCCCCCGTTCCTTCGCTCAAGACCACGGGAAGCCCGCCCAGAAGGTACTCGGAGACCTTGGCCGGCGATGCGACAAGGTTCATCGGGTGGTTTTCCCGGAGAGCTACTCCCAAATCGCTAGCACTGATGATCCCCGATACGTCTTCGAAGTCCACAGACAGGGACGTCGCCTCCGCCTGCCCGAGTCCGTGCGCATGAAGGAGCCTCTGCGCGATGGCCCTCTCCTCAAGGGGTGTGACAACCAACAGGTGAGCGTCTGTGCGCACGGCCTGCACTTCTCGAAAGAGGGCCACAACGTTGTCCGGCACCTGCCAGGGCGTCGACACGTTTCCCAGATACAAAACCGCGTAGCGGTCCTGTAGCCCGAGCCGCCGACGGAAGCGCTCCCGAAGGTGCGCGTCGAAGTGGATTTCTCTGCGGCTCGGCAACGTTGGAAACACAAAGATCCGCTGGGCCGCCGCCTCGTTGAGGGAAAACCGCCGGACGAAGGTCTCCTTAAGGGCCTGAGTCACGCAGAGGACCATGTCAGAATGGGCCAAGACGCGCGCAGTCACCTGGCGATGATGTGCCAACTGCCTGGCCAGGGCGTCTCGGCGTCGAGGCTCCGCCTTCGATCGACGATATTCCACCTCCATCTCTAAATCCCCTTCGAGTTCAGCGACGACCCGTATTCCGGGGAGCCTGGACCGAAGTCTAAGCACAGCTTCGGCCATATGGTCGGTTCGCGCGTGGACGATCAGCGGGCTCCTCTGGGAGTGCCGAGAGGAGAGAACTGGCGCGAGTGCAGCGGCATACACGGACTTGAAGCGATAGTGAAAAGGAAAGGGCCCGACGACTTTCCCGCGAATGCGCCCTCTCGCCCAGCGCACAGGACCCCTGTAGGCCCGCGCCAGGTCATTCGGAATCGTCCACGGCCGTCTCACGTCGATGAGGCGGTTGACCACCAGGTCTGTGTGCACGCCCACCTCTTCAAGCCCCCGGATAACGGACGTGTAAACGCCTATGTGAGTGCTGTTGGGTCCGGTGTATACGACCTGGGTGCCCCCGGGAGGCAAGGCCAAGCCGATCACAGCCAAGGAAGCCGCCTCTCTTGCAGCGGCACGCTGGCGGGGCTCGCTGGCCCATCCAACTGAGTCCCAGTTTCCGTCATTCCCATAGCAGGGACACGGCCGTTGTCCAACCCCCCTTCAGCCAGGGCGACAGATGGAGCGGAGCGTCGCCCAATCCTCTCGTTCACTTCCGGCGGCCCGCGCAAGGACCAGGGCGTCACGCCCCTCCCCGCCTCCCCGCCTGACGACGAAGCTCGCTTCCCGCGTACCCCAGGACCACTCCCAGGACAGTCTCGGACACACTCTCGACAAGATACTCAGGCGGGGCCTTCCATTTTCCCCGGTTTGCCAGGGCCACACGGACTCCGCGGACCACCGATTCCGGCTCCACGCCGCTGAGGATGTTGCTTCCGCACTCGATCGTCTCCGGCCTCTCCGTTGTATCCCGCAAGGTCACGCTCGGAATGCCGAGAATCGCCGCCTCCTCCTGAACCGTTCCGCTGTCCGTCAACAGGCAGCGAGCGCCTCGCTCGAGCGCTACGAAGTCGAAGAAGCCGAACGGGGGGTGGGCCGTCAGCCCATCACCTTCGAGGAGGATGCCCCTCTCCTCGAGGCGGCGCCGGGTGTGGGGATGAAGGCTCACGATTCCGACGAGGCCGGTATCGCGGTGGACATCTCGCATGGCCTGGACGATCGCCCTCAGCCGCTCTTCGTTGTCCACGTTCTCGGCACGATGGATCGTGGCGAGGAAATAGCCGGCGGCGGGCAATCCCAACCGCGATGGTCCCGGCGCCGAGTCGATCTGAGCTGCGAAATGCCGGATGACCTCTGAGATCGGGTTCCCGACGACGTAGATCCGCTCACCCAGGATCCCTTCGGCCAGGAGGTTCTGGCGACTGCGCTCGGTATACGGCATGAGCACGTCGCTCGAATGGTCGATCACCCGCCGATTGACTTCCTCGGGAACCCGATCGTCATAGCAGCGGTTGCCGGCCTCCATGTGGTACACCGGGACACCCATGCGCTTGGCGATGAAGGCCGAGAGGGCCGAATTCGTGTCACCCAGGACCAGCAGACGATCGGGCCGCTCCTGCCCGATGACTTTCTCGCACTCCAGCAGGATCTCGCCGACCTGCTCGCCCAACGTGTCGCCCCCTGCGCCCAGATAGTAGTCGGGGCGGCGAATCCCCATCTCTTCAAAGAAGACGTCCGAGAGCTTGGGGTCGTAGTTTTGCCCCGTATGAACCAGGACGTGGCTGCAAAGCGAATCGAGCCTTCCGATGATCAGGCTGAGACGAATAATCTCGGGCCGAGTTCCGAGAATGGTCATGACTTTCATCGGATCATTGCCTTCCGCCGACCCTCTGCTGTTCCCCTCGGAGGGCCTCATAGAAATCCGAATCGCGGGCCGCCTCCCCGATCATATCCGGCCAATCGGGGGCGCTGTATCCGGTGGCTTCGGCGAATCTTGCTCCGTTCAGGCTCCGGTCACACACGAACTCGGTATCGCGTTCGATCTCGATGGTCTTGCCGAATGCTTCTCGAGCAAGGACCAACAGATCGTATTTCGAGATCGCGGCGCCCGCCACATGGTAGATCCCCTGGAGATCGTCGCGCGGCAGGATCCGTTGATGGATCAGCCGCGCCAGCTCCGTCGTGGTGAGGCCGGAGAAGACCGCTCGGGCGTAGCCGCGAATCCAATCGTGCTGGGCCAGGAACCACTCCAGGAGACCCCGCCCGTCCCTCAGTTCCCGGCCGACAAAGGAGGTCCTGAGGGTGAGACAGCCCGGCCCGCTCACCTCGCCGAGTAGTTTTGAATGCCCATAGAAATCCACCGGATCGGGCAGGTCCGATTCCGAATAGGAGCCCTTGGCGCCCGAGAAGACACAGTCAGTGCTGATCTGGATCAACCGGCAGGGGATTGCCTGGCACGCCTGCGCCAGTCTGTGAGGCAGGAGTGAATTCAGCTCCAAGGAGGGGGCCGGGTCTTGGGCGACCGGGGACTGCTTCACGACGCCGACGCAGTTGACCAGCACATCCGGCTGCACGAGCTGGATCGTCTCGATGACCCGGTCAAACCGAGCGGCGTCCACCCCCGCATGCAGCCGGTGGCGCGGCAGTTCGTCCCGGGCGGGGACCTGCCCCGCCTGCCCTCGAATCGCCACGTGGACCTCGTGGGCTGGCGACAGGTCCATCCACAGCCGATGCCCGAGCATACCGGTGCCGCCTAGGATCAGGACGCGCATTCTCGCTCCGTGCAAGCGATCAGATACGCCACCGGAATGTGAGGTGCCTGACCGCAGTCAGCCTGCACTCCGGCGCCCCGGACGATCGAGGCTGTCATTCTTGCTCTCCCAACATATGGCGATACATGGCGACGACCCCCGACCGGATGCGAGCCTGTTCGAGTCTCTCTTTCGCCACAGCGAAGTTCGCTTGTGCGCCCTGATCCACGAGCCTATCATCCTTGAGGGCGTTCCGCACAGATTCCGCCACAACCTCAGGATCCTCCGGCGGCACGAGCAGCGCCGTCGATCCGTCCTGGACCCACTCCTCAGCGCACGACGTGTTGGATTGGATCGGGAAGGCCCCCATCACCATCGCTTCGAGGAGAGACTGGCTGATGGCGTCGGAAATGCTCAGCCCGAGGTAGAGCCGGGCCGAGCCGAACCGCCTGAGGGTCTCCTCATAGGAGACGTAAGGCAGAGTGGCGATAGCTATGCCGGATGACTGGGCAAGAACCTGCACGGCGAGCTCGACCTCGGGGCTGGCCAGGTAAACCCCGACCTGGTAGCCCTGAAGCTGATCGGCACAAAGGGCAAGAGCTCGCAACGCCACGAGGGAACGGCCCGCCCAGGATTGATACCCCTTGACGAGCACCCGCCGGCGTTGCGATGTTCTCCCCGGTTCCTGAAGCTCTGATGCCCGCTCGAGGTCAAATCCCCCTCCAACCGGGAGCACCTCCATCGGTTCCCCCCGGAGCCCCATCTGCCGGGCCAGGCCCAGGTCCCGGTGGCATTCGCACAGGTAGAAGTTGCATCCTTCCAGGATCTGACGGATTCGGGGCTGGTGGTCCGGTAGTCGGCCATAGAGATAGATGTCACTGCCCCAGTTACTGACCGCCCACGGTGGCCATCGTCCTCGAAGGTACTCCCTCGCCGTGAGCGCCAGGTAGGCCGAGTGCTGGAATTCCAGCGTATGGAGCAGATCAGGCCGAAGCCGCCGGATCAGCCTGGCAAGCATCCATCCCAAGAACCTTGGGCTGTCTGTGCTGGAGACTCGCTTCGCCCATTTTCCGCCTCTCTGGAAAGGCCAGTGGCGCAGGAATCCCAGCATGACTCTTCCTGGCCAGAGGGCGTGGACACGAATGGGCAGCCGCTTCAACTCCTCATGGATCTGAGCATCGAAGTTCACGGGGAAGAGATGGAGCTCCCAATCATCTTGCGAGGCGATCTGTTTCACCCATCGCGCAACGTGAATGCTGTTCCCAAACCCGACGAGGAGAACTTTCTTCTTCACGAGATTCCCGTCCCTCTTCTTCCTGAGGCCGCCCCATCGTCCATCCGCGCCAAGTCTACGTAAGAAGAGGACACAATGTCGCCCGGAAGATGTCGCGACTCTTCTCTGGGTCGAAATCGACGTGGGCCCATGCCCGGGCTTTCTCGCCCAAAGTCATCCCGAAATCCGGCGTCGCCAAAAGGTGGACGATGGCGGCAGCAAGCATCGAGGGGTCATTGTCGCTCACCACCAGGCCACAATCGTGAGCCCGGAAGTACTGGGAAACGAAGGCCGCTTTCGGAGCGTGCACAAGAATCGGCCTCCCCATGGCAAGGTAGTCCGACATCTTCGCCGGCACAGAGGTGTTGACAATCTCCCTAAGGGAACTTCTGAACGTGAGGGGCAAGAAGAGAATGTCGGCCTGCTGAAGAACGCGTTCGACACTTGTTGCGCCAACGCCTCCCTCCAGGGAGAGGTGGCCTTCCTCCGCTGCGGTCACAAGCCACTCCGGTTTTTGACTCGAGAACACGAGAAACCGGAGGGGGACGTGGGAAAGCTCCTTCATCGCCAGGATGAGATTCTGAATCGCGTCGTCGTTGGCAGCATAGATGGCTCCGGCGAAAAGGACTGTCGCGCGATCCGCAGAGGACGGCCACTGCGCCGGCCTCGGGCACGAGAGCGCAGATTCATCTGCCGGGTTGGGTATGTGGATAGCCCGAATCCGATACCGGCGTGCCACTTCCTCCTGGAGGGGAAGGCTATGGGTGACGACTGTCACTGCCTTCCGGAGAATCATGGGCTCGAGTCTCTGTGCAATCCAGCGGAGTGTCCGCCCTGTCCACTGATAGGCATACCAATCGAAGAGGTAGACGCCGAAATGGATTCGTAGGATCGTTGAGGCCAGGGCCGCGGCAGGAAGATCCCACGGATCGCCGGAGCACGCAAGCAGCAATCGGACCTTCCTCCTTCGGAGAGCGTCCACAAGTCTGAAGGTGCGGCCCGCAAGGTACAGCCCGAGGGCGATCGCCGACCTGAGCTTGGAGACGGCTCGGCCTCCAAAGGACGAAGGGGCAGGGCCGGCCCTAGACTGGAATCCGGGAAGGAAGATGTACTCGCCGGACAGCCACCCCGAATCCGGGGATGCTGACTCCCAGGCCTCGTGCCTTCGAGAGGTCAGCAGGCAATAGTCCGTTGCGTCCCATGACTTCAAGAGGCGGAGCAGGACGACCGCCTGGCCAGAGCGATCCGGAGGGATGGATGCCGATAGGATCGCAAGCGGGACGTGGCGTAACCGAACCCCCGTCTCCGGCTCGGCCGCCGACTCTCCCGAGGGGTTGGCATCCCTTGGCTGCTCATCCATCGCGGACGCGCTTCCCTCGCATAGCACGCCAGACCCCGCGCAGACCATTGAAAGCCCATGAAGGCAAGATCGCTCTGGCGATCTCAACCGGTGAACGCGGTATGCGTCGGATTCTCCTTCCTGCCTCTCCGAGGTAGAGCCTCCACGTCCGGACGCCCAATGTGGCCGTCCCATCAACCGTCCGGTTGACCACTTCCAGCCGCCGTGCCGGCGCAGGTCGGGCTACCGGCGGAGGGAAGCCCGGCGCCTTGCGCCGCTCTGCGGACAGGGGTCCGTCGTCCTTCTCCCCCTCCTTGAGGTGGTAGACGACTGAGTCCAGGGCGGTCAGGTGGCGAACGCCCGCTCGACGGAGGCGATCGTAGAAAGCCTCGTCTCCGTACCGGCGAACTTGGTCGAACGACCGGCCGGCCAAGTTGCCTTCAGGGTACAGCCCCGCGTCCAGGGCCACCGACCGGAAGATCATGCACGGCATGTAAGCCCCGCCGACCATCAGGCCTGTCTCTTTGGTTTTCTCGGCGAAATCGAGGAATCCCTTACGGTCAAAGGTGTCGACGGTCCCGCCGAATGCCGCGGCAATGGCATCGGGGAAGACACCGTGTCTGGGATGGCCGGGCTCGACCAGCCTGGACGTCACGACAACCCGCTGCGACAAGTACTTCTCAAGGTTCTCGAGCCAGTCCGGCGAGAAGTAATTGTCACTGTTGACGAGGACGACGATATTGCTCTCGGCCTGCCGCATGCCTTCGTTGTAGGCCCGATACACTCGGTGCATGTATTCTGGGGCGCCGAAGCCCAGGCGGAAGAGCTCCTCATCACTCCGATGAGGATTCCGGACGACGATGTGTTTGTAACCCCGGGATTGGAGATGATGCAGGCACTCCTCGGTCGGATCGTTGGCGACAAACGTGAACTGCGCCTCACGGCGGGCAATCATCGGAGTGAACTCAGTGACCGAATCGTGTATCCAATCCGCCAGACGGGGAGACTTGTAGATGAGGGACAAGATCGAGATCCTCACCAGGCGACTCCCTTGCCCTGCAGATAGTCCGCCCACAATCCCCGGGCCGTCTTCCGATCCCAATGCCAACGTAGAACGTCATCCCTTGGATTCGGGGAAGGGACGAAATCCTTGACGAGCGTCTCGTCCGAGAAATGGATCGGCAGGTTGCACGCCATCGCCTCCCACTCCGCCATGAAGAAAGACGGGAGGAGGCTGCTCGATAGAAAGAAATCGGCGCAGTTGAACAGCTCACGAAGCATTACCTGAGGAACCTTTGTGAAGTTGCTGCCGCCATGGAGGTGGCCCGCCTCGGCCTCCCACTTCCACACGACGATCCAGTGGACGTGCGGGTCACGTTGCGCGGCCTCCACGACGCGGCCGAAGCCCTTCATTGGATGGGTTGTCCCCACCCAGATGCCGACTTTCCTGTCCACGGGGATGCTGAACTTCTCTCGCAACGAACGCTTTTCCGCCAGGGGTTTGAATAGATCCGTGTCTACGCCAATGGGTAGCACATCCACCGACCCAAACCGGTCGTAATGCGGACTGGTCAGTGGGGTCGGAGTGGTCCTCCATGTACTAAATCTCGCACACTCATGGATCAACTTCAACCGACTGTCCCAACTGTCAGACTGAAGGACATCTCTCATCTGCGGGAGGAGTTCCCACAGGAGGGCGAGACTCTTGCCCGAGCGGTTGGCAAACCCCAAAGTCGAGTATTGAAGGACGATATCTTCAGATCCCAACTTCCTCGGCAACCCCAGCCTGGAGGAGGGGAACTCTCTCTGGAACCACGTCCAGAAAGTGTCCTCGCCCAGCCCGCTGACTACTTCGGCATTCAAGTAGATCATCTGGATTTCGTCTGATCGCTGGACGTCCAATCGGAGTCAGGAACCGGCGGGTCGGCCGGCGGCGATTGTGCGAGGGTGCGGGCGAACTCCTGGCCGAGGCCTCCGTCCGACCCAGGTGTCAGCCTCGCGACGAAGGCAGATTTGTCGCCGCTCATCCTTCCCGGTATTCCCACGATGCAGGGGACGACAGCACACCTGGCCCACCGGGGCCGAAACGCCGTGAGCCAGACCCCGGATCCCTCCTGCGGAAGACCAGTCGCTCGGACGGCTCGTGGGCGTCCAGGGCCCCTGGCGTCCCAAGTCTGGCGCTCACCAGGTATTCGCCGGGTGCCAGGAGGTCCACCGGGAGATGCGCGATGACGCGATGTCTCCCGGCGAGGCGTTTACGACGGTCGGCGACCTCCGAGTCATCGGTGTAGAGAACGACGACCTCGGCCGCATTGCGGACTTCGAGACCGAGGACGCTCTCCTGGCCGCCTTCACGAATCACATAGTCGCAGGCAACACTTCCGGGCGAACGCTCAAGCCATCGCAGCGCGGTCAACTGGGCTGGCAACGCCGGCGCGTCTGCGAAGACGAGTGTCTCGGCGGCCCCGCCGCCCATGCTCGAAGCATATCGTTCCAGGGCGTCATGGACCGGTCCGTCGACGACGATATCCCCGCGATCCAGCAGGAGCGCCCGGGTGCACAGAGTCTGCACAACGGAGAGATCATGGCTCACCACGAGCAGGGTCCGGCCTTCGCGGGAGGCTCCTGCCATCACGGCGAGACATTTCCGCTGGAATTCGGCATCCCCGACGGCCAAGGCCTCGTCCACCAGGAGAACGTTGCATTCCATATGGGCCATCACCGAGAAGGCCAGCCGGACGTACATGCCGCTCGAGTAGCGCTTGACGGGCGTCTCCAGGAAAGGTCCGATCTCGGCGAAGTCGACGATGGCATCGAATTTGCGTTCGATCTCCGCCCGAGACATCCCGAGGATCGCGCCGCTCAACAGGATGTTCTCGCGTCCGGAGAGTTCGGGGTTGAATCCCGTGCCGATCTCCAGCAAGGCCGCCGCCCGTCCGCGCACGTGCGCGGACCCT
>Ga0209431_10005039_pt1 | contig 10310 bp, 10 predicted proteins | sample RifCSP13_3_FD_184021 | JGI IMG/M metagenome (GOLD analysis project Ga0209431, IMG submission 184021) | Soil microbial communities from Rifle, Colorado - Rifle CSP2_sed 13_3 (SPAdes) (version 2) | ecosystem: Environmental > Terrestrial > Deep subsurface > Rock core/Sediment | place: Rifle... | reverse complement strand
AGAAGAAATAGCCGCAGATGACGAGGAAGAGGGTGAAGATGGCATAGGCGATCGGGGAGGCGAAGTACGCCCGCATCTCTTTCTTAAAAATCGCCAAGGTTCCCACGGGACCTCCAATAGCTAGTGGCTGGTGGCTAGTGACTGGTGACTATTCACTGGTCACCGGTTCTTCGGTGACGAGGCGGATGAAGATATCCTCGAGGCTCATGTCCACCGGCCTGAGCTCCAGGAGCCCCCAGCCGCTTCCGCAAATCACGCGGGCCAGCTCCTGCCGAAGGTCCTGCGACTTTTCCGTCTCGACGAGATAACGGCACAGGGCTCCCGCGCCATCCTTCGTCTGGACCCGCAGGACCCCGTTCACCTCGCCTAGCCGCCTCGTGATCTGCTCGGGCGGCCCCTCGATCTGGAGCAGCACCTGGGTCGAGCGCTGGAGGCGCCGGGTCAGGTTCTCGGGGGTGTCCACCGCGACGATCCGGCCCTCGTTGATGATGATGACTCGCTGGCAGACCATGCTGACCTCGGGCAGAATGTGCGTGGAGAGGATGACCGTGCGTTCGCCGCGCATGTCCCGGATCAGGCTGCGGATCTCGATAATCTGTTTCGGATCGAGCCCGATGGTGGGCTCATCGAGGATGAGGACGGGGGCATCGCCCAGCAGGGCCTGTGCGAGGCCCACTCGCTGGCGGAAGCCTTTCGAGAGCTTGCCGATGATCCGCCCTCGCGCATCCTGGAGGAGGCACCGTTCGATCGCTTCCCCGACCCGCTGTCGTCGAGTGAGCCGGGGAACGCCTTTGGCGTCCGCCACGAAGTTCAGGTACTGGGTGACGGTGAGATCGGTGTACAGGGGAACATGTTCCGGCAGGTAGCCGATCCGTCGCCTGACCTCGAGGGCCTGGCTGCGAATGTCGTATCCAGCGACCCGGGCCGTCCCGGCCGTCGGGGGCATGAAGCAGGAGAGAACGCGCATCGTGGTGGTCTTGCCGGCCCCGTTCGGACCGAGAAAACCCACCACCTCTCCCTTCTCCACCCTGAAGGTGAGGTTGTCGATGGCGGCTTTACTGCCGTACAGCTTTGTGAGTCCCTCGACCTCGATCATGGCGACCCCCGAAGATTATAAGCCCTTCTCCGGGAATGACAACCCCCCCGGCTAGGGCGGCTCGAGAAGCAGCCTTCGGCAGGGGAAAAATCCACGGGGTACTGATTCTGTCGCAACAGCACCTTCGGCCCCTCGCTCCGGGCCTTCCGCAGCGACCCTGCGCGGCGGCTTACGGCCCGGGTCCCTCCGTGTTCACGATCCGTGCAAGCAAGCACCGCACGGATCGCGCCTCGGTTTCCCGTGCCGTCGTGCGCCGAGGGGCCCCGCTGCTCTCGGCAATGTCGCTCGGGACCTGCAGGTGCTGCCTAAAAAGCAGGACGGATGTCTTCCGGAGGGCGCGGGGAGCCGGGCCTAGACTCGGTTCACAGTTCAGGCTTCACAGTGCATGGTCAATGGTCAATGGTTGCAGCGCGAAGGGCATGTCACCGGGAACCCCATTGACGATTGACGATTAACTGTGGTCGGTCGTCGGTCCGCGGGCGTGGGTGAGATCGACGCCGTCGAATAGACGTTGAACAGTGTCAAGCGTATCCAGCAACAGGCAGCGTTCGATGAGGAGGGACCGCGAGGCCTCGGGGATGTCCTCCGAGCGCCCTCACGACGTCGGCAACCATCCGGACGGGCCGCGAACTCCCCCCGCCGATGGCCGAGCCGAGCCAGTCCAACACGCACAGCTTGGCGGTCCGGACCACGTCGGTCGACAGCTTGTCGTAACCGAGATCGCTGATGAACTCGCCGAGCCGTTGCGAAATCGTCTTCCCCATGCCGTGCCTCGTGACAGGTGGATAGTGGTTGGTGATTGGTGATGAGTCAGGAAAAGCGCATTGACATCGGTCACCAGTCACTAATCACTAATCACCAGCCACCGGATCAGGGGTCGGAGCAGTCGCGGGTGAACCCGCACCGGGGGCAGATGAGCTTGCAGTGGATCGGGAGCAGCTCCGCCCCGCACACGTCGCACACGTACTGGTCCTGTTGGGTTGTCTGCTCCACGCGAGTCATCCTCGGCCGGGTCGCGCAAGGATGCGCGCCCGCTGTGTGATCCGTTGAGGCGAACATACAAGCTTTGCTCCAGCCTTTCAAGGTCGAATCCTCCGTACACCCTTCTCAGCAGAGGCCAACGGGTGACCCCGACCTGAATCGGCGGGTCCTGTCGCGGGTCAGTAATGGGCCCGCCCAGTGATCCTGCGTCGGTGGACCATTCCACGGGCTGCCGATCCCCGGGCCCCAGCACCCTTGGCCCCTCGCTCCGAGGCTCCCGCGGCGACCCTGCGCGGCGGCTTACGGCATGGGTCCCTCCGTGTTCACGCTCCGTGCAATTTACAGGGGCACGGAGCGCGCCTCGGTTTCCCAGGCCGTCGCCTGCCGAGGGACCCCGCCGCTCCCGCCGATGTCGCTCGGGGCCTGCAGGCGCTGGTGCCGTGGCGGGGGCCGGGGGAGGGCCGGATCCGCGAGGACGGCGGAATTTGGTTTGCGGCCGGCCAGGGGGTCCCGCCCACCGGAACGGAGTGCAGGTGGGGGATGGCCGTCCTGGTGCCCTAGGGAGGAGGATTGCGCGGAACACCTCACCTGACGCCCTATCGACCAAGTGGAATATTCCGCCGACGAGCGGAACAGCCCTCCCCCGGCCCAGAAAATCCGGGACACGGAGCGAGAGCCCGAAAGTGCTGCTGCCGTGGCGGGACCCCGACCAAGCGGGGCGCCCCATCGCCCGGAGCGGAAGGGCCCCATTGGGGAATGGGTGACCCGAGGACGGTGGGGGTGCAGGACGACAGGACCCGTTGGCCCCGAAGCAGGGGGACTGGAGTAGCGGGAGCCTTCGAGCGGGGGCCGGAGCAGGCCGGCACGCTTAATCGAGGGTGATACCGGGCCAGCGCGCGATGGCATCGGTGGAGCGGACTACACGCATGCCCGCTTCGGCGAATCGCCGGAACGCCGCGTCCGCCGGATCCGTATAGTCGATCCCCCCTGGCACCACCACGGGCGAGGTGCAGTCCTCCAGGAGGTACACCTTCTCCACCAGGCGCCGATCTGTGGCGAGCACATCTTCCAACAGATCATCGATCGTCCAGGCCACACAGTGACTCTTCGCCTGCCCGGCGATCACCACGGCATCGAAGTCTACGAGCTTCCGGTAAAACGTATCGCTCTTCTCGGCGATCGGCTGGCCATCCGGGCCCTCCACCACCTCGGGCCCCAGGACCGAGTAGTGCTCGGTCAGGGGGTGCTGGCCTTTGAGATGCACGTCCGGTGGACTGGTGCGAGCGATGCTGTGGAAGAAGACGGCCTCCTCCACCGCCGGGACGAGGGCGTGGCCAATGCCTCCCAACATGGCGTGATAGGGCCAGATGGTGAGGTCGTATTTCCCCGTCGCCTTGAGCTTCCGCGTATAATGAAGGAGGTGCCGCTGCCCGTACGCCGCATCGATGCGCAGGCCGGGCGCCACTGCGGGATTAAATTTCCAGGCCCCCGTGCGCACGTCCTCACCCGTGACGACCGTGTATGGTGCCGGATGGTCCCCGCGATCGTTGACGAGAGAGACGGCGTGAAAAATCTGCATCGCCTGATGCGTATCCATCGTTGGGCAAATCTGCGTGATCGCCGCGATATTCCGATAGATGAATGCGCACAGCCGCCCGTTGTCGTCCACCGCGCCGGTCCCGGAGCGCCCGCCGACGTAGAGTTCGAATCCCGGGATGCAAAAGGTATTCTGCACATCGACCAGGATCAGACAGATCCTGAATCGGTCACGGGCCGCCGGCGCGATGCTGTGCTGCCTCGCCCACTGCGCGGCATCCCGCGCCCGCTCTTGATACGGAACCTGCCATACTGCACCCACCCCCTCCGGGTCGAAGTGGGGTGGAATCGGGAGAGCCCGGTGCGCCATCATCGCCCTTCCTTCTCCAGAAGCAACGGGCCGCGACCCCTGTGGAAGTACCTCGATTCGCACTATACGTCGCGGGATCACACGCGTCAACCCGAGCGGCAAGGGACGATCGGCGCCGTCAGAGCAATGGGCGAGGGGACCGGCGGCGGTGTGCCGAGACGGTGGGAGTCTACGGGGAATCGGCCCGATGCCGCCGGACAAACTCCATGATGCGGGCCCGGTAGAGATAGGCGACCAGGAGAAGGCAACAGCTGATGGCGAGGACGATCAGCCAGGCGTACGCCTCCTCCGCTTGGAACTTGTCGCCCTGGAGGGACAGGATCCACGTCCCCGGCATGCGCCCGAGCGCCATCGCCACGAAGAATGCCCACAAGGACAGCGGGCTCACGCCCAGAATGTACGAGAGATAATCCTTGGGAAAGCCGGGGATGAGAAAGAGGACGAAGACCGCCGCGATCCCCCGGGGCTGCTGCAGAAACGCAAACCGCTGATAGAACTCCGATCGGACCCACCGGTGGACGAACGGGAGCCCCAGCCGACGCGACAGGCCGAAGGCGATCAAAGAACCCGTGGTGAGACCAATCGAGGAATAGACGAAGCCCCAGACGGTGCCGAAGAGGAATCCCCCCAGCAGACCGGTCGCCTCGCCCGGGATGAAGGAGAAGACAACCTGCACGACCTGGAACACGATGAAGACCACGGGCGCCAACTTTCCGTAGCCGAGCACCAAGGCCCGGAGCTTCCTGCGGTCGGTGAAGAGGTCGATGATGTCCTGATATTCTCGATGTATCTCCGCCAGCGCCCCAACCGCCCAGAGGAGATACGTCACGGCGGCGATCAGGACCGCCAAGCCGGAATAGACGATCACCCGCGCCGAGGGCCCCCTCGCCAGATTCCCTCTGTCGCCCGTGCTACCCACGGTCTCCTTCGAGTGATCTACAGTTGGCGGAGCCTCGGGTTGAACGCCTCCCGCAGCCCCTCGCCGAACAGGTTAAAGGCGAGCACCACGACCAGGATCGCCGTGCCCGGGATGATCGTCAGCCACGACGCGTCGAAGAGGAAATTCTTCCCGTCCGACAGGATGTTTCCCCATGTGGCATCCGGCGGCGGAACGCCGAACCCGAGGAACGAGAGGCCCGACTCGGTCAGAATGGCCCCGGCAATCCCCAACGTCGCCGAGACCAGGACCGGGGCGACGGCGTTCGGGATGAGGTGGCGCACGATCACCCGCGGCCCGGGGACGCCGAGCGCGTGGGCCGCCTGGATAAAATCCTGCTCGCGGAGCGCCAGGATCTCCGCACGGACAAACCGCGCCGTGCCCTCCCAACTCGTCAGACCGATCACCACCATGATGTTCCAGATCGACGGCCTGAGAATCGCCACCACGGTCAGGATCAGAAAGAAGGAGGGGAACGAGAGTGCCACGTCGATCAACCCCGTGATGAGCGTATCGACGGTCATGAGCCGGACCGTCCCGAACCCGAGCCGGGCGCGACCGTAATATCCCGCAATCCCCCCCAGGGCGATCCCGATGATGACCGCAATCCCGACCGCCACGAACCCGACCGAGAGGGAGACGAAGGCGCCTTCGAGCATGCGGGCGAAGACATCGCGTCCGAGCTCGTCGGTGCCCAACGGGTAGATCCCGAGGCGCGGAAGCGCTTCGGGGGCAACCGCCCGGGGGGTTGGGAGGGACAACGGCGGCCGGAACTTGTCCACGAGCCGCACCTGGCGGGGGTCGAGGATCGGGTGATCGCCCTTCGTCAAGACGAGCCCGCACAGCGCCAGGACGAAGAAGAGGGTGCAGGCCAGCATGCCGGCCACGGCCGTCCGGTTTCGCAGGAACGAGCGCCAGGCGAGCCGGGCCGGGGAGACCGTCGCATCCCTGGGCCGCGTCTCGCGCGCCGTGTGCCGTCCCATCACACCTCCCCCCCCTCCAGCCGGATCCGGGGGTCCACCACCATGTACAGGAGATCCGACAGCAATGTGCCGACCAGCGTCAGGACCGCCGCGATAAAGTTGAGGGTGATCACGATCGGGTAATCGCGGCTCAGGATCGCCTCGTACCCCAGCCGCCCGAGCCCCGGCCAGGCAAAGATCGTCTCGAAGATGACGCTGCCTCCCACAAGACCCGGGATCAGCAGGCCGAGCATCGTCACAAAGGGAAGGAGGGCGTTTCGCAGGGCGTGTTTGTACAGGACCGTGTCCTCCTCCAGGCCCTTCGCCCGGGCGGTCCGTACGTAGTCCGCGGTGATCACCTCCAGCATCTGCGACCGCACGTAGCGGGAGATGACGGCGATGCCAGCCGTCGCTCCGAGCGCGGAGGGCAGTACCAGGTGCCACGTCCGATCCATCAGGGTCAGCACACCCGGGGTGTCCGGCCGACCGAAGGTCCTAAGCCCGATGACATCGACGTGGAAGTTCTGGACGACGAAGATGATCAGGAGATACGAGAGGTAGAAGCCCGGCACCGAGATCAGCGCGAAGACGATCACGGTCGTGACCTGGTCGAACACGGAGTTGCGGCGAATGGCGCTGGCCACCCCCAGTGGAAAGGCAAAGCACCACATAAGGAGCGTCCCGACCGCGAAAAGGGGGAGACTGTTCCAGATCCGCTCGACGATCTTCGGCATGACCGGGTGGTTGTCCTTGAAGGAGCGGAGTTCTCCGCTGAGGAGCTTCCGATAGAACCGAACGTACTGCACGTGGAGCGGTTGATCGAGATCGAACGCCTTCCGGTAGCGCTCGAGCTGCTGGGGAGTGAAGCGCGGATTCATCGGATCGATCTGGCTCGGCTCGCCCGGGGCAAGATGGATGACGGCGAAGGAGATCACCGAGATGAAGAAGAGGGTCCACAGCTTCTTCCATCCGGTCCGGAGCAGAAAGGTCAGCATCGCGCCTCAGTTCGCCGTGAGCACCGGCTGAGGTGTCTTCACCCACTGCGTGAAGTGAAACTTGATGCCGCCGAGCTTGTCGGGAACGATGGGCAGGTACCGGGCGCTCCCGGTCGTATCCCGGACCATGCGGACGATCTTCCGGTCCAGCAGCACGAGGCTCTTGCCCACGAAGAGAAAGGTGTAGGGCTGGTCCTCGGCGATGACCCGATGCAGCTGCCTCGCCATGGCCACCTGCCGCTCCTGGTTGTACTCTTGGCGGATGCGCACCATCAACTCGTCCGCCTGCGCGTTCGCGTAGCCGACGAAGTTGAGTTGGAAGTGGCCCGTCTGACTCGAATGAAAGATCTGGTAGATGTCGGCGTCGAGTCCCATGGCCCACCCGAGCACCACCGCGTCGAAGTCGCCTTTGTCCACGCGTTCGTTGATGAAGACCGCCCATTCCAGGGTCAGGGTCTCCACCCGGATGCCGAGCCGGCGCCAGGCGTTCTGGGCGATCACCATCACCGCCTTCCGGACCTCATTCCCCGAGTTGGCGATGAGGGTAAAGGCCAACGGCCGCCCATCCTTTTCGAGCCACCCCTCGGCGTTCCGTCTCCATCCGGCCTCGGCCAGCAGCCGAAGCGCTCCCTCCGGATCGTAGGCCAGCGGCCGGACCGTGGAATCGTAGAATTCCGTCTGCTTCGGGTAGGGACCGGTCGTCCGCTCGCCCTGACCGTACAGGACGTAGTCGATGATCTCCTGGACGTTGACGGCCATGCCGAGCGCCTTGCGCACGCGGACATCCTGGAAGATGGGCCGCCGCATGTTGTAGCCGATGTACGTGTAGCCCAACCCGAGCCGGGAGAAGCTCTGAAACCGGGGATCCTCCGTCAACCGCTCCACCTGGTGCGGCTGGGCGGCGTAGGCGTCACTGGTGCCGGCGTAAAACGTGAGCTCGGCAGTCAAGAGGTCCGGGATGATGCGGAACAGATACTCGCTGAGGTTCGGCGGCCCCTCAAAGTAGCGGTCGAACCGGGTCAAGCGGATGTACTGGTCCGTCTTCCACTCAGCAAACTGAAACGGCCCGGGGCCGATGGGGTTCCGGTTGAACCGCGAGTCGCGCACGGAGAACTTCTCGGGATCGCGGCCGAGCCGAATGGCCTCGGCCTTCAGCGCCTCCCGGTTGAGCAGATGCTCGGGCAGGATCCCCATCGTCCAGCTCCCGAAACCCGGCTCGAAGAGTCGCTTGTACGTGACCTTCACGGCGTACCGGCCGCGGGGCTCCACCGCCTTTACCGGCTCGAAGTCGGGTACGCGCGGCGAGAGGTTCTCCGGGGCCATGATCGCCTCGTAGGTGAACCGGACGTCGCCGGCGTCAAACTCGTGCCCGTCGTGAAAGCGAATGCCTTTCCGCAGCCGGAACAGGACGACCGGGTTGTGCTCGGTGGGGGGGGCGAGTGCGGCGGCCCGCTCCCGCGTGACGACCGGCTCGGCCGCCGTGACGAACCGCGTGGGATCGATACGAGCGGTGTAACCGCCGAGCAGGCGGTCGAGGGTGGCGAAGAAGTCCTGATCCACCTCGCGGAGGGTGAACTTGAGCCGGGCAGGCAGGCGGACCGTTACCCCGACCTGGCGTCTGTCCGGCTTCCCCGAGGCCGCGCCCGGCGCGGCCACCTCGATCTGTTCCCGTCGTGTCTCCCCGGGGAGGAGCTCTATCTTGCGGACCAGCCGCAGCGCCGGATCGCCCGCGGCCCGGGCCGCCTCCAGGTACCGGAGAAGTCCGTCACCGGTGACCGCGCTCCCGTCCGGCAGGCTCTGCGTCTCATCGACGAGCAGATGGGCTTCCTCGAAGATTTCCCACGCCTCGGCCAGCCGCCCGCGGAAGGTCAGATCGAAGTCGCGATCGATCAACCCCTCGAAGACGAGACTGTTGATGGCGGCGCTGGAGGAATCGGCGGCGAGCGTCGGATTCAGGATGGAGGCATCGCCGATGGAGGTCTCGATGTACCGGGTGAGCCGACCCGGATCCCCCCGTGCCTGATCCTCGAAGGTGGGGACCCAAAAATACGACTGGAGCAGAAAAAGGCTGACGAGCGTCGGCCCCAGGATCAGGAGTCGCTTCACCCGCATGAGGACCCCGGAGCAGACGCCGCCGATCGCGGAACTAATCGGAGACTGTCGGGGCGGATCCCTCGCGGATCACGCGCCCCACGGGGATGACGCTTCGACACGCCCTTCACCCGCGCACGCTCCTCACTGCGGCGACGCGGGCGACGCCGGCGCAGGTTTCGCCGGCTCATCCGGAATGACCGAGGCCGGCCCCTGCCTTGCAGCGTGCATGGTGAGGACGATCGACGTCGCCATGAAGAGGGCAGCGATGGCGCTGGTCAACCGGTGCAGAAACGTCGTCGGGCCCCGGCCCCCGAAGACCGTCTGGGAAGAGCCCCCTCCAAAGGCGGCGCCGATGTCGGCCCCCTTGCCGCTCTGGATCAGGATGACTCCCACCAGGGCCAGGGCGAGCAGGAAGTGGAGAATAATCAGGACGACGTACATCGCACTCCCCCTCTTGAGGGTGTAATGTCCAAGGTCCACAGTCCAAAGTCAAGAGCCCAGACGCGATTTATGTCTCGACTGCGGTGTTTGACGTTGGACGTTGGACGTCAGCCTCTCTGAAACCGGACAATCCGGGCAAAGGCATCCGCTTTCAGGCTCGCCCCCCCGACCAGCGCTCCGTCAATCTCGGGCTCGGCCATCAGCGCATCGATATTATCAGGTTTTACGCTCCCCCCGTAGAGAATTCGGACTGCCGTCGCCGCGTCTTCCCCCCAGCGCTCGGCCAGGTGCGTGCGGATAAAGGCGTGAACCGTCTCCGCCTGCTCCGGCGTCGCCGTGCGGCCGGTTCCGATGGCCCACACCGGCTCGTAGGCCACCGCGATGCCCGTCCCGGCCTGGGGCGGGACGTCGTTCAATCCGCCGCGGAGCTGGCTGTCCACCACTTGAAGCGTGCGTCCGTCCTCCCGCTCCACCAGCGTCTCGCCGACGCACAGGATGGGGGTGAGGCGATGTTCCAGGGCTGCGCGGACCTTCAGATTGATCTGGTGATCGGACTCGCCGAAGTACTGCCGCCGCTCGGAGTGGCCCAGGATCACATATCGGCACCCGAAGTCCGCAAGCATCACCGGCGCGATCTCGCCCGTATAGGCCCCCTCGTCCTCCCAGTGCATGTTCTGCGCCCCGAGTCCGATCCACGAGCCCTTGAGCGCCTCTGCCACGACGGCCAAGGCGGTAAAGGGGGGGCACACCACGACCTCGGACTCGACTGCATCCGCAAGGAGTGCCCGCAAGCGCTCGACGAGGGCCACGGCCTGGGCCGTGGTCTGGTACATCTTCCAGTTTCCCGCAATCAACGGTGTCCGCATGCGAACTCCAGCACAAACGCTGGAAAGCTGGA
>Ga0209431_10005037_pt1 | contig 10311 bp, 7 predicted proteins | sample RifCSP13_3_FD_184021 | JGI IMG/M metagenome (GOLD analysis project Ga0209431, IMG submission 184021) | Soil microbial communities from Rifle, Colorado - Rifle CSP2_sed 13_3 (SPAdes) (version 2) | ecosystem: Environmental > Terrestrial > Deep subsurface > Rock core/Sediment | place: Rifle... | reverse complement strand
GCGGCCTTGATCAACAAATTCGTTTACAGCTTTGTCACTCCGCCGTCGATCACGAAGACGCAGGACCTCAAGGGAAAAGCCGTGGCGGTGAGCCGCTTCGGCTCCGGGTCGGATTTTATCACGCGCATGGCCCTGAAATCCTGGGGCCTGGAGCCCGTGAAAGACATCACGATCCTTCAAATCGGCAATTCTCCCGAACGGCTGGCCGCGGTCTCCTCCGGGAAAGTCCAGGGCTCCATCCTCTCCCTTTCCCAGACGCCCCGGGCGAAAAAATTGGGGTTGCGGGTTCTGGCCGACCTGTCTCAGATTGATGCCGAGTACCCTCAGGGCGTGCTTTACGTGCCTTCTGGCTTAATCGAAAAGAGGCCCGATCTGATCAGGAGTTTTTTAAAGGCTTATGTGGAGGCGATCCGGCAATTTAAAAGCAATAGACCAGTCGCGTTCCAGATTATCTCCCGGAGCAGCGGCCTGAAGGATAAAGCCGAAATCGAAGAGTATCATAACACCCTATCGAAGAACTTCTTGCTGGACTATCCGATGCCCACCCTGGCGGGAATGAGAACCGTCCTGGGCGATCTTGCAGTAAAAAATCCCAAAGTTCGCGAGATCAAGCCGGAAGATCTGCTGGAGGTGCGCTTCCTGCGCGAGCTGAAAGAAAGCGGGGTCACGAGATAACGGACATCATGATTAGTCGTGAACGCGGCTATGAGTAAAGAATTCTATCCGTAGAGAGAGAGGAGGCTGAAGGCAATGGACAAAGTTAGATTCCCTTATCGAGCTGCGGGCCACCTGGCCCTACTGCATATTGTCGCGGAAAGCGGGTCATGGAAGAAACAGGGACTGTCTGTGGAGTATGACTCCTACGTGGGTCCGCAAGAGGCGCATGAGGTGTTACGCAGCGGCAAAGCCGAATTTATCAGCGGAAACCATATCACTCCTTACATCGCCCGAGCTGAAGGAGACGACTGGATTTATCTAGGGCAGACCGCCAACTATGTAGCCCATTCGATCGTGGTGGGGAAAAAGAGCAAAATCAAGAGGCTGGAGGATCTTAAAGGGAAGTCGCTCGCTATCGACGGAAAAGGGGGTCCTCATATCTGGCTGAATGGCTGGCTGATTCTCAAGAAAAACGGTCTCGAGGACGCTGTAAAGGTCAAAAGAATCTACAGTAAAGGACCCGCCTGGAAAGCAGTGGAGAGCGGGGACGAAGAGGCCGCGCTCGTGAGCCGTCCGCAGGATCTGATTGCGCGAAGGGAAGGACTTCAAGTCATTTCCCTGCCGCTGCTGCCCATGATTGTTTTTACCACGGTATCGACGACGGGGAAATTTGCCAGAGAGAATGGGCCTATGATTTATCGGTTCTTAAAAGGGCTGGCCGACGGAATTAAATTCGTAAAAAGCGAAAAGAAAAGAGCCGTTGAAATTTTGAATTCGACCCTGCCAAAGGAAAGGGGAGGTGGAGATAAAGAGATCGTTCAGTATCTGTACAAGGATCTGACGGAGACGCTGACACCCACACTCTACCCGACCATGGATGCGCTTGCCAATGTTTATGCCGAAGCGTGCCGTTACGGCGCAGCGGCCAAAAAGGTGAACCCCCTCGAATTGTGGGATCTCCATTTTCTTAGGGAATTGCGCGATCGTGGAGAACTTTAGGCGCGAGTGGACCGACAACGCACAATCCGAATCATTCAGGAGGTGGGCTATGACTACGAGCTATAGAGTTTCCCGACTCTTGGCGGGTTTCGTAGTACTGGTTCAGTTGGTAACGCCTTTGCTCGCTCACGCTCAGGAAAAACTAGAAAAAATACGGATCGGGTACCCCACGATCACTCCTTCCGTGGGCCCATGGTGGATTGCCAAGGACGCGGGAATTTTTTTGGAGGAGGGGCTGGACGTGGAGATGACGTTTATTAGTGGGGGGGCCACAGTCGTGCAAGCCGTATTAGGAGGCGACATACGGGCGGGGTACGCGGGAACGCCCCCTATTGTTTCGGCGATTGCGCGCGGCGCCGGTTTGTCGATTGTTGCCGTGAACCAAAACCATTTGGACTACGTCCTTGTTTCGCGAGAATTGTTTAAAGATCCCAGCCGGCTCATCAACAAAAAATTTGCCATCAGCTCGCGCGGAGCGATCAGTGAATTCGCCACCCGAATTGCTCTGAAAAAGTTGGGCGTCAATCCTGATAACGTGGTTATGTTCGTGGTTGGGGGGTCACCACTTCGAATCGCTGCTTTGCAAAGAGGCAGCGTCGATGGGTCGATCCTCTCAACTACCGAGTTTTTCCAGGTGCAGGACATGGGATTTCATCCGGTTTTTGAGTTCCTAAAGTCGGACGTCGAGTATCCTTTTAATGTGATTTTTGTAACGAAGCGGTTCGCGAAAGAGAAGAAACATGTCGTATCGGGAATCATCAAGGGGCTGCAGAGAGGACTCCGGTTCATGCAAAATAATCCGGACAGATCGCTTCACATTATGGCGCACTGGCTCAGGACCCCGGTGACAGACGAACTGAGACGCCAGTGGAAATACGTGGCCTTTGATCTTTTCGAAGAAACTCCTTATCCAACAGAAGCAGGGTTTTCACTTCTGATCAATCAGATGGCTGAGAGAGATCCTGCGATAGCCCGTCTGCGAATGGGGGATATTGTCGACACGAGCTTTCTCGACGAACTTTCGAGGGCCGGTTTTTTTAAGCAAGTCAAGCCAAATCGCTAGGTAAGAAGGAAGAACAGAATTCGAAAAAGGAATTAGCCGGCAAAAGCGTCGTCCCAAATTCGGTACCTACAAAGAAATTAATGGGCAAGAACCCGGCTGCCCTCCGTGCGGCGAAGGAAGTATTCAAAACGTGTCGCAACATGGATTACTGGCAAGCTGAAGAGTACATGGCCGCGAAAGGAATCGCGCTTAAAGCGAGCGATCCGGAGCGGGGGCAAGAAAAAGGTATTAAGCAGTTCGTTGACGAAAAAAAATACCGGCCTGGCTTTGGAGCCTACGATCGGAAAGCGTAGGTTAACGTATTAAGGGGACAACTTGTATGGATTTCGATTTGCCCGAAGAACTCAAAATACTTAAGGAAACGGTTGGACGTTTCGTAGACAAGGAGGTGATTCCGCTTGAGCGAGAATTCCGGCCCGAGGGTGAGGAAATGCCAGAGCGTCTGCTTAAGCCCCTTCAAGAGAAAGCAAAGGCTCTGGGGTTGTGGCTCCTCGAGGTTCCTGAAGAATACGGTGGGGCCGGGCTCGGTCTTCTTCCTCGGTGCATCATAGCGGAGGAGGTGTCGCGCAGTGTGGCCGTCCCGTTTCGAGGCAACGAAGTTTTTGGACCCGAAGTTCGGCCTGTCCTTTTCCACTGCAATGAGGAGCAGAAAGAGCGGTTCCTGTTTCCAGTCTTACACGGGGAAAAGCGGGTATGCTTTGCCCAGACTGAACCGGACGCGGGGAGTGACCCAGCAAGCATGCGCACACGCGCTATTAACCAGAGCGATTACTTTATTCTCAACGGCAGAAAACGCTTTATTACAGACGCTGGTCGGGCGGACTTTGCTCAAGTGATGGCCGTGACCGATCCACAAAAAGGAGTTCGAGGGGGCATCACCTGCTTTATGGTCGACATGAAGAGTCCCGGAGTGACCTTAGAAAGACAGTGGCCTACCATGATGGGAGATGCGCCTTGGGAGATTGTCTTTCAAGATGTCCGGGTGCCGGCAGCCAATGTCATTGGTAAAATAGGTGAGGGTTTTGGACTCGCGCAAAAATGGATAACGGAAGGTCGCATTCAGGGGCACGGCGCCCGTCCTCTCGGGATGGCCGAGAGAGCTCTTGACATGATGATCGATTATGCCCATAACCGTGTGACCTTCGGACAGCCGCTTGCCGAGCGCCAAGCCGTCCAGTTCATGGTAGCCGATTCGGCTATGGAGCTGCACGCGGCGCGACTGATGGTCTATGAGTGTGCCTGGCGGCACGACAGAGCGGAGGACGTGCGCGACCTCTCTTACATGGTCAAGATCGTGTGCACGGAGATGGCCAGCCGTGTGGTAGATCGATCCATTCAAGTCCACGGCGGCATAGGCCTGACGAAGGAACTACCGCTGGAGTGGTGGTACCGGCAGCTTCGGAGCATCCGCATTACTGAGGGGGCCACAGAGGTGCTACGCTGGCGGCTTGCCCGCAACCTCATGAGCGCGCACAAGCCCCAGCGATGAAGGCTGCAAAGGCTCTTCTTTTCGGCTTTCCAAGCCTGGAGTGTGGCACCGACCTGTGAGCGCCTTATGCGGTTGAGTTGTGGGCAATTTGGCACCAATCGAGAGAAACAGGAAACTTTAGCTGTAGGTGAAAAAACGCATGATATACAGGTGGAGGCTAAACAGATGGATTAGCTCTTACACCTCGAGGCAGCGTGGCACTGTCGGAGTTACATTCGAACGACTGCTAGTGTGGTGAGTCCAACGCTTCTTTACATTAGCAGGATGCTGAAAAAGGTTTTTTACGTGTCACCCTGAACCCTTCGTCTGTCACTCTGAACGAAGTGAAGAGTCTCAGGGTAAACTCCGTGAAGGGTCTCATGTATTTGAAAAGGCGAGATTCTTCGCGGAGCCTGTCCTGAGCCCGGGGACCAGATTCTTCGCTTCGCTCAGAATGACAGAGGGCGAAGGGCTCAGAATGACAATCAAAGTAAAGAGATTTATGACTCACTACACTAGTGTGTAGCGTGATTTTCTGTCATGTCGAAATCCAAAACCAAGGGGCGATCAATGGGCATGCCGCTTGAGGGTATCCGAGTCATTGATCTTTCGTCAACAATCGCGGGACCATTTTGCACAAGCCTTCTAGGCGATATGGGCGCCGATGTAGTGAAGATAGAAGAGCCTGGCAAGGGTGATGATAGTCGCCATTCTCTCCCAGCGTACAATGGGATGAGTTGTTTTTTTGTGGCGTATAATCGGAACAAACGAAGCCTTGCCGTCAATCTAAAAGATCCCCGTGGGCTTGAAATCTGTCTCAAACTCATACGGAAAGCGCATATTTTGGTAGAAAATCTCCGCCAAGGAGTGACAACCCGACTTGGCCTTGATTATGAAAAGATTTTAGCTGAGAACCCCGGAATCATTTATTGCTCAATATCCGCTTTCGGGCGTAAGGGCCCATTATCACATAGAGTCGGATATGAGGCCGTGATGCAAGCCTATGGGGGAATGATGAGTGTTACGGGATTTGAAGATGATCCAAGGCCGGTCCGTTGTGGGTATTCAGTGACGGATATCTTTACTGGGCTGACAGCTTATGGCTCTATCGTCACGGCTCTTTACAACCGAGAAAGGACAGGAAAAGGAACCTACATTGAGGCCACTCTGCTAAATACCCAAGTTATAGCTATGGGTCATTACGCAACTAGCTACCTGATCGCCGGCGAGATACCAGTTAAGGCAGGCTCAGGAGGCCCAAGACTAGGGCTTTATCAGGCTTTTGAAGCTAAAGATGGTTACTTTGTCATAGGGGTGAACACTGAACGGTTATGGCAGCGATTCTGTGACGCACTGGGGCGGCGGGACCTACTAAGCGCACCGGAGTTTTGCACCCACATTAGGCGCGTTGAAAACTGTGACAAGCTGGTGGCGATCTTTTCGGACTTATTCCGGTCTAAATCAGTAAATGAGTGGGTTCAGCTCTTTGATCAAGCTGGCATACCATGTTCGCGCGTGAATACTTTGCCACAAGTCCTTGAGGACGAGCAAGTACGACTTTATCAGATGATAGTGGAAGCGACCCATCCGACGCTAGGCACCTTAAAACTCCTGGGCACACCTTTGAAATTATCGGGAGCCGAACACACAGTTAAGGTTGCGCCTCCTCTACTGGGCGAGCACACCGATGAAATACTCTCTGAATTGGGGTATGACGCGACAGAGCGGAATCTCTTAAAACAGGAAGGCGTTATTGCTTCGCCGTAAAGTGTAGGTGGAGAATTGGAAAAGCTATGTCATTCAAAATAGGCGTTGATGTCGGAGGAACCTTTATCGACCTGGCGGTCGTCGACCAAACCGGGAAAAGTCGACTTTACAAGACCCTATCGGATCCTACAGATTTGGCCGGCGCTATCCTTGTGGGGCTTGAAATTGTAACCCGCGACCAAGAACTTACATTGTCCCAGCTGCTTAAGCAGACTGAGATAATCATCCATGGGAGCACCGTCGCAACCAATGCGTTGCTTACTAAAACCGGGGCGAAGACAGCTCTTTTGACTACCGCGGGGTTTCGGGATGTCTTGAATATGCGAAGAGGACTACGGCAGAACCAATATGATCCGAAACAGAGTCCGCCAGATCCGCTTATCCCGCGCCACATGATCTATCCGGTGGAGGAACGCATCGATTGCGAAGGATCGGAATTGATGCCAGTCAATGATGACGATCTTAACAGCGTGCTGAAGAGCCTTACAGCGCCGGGTGTCGAGAGCGTGGCTGTCGCTTTTCTTTTCTCGTTTTTTAATAGCACACATGAAGAGTACGTGGGAGCAAAGCTGCGGAAGTTGATCCCGCAGGTCTACGTCTCGCTTTCCAGCGAAGTACTGCCGGAAGTAAGGCTGTACGAGAGAATTAGTACAACAGCCGTCAATGCTTACGTCACCCCAGTTCTTGCCCGTTACCTGGAATCTTTTGAAGCCAAACTGCAAAAAACAGGCTTCGCAGGTAAACTACTAATCATGCAATCGAATGGAGGGGTGATGGGGTCTGATGTGGGCAAGCGGTTTGGTGTTAGGAGCATTTTGTCAGGACCGGCAGCCGGTCCGGTAGCGGGTATCCGTTATGCAAACCTCTATGGCATATCCAACGTGATTACCGTTGATATGGGAGGGACCAGCTTCGATGTCTCTCTGGTCAAGAACGGCGACATTGAGATTACGAAGGAGATGGAAATTTCGGGGTACAGAATCGCCCTCCCGTTGGTCGCTGTGCACACGATCGGAGCAGGCGGAGGCAGTATAGTCAAGATAGACTCGAGAGGCTTATTGCAGGTCGGGCCTGAGAGCGCCGGTTCATCACCTGGGCCTGTCTGCTACGACAGGGGGGGGCGACGACCCACCGTCACTGACGCCGATCTGGTAGTGGGTTACCTGGAAGCGAATCGATTCTGGGGAGGCCGTCTCCGTCTGAACACGGACGCGGCTTATGAGGCGTTTCGGCAGCAGATAGCAGAGCCGTTGGGCATGGATGTGGTTCGCGCCGCCTACGGTGCTTATCAGGTGGTCAACGCAAACATGGTCGACGCGATACGGGAAGTTTCCGTGCGGCGAGGACATGATCCTAGACAGTTTCTTCTGGTGGCCGCCGGCGGCGCCGGCCCGATTCATGCCAGTGCGATTGCGCGCGAGCTTGACATACCGCTCATGTTAGTTCCGCGGGACGCCTCGGTCATGTGTGCGGTAGGGCAGCTATTGTCTGACCTTCGACACGACTTCGTCAGGAGCTATCTCACGCCCATCGACAGACTGGACCCGATGCCTGTGAACAGCCTGTATAGGGATATGAAAGCGAAAGCCGTCGAAACGCTCCTGTCTGAGGGGATTCCTCGGGAAAAAATAGTCTTAGCTCTATCAGCCGATGCCAGATATATCGGTCAATTCAATGAAGTGGAAGTGCCGTTGAAAGTCGATGAACTAACACCTGAAGGCATAAAGGAGCTGGTTAACGATTTCCACGCGCGACATGAAGCCCTTAACGGCTACAGCATGCCGACTGCGCCGGTCGAAATTGTCAACCTCCGCATGGTGGGAAAAGGAATTGTCGATAAGCCGGAAATAGTGAGACCTGCGAGCCAGAAAGACGACTCCTCGGCAAGGCTGACTGGGCACCGAAAAGCCTTCTTTGAGGAAGGGCTCAAGGAGGTTTCGGTGTATGACGGGCTCCGGTTATCTGCAGGGAGTACCCTGATTGGGCCAGCTATTGTAGAGCAAGAAACGACGACGGTAATCGTGCAGCCGGGCTACAAACTCACGTGTGACGATTTCGGAAATTACCTCGTCTATAAGGAAGGGGTGAGCTTGGAGGAGAGTATTGCCTTGTTAAAGAGGGGAGTCTGAGTGATGAAGGCCGAATGGTCAGATCCGATCCTGTTGACTGTCATCACGAATCGGCTGGAGGGCATCACGCGTGAGATGGGAGCCGGAATGTTGCGCAGTTCCCGGTCGCCTATCTTTGCCGAAAATAAGGATTTTGTAACGGCGATCTTTGACCGCCAACTTCGATTAGTTGCGCAAACGGCATACATCCCGGTGCTGATGGGGGCGAGCCCCTTTGCCGTTAAGGCAATTAGCGACCATTTTGGCAAGGAGGTTCACGAAGGGGACGTGATGATCCTCAATGATCCCTACCGCGGGAACAACCATCTGCCGGATATTTCCGTCGCCAAGCCGGTCTTTTTCGATGGCGAGCTGCGGTTTTGGGTCTTGGCCAGAGGGCACCACGCGGATATTGGTGGTGGAGGGGCTGGTGGATATAATCCCAACGCCAAAACTATCTGGGAGGAGGGTTTGAGGATACCTCCCGCCAGGCTTTACGTGAGTGGCAAATATAATAGAGACGTTTGGGACCTTATCCTGTTGAATGTCCGGTTGCCCATTTTGGTGGAAGGCGATCTGCAGTGTCAAGTGGGGGCATGCAATGTCGGCGAGAGGGCGTTGTGGCAGTTACTGCAGCAGTACGGCTGCGAGAGCGTTGATAGCGTCATCGAAGAGATACTGCGCAGGAGTGAGCGGCAGATGCGGGCGCGAATCCGGGACATCCCTGATGGCGTTTACGGCGCTGAAAGGGAGCTCGATCATCTGCTGGATACTCAGCCGCCTAAGCGGCCGACGGTCAGGCTTCGCCTCGAAGTGAAGGGTGACAGCATGAGCTTTGATTTTACCGGTACCGATCCCCAATTCCCGGCCTATTACAACAGTTCCTATCCGAATACCGTTTCTTCCTGCTATATCGGTCTCTTCTCTACCATTGCTCCTGATATCAAAGTAAACGAGGGCTCCGTGCGTCCAATCAGTGTGGAAGCTCCAGAAGGCTCCCTGGTCAATCCGAAAGAAGGAGCTCCAACCACCCAGTGTACGGTGGCTACCTGCGCGACGATTGTAGAGGCAGTATGGCTGGCGCTTTCGCAAGTGGCCCCTCAATTGGTTCAGGCGGGTTGGGCAAGATCAAACGCAGGCGTAGGGGCCGCGTTCAATCCCAGGACTAAGAGGTACGCCGCGTTTATTCTGCATTTTACGAAGGGAGGCGGGGGAGCGACATATGGGTTTGACGGATGGAGTCATATAAGTCCGGTATCCTCCATGGGCGGGTCGAGGGTTCCGGATCCGGAACTGCATGAACTAACTTTTCCCCACGGCATTTTACAATACGAACTTAGCAAAGACAGCGCTGGAGCCGGAAGGTGGCGCGGAGGGTACGGCGCAGGTTTCCGGCTGAAGTTTAACAAGGATGGCACCGCGTTATCACTGCAAACGGGAAGCTGTACTAAAGAAACGGCTTCGTTCGGATTAGCGGGAGGCCATGACGCGCCGCCCGGCAAGGTCAGATTGAGATTAGCCAATGGTGAGACCATTGATGTTGGTGAGGCTGGTTTGTATCACCCCCGCCAAGGCGATATTGCAGAATTTTACTCGGCGGGAGGCGGAGGGTACGGAGATCCGTATGAGCGGCCTGTGGATGAGGTTGTTGAGGATGTCATCGCGGGGCTGCTCTCAGTGGAAAAGGCCTATGCAGATTATTGCGTAATCATTAACGCGCAGACGTTGACTGTTGATTTGGAGGCGACGGAGAGAATGCGCCGGGCCCGGTCTTCTACTGCCCGCACGGAATTAAACTAAAAGCCGTGGGTGAGGCGCGTTCGCTTACCCTTGGTGTCAGCAAATATTGGCCACACTTTTTTTGTCATGAACGATTTGTAGGAAATCAAGAACATTGAGGGAGGGGAATGGCGATCAGGCTAAGCGTGGGTTTTTACCAATCTGGGTCGATTTCAGAGGTGGTGCGGCTTGCACAGTTGGCTGAGAGTCTGGGATTTGAAGGCCTATGGCTGAATGACGCTCAGTGCCGCTGGCGCGATGTGTATGTTAGCCTGGCAGCCATTGCTGTTTCGACATCCCGCATCGTGTTAGGACCCTCTGTTACGAATCCTTTGACACGTCACCTCACGGTGACAGCCTCAGCGATGTACAGTCTGCATGAGTTGGCCGGTGGCCGCGCCAGGATGGGTATTGGTATCGGAGACGCAGCGGTTAAGGACGTTGGAAAGCGTCCGACACGCACCAGCGAT
>Ga0209431_10005036_pt1 | contig 10313 bp, 8 predicted proteins | sample RifCSP13_3_FD_184021 | JGI IMG/M metagenome (GOLD analysis project Ga0209431, IMG submission 184021) | Soil microbial communities from Rifle, Colorado - Rifle CSP2_sed 13_3 (SPAdes) (version 2) | ecosystem: Environmental > Terrestrial > Deep subsurface > Rock core/Sediment | place: Rifle... | reverse complement strand
AGCGCAAAGAAAAGAAAAAACACAACAATTAATATTGGAAAAATTAAAAGTTTTTTGAACTTCATACCAGAAAGTATATCGTCTAACCTTAAAGACGGTCAAACTTCCTCGAGGAGGGCACGTCGATATCTGTTAGTCTTGGAGTTGAAAATATAAATCCTTCCGCAAGAATGAGTTACCCTAAACGTTCCATCATTCCTTTTTACCTTCTCGGATTCGTCAAGTGGCTGACCATCAGCAACGCACCTACCCTGCGAAAGTAACCAGGCCTGAATCGGAGCGATTACATTTTTAAGCATATTTGTGCTTTAAGTATACCATAACAACCTTGTCTAGAAGTCAAATCGTGCATCTTCAGGATAATTTTCTTTATATCTTTTTACGAATTCCTTTTTAGTAAAAAGGTGTGTTTGCGTTCCGTATTTCTCAACTGTATATACTGCTGTTACAGCACCCATTTTCCCACAATTTTCCAAGGAATAATCTCGCATAAATCCTGCAAGAAATCCTGCCCTAAACGCATCTCCGGCACCAGTTGGATCACTTTCATTTTTAGGCTGAGCTGCAGGAATATCGAATTTTTTACCCTCGGTTTCTATAAGTGCACCTTTTTTACCTCGTGTTGTAACTATCATATTTGTCTTTTTTACTAACATTTTTCTGGTCCATTTTAATCTCCTTATTATTAACTCAATTTCGTAATCGTTACCGACAAGTATCTTTGCCTTGGAAACTGCATTTGCCAAATCTCTTCGGTCAAAATGTGGAATATTAAAGGCAGGATCAAAGACGTAGGGGGTTCCTGTTTCTATAGCCTCATTAACATATCGAAGCATTGCCGAAGGGTCATTTGGAGCAATCATCAAAATTACTCCTTTCTTCAGGAAACTCTTAACTGAAAGTGTTTTAGACTTTTTCATTGCACCTTCATAAAATCCCCATATTTGATTATCATCCCTGTCTGTTGTCACAAAACCCCTTGCAGTAGAAATATTTTTAAAAACTCTGATTCCTGACAAATCCACAATTTTTAATTTCGATAAATGTTTTTTATAAAGACTAAAATCTTTTCCCACTGCCCCAACCAAAAGCGAAGGGATCCCTAGAAGTCCTAAACTCCAGACAATATTTCCAGCAGTTCCACCAAATTCTTGTCGGTAAGTTTCCATGATAAAACTTACGTTTAATATATGCAGTTTATCGGGCAAGATATGATCGGCAAATCTTCCTGGCATTGACATAATATGGTCATATGCTAATGACCCTGTTACTAGAACCCTTCTATACATACGTTGCACTTAGGCGGGGTTTCTTCTGAAAGAGAATGACATATCAAGCGTTCAATTCCTCCGTGAGCTAAAAGCTCACGGTTTCCTTGAATGCTGCTATGAGTAAAACTCAATTAAATCGATTCTCGTTACAACTCCTAAGGGTTTTTTATCCTTATCTATCACAACTATCATGTTGTCTTGTGCTAATAGCCTGGAAACCCATTCAACTGATTCATTTTCTGAAACTGAAATAACGTTTTTATCTACAACACTTTTTATTTTATTCGATGATCCTATTGTTTTATTGAATAAACCTTCTAATAGTTTACTTTCATTTACTTTGCCTATTAACTTTGAGTTTTGTACTACCGGCAGTTGAGATACATCGTATTTTCTCATTAGTTCAATGGCTTTCTTTACCGAATCCCCAACTGACACGCTTATTATTTTTGAGGAACCTTTATTTTTCAAGACGTTCCCAATCATAGTGACTTGTGACTCTTCTAAGTCAAGAAGTCCGTTTTCCCTCATCCAATCTTCATTAAACATTTTAGATAGGTACGATTTCCCCGAATCCGGAAAGAGTACCACAACTACACCATTTTTCATTTTTCGACAAACTTCAATTGCTGCATACATTGCCATACCGGAAGATCCGCCCACTAGAATTGCTTCTTGTCTTACTAATTTTCTGGCAGTTATAAAACACTCACGATCCCCTACCTGAATTACTTCGTCGATGTACTTAAAATCAATTGTCGAAGGAATGAAGTCCTCTCCTACACCTTCAACCTTGTAAGTCTTCATCAGTTTGGGAAATTTTCCTGTTTTTTTGAACGAATAAAAAACCGAACCTACGGGGTCTACTCCAATTATCCTTACTTTAGGATTTTTTTCTTTTAAATATTTACCGACACCAGTTATGGTTCCACCAGTGCCCATCCCACAAACAAAGTGTGTAATTTTTCCATCAGTTGCCTCCCAAATTTCAGGACCTGTTGTTTGATAATGAGCTAGGATGTTTGCCAGATTGTGATACTGATCTGGCTTATATGCTCCCGGAATTTCTTTCGAGAGTCTGTCAGAAACCTTGTAATAGCTTCTTTCATCCTCTGCTAAAACAGCAGTTGGAGTAATTACTACTTTTGCTCCGTATGCTCGAAGAAGATTTCTTTTTTCATCGCTCATTTTATCGGGCATAACAAAAATTGTTTTATATCCATGTATTGCAGCTACCATAGCAAGTCCGACGCCGGTATTGCCTGATGTTGGTTCAACAATCGTACCTCCTTTTTTAATTTTTCCTGCCTTTTCAGCTTTATCCACCATAGTAATACCGATTCTATCCTTAACTGATCCGCCTGGATTTAGAAATTCCAATTTTGCCAAAAGCAATACATGTGGATTTGGATTTAACTTATTAATTTTTACTAAAGGAGTCTTTCCTATTAAATCGAGGATTGAATTGAAATACATGATTTACGTTCCTTCTTGCCAAGAAGAAAGATATTTTTTCTGTTCAGGAGTAAGTTGATCAAGTCCCCAACCCATTGCCTTTAACTTCAGCCTTGCTACTTCTTTGTCAAGCTTTTCAGGAAGACGGTAAACCTTATTTTCTAGTTTTCCTTTATTTTTGACCAAATATTCCGCCGCAAGAGCCTGATTTGCAAAACTCATATCCATCACTTCTGCCGGATGACCCTCAGCCGCAACTAGGTTTATTAATCTTCCTTCTCCCAATATATACACTATCTTACTGTTAGGAAGTAAGTATTCCTCAACAAATTGGCCTACTTTACGTTTGCTCTTTTTGATTTTTTCTAATGCCGCGAGATTTATCTCAACGTTGAAATGCCCGGAATTTGCAATTATCACACCGCTTTTCATCTTCTTAATATGTGTCAAATCAATCACATCTATGTCTCCTGTTACAGTTACAAATATATCTCCGATTGCTGCCGCATCCTCAATCTTCATCACATCATATCCATCCATACCAGCTTCGAGCGCACGCACGGGATCAACTTCAGTAACTATTACTTTTGCCCCCATTCCTTTTGCTCTCATAGACAAACCCTTTCCACAGTATCCGTATCCACAAACAACGAAAAACTTTCCTGCCAACAAAACGTTTGTCGACCGTAAGATCCCATCTATTGTTGATTGTCCTGTACCATAACGATTATCAAACATATGCTTTGTGTCGCTATCATTAACTGCGATCACAGGGACTCCCAACACACCATCTTTCTCCATAGACTTCAATCTAATTATTCCAGTAGTGGTTTCTTCGCTCGAACCGAGCATATTTTTCAGTTGACTCTTCCTTGTTTTATGAATTAATGAGACTAAATCAGCCCCGTCGTCCACGCTAATATCAGGTCTAAAGTCGGCTACAATATTTAAATGTTTGTAAAATGTCTTTATGTTTTCCCCACAAACTGCAAATACAGGTATATTAAAATCCTTAACCAAAGACCCGGCAACTGAATCTTGTGTCGATAGCATATTTGAGGCACAAAGGAGAACTTCTGCACCACCCGCCTTGAAGGTTAACATTAAGTTTGCAGTTTCGCTCGTTACATGTTGACAGGAGGCCAGTTTTATTCCCTTCAAAGGTTTTTCTTTTTCAAAACGTCTACGTATCTGGGCAAGCACTTTCATTTCTCTTGCCGCCCATTCAATTTTTAACTTCCCTTGCGCAGCTAAAGAAAGATCCTTTACGTCATATCCTGTACGTTTTGTCATATATTAATATCAGCTCGGAGTATAACATGGAAAGATTTGCGTCTACAACGTTATTTTTGGTAGTCTAAGTAAGTTTGCAGAATAATTGCAGCTGAATATGCGTCTTCTAAAAGTTTCCTCTTTTTTCTATTAATTCCTGCTTCGATTGCGAACTTTTGAGCATCTTGGGTTGTAAGGGTTTCATCCTGAAAAATAACTGGAACTTTAAGATTTTCCTCTAATTTTTTTCCAAATTCTTTAGTTTCTTTCGCCATCTCTCCTTCGGATATTCCAACAACAATTTTTTCGATATTATACTCTTTGACTATTTCTCCAATTTTTTGACTCAATATCTTAATATCTTCATATCTTAATATCCTCAAAGGCTCAGCAAGTCTTGCTTCGGTATTTCCAAAAGCCAATCCTATTTTTTTCCTTCCGTAATCAATTCCGAGTATTTGCATAACTTAGATCTGCTGGCACAAGCCGCGCCCTAACAATTAGTCTTTTAGGTTTTCTGGGATCTCCAGGTGGAGTGCAAGTCACAAGTGTTAAATACGAACTGCTTGAATCTTGTTCCAAAATCTGAATATCATCTGGCTTTACCTCAAACATATCCTCTACCTCATATTTATAACTAATTCCATCATAATCAATATAAACTAGATCTTTTTTTTCTAGCTTGTATAGTATAGAAAATATTGCTAAATAATTTTTGGGGTCGTAGAAAATAGGTAAGATAGAGTGGCCAAAAATAACACTATTTCCAATCTTACCTGGAAGGGCTGTTCCTGGAAATTGGATTAGACTTTTTGACAGGTCTTCTCCACCAACCGCAATTGTCGCGCTCTCTATTTTTAGCTTTGGTATAGATATTGTGAAAAATTTTACATCTTCTGAGACAAATTCTTCTTTTTGAGTACCATCAAACCAATTACTTGCCTGTGTATAGTCTTTGCTGGAAAACTTGAAACTGGCTGTTTCTTCATCTACCAAAGGGCTTATCAATACCGGGTATTTTTTCGCAGATTCCCATTCATAGGAAGCTAGGGGGTAAATTGTTGAAAAAAGAATTATAAATCCCGATATACACATCACTATTGCACAAGCCCTGAAAATATCTTTTTGATTCATAAATACAAGATACCAATATACTAATGGGTACGAATGATACTAATGAATGCTAATTATTCGTATCCATTTGTAAAATTCGCACTCGCCTCGCTAAAGCTATGGCGAAGCGGGCGGATTCGTATATTAGTATCACGTTTCTATCTTTCTGCAGCCACTTCGATTTCAATATTTTTCTTTATATGGGGGAGCGTTTTCAACTTTCCAGGCAAAGTGGGTTTTATACGCATCTCGGCTCTGATAAATCCCGGAGCTTCTTGGCGCAAATATTCTTCAGCAACAGTTAAACTTCTTCCTCTAATTTTTTGGGCAATTTCTTCTGTATTTATTTCAGGCAACAAATTTGCTGAAACTCTTACTTCAAAGCTATATACATCTTTTCCTTTTGATTCTAACTCAAAAGTATAGTCTACCTGCTCACCCCGCAAGGTAAATCCCTCAGGTACCTTTTCTTTTAAGACCTCTTTTGCGACATCCTCAAGGTCACTTTTTGCCAAAACAACGGATTCTGCCTCAAGAGTTAAAGAAAACTTTAACGTATCTGCTTCATCTCCCACCTTTTTACTAAATACGCGGGATGAGGGTGTCGCTGTTACAGACTCGCTTATGAAAAAGTTGTCAGAAGATACATTTTCCAAAAATTGCTCTTTAACCTTCGCAGTTAATTCTTCAGTCAAATCCTCTTCAAGTACCTTCTGGTCCTCAACGGACACGGCAGTTATCTCACGACTGCTCCCTCCAGAAAAAGCGTTCTCATTTTTAGCTTCAATGTCGGTCAATGTATAAGTTCCCACACTAAATGTTGTACCTGAGGCAAGGTTATATTGTGAACCAAATTCCTGAGCTGTAACTGATGCTTTTACCATCCCTGGAGAACTAGCACTTCCACTTGCAACTACAACGTCGCCGTTAAGTGTAAAATTAAGATTTTCTGGTCCATGAATTATTGTGCCTGAGGCAAGTGAAAGCTGCGTTCCAACTCTATACAAAGTAACTTCGCCTTTAGCATTTTCTCCAACAGTTTTAGTGCCAGTCGCGTCTTTAGTTTTTTCTCCTGATAAATCTTTCCTAAGTACTTCGCCTTTTAGGATTCTTTTAGAAATATCTGTTGAGTCAACTTTCGTATCTACATCTATATCAAAAGTTTCATCAAGTCTTTTTGGGGCAAGATAAATTGTGACAGTTGCTTTTGGATAAAACCACCAAAAGGCAAATCCTGAAATAAGAAGAATAACTAGAAACCCTAAGCCAAAAACAAAAGGTTTCTTACCTCCGGATCCGAATCCAGTCCAGACTTTTTTTCTTGGAACACCGAAATTTGCGGTAGGAGATGCTGGTCTTTTGAATGAAGTAAGTTTGCTTTTAAGACTATTTACAAACTGGAATACTTTTTTGAAAGAAAATGGCTCTTTGGGCTGCCTTAAGGAAACCTCTTCTATGTTTCTGTGAATTTCGTCAATATCATCTCTGTCCATATTATTCACAGAAACCGGTTCTTTTATTTCAACCCCTTCCTTTTCCAAATTTTGAAGATTTTCTGAAACGTCTTTCTCTATTGCGAATCCTAATTCTTCAAGAGGCTTTTGCTCAAACGACGATTCATTTATCCCCTGACTTGCTACAATATCAGGTTCACCTTCCTTCTCTTCAACGGATTCTTTGACTATCTCAATTGAAGTTATATTTGCCAGTTCTGAGGCTCCTGCCAAAGATACAGCATAAACTTTCTGTTTCGTATTGATAATTTCAATCTTAGGAGTGTGCAAAAATTTTAAGTCTTTAAATTCATTCCAATCTACTTTCAGGAGTTCTTGACGAACCTCTTCGAGTTCACCCTCGCGACCATTGTAAATAATAAAGCGTGAGGGAAGATTGTCAGTTTGGGAAAACCGTGTTAACCCTTCAGTCACATCATCAACTATAGACACACTTCTCGCAATTTGTGCGGTTCCCAAAAGATTTCCGAGTTTAAAGATAGTAATCTCAAGGTTTTCTTTATAAACCCCCAAAACAATTGCATTTAAAGGGCTTCCTTCTTCTGATTTAATTAGATGCGCGATGGATTCAGGAAGAACTACAAAACCAATTGGATTAAGCGAAAGTTCTGTGCAAAGATGCTTAATTTTCTCTAAATACTCGCCACTTATTTGTCCTTCCTCGACCCAGCTTGAAGCTACGCCAAAAACGGTTTTTGATGGTTCAGCAATATCTTGGGGTAGTCCTTGGACAGAAGAAGAAAGTGCGTTATCCGCTGCCTGAACTAAATCTTCATCCGTTTCCCAGGTAAACGCCGGACTTGATAGAACAACCTGTGCTTTATCTTCTTCTATCCGCCAAATACCGGATTGAACCCAACCGGGCTCAATAACCAACGACCAAAAATATTCTTTCTCACTTTGATCTTTTCCGGGCAGAAATTTTTTAAGATCCATAATGCAAGATACTAATATACGAATTTGTGCGAATGCTACGGATGGATGCTAATTATATTGAATTCGACTATATGACTTTAAACCCAAATTATTAGTATTATTAGTATCATTCGTACCCATTAGCATATTTGTATCTTGTATTCATTCGATCACGATGTAGATTCTTATCACACCACTCCCAATCTTTTCTTGTTTTTTTATTTTAACACGCCCAATCTCACCTGTGTGGGTAACGTGCGGCCCTCCGCAAAATTCTCGACTAAAAGGAGATCCTGAGCGAACATCGTGAGTCGAAGGACCAATTGTATAAACCTTCACTGTATCTGCGTATTTTTCATTAAAGGCATGTATTGCTCCTGTTTTCTCCGCTTCCCCTTTCGGCATAATTTTAAAATTTACAGGCAAGTCTTTTTTAATTACATCATTTATAGTATTTTCCACCTTTTTTAGTTCTTCATCGGTAAGTTTATTTGGATGGGGAAAATCAAATCTTGACCTTTCTTTAGTTATATTTTGTCCCTTTTGGACAACATGATCTCCCAACACTTTTCTTAAAGATGCTAAAAGAACATGAGTTGCCGTATGAAGTTTTACAACTTCTGGAGAATGATCAGCTAATCCTCCCTTAAAAACCCCGGCAGAAGTTGTTCTAGATAAGTCCCTATGTTTCTCAAACTCTTCCTCAAATTGCTTTTTATCAATAACCTGTCCTTTTTCTGCCAACAGCTCTTCAGTTACTTCCAACGGAAATCCATAAGATTGGTAAAGGTCAAACGCCACTTTTGCATCCACATCTTTCCTGGATATTAAAACTTGCATGCCTCTATGGATTGTGTTTGCAAATTTATCAATCTCGGCCCCCAGATCTGATTCGATCCTCACGAAATCGTTTTTGTGAAAGTATTGAGGATATGTTTTAACTACTTCTCTAACCAGAGAAAATGTACTATTTATGGTCTTAGGAGACAAAAGTGTACCTAATTCTTGAATCTTAATTGCAGACCTTCGTATTAATCGACGCAAAACATAACCATGCTTCTTATTATCTGGAATGACACCTGCTTTCATAAGAAAACATGATGCTTTAATATGGTCCGCAATAATCCTAAATATTTTAATGTTATCCTCATACAAAGAAGGGGTAATTTTTTCGATTTCTTTAGTTAAACTACTAAATAAATCTGTTTTATAAATGTCTGGGTTGCCATTTACTGCAGCGGTAACTCTTTCCAAACCTCCCCCAAAATCCACATTTTTGTTAGGAAGCTCTTCTAATTTATTTTCTCCAACCTTTTTATATTGAATAAAGACAGAGTTACCAATTTCTAAATACCTTCCACAATCACAATTGGGATGACAAGGATCATCCTTGTACATAGAATTTTCGTGAAGTTTTAATTCCTCTCCAAAATCATAAAATACTTCTGAATCTGGTCCTCCAATTTCACCAACCGGCATTTGCTGCGGTGTTCCCGTCCTGCTCCACCAATTCTTTTTTGCATCGTAGAAAAAAATCCGCGAATCAGGAATGCCTAATTTCTTCCAAATTTTAACTGAATCCTCATCCTTTGGAACTTGATCGTTACCTTCAAACACAGAGACCCACAGTTTTTCTTTTTCAAGATCAAGTTCTTTGTTAAAAAATTCTAGAACCCAAGACAATTGTTCTTCTTTAAAGTAATCTCCTAGAGACCAGTTTCCCAACATTTCAAAAAAAGTAAGGTGTCGATTGTCTCCAACCTCATCTATGTCTACGGTTCGAATACTCGGTTGCGAGTCAACTAGTCTTTTACTTCCCGACGGGTGCGGTTCACCCATCAAATAAGGAACCAAGGGTTGCATGCCGGAGGAGGTAAAAAGAGTCGTTGGATCATTTTCCAAAACAAGCGGGGCCGGAGGAATTCTTATGTGTCCTTTGCTTTCAAAAAACTTTAGATATTTTTCTCTAACTTCTTTTGAGGTCATGGCCAATTATACTTCAAAGAAAGTTGCGGTCAAAACAAGCCGAAGTCACTCAGAAGATCGGGAAGAATCGTGCACTTCTCCTTCCCCTCGTTTTTCAAGTGTTCTTTTTTTTCCGAAAAGTTCTAAGATACCTGTCAACTTTTCTGGTCTAATAAGACCTCCTCCAAAAATTGCGTCCTCAAGAATACTATTTAAGCGCTTAATTGCACGCCTAAGATCAAGAATAATCAATACAACCTGCACCCCAACAATAACTAAAAGTACAGTTAAGGAAACAATAACTATCGCTAATAATTTTTGAACTCCATCCATAATGCTGGTTATTAGTTCATGGTTAGTTGGTTCATAGAATAATATCAAAGAAATAAAAACCATGAACTACGAACTAACTAACTATTGACTATTTAATTCAGGTTTTATATTACGACGAATAACCGTCTCTTTACCAGACCTAGATCGTGCTACTACGATAATTTCTTGTGTGCCCTCGAAAATTTCAATCTCAGCAACAAATTCACCGTTCTCCTCAATTAACGCAGGTTGGTTATTTACCGCAACTGTCGCGTCGGGATCCGTTTTTCCCCGAACGTCTATTACTTCCTCCGAGATAACTTGCCCCTCGGTCGGAGTTTCAACAGTAAGAACTGGTGGCTGAATAAAGGCCCTATATTGAAACAGTAAATAGCCAATAATAAAGGCGATTGTTAAAACTACTCCTGTTATAAAAGTTAGTCTTGGATTCCAGGTAAATTTTTCAGATATATCGGGTTTTGGATTTACCGGAAGT
>Ga0209431_10005035_pt1 | contig 10315 bp, 11 predicted proteins | sample RifCSP13_3_FD_184021 | JGI IMG/M metagenome (GOLD analysis project Ga0209431, IMG submission 184021) | Soil microbial communities from Rifle, Colorado - Rifle CSP2_sed 13_3 (SPAdes) (version 2) | ecosystem: Environmental > Terrestrial > Deep subsurface > Rock core/Sediment | place: Rifle... | reverse complement strand
ATGGCTTCGCCGACTGCAGCACGGAATCCGCCGAAGGACATGGTGAGATTCAGGTCGAGGAGCCTGCTAATGAAGCGGAGTTCGTATCGGGCCACGTCGAGCATGCCGCAGAGCGAGAGGTCGTCGAGAATCTCGTACTTCAGGGCTGAGGTGGACTCCAGCTGCTCAATGTCGAGGCTCGGATAGATCACGCTTCCGGGCGTTAGCCTGGCCTGGACGTGGTCAAGAAATGTGAGGCAGGTGTTCAACGAGAGCTGCAACATCTTGAGGTATTGGGACGCCTTTTCGCCGCGGTTCTTGAGGGCCTCGGTCTGGCGCGTATCTTCCCCTTGCTTGATCTGGGACCTGTTTATGGCAAGGGCGACGGGGACGCCGATGACGACGCCGAGGAGAGTGGCGCTGAAGTCGGCGATGAAATTGTCTCGGAAGGGGGTAGCTGGGAGAAACTGGAACAGGACCCAAGTGGCGAAGAGAATCGCGAGAGCAAGGGCAATCCAGGGAACTGTACGTTGCATCATGCGCCTTCCTCAATTGCGGGGCGGCAGGCGAATGTGGACGGTTGACCGCTCCGCCTAACGGCCTCGAGATGAGCCGCCCGGCCAGCCAAAGCCAGTATCGCGCAAAACTCAACGGCTGGCTGGCCGGGTCGGCTCCATCGAGTTGTTAGGCAGCCATCAATCCGCTCCGGTGGACCAGAATCTGCTCTCTCGCTCGAGTCCGAGTTCTGCTTGATAACGCAGCACGGTCGGCCTGGGATTGAGCAATCTGGCATACTTGATTCGTTCCTCGTCACTTTCTGATCCCATGACCACGTTCAATACGATGGCATTTCGGCGCTCCTGCTGCCCGAATACTTCCTCGGCGTCTAGCTGCTTGAGCACGTCAACGCACACTCCCACATACTGTTCGACAATAGCATTGAACTCGTCCCAAGAGTTCTGTGGCAGACTGTCAAGGATATCCGGAAGTGGCGCAAGGAGGTCTTGCACCCCCTCAAAATGCCCAGCGCCCTCGAGATGCAAGGGGGAGTCGACCACACTCCATCGAAGTAGGTGCCGAAGCTCGTCTAGACTCAGGCCGCGGCCCTGGCCTCTTTCGGCATACGTGCGTGCGGCTTCGGATAAACCCTCTTCTGTTGCAGCTGTCGGTAGTATGTGGCGCAATTCACTGCTGGTGAAGAGGGCAAATGAATAGATGCGTTCATCCCGGTGTGCGGTCTGAATTTCGACAAATGCTCGGCGCGCAGCGACAGACAGCGCGGCCTTCAGTCTCTCGAAATCGAAGCGAGGCGTGGACGTCATTGGCCTGAGTGGAGTTGCCTGTAACGCGACATGATATGGCTGCCTAACGGCGTCGAGATGAGCCGCCCGGCCAGCCAAGGCTAGTATCGCGCTAAACGTAACCTTCGGCTGGCCGGGTCGGCTCCATCGAGTTGTTAGGCGGCCATCCGAAACCTGGGGGGCTCTATCGGCCTCCTAGCTGCTTCCTGAAACTCTCCACGTTCGTCTCCAGCCATGCTTCCACGAGCCTGCCGTTGTGGATGCGGAAGATATCGATCCAAGTGATGGCGAATCGCCTCCCCGTCGGAGAAAGGCCCATGAAGGTGCCCAGGTGCGTTCCCTCGTCGTGGCCACGGACAACGACCTTGTCATCCTCGGCTATCAGATCATCAATGGATGTGAGCAGGTCGGGGAAGGCCCTGCGCTGCAATTGGGCTGTCCGTTTGATCCCCTCCGGCCCGAGGACCTCCACGTTGAGCTCATTGTGGCTAACGTAGTCCGGGGCGACGAGTTCGTACGCCACGTCGTAGTTCCCCTTGTTGTAGACCTCATCAAGGAATCGTTTCACTAGAGACTTGTTCTGTTCTGTTGACACCATCGACTACTCCAGGGGACAGGATGGACGCCTAACGGCCTCGAGATGAGCCGCCCGGCCAGCCCAAGGCTAGTATCGCGCCGAACTCGACACCTGGCTGGCCGGGTCGGCTCCATCGAGTTGTTCGGCAGCCCACCCACTTGGGCCGCAGCGAATCCTCGGAATGATTGGCATTAGAAAGGTACCCCGCGGGGCCTGCGCCGGAGGGGAATGCGGCTCCGGCCGCGGCGCGGAAGCGGCGAGTCTTGGCTCTAAGGCGCAATGTAGGCAAATGAAAGCGCGGCTTCCGCACAGCGTGATTGACATGGGCTGGGGTAGTGAACTGGACAAGAATGGCTGCTGAACGGCCTCGAGATGAGCCGCCCGGCCAGCCAAGGCTAGCATCGCGCCAAACGTAACCTCTGGCTGGCCGGGTCGGCTCCATCGAGTTGTTAGGCGCACGAAATTCAACTAGCGGCTAGACTTGCTTGAAGCGTATCATGTATACCGGCCTTGCCGTGAGCGAGGCCAGTCGGCGAAAGTAGCATCTCTGGTCGGGCCGGACTCGGTCCCCGGGCCCCTTGACCTCGCAGAAGAACCAGTCGGAAAAGTCGGGTGCGAACATCAGAAGATCGGGGCACTGGGTGACCCACCGCGCGGTTCGCCGCCGGATGAAAGCTACAGCCTCTGGCTGGAGGAGAAGCGGGAGGATTGCCGTCTTCCTGGGGTGATTCCCAAACTCGTACTTGCTTACCAATGCATGGTAGCCAGTCAGCTTGTGGAGAGTGATTGCGGCGAGCCACTCGATGAAGTGGTATCCCCTTGGCCCCTGTGACTCTGCTTGGCGGAGATCGTCGGGATCAAAGAGATGCGGGTACTTGGTGGCCCATTCCTTGCGGAGGGGGCCGCTCTTCCAGCTTTCCTTCTGGGCAGCGGAAAAGTCGTAGAGGCCGAACTAGATCATGGGTTACCCCGGACTATAGCTGTGACAGCGTGCGCCTAACGGCCTCGAGATGAGCCGCCCGGCCAGCTTGGGCAGCGGCACTTGGCGGCGGAGGAGCCCTTCCCAGGCCTCGTGCTCTTGACTCCTGGACCTCGCGCGGGCGGGCGGACGACCGCCGCCAAGCCGCCTTCTGTAGACACTATCGAACACTTAGAGCCCCGAGTCAATAGAAGGAGCGCGACGGAGCCGACCCGGCTGGCCGGGTCGGCTCCATCGAGTTGTTGGACGCCCAGAACCTTCTCCCTCGGGCGCGAGAGCCCCTCTTGGCTGGCAACGTGCGCTGGATGGGTTCGGGAGCAAGGAGTGCTCCTCGCTCGCGGGCGACGCGTTTCAGTCTTGGGCCAGAGTCATCCGTTCCTGACGGGCCTTCGAGGGCGTTCAACGGCCTCGAGATGAGCCGCCCGGCCAGCCAAGACTAGTATCGCGCGAAACCAAAGACCTGGCTGGCCGGGTCGGCTCCATCGAGTTGTTAGGCGGAGCGGACGCGCCTTCCAGGCTTTCGGGCCTCTGCGAGGTTGGCCTTTGTGCGCTCATGAGCAAGGGCAAGGAGTCGTGATGCCTCATCAAGGAAAGGCTGGTGGTTGAGGAAGCTCGCCAACGCGGGGGTTCTGATTTCACTCGGGAAGGAAATGTTGGCGAAGAGGATCTGCGACCGCTTCGGGACATCGGAGATCGAGTATCGGGATGCGAAGGGAAGGAACGGCTCGCCGAACTCCTCTGTCAACACGCATGAGAGCGCGGTCTTGTATTCGAAGGGCTTGCTCTTCAAGTATCTCTTCTCAACTCCCCTCAAGCTCGGGACGAGACGCATTAGTCCCTCTATGCCAAGGTCGTAGCCCAACCGGTAGGCGAGGACAAGGTCAGTGTCGTCGAAACGCCCAGGCGGGGCAAGACGGTATAGCAGTTCAAGCCGAGTTTGGCTCTTCCGAAATAGGGCGGAATTAAGCAAAGCAGATCGACTGTAGGAATCGAATGACCCGTTCTGGGAATGGGATTGACGAAGGAGGAGGATCTCGTCAAATGCCAGTTCGAAGTCGCCTATGAGCAGATGTCTTTCTAGGCCGTAGTAGTAGATGAACACATATCCGACATTGACTGGCTTGGTGACATCGGTGAGCCAATTGAGGTAGATCCACCTCTGTTCTGGGGTGAGGCCTGCGTACGAAGGGTAATATGGCGGCCTCGGGATTATCGATGGATGCGGGGGGCGCCTAATGGGCATGGCGGTGTACATGGTGCTCGGCTCGTCCGGAGAAAGGTCTTCGACATGTATCTTGCCGTCGAGGATGTCAATCGTGAAGGATATGCCCAGGCCCGATTGCGGGGTGGGCGCGGGATCGCGTGAGACGAAAAGCAGCTTGGCCGTTCGGTCGGGCAGTTCAAGCTTAGTGCGCCCTAGAGCTAGGAGGGACTTCTCTTGGAGGGGCACGAGAGAGGATGACATGTCTACGCCAGAAAGTGAGCTACTCGCTCCGCCTAACGGCGTCGAGATGAGCCGCCCGGCCAGCCAAGGCTAGTATCGCGCCAAATGCAACACCCGGCTGGCCGGGTCGGCTCCATCGAGTTGTTAGGCGGCCAGGTCGCTACCTTCCCTTGCGGCCGACGTAGGCAACGGCAGTGATAAAGGAGAGCATCACAATTAGGTACAGGGTAGATCCCTTCAGAAAGAGCGCCAAGTAGGTGGGAAGAGGCATGGATGCAATTCCTGGCAACAGAACGAAGAGCATGAACAGAAGCATCCCGACTGCGAGCTGGGGACCATGGGGGAGCCGCCTCAGTCTGGCGGAAGGGCCGGAGGTGGCACGGCGCTGCTCGGGCCCAGGCTGCTTTGAGGTCGGGGGCGGTGGGCTGCTCGAAGCGCCGCGAGTGGGGGCAGGAGGCTTCGCTGCGGCAGGTGGCGGTGCGTGTTGGACCCGCAAGGAGGCGGCGCGGGCGCGCAGTGCGTCGTAAGTGTGTTTGGCGTGGGGGTCGGCGAGAACCGCGTAGGCCTCGTTGATGTCCTGCATCTTTCGTGTAGGGTGGGTAGCTTCGGACACGTCGGGGTGATAGGTCTTGGAGAGGCGTCTATATGCGGCCCTTATCGTTCTAGGGCCGGCGCTAGGACCCACTTCAAGGATGCGGTAGTAGTCCTTCTTCGGATCGGCCTTCATGTTGGAATGAGCGCCAGCCGCCTAACGGCCTCGAGATGAGCCGCCCGGCCAGCCAGCGCTAGTATCGCATGAAATGGCTAACCCCGGCTGGCCGGGTCGGCTCCATCGAGTTGTTAGGCCGCACCCATTCCATGTGGGGAATCGTCGCCGCGCAATTGGGAAAGAGAGATCGTTGCCCCGAGTGCGTCAATGACGACGCCGGTGGGTAGCTAGGTGGCGGTATGGCCTTATCTTCTCTGGGCTCGAGACTTCGTAGGCCGGCGAGGGCGTGAGTGGGCGGTTGCTCTTCGTGTGGCACCCAATTGCGGAGGGGGTTCCTCTGTGAGGGTGCGGTTTCGCCGAATCAAGAGGGCCAGGACAAGAACATTCACGCTGTGAAGAACCGCGACAACTGTAACGCACAGGCCGAGCCGGATGGCCACTTCCTGGATAATCCCGAGCCAGCTACCCGGACGGGAGGGGCTGCCGATATTCAAGAGCAGGAGCCCGAGGCAGAGTAGATAGAAGCCTATGTTGAGGAGGAAGTTGGTCGCGGAAACAGCGGTGGACTCGCCGCCAAAGACAAATCGCAGAAAGACGTCCCCTCGCGTGCGAAGGAAGTGCCCCACCACGAGAGTGAATGGAATGAAGAGCATGGAGAAGGCGATGATCGTAATCGGCTCCTGAGTCATTCTTCTGCCCTCCTAAGGGTGATCTACGCCCGAGAGCTCGAATTGTGAACGGCTGATTCGCGCATCGAAGCAAGCCGCGATCAGGTGCGGCCTAACGGCCTCGAGATGAGCCGCCCGGCCAGCCAAGACTAGTATCGCATACTTCGTAACACCCGGCTGGCCGGGTCGGCTCCATCGAGTTGTTAGGCGGCCGCAGAATAATCATGAGTATAGGAACTGTGTGAGGGACTGGAGGTCGGAAACTTCCCTCGTTTCGGGATCGAAGACGGTGCCGTCGCGATGGCAGAAGTAGAGGCGCGCCCATTTGTCGACGGCCCTTTCCCAAATGGGTCGATCGATGCCGTACTTTTGCCACTCGCGACTGAACTTGCTACGGTCTGCCATGTAGAGAAGGACGAGTGGCACGATGCCAACGACGCACGACAAGGACCCGAGCGAGGTAGCGGCCGGGAAGGATTGGGCGAATCCGCTCGGATAGATGATGGCGGCGAATGCGGTGAGGGTGGCCACTATAGCCATAAGCGCTGGAGGGGCGAATAGGAGAAGGATGAGCACCCACCAAAGGCCAAAACCGCTAGGGGATTTGGGTTCGGGAGGGCGCATCAGGGCCCGAGCGAGATCGGTGGTGGAAAACCCCGACAGGGAAGAGTATCCATAGACGGATCCCCACTTACCTCCGAGATAAGCAACCCCTCCTGATGGTCCCGAGAATGTACCCGAGGACTGGCCAGCGGCGACTACAGCAGAGACCTTCTGGATGGAGTCGTCCTTGGCACAAACAGGGCATGTAACATGGGTAGACGTGCGCGCCTTGCTCGGATGCCACGCCGCCGAGGGGGGGCTAGTGCTCTCTATGGGCTTAGCTGAAGGGGCCTGATCATCGGCTTGGAATGCGTGCTGCGTGGATGGCGGGGAAGCGGGTGGAGGAAGAGGGGCAGGTAGGAGAGAAGGGGCGTGGATGGCAAGGGCGCGGGTGGCCGCGTCCGCGACCTTGGTATCGGGGTCCCTCATTGCTTGTCGAAGGGCCGAGATTGCCTCGTTTGGGATTCGACCGGAGACGCGAAGCTGTTCGCAGGCGGCGTAGCGTCGCAATGCGTCTTGGCTGTGAAGCATGTCGATTAGCGTCTCCATGTGTGACATTGCAGACTCTCCTTGCGTGGCTTGGCCACTCGGGCCGCCTAACGGCCTCGAGATGAGCCGCCCGGCCAGCCGAAGACTAGTATCGCGCCAACGCCAAACACTCGGCTGGCCGGGTCGGCTCCATCGAGTTGTTAGGCGCACGGGCTAGCAAGGCGACTTGGCTGCAAGGGAATTGAAGGGGTGCTTGGCCTTAGCGACAGTCCGATCCTAACGCTGGTGTGTACCGACGACGTGGCGGAGCGCGGGGAATTATTGATTGACAGCCTCCCGGCCGGCCCGCATTGGAAGGACGAGCGGCCAGCCAGGAGGCTGACCGAGGAAGCCGCGATCCTAACGCCCCAGCAGAATGAAGATCCCGGCGGCGATAGCGAGGATTGCGAGGAGCGGGTACAGGGCACCCAGATCCAGGAATTGCGCCAAGCCCCACGCGATGAGGAAGATCGCCAGCAAGAGCATGCCAATGTTTTTGGTGAATCTCATGGTCGTACTCCTTTTCGCATGAACAGGTTCCCGCGATCGGGCCCATCCATCATCGCCATCTCGCGGTCGCGGGGGAGAGCCGCGCGACGATGCCACCCGCCGCCCGGCGAGGCCCATCCGTGTCGAATGGCCAGCCAGGGGCGTGGTGACGCACCCCGGCTGGCCGGATTGAGCCCGAGAGAGAGCTACCGAAGTCTGCGGCGGAGAAGATGGACGATCCAGATCACGATGACGGCCCCCACGAGCGATACCAGCAAGGTGGGAATGCTGAAAGACCCTCCAACGCTGATCGGCGGGACGCCGACGAGGGGGCTGATCAGGTAGCCGGCCAGGAATGCGCCGACGACGCCCACGACGATATTGATCAAGAGGCTGGCCCGGTCCTTCATGAGTTCGCTCGCCACCCAGCCGACGGCGGCCGCCGCAATCAGGTAGATGATGATGTTCATGCTTCTTCTCTCCTCTTGATGTGTGTCGGAGTCACGGAGGATCCTCGCGTCGGTTCTTGGCAAAACCTGTCTTCGATGACGACGTTATCCTGAGTGGCCACCTCCTTGGTCGTGTGGGTAGGGATAGCCCGGTTTACGTTGATGCTCGGGTCTCGCACGTAAGTCGAGGGGTTTCGAGCCGCCAGCCGGGCCGAAACACTTGACAGTCTTCTGTGGCCGGGCAACCCGAGAAACTTCGATACCCCAAGTGAAATTCTAAGCGTTCTCTTGGGTTCATGCAAGGGTGAGGGGCCAAGGAAGGCCGAAGCAAGCGTCCATTTCTCGCTGCTAACTTCTCCCTGAAGGCGCCTCGGGAGGCAACGAGGCCCTCCTTGTGCGCCTAACGGCCTCGAGATGAGCCGCCCGGCCAGCCAAGGCTAGTATCGCGCCAAACTCAACACCCGGCTGGCCGGGTCGGCTCCATCGAGTTGTTAGGCGCCGCTGCTTGTGCCATACCGACGCTTGGCCTCCGCAACCGAGTTCGCAATCAGTTGTTCTAGAACCGAGTTGTCCAGATCAGCAAGCCGCTTGAAGTACAGGCAAGACTTGCCCATCTTGTGCTTTCCAAGCCTGGACAGTAGGGCCCTTTGCTCTTCCCCTTCGGCCATAAGATAGACCACGAGTTCTCGCCCGCGAATGGCAAACCCGGCGAGGCACATCTCCCCTGTCCTTCCGCTCTCGTAGGTATAGCGGTACGAGCCATAGCCGACAATGCTTGGCCCCCACATCTTCGGCAGCTGCTTGGTGACTCTCTTGAAGATGGACATCAGCGTCCTGCAGTCCACGCGCTGTCCCTCGTTTGCCTGTGAGGCTATGTAGTCCGCGACACTTGCATCGGTTGCCTTGGTCTTGAGCTCGGCCATCGCTAGTACCTCTCGCAGTGCGGGCCTTGCGGCGCCTAACGGCCTCGAGATGAGCCGCCCGGCCAGCCAAGGCTAGTATCGCGCTAAACTCAACGCCTTGCTGGCCGGGTCGGCTCCATCGAGTTGTTAGGCAGCCCTGATTGAGATGGCTATAGGACGTTGTTGAGTCAACGGCCGGTGGTACTCGTAGCCTTGTTGGCGAAGCAGATCGGCGATGACTTCCTCGCCTTCCGCGGAGAAGCCCAACATGAGAAAGTAGTCCTCCTCGGGAGGGGGCGTGAAAGGACCATCCGGTTGGAAGGAAGGTACAAGATCGACGACAGTGATTCCTCGGGCCTCGGCAGCCTTACGGACAGCGGCGAAGGCTTCAAGTGCGTAGCCGGCGACCACAAGCTTCTGCTCTTCGGTGAACGGCGGACCGAAGAAGCCGTTGTCGTCAAGGGGAGCATAGTAGAGGAAGTTGCCCAGGTCGAAGGTGTAGACGAGGGTTAGAGATGGGTCGGCCAAGCGCGTGACCTCATCGAAGAAGGGATCGACATCGCCCTCCAAGTCGGCGAGAGCCTCCCGCAGACACTCCTCGTTGTCCTCGCCGCCGCAGAAGCCGCTCTGGAACAAGGCCTCTGCTCGACTGAGATATGCCCAGACCTGAACGTCGACGGTGAGTACGTCCGCGTCCTCAACAGCCTTGCGAAGATCGTCATCAGACTGGATCCGCTCGATCCATCGTGGGAGCCTAATGTTGTCGTGTGTGCTTAGGTCCTGAAATCGGATGTCTACTCCGAGATCATCCTGCAGGTGAGCCGCGAACAGATCGTCCCACCCGTGACCGTAGGTGAAATCCCCCCCGATCGCGACGTAATTCCATGAACGGGGGCGAGTGGCAGCGATTAGGGTTGGGGCCGACTCAGCCGCAATACTTGCCGGGTCTGGTTGTGAGCAGGCGCCCAGGCCAATAAGGAGGTACGCGGCTCCGACGCTTCGGAGTATCGTAGGTTGTAGCTGCATTGAAGTCCCCTCCCGCGACGCGTACGGAATGCCTGCCCCGTCGTTTGTGAGCTTCCCAAGGGCTGCCTAACGGCGTCGAGATGAGCCGCCCGGCCAGTTCTTCGTGCCCATCTTAGACCCGATTCGCCGCAGCTGGCCGGGTCGGCTCCATCGAGTTGTTAGGCGCCGATCCTGATAGGACGAGCCGCCAGGGCAGAGCATCCTTCCTTCTATGGAAGCTCGATGTCCATGACTCGCAATTCGGCTACGTCTGCTTTCAGGGCCGTGCCGACGGGGATGTGGATCGGGTGGTCGAGATAGGCAGGAAGGGCCTCTCGGTTGGGCAGCGTGACGACGATGCCATGGGTCATGCCTCCCGCCCGGTCCGTGTAGTTGGCTCCACACTGGAGATCGAGGACGGCCGGGACCCGGCCCACGAGCCCGCGGCACGCGGCCAAATGTTTCTCGATGCGCTCCGGGGTGACGCCGTCGTTGAACCGAAACCAGGCAATGTGAAGTGCTGTCACGAGATACCTCCGAGGATATCGGGCCTTGCCGGCAAACGCTGACGCCAATCCAGTCGCGCGTGCAAGGGCTGGAGGCGCCTAACGGCCTCGAGATGAGCCGCCCGGCCAGCCAAGACTAGTATCGCGCCAAACTCAACGCCTGGCTGGCCGGGTCG
>Ga0209431_10005033_pt1 | contig 10316 bp, 8 predicted proteins | sample RifCSP13_3_FD_184021 | JGI IMG/M metagenome (GOLD analysis project Ga0209431, IMG submission 184021) | Soil microbial communities from Rifle, Colorado - Rifle CSP2_sed 13_3 (SPAdes) (version 2) | ecosystem: Environmental > Terrestrial > Deep subsurface > Rock core/Sediment | place: Rifle... | reverse complement strand
CGGCATCCACTCAGGGTATTGTTCCCAGAGGTGGGTGCTGCCCTCAATGTCGGTGAAGAGGAAGGTGACGGTCCCGGTAGGCCGGGGGAGCGCAGATTCTCCCCTGGTCATTCGGGTTTCTTCCTTGCGGAGGCGCTCGTAAAGCGCCGTCGTCTCCGGCTGAGGCTCCGCACCCAGTTCCTCACGCAGCAGGCGCGCGCATTCCTGATACTGACGCAGCGCAGCATTGTGCTGACCGGCCTGCTCGTAGACGAGCATCAACTGGAGGTGCGCAGCCTCGTTCAATGGGTCAAGCGCCAGCCAGCGGCGCGCAAACGGAATAGCATCGTCCGCCCGGCGCTGTTCCAACTGGCAACGCACCAGCCTCTCCAGCGCCTGCGCCAGGTCACGGCGCAGGCTCTCCGCCTGAAAGAAAGCCCACTCGTCGAAGCCCGGTGCATCCTTCAGGCCAAACCCGGATAAGAAGTGATCCTGGTAGAGCGCGGCGGCCTCGGTCAGCAAAGGCAGGCAGGCCGCACAATTCCCACCGGCCTCACGGCGCCTGGCCAACAATTCTTGGAACTGCGCCACGTCCAGCCGCCAATCAGCGTCCGGGTTCAGGCTCACCGTCTCGCGGTCGGCCAGCACCCACCCCTCCCCCACCGCTTGATTGACTTCCCACAAGGCGCGGCGCAGATAGGCATACGCCCGACTCGGCTCTCGCTCTGGCCAGAACAACGCGGCCAGCGCCTCGCGGGTGTGGCTCTGGCGGGTGACGGCCAGATACGCCAACAGCGCCAGGGCTTTGCGGCGGTCGGTTTCCACCTGCACGCCGTCCAGTTCCAGGCGAGGTGGGCCGAATAGGTGCAGAGTCAGGCGAGGCACAGAGCGAAACTCTCCTTTGGAGGCGATTATAGCCCCAAAATTCCTCCGAAACGCCTTCCGAAACGGCTTCCGAAACGAGCGCGCAACGCGCGAGGGCTATAGTGGAGTCAAATTCAAGGCAGGAGGTATGACGAAATGTTCAACGATTACCTGGCGAACGCGGAAGCCAAGCAGCACATTGAGCGGCGCGTGCAAGAGGCGGAGGCCTACCGGGTCCATCAAAGGATCGGGGCCGCCGACTCGGGGATCACTCGGTGGGCAGTGGCCCTGCTGGCGCTGATGGGCCTAGCGGTGGCCTTCGGGTCCCTCTTCTAAACAAATGGCATATTGAGTTGCTGTACGCCGTGTGACGCAGGCAGTGTCATGAACCGTTCGGCAGACGCCGAACTTTCAGGCGAAAACCGTCGATCCCGACGACCTGCACCGGCGTGCCCTCCTTGACCTCCCCCTCTTCGGCGATGGCCTGCCAACGCTCGCCGTGCACGAACACGAGGCCTGCCGGCGTCAGGTCATTTCGGGCGACGCCGGCTGCTCCGAGCAACCCCTCGACGCCCGTGACCGGCTTTGCGCGCTGCGCATGCAGCCCCTTGGCCGCAATGAACAAGAAGAACAGCGCCGTGCCCAGGCCGAGCGCAATGACCAGCGGGATTGACAGCCGACCGAACTCCTCGACGCCGGGTTCGCTGAACAGCACAAGCAGTCCGGTGATCAGGGTGAGCGCGCCGACGATCGTCAGCGCGCCATGGGTCGGCGCTTTAATATCCAGCACAAACAGCACGAAGGCGATGGCGATCAGGACCAACCCGAACCAGTCCACCGGCAGAATGCCCAGACCGTAGATCGCCAACGCCAGGCACACGACGCCGATGAAGCCGGCCACCCAGCCGCCTGGACTGCCTAGTTCGATCAGGACCGCCTGCGCGCCGATGAACAGCAACAGCGCCAGTATGTTCGGATCGGCGATCCGGGTCAGGATTTGCTCAATCAGCGACATCTCGATGGGGCGGACCGAAGCCGTCGTGGTCGCCAGCGTCACCGGGTGGCCGGCGACCTCAACCGTGAAGCCGTCGAGCTGTCGGAGCAGATCGGCCAGATCGGACGCGACGAAATCAATCAATCCGGCCGCGAGCGCTTCCGTCGCCGACACGGCCCGCGCTTCTTCGATCATCACCTCGGCCAGTCGGGTGGCTTCTTCGCCGCGCTGCTCTGTCAGCCCGCGCGCCAGCGCGCGAATGTCTTCTTTGGCTTTGCGCTCCATCGTTTCGCCCAGGTCTGCGCCCTCGCCTCCGACCGGGCTCGCGGCGCCGATGGTCGTTTCGGGAGCCATAGCCGCCGCGTGGCCGGCGAGCGTGATCAGCGTACCCGCCGAGGCCGCTGCCGCGCCGCGCGGCGATACGTACACGACCACTGGCACGTGGCTGGCACGGATGGCTGCGACGATTTGCTGCATCCAGTCAAGGCGGCCGCCGGGGGTGTTGAGTGTGAGGATCAAGGCTTCGGCGCTCTCGCGCTCGGCCATGTCAATGCCGCGCTGCACGTAGGCGACCGAGACGGGTGTGAGCGGGCCTTCGACGGTGATTTGCAATATCTCACGCGATCCCTCAGCCGTCACCGGAAGGATTGACGATAGCACGACTAGCAGGCCAACGGCCCAACTCCAGCGATGCCTTCTTAACATAGCCAACCTCGCTCATTGTTCATTATACCCCTCCGTTTCCGTCCAGCGCCTCCCCTGTTGACTCACGTTGCGTCGTGGCGCACGCTTCACGTCCGACTGCGCGCCGGGCACGTTCTTCGACTTCGCTGCGCTCAGGACAGCTACATAAGGTGAGTTCGGGTAATGGTACTATAATAAAGCCTTGAGAAGCCTTTGGGATACTTCGAAATGCAAAGCTTACTATCATGATGTCAAGTCCTTTCCGACAAAATCCTGAATGAGCGCGAGGATGCGCCTCTCAAAAAGCAGTTTTCTGGAGTCACAGATTGAGCTATGCACCGCAACCATTCAATCAACCGCCTGGGGTCACGACCGGTGCCGAGTGTCAGCGACCAGCGATGAGCTGGCGGGCGCTGAGGCCCTATCCTGGTATGCGAGCGTGCCGCGAGGGTAGCTCCCCTTACGTTATCCAGGGTGTCAGCGCCACGGTTCGGGGGCAGGCCAAGCTTAATGACGAGGGCGAGCCTCAAGGAGGCAACCGGCAGGCCCCCGAACCGCCTGACACGTAGTGCATCGGCGTGCAACAGGAAGGCTGGTGAGTGGATGCAGGAGATGACCTGCGACGCAGTGAAAGGGGGTGGTTTACATTTCAGCACCTTTACAACAGATCAGTGTGTTGGAGGATTGATCCCGCAGGACTGCCCACAGGATGCCGTTGGTCTTACGAGCGGTGGCCACGCGGGCAACGGGCGCCGGTTTAGTGGTTTGGAGCTTTTGGTCATAGCGGCGCAAGACGGGCTGGTGCAGGATGAGGGTTGCCATAGCGCTCATCAGGGCACGGCGGAGATAGACATCGCCAGCTTTGATCACATGATTGCCCTGGCCTTTGCGCTGGCGGTTGCCGGAGTCGTTGCGACCGCTGACCAGGCCGGAACGGCGGAAGATTTGAGCGGCGTCGGTGTAGTTGGCGGGGTCGCCGATGGCGGCTGCCAGGCTGGCAACCTGGACGGCGCTCAAGCCCTTGAGTTTGGTCCAGACCTGGTAGGGTGTCTGGGCGACCAGGGCGACCAGACGTTGTTCGAGAGTGGTGAGGTGGTTCTGCACCGTTTCGAGCAGGGCCAGGTCGTGTTGCAGCAGTTCGCAGCGGATAGCCGCCCATTCCGGGTCAGGCAAGAGCGTTTTGTGGGCCTGGGCGATGATTTTGGCGGCGGTGGCCGGCCCGAGACGGCGCTGTTGGGCGTGGAAAGCCTGCACCAGTTGTTGCGGCGACATCCTGACCAGATCATGCGGGTTGAGACACACCCGGATCAGGTCTTGCAGGGTTTGGCATTGCCAGAAATCGGTAGTGAACAGCGGCGGGTAGCGTTGTTTGGCGGCGGCGTCTAAAAGCACCAAACCCGGAAAGATGCGATCCAGGTGACCGATGATCTGGTTCTTGAGCATGCGCTCGATCTTGACCTTGCCCAGACGAACCCGGTCAAGCTGCTGCAATTGCAGGTAGATACCCGTAGGCGGTTTGTACGGCGTTCCTTCGCCGCGGCGCAGCAAGTCGCCGATGGCGGCCACGTCAATCTGGTCGGTCTTCTCCCGACGCATGAGCTGCTGCTCACGGTTCTGCTTGACGGCAAAGCTGTTGATCAGCTTCACCGACTGCTGGCACATCAGCAGGTGACGCGCCAGGTTCTCGAAGTAGTGGCTGGTGGGTTCCATGCCGACCAGCACCACCTGAGCCTGTGTGCGGGTCTTGGCGTGCTCAATCGCCCGACACAACTGATCGAACCCGCTCTGGTAGATGTCCACCTCGAAGGTTGGCGTCACGATCTCGCCCAAGCCATTGTGGATCATCGCCACGTGAAAGTATTTGCTGATGTCCAGAGAGACGCACAAGAGTTGCTCCGACGGAACACCTCGGATGAGATCGGCAAAAGCCTGACCGCGCTCGCCGCGCAGATGGGTAGAACGGTTCTTGCTCATGGAAAATACCTCCTGTCTGTGAGTGTCCCCACCAACGAGGCCAGAGCAGGCAAAGAGAAGTGTGCGTCTCCCGTTGATAGCAATGAGACCTGGCCTCGCCACTCGATGGGGCAGAGGTACTTTATCTCACAAATCGGTGGCTCCGGTATCGGCCACCTGTAAATTTCATGATACCAGGAGGCAAACACATGTTAGAACTGCTGCAATTCCTCGCCGGCTCGTTGGGAACCACCGCGTTGGCGCTCGCCATCTTGCTCTTCGTCATCCTCAGTGCGGCGATCAAGGTGCTCAAAGAGTGGGAACGAGGCGTGATCTTGCGCCTGGGCCGCCTGCGGCCCATCAAGGGGCCCGGCCTGATCTTCATCATCCCCATCATTGATCGCGTGTTCCGCGTCGATCTGCGCGTCGTCACGCTGGATATTCCGGCGCAGAAGGTCATCACGCGTGACAACGTGACGGTCGAGGTGGACGCTGTGGTGTTCTATCGCGTCGTAGACCCGTCCAAGTCGGTCGTCGCCGTTGAAGACTACAGGCGCGCGTCGTTCTTCATCACCCAGACGACGCTGCGGAACGTCGTCGGCCAGTCGGAACTCGACGAATTGCTGGCGCACCGCGAGCGCGTTAATGCGAAGCTGCAGTTGATCATTGACGAAGTCACGGAGCCATGGGGAATCAAAGTGGGCATGGTCGAAGTGCGGGATGTCCGGCTGCCCGATACGATGCAGCGCGCCATGGCCAAGCAGGCCGAGGCGGAGCGCGAGAAGCGGGCCAAGGTCATCCATGCTGAGGGTGAGCTGCAGGCTGCCCAGCAACTGGCCGAGGCGGCCAGCCTTCTGGCCCAGCAACCTGTCGCGATTCAACTGCGTTACCTGCAAACGCTCACCGAGATCGCCGTAGAGAAAAACTCGACGATCCTGTTCCCCATTCCCATCGAGTTCGTCAAAGGCCTGGCCGATCTGCTCGCTAAACATTCTCAGTGAAATCCACCCGATCGCCTACTCTCTCGCGTTTGGCCCGTTGGAGACGCTCCGTTCATTCCGCCGATCCGTGTTCTCCACTCAGCGCGTACTCCATCGCCTGCTCCATCGTCAGCGCCTGGCCCTCGGCCCATTCCATTGCAAAGGTCTTCTCGTCGAGCTGGGCGCGCACAGCGGCCACATCACGCTCGTAGTCAACCCGAGCGCCCGGGGATAAAGCGGCGCCGATCGTCCGGCGCAAGGTCCCGGCCGCCCCAAACAACCGCGCCGCTCTGCGAAGTTGCCTCTGAGCGTAAGCCGCACCTGCCAGGCCCTCCAGGCACTGGACGATCTCTAGCCGGGCGCCCCGCTCACGCGCGGTGGTCAGGCCCTCCGCAAACAATGCCTGCGCCCGCGCATAGTCGCCTTGACGGCGCGTGACCATCCCCAATCCGTGCAGCGCGCGGGCGATGCCCACGCCGTCGTCTATTTCCCGAAGCGTGGGCAGGCTTGCCTGCAATAGCGCAGAGGCCTGCTCATAGTCACCCCGATAATAGGCGACCAGACCCAAATATATGCGCGCGCTCGCACTGTGTTCCCCATGACCTCCGGCCTGGAACAGGTCCAGGCTCTCCTGCATCAGCGTTGCGGCTTGCTCGTGATCGCCCTGATAGAATGCGATCAACCCCAAATCCAGGATGGCCCACTCGGCTTCCGGGTCTCCCAACTCAAGGAACAATTCTAAAGCAGCCTTGAGCAAGGGCACAGCTCGCTCATAGTCCCCCTGTTGCAAGGCCATGACGCCCGCCCTGTGCATCACGTCCGCTCGAATCGCTGCCGAAGCCCCCATGCTGAGGGTTAACGCGCGTTCCAGCCACTGCCACCCCTCGGCAAAATCGGAGCGCACATACCAGAACCACACCAATGCCCTGGTCAACCGCAGCCCCTCCTCGGCTTCGCCGTGTTGCATAGACCACTCCAGCGCCGCCCGCAGGTTGTCGCGCTCGGTTTCGAATTGATTCAATACGGCCACGTTCACCGATCCCCATAGGCCGGCGGGCGCTGCCCGTTCTGCGAACTCCAAATACCAGTCCCGATGTCTTCGCCGTAGAGTCTCAGTTTCTCCCGCCTCGGACAATTTGTCGAGCGCATACTGCCGCACCAGTTCGTGCATATCGTATCGCCCCTGAGCGTTTCGCCGCAAGAGCGATTTGTCCATCAGCGCGGATAGAAGCAGCAGAGAGGCGCCGGTTGCCTGCTCGGCGGCCTCGCGCCCGAACCCGCCCCGGAAGACGGACAGGTTCCGAAAGGCGCGGCGCTCCTCTTCGGAGAGGAACTTCCAGGAATGATCGAACGTCGCCCGCAGGCTGCGGCGCCGTTCCGGCGCATCCCGGAACGAGGCGGCGAGAAAACTCAGGCTGTGCTCAATCTCTACAGCAATCTCCCGGCACGCGAGTGTCCGGACGTGGGCGGCGGCTAACTCGATCCCGAGCGGCATCCCGCCCACCAACTGGCAGATGCGTACGACGTGCGGTTTTTCCGTTTCTGAAAGCGTGAAGCCCGCCCAGACCCGGCGGGCGCTCTGGAGAAACAACTGCACGACGCTGTAGTCTTCTGTCCCCTCGGTCTGTCCACGCTCCGGGACGCTCATCCCTTCGACTTCAAATAGCCATTCTCCCAACAGATTCAGCCGCTCACGAGAAGTGACCAGGAATTTGACGCCGGGCGCAGATGTCAGACACTCCGCCAGAAAACCTGCCCCTTCAAGGACATGCTCAAAGTTGTCCATCACCAGGAGCATCTGCCGGTCGCCCAGGTAGTTGAGGAGTTGGACTCTTGGATCTTGCGGCCCATAGAAGGCGAAACGAAGCGCGCCGCTGACCACCGAAACTAGAAATTCAGCCGAGCTTATCGGCGCAAGGGAGACACAGGAGCTCAGGAAACCCGAATAGTTATTTGTTAACACAGCTATGGTGGACTGAATCGGCGTATACTGAAAGGGCCTCTTCCCCTTTCAGGAGCCGCCGATGCGCTACACCCGTGAAGAACGCGAAGACCTCGCCCGCCGCAAAGAGCAATGGGTTCTGCGGGCGGAGCGGGGCGAAGACCCCGAGCGGGTACGCCGGGAACTGAAGCTGAAATTGAAACCCCGTGCGCTGGAGCGGCTGAAACAGCGGTATCGCGCGGGGGGCCGGAAGTGGCAAGCACTGCTAGAACGGCGGCACGGGGTGGCGACCAAGGGCACGCCGGCGGTGAAGGCCTTTCTGGCCAAGGCCAAAGCGCGGAACCCGCAGCTAAGCGGGGCGGAGCTGTGTGTGCAAGTCTGGGAGCGATTTGAGATTGAGATCTCGCTGGGCCACCTGGAGGCGTTGCTGCGGGAAGCGGGTTTGAGCAACCCGCCGGGGCGCCCCCGGAAAGCGCCCACCGTTCCACGGGATGCGACGCGAGAGGTCGACCACGCCGGGGCTTTTTTCCCCTCTGGGCGCGCTCACGGAACTGGGCGTACCCGGGGCCGTGCGCAGCGTGCTTGAAGTGGCGCAAGCCGAGGCCGACACGCCCGGGCGGGTGCTGGCGGCGGCCTGGCCGCGGACCTGGGCCAAGGTGGTGCACTTGATCTTCTTGCCGCTCCTGGACGCCACCCGCCCCTGGCAACTGCGCTACGCGATGGGCGACGGCCTGCTGGGGGTATGCCAGATTGCGTATCGCTTCGACACGATCGACCGAGCGCTGGGGGAGCTGAAACGCTTGCCGGTCGGCGACGCGTTGCGCCAGACGTTGTGTCAGACCTGGGTGCGGACGCTGGTAGGGACGGAGGTGCCGCTGCAGATCTATGTGGATGCCCATCTCAAGCCGCACTGGACACACTTGTTCATGCCGTGTGGCCATCTGCCGTTGCTGGAGCGGGTGATGCCGTGCACCCGGCAGGTGATCGTGACCAATGCCCAGGGCTACGTCTGGGAGATGCTCGATCGCGTCGGCGATGCCCCGTTGAACCAGGAACTCCCAGGCCTGGAGCAGGAGTTGGAGCGCCTCACGCATCATCCGGTGACCCTCACCGTCGTGGACCGCGAAGCCAACAGCCTGGAAGTGGCCCAAATCTACGCGAAAAGTGACCACTTTGCGTTGCTCACGATGCTCGACGATCCGGTGTCCGCTGGCTTGCAGGTTGGCACGGCCGCGTTTGCGGACGTCTTTCGCCTGAGCGGCCGCTGGCAGCCGCTCACCGTTCAGTCTGGCCGATCGCTCGCGCCAGCCGTCTGGGCCCCCGCGCGCGCGGCGAGCGACGACCCACGGGTCTTCTGGCTGGTGCGCGACGACGCGCGTGACACCCTGTGCGCCGTCTACAGCCTGAGCCAACCCGTCGCGGATTGTGCCCCAGACGTCGCGGCCTGCCTGCACGGCAGCGGGGCGCGCAACGTGTATCGGCGACGCTGGGCGGCGACCGAGAACGTGATCCGCGAGATGGTCGCCGGTGATAACCTGAATGCGAACTATGGCTATGAACGTCATGAAGTGCCCAATCGCTTGCGCCAGCATCAAGCCGAAGCCGCTCAGGCGCAGCTGACCACGACCGAGAACCAGCTCGCGACGAACCGGCGCCAGCTCGAGACGCTCCGGGCCCAACAGGCCGAGCGCGAACAGACGCTGACCGAGCAACTCGCCGACTTGACCACCGCCCGGATCGAGCACGAAGCGGAACGCACGGCCCGGCAGCAAGCGGGTCAAACTACCCGCCGGGTAGAACAGCAACTCGCCCACCTCGACCGCCAAGCGCCCACCCGGACCGCGCGGCACGCCCGACGCACGGCCAAGCTCGAGACCCGCATCCGCGACCTGACCGCGCGCCAAGCGCAGCTCGAAGCGAAACTGGCCAAGCGGCAAGCGGCCCTGGCCGCGATCCGCTTGCGCGTGGCCGAGCCGATGTTTGAGCGCGACCTGGAGAAGGATCAGATCATGGCCGATTTCCAAGCCGCCTTGCTGAATGCCCATCGCTGGTGTTGCGACCATTACTTCACCGGAGAGTGGAGCCACCAGGAACTCGAGACCGCGACCGCCCGGATCTATCGGCAACGGGGCCGCGTGGTCTACACCGCCGAGCGTGTCGACGTGACCCTGGCTGCCTTTGGCTATCGCGCCGAGCACGAGCTGGCCGAAGCCGCCTGCGCGCGGTTCAACGCAGCGCAGGTTCACGACGCGGCCGGGCGGCGGATCGTCATGGCCGTCGCGCCATTCCATCACTGTGTTAAGCAATTATGATGCCTGTTTCCTTAGGTCCTGTGTCTGATGCGAATATTCGTAATACTTTGGCAGTAGCCTCATCCCTAAGGGCGAGCGGGACCCATTCCCGCACCGGATCAGCAGGGTGATACTCTTCAACAGTTCCGTCAGGACGACTCAGGCTTATCGTGGGTGCCATCACTCGCGAAGTTGCTGCGATTGACTCTGGGAAGATAAAAATATCCCGCACTCCGTCACCTCGTTCCTTATAGATGCCTGCAATCGAAATTGGTTCTGTCGAATCGAGGGCCAAGCGTGATGCTCCCGTAATCAACTGAACAAGGTCCTTTGCCTTGGCGAATACTTCGTCGGGAGTGTCGTTTTCGCCAAAATCCTGTGAAGTCAAGTAGTAGCTATCATCGTGTAGTGTGATAGCCAATTCCACATTGCTGAGGGAGTAGGATAATGCTGCCAAATCACTCTGGTCGCCACGCAAAGCCACAAGCCATTTCATAAGACCATTCCTTGAGCGTCGCCCAACGGCGGAGCTCAGCGGCAGCGGCGGGTGAAGGTTAGGGTGGACCCCATTGTCAAGACACGAAAATGGGGTCAGTTAAGGTGGGCTGGCCTTTCTCCAGCCGGAAATG
>Ga0209431_10005032_pt1 | contig 10318 bp, 10 predicted proteins | sample RifCSP13_3_FD_184021 | JGI IMG/M metagenome (GOLD analysis project Ga0209431, IMG submission 184021) | Soil microbial communities from Rifle, Colorado - Rifle CSP2_sed 13_3 (SPAdes) (version 2) | ecosystem: Environmental > Terrestrial > Deep subsurface > Rock core/Sediment | place: Rifle... | reverse complement strand
GAACTGCAGAGGCTGCGCAACAACCTGCTTAGCCAGGTGAAACTTCAGAAAGCGAAAAGGCAGGTTCTGGGCCATATAGCCATTTCAGCTGAGAACAATGAGAATCATATGCTTTCCATGGGCAAAAGCCTCATGATATTCAATAAAATCGACAGCCTGGAGGAGATTGGCCGTAAGGTTGAGGCAATCACTGCATCGCAATTGCTGGAGGTTGCCAATGAAATATTCGATACCGACAGGTTTTCCTGCCTGGTTTACCACTAATGCAATCATCCCGGATATGAAAGTCAGCAGCCAATTAGTTGAAATATATGCCATGCAGCACAGCACGCCCGAGGATGAGGTGCTGATGCAGCTTAACCGTGAGACCAATCTGAAAACCATTTATCCGCGCATGCTTTCGGGTCACCTGCAGGGAAAACTGCTCGAGATGATCAGCCGCATGATTTGCCCTTCACGGATCCTTGAAATAGGTACATTTACCGGTTATTCGGCAATATGTATGGCAAAGGGCCTTACCCGCGACGGCATTTTGCATACAATCGATATCAATGATGAGCTTGCGGATATGGCCCGGGAGTATGTTGATAGGGCTGGCTTTTCAGGAAAAATTGTGCTTCATACCGGTGATGCCCGGACCATTATACCCGATCTGGAAGAAGAATTCGACCTGGTTTTTATAGATGGTGACAAGGGACAATATCCGGAATATTATGCTGTGGTTATGAATAAACTTAAATCCGGAGGGTTCCTCCTGGCCGACAATGTGTTGTGGAATGGAAGGGTATTGGAGGATAATGCCGGTAACAACAAAGAGACCCGGGGAATACATGGCTTTAATAAAATTGTTGCGGCTGATCCGCGCGTTGAAAAACTATTATTACCATTCAGGGATGGATTATTCATTATACACAAAACCGGCGGATGATCAAATACTGAACTTTTTTAATTAACGCTTGTTTACTTCGAAAACTGACCGGGTGATGGCTGCGTACACGATACGTGAACTAGAAAATTTATCGGGCATAAAAGCACATACTATCCGCATATGGGAAAAGCGGTATGGACTTATTGCGCCCGAGCGTACGTCAACAAATATCCGTACGTATTGCGACACTGAGCTGAAAAAGCTTCTGAATGTCTCCATTCTCAACCGCAATGGCATAAAGATAAGCAGGATCGCCCAGCTTTCTCATGAAGAGATCATCCAGAAAATCAATCAGTTTACCCTGGATGTAACCGATACCGAAAGCCAGCTTGAAAGTCTTACACTTGCCATGATCGACCTCGATGAATTCAGGTTTGAAAAGGTACTGGCCCGGGCCATTATTCAGTTCGGATTCGAGGAAACTGTAACACGCGTATTGTATCCGTTTTTTGTAAGGATAGGGGTCATGTGGCAGACCGGATCAATTAACCCCGCACAGGAACATTTTATTTCAAACCTGGTAAGGCAGAAGTTTTTCGTGGCCATCGACGGTCTTGTCATTGCTGAAAAGCCGGATTCAAAGCGCTTTGTTTTCTTTCTTCCGGAAGGCGAGCTGCATGAAATTGGGTTGTTGTTCTTTTGCTACATGGCCAAAAAGCGGGGCAACCACACCATTTACCTCGGACAATCCGTTCCGCTTCCGGATATTATGGAAGTTGTCCGGATTCGACAGATAGATTACCTGGTTACAGCTTTCATTACCTCTTTCAACGGCAAGGACCTGGACAGGTATGCCAGGGCACTTTCCGAAAAGTTCAGGGAAAAGGTCATATTTTTATCGGGTTCCCAATCCATGGGTCTTTCCAACGAACTTCCCCCCAACATTCACATAGTTTCTTCACCGGCGGATTTCCTCAAAGAGCTTCAGCGGTTGCCCCAATAGCCTGTTTTTGTTATTTCGTGCTGTGAGCTTGTGCAGCAATTTTATGCCCGAAATATGGAAGGGTCTTAGATTAAGGATAATAAGATCGTAAATCAGAATGTTGGACGCAATGTTCATATTATTAAACACAAATTTAACACAGTTTTAACGCTATATGTTATTTAGAATTTATTTGGAACGAAGGTGCTATATTGCATTATTGGCTTGATATTTCAATTATTTAATATTTTTATTAGGTCTGTTATTTAACAGAAAATTAACTAATTATATTTAATCTAAATAAAAATAATTTGGACAATGTTTAAAGAATAATTAATTTTGATGAACAAAAATATAACAAAAAATTAGCCATGACTGCAATAGAGTTTAATTATCAGTTGACAAGTCTCAGCGACAGTCTGGAAAGGTTTGCCTTAAGCCTTACCTCCAACATGGAAGATGCCCGTGATCTTATGCAGGAGACTTTTGTAAAAGCCATTTCTTATCGTGACAAATTTGCCGATGATACCAATCTCAAAGCATGGACATTTACCATTATGAAAAACACTTTCATAAATAATTATCGCAGGCTGATCAAGGCAAATACCACTTTTGATCATACCGATGATCTGTATTACCTGAACCTGAACCGGGAGTCGGGAATAGAGAATCCGGAGTCATCGGTTTCGGCAAAAGAGATTGAGCACCACATTAACCAGCTGGAAGATGAGTTTAAAGTTCCCTTCAACATGCACCTGCAGGGATACAAATACAAAGAAATTGCCGATAACCTGGGGCTCAAGATCGGTACTGTGAAAAGCCGGATATTCTTTACCCGGAAGCGACTGATGAGTTCCCTGGGTGTAGGCTACAATTAGGGTTTTTGGGTTTGGTTAAATGAGTTAGGTGTTTAGATGACCCCGCCCGTAGCGGGGTTTTTTCGTTTAGATTTATTAACTTTGCACCGCTTGATCAATCACAACTCATTTCATGGCCCATACCTCCAAATATAATCAACGTGGCGTTTCTGCACAGAAGGAAGACGTTCATCGTGCCATAAAGGATCTTGACCGGGGACTTTTTCCAAATGCTTTCTGCAAGATACTGCCGGATTTTCTGGGCGGTGACGAGGCGTATTGCAATGTTATGCATGCCGACGGTGCCGGGACCAAATCATCACTCGCTTATATTTACTGGAAGGAAACCGGTGATTATACGGTATGGAAGGGGATCGCGCATGATGCGCTGATCATGAATATCGACGATCTGCTATGCGTGGGAGCCACCGACAATATACTGATGTCATCCACCATTGGCCGAAACAAGCATAAGATCCCGGGTGACGTCCTCATGCATATTCTCAAAGGGTTTGATGAGACCATACAAAAACTTGCATCATGGGGTGTGCGCGTACACCTTACCGGTGGTGAAACTGCCGATGTAGGTGATCTTGTGCGTACCATTATAGTGGATTCCACCGTGATCTGCCGCATGAAGCGGTCGGAGGTGATTGAAACCAACATCCGTCCGGGGGATGTTATCATCGGTCTGGCTTCATCGGGCAAAGCGGTTTATGAGGATTCCTATAACGGCGGTATTGGCAGTAACGGCCTTACTTCCGCGAGACATGATGTTTTTGTGAATTTTCTCGCCGAGAAATACCCAGAGTCCTATGATGATCTGATCCCCAAATCGCTTGTTTACACAGGGAAGTACCATCTTACCCGGGAAATGGAGGGTATCGGCATCGATGCAGGCAAACTGGTGCTTTCGCCCACACGTACATATGCCCCCCTTATCAGGCAGGTACTGGACAAGTTCAGGCCGGAGATCCACGGGATGATCCATTGCACCGGAGGGGGACAAACCAAAGTGCTGAAGTTTATCGAAGACCTCCACATCATTAAGGATAACCTGTTTGAACTTCCGCTCCTGTTCCGCATGATCCATGATTCATCGGACACATCCTGGGACGAAATGTACGAGGTATTCAACATGGGACACCGGTTTGAGATATACACCCGGGCCGGTCTTGCACCGGAAATCATTGGAATGGCTCATAACCTGGGTATTGATGCCAGGATAGTGGGCCGTGCCGAGCCCTGTAACGGGGAAAAACTTACCATTACGAGTGAGTTCGGTACGTTTACTTATTAACTTTAAATTCGATTAATTATTCAATTTATGGGGAAGAGTCTGATTTTAGATAAGCTCGAGATCGTTAAGGACCGTTATGAGGAAGTCGGCAGAATGCTGACAGCGCATGATGTAATGGATGACATGAAAAAATTCATCCTGCTGAACAAGGAATACAAAGAACTGGGTCCTGTTATCGAGGCCTACAAGGAATATAAAAATGCCCTGAGCAATATTGATTCGACCAAGGAAATTCTTGCTGTTGAGAAAGAGGAAGAGATGCGTGAAATGGCGAAAGCTGAACTCGACGAATTGAACGGAAAGGTTGGAGCCATGGAAGAACGGTTGAAAATACTTCTTCTCCCTGCCGATCCACAGGACAGCAAGAATGCCATACTCGAAATCCGGGCCGGTAGCGGAGGTGATGAGGCCAGCATTTTTGCCGGGGACCTGTTCCGCCTGTACACGAAATTTTGCGAGCAGAAGGGTTGGAAGATGGAGGTCACCAATTTTACCGAAGGAACTGCCGGCGGGTATAAGGAAATTATCATCAATGTCAGGGGAGAAGGTGTATACGGAATTTTTAAATACGAATCGGGAGTTCACCGCGTTCAGCGGGTTCCGCAAACAGAAACCCAGGGCAGGATACATACCTCGGCGGCATCGGTGGTTGTGTTGCCCGAAGCAGAAGAATTTGACGTAGAGGTGAAACAGGAGGATATCCGCATCGACAGGTTCTGTTCTTCAGGCCCCGGCGGACAATCGGTTAACACCACCTATTCTGCCGTGCGGCTTACCCATGTTCCGACCGGGGTGGTGGTTTCGTGCCAGGATCAGAAATCACAGATCAAGAATCTTGAAAAGGCCATGTCGGAATTACGGACACGGCTGTACAACCTCGAATACCAGAAACATCTGGATAATATTGCCAGTCAGCGCAAAACCATGGTTTCCACGGGCGACCGGTCGGCCAAGATCCGGACCTATAACTACCCCCAGGGCCGGGTTACCGATCACCGCATAAACCTTACCATATATAATCTTCCAAGCATTCTCGACGGCAATATCCATGAGCTGATCAGTCAGCTGCAGATGGCAGAGAATGCCGAACGGCTTAAGGTGAATGCCATGGCCTGAGAAAAAATCATAACATGACAGCAGAACAATTATTTGGTGAGATTATCCGTAAAAAGAGCTTCCTGTGCGTGGGTCTCGATCCTGAAATGGCTAAACTGCCACGACACCTGCTGCATGAAGAATTTCCGGTTTTCGAATTTAACCGCCGCATCATCGATGCCACCCATGATCTGGTTGTTGCGTTCAAGCCCAATGTGGCTTTTTATGAATGCCTGGGAACTGCAGGCTGGCGGCAGCTTGAACTTACCGTGGACCATATCCGCAGGAATTACCCCGGCATCATGGTCATCGCTGATGCGAAACGCGCTGATATCGGCAATACATCGCGCAAATACGCAGAGACCTTTTATGAGCACCTCAACTGCGATGCCGTTACGGTGGCTCCCTACATGGGATCAGATTCAGTTCTTCCCTTCCTTGATTATGCCGGAAAATGGGTTATCCTGTTGGCCCTGACTTCAAATAAAGGAGCCGAGGATTTCCAGATGCTTGCCTCCAGGAAAAATGAACATGTTTTTGAATCGGTGCTGAAGAAGTCGCTAAACTGGGGCAACAGCAATAATATGATGTATGTTATAGGTGCCACAAAAGCCGCTAATCTGGTAAAGGTAAGGGAGATCGTTCCGGATCATTTTCTGCTGATCCCCGGCGTTGGTGCCCAGGGCGGTGATCTCGCCGAGGTAGCCGGTTACGGACTTAACAGCCGGTGTGGGCTCATTGTTAATTCATCCCGGGCGATCATTTATGCCGACTCATCAGATCGGTTTGCAGCGGCTGCAAGGGAGAAGGCGCGGGAAGTGCAACAGCAGATGGGGGAGGTGCTGGGTTTGAGGTTTGGGGTTTGAGGTTTGGGGTTGTGGGAGTTATTGGATTGTTAGGTTATTATACTGTTATTATATACGTTATACCATGACCGAGGATTTTCTACACTTTATCTGGAAATACGGGCTGTTTGACCCGAACGGATTGATTACCGATACCGGTGACACGGTTCAGGTAATAAGCATGGGTGAGCATAATACCAATGCAGGTCCGGATTTCCTGAATGCCCGTGTTAAGATCGGTACTACAACCTGGGCCGGGAATGTTGAAATTCATATCCGCTCATCGGATTGGCTGAGTCACCGGCACCACACCGACAGGGCTTATGATAACGTCATACTTCATGTTGTTTATCTCCATGATCAGGTTATAAAAAGACCCACGGGAGAAATTGTCCCTACTGCCGAACTGCATTTTAACAATACGCTTTTTGAAAACTACAGCAGGCTCCTGGGCCATAAGGACTGGTTGCCCTGCCGTGACAAGATCATGCAGGTGGATACGTTCCTGTTTGAGCTGTGGTTGAATTCACTGGTTGTTGAAAGACTGCAGCAAAAGGCGCATTATATCAGTGTATTGCTGGACCAGTACAGGAACAGCTGGGAGGAGGCCTTTTACATCGGACTGGCCCGCAGCTTTGGTTTCGGTTTGAACGCCATTCCTTTCGAGATGATGGCAAAATCCGTTTCCCTGATGCAACTGGCGCGTAGCCGCGACAGCGTGTTCCAGGTTGAAGCATTGCTGATGGGTCAGGCCGGTTTCCTGGACGATCCTGCTTTGTATGCCGGCTATTATTCATCCTTGCGCAAAGAATACCTGCATTTCCGCAGAAAATACGGGCTGAAACCTATCGGCGGCCACCTGTGGAAATTTCTCAGGCTCAGGCCCGTAAATTTCCCAACAGTCAGGATCGCCCAGTTCGCAGCTGTCCTTGTCAGGGCCGGGGGATTATTCTCAAGAGTACTGGAATGCAACGAGATAAGCGAATTGCAGCAGCTTTTTACAGTTCAGGCCTCTGAATTCTGGGATAGCCATTATACCTTTGAAACCGTTTCTCCTGTTAAAACAAAAAAACTCGGAACGGATGCGTTTCAAACTATTGTGATCAATGCAGTGGTTCCCTTTGTATTCGTGTATGGTCAGAGAACCGGAGCTGAAGAGCGCAAGGAAAGAGCACTGGAATGGCTGAATCAGCTGCCACCCGAAAAAAACCGTCTTGTTTCGCGGTGGAGTAACACGGGGATAATACCCGCCTCAGCTTTTTACAGCCAGGGGATCCTGCAGATGGCCAACAGCTACTGCGGCCGCAAACGATGCCTGGCCTGTTCGGTGGGAACCAGTATTATTACCTCCGGGATATGATACGGGAAACTTTTTCCATAAATTTATTGAATTATGAAAAAAAATAAATACTTTTGCAATTCGAATTTTGAAGAAGTGTAATTAATTAGAACTTATGTATTTAACATCGGAAAAGAAAAGAGAAATTTTTAAGTCATTCGGTAAATCAGAAACCAATACCGGTGCTGCTGAAAGTCAGATTGCGCTGTTCACCGAAAGGATTAATCACCTGACCGGGCATCTCAAGGTGAGTAAAAAGGACTTTTCAACACAGCGTGCCTTGCTCAGGCTGGTTGGTAAGCGCAGAAGGCTTCTCGATTATCTCCGCATTCAGGATATTGAAAGATACCGTTCGATATTAAAAGAACTCAACCTGCGTAAATAGTAAAGGAAATAAGAAAAAGGGCAATTCTGAAATTGCCTTTTTCTTTTCATATATGGCCCTCCGGGCCATTCATTTATTTAATTCAATTTAATATGTTTAAGACAATTCAAAAAACCGTTACCCTTGAGGACGGAAGAACAATTACAATAGAAACCGGTAAGCTGGCCAAACAAGCCGACGGATCGGCAGTTGTCAGAATGGGTAACACCATGCTGCTTGCCACGGTGGTCTCAGCCAGGGAAGCCGCACCTGACAGTGATTATATGCCCCTGCAGGTTGAATACAAAGAGAAGTTTGCCGCTGTTGGACGCTTTCCCGGAGGTTTCTTAAAAAGAGAAGGGAGACCGGGCGACTCCGAGATACTGATATCACGGTTGATCGACCGTGCCCTCAGGCCTCTTTTTCCCGATGATTTTCATGCCGAGACCTTTGTGAATGTTATGCTGATATCGGCCGACAAGGACACCATGCCCGATGCGCTGGCAGGTCTGGCGGCATCAGCAGCCTTAATGGTTTCGGATGTTCCCTTTAACGGACCTATTTCCGAGGCAAGGGTAGCGCGGGTAGGCGGTAAGTTCATAATCAATCCTACATTCAGCGAACTGGGCAATTCGGATATGGATATCATGGTTGCTGCCACTTCAGAGAATATTATCATGGTGGAAGGTGAGATGAGCGAGGTTTCGGAAGAGGATATGCTTGATGCACTTAAATTTGCACATGAAGCCATCAAGGTTCATTGCAAGGCACAGCTCAATCTGATGGAAGAGGCAGGAAAAAGTCAGAAACGCGAATATTCTCATGAAGTTCATGATGAAGAGCTTCGGAAAAAAGTCTGGAATGAAGGTTATGATAAGTTTTACCAGATTGCCAAAAACATCACGGCAAAACATGAGCGTCATGATGCACTGGATGCGGTAAAAAAGGAATTTATCGCCGCATTCCCGGAAGGAACCGAAATAAAGGAAACCCTCATCAACCGGTATTTCCATGATGTGGAGAAAGAGGCTGTTCGCAAGCTTATCCTCGACGAAGGTCATCGTGTTGACGGGCGTAAAACCACTGAAATCCGTCCAATATGGTGTGATGTTGATTATCTGCCTTCGGCCCATGGTTCGGCAGTGTTCACCCGGGGTGAAACCCAGGCACTCGCCTCCGTTACTTTGGGAACCAAGCTTGATCAAAAAGAAATTGACGAAGTGATGATCCAGGGCATTGAGAAATTCGTGCTGCATTATAATTTTCCGCCGTTCTCCACCGGTGAGGCAAGACCATCACGTGGTCTCAGCCGCCGCGAAATTGGTCACGGCAACCTGGCCCACAGGGCTTTGAAACGCATGATCCCGGCAGATAATGCCTATGCTATCCGTGTGGTTTCCGATATTCTCGAATCAAACGGATCATCTTCCATGGCAACGGTTTGTGCCGGTACTATGGCGCTGATGGATGCCGGTGTTAAGATTGCCAAACCGGTTTCGGGTATTGCTATGGGATTGATCACAGATGCAAAATCGGGTAAATATGCCATTCTTTCTGATATCCTGGGTGATGAAGATCATCTCGGAGATATGGATTTCAAGGTGGCAGGCACACGTGACGGTATTACCGCCACCCAGATGGATATCAAGGTGGAAGGACTTACCCATGAAGTGCTGAAGAAAGCGCTGGCCCAGGCCCAAATTGGAAGACTTCATATCCTGGACAAACTGGTGGAAGCCATACCGGAGCCCCGGGCAGATTATAAGCCTCACGTTCCGCGCATGGTTGAAATTATCATCCCGAAAGAACTTATCGGTGCTGTTATCGGACCCGGTGGTCGCGTTATCCAGGATATCCAGGCTAAAACCGGCGCCGTGGTTAATATCGAAGAAACCGATGGCAGGGGTGTGATCAGTGTTTCTGCTGTGGATAAATCATCCATTGACGCTGCCATTGCCCGGATTAACGGTATTGTTGAACAGCCTGAGGCAGGCAAGATATACAAAGGCATCGTAAAGGGTATTCAGACTTTCGGCGCGTTTGTTGAAATTTTACCCGGAAAGCAGGGATTGCTGCATATTTCGGAAATCGACTGGCAGAGGGTGGAAAATGTTGAAGATGTATTGAAGGAAGGCGATGAAGTGGAAGTTAAGCTCCTTGATATCGATACTAAAAACAACAAGCTAAGCTTGTCCCGGAAAGTATTGTTGCCGGTTCCCGAAGGATTCGTACCCCAGGCCCATAATCCTCGCCCAAGAGACTCCAGAGACTCCAGAGACTCCAGAGACTCCAGGGACGGAAGACGGGATTCGCGGGACGGCAGGGATCGCCGCGATCACAGGGGACCCAGGGAACGCAGGGATTAATTACCAGTGTTCCGGGTTACACAACTGTATTGCCAGCAATAATTTCCGCATACACCGGAATTTTTTGCTGGCAATGCTGTTTTTTATTACCTGAAAATGCACCTGGGATAAAAGTATGAAACGCTTACTGGTAAAAGGGTAGGAGCTGTTTTTATTTTTGGCCCGATTATTGTGAATCTTTGTGACAGCAATTGAAATAATACATCATGCGGTTGAGCCTAAACGTAATTATTTTTTTTATTATCTTTGTATCTTAATTATTTCCGTACAGGTGAAATTTTCATAAATCGAAAAACATTCGT
>Ga0209431_10005029_pt1 | contig 10323 bp, 7 predicted proteins | sample RifCSP13_3_FD_184021 | JGI IMG/M metagenome (GOLD analysis project Ga0209431, IMG submission 184021) | Soil microbial communities from Rifle, Colorado - Rifle CSP2_sed 13_3 (SPAdes) (version 2) | ecosystem: Environmental > Terrestrial > Deep subsurface > Rock core/Sediment | place: Rifle... | reverse complement strand
AGTTGGTGTGCGTTTGAGACGCTCGTTTAGGCGGTGGTAGGCGCCAATGATTGCGTCGTGGATCTCCGCCGGCAGCGGAGTATCGAGCATCAGGGCGCGCGCTTCGCGACCCGCATCATTGAGTGCCCTGATGTCGTTATGATCGAGACCCTTCATGAGCTCGCGCAGCCTGCCACCAAGCCCGTTTGTTTTGAGCAAAAGCCGGTAGGCCTCACTCGTCGTAGCAAAGCCATCAACTGCTCGCACACCTCGAGGGCGCAGTGCACGAAAGAGTTCGCCCAGACTGGCACATTTTCCACCCACCAGGGGTACGTCGCCCGCGCCAACTTCGCTGAGGTTAAGGACGAGCGGTTTTGAAGATTTCTTCATGGGACTTTGTTTCTCCGCACAACTAATTGCCGTTATTTCGTCGCTGGTCGCTGCGGCGCTCTATCTGCCAGATTGGCCGACGCCTGGGCGGCTGCATAGTCTTTTATAATCACGAAGATAATATGGCGTTTTTCTATTAAAAGAGTGTGAATAGCGCGTTGATTTCAATAAATCTTCCGGAACTACAAATTCCCGACTTGCTCTGATAGTATGAGCATGCACTTCTTATACCTGCGAACCAGTGTCTTTAAACGGTCGCGCAGCCACTTCCGGATCAGGAGACCGATTAGAATGCGTCACGAGTTAAGGACAGAGCGCGAGCTGTCTCTGGATTTCTTGCGCGTTTGTGAGGCCGCTGCCATCGCTGCCGCCCGCACTATGGGCCAGGGCGATCGCAAATATTCTGATCACGTAGCGGTCGAGGCTATGAGGGAAGTGATGGATACAGTCCCGATGCGAGGTCGCGTTGTCATCGGCGAGGGTGAGCGCGATGAAGCCCCGATGCTTTATATCGGAGAAGAAGTTGGTGGCGGCCTGGGCGTTGGAGAGGAGATAGCGGAATCCTGTCCCGAAGTGGACATCGCTGTTGATCCGCTTGAAGGTACAAACCTGTGCGCACTCGGGGCCAACAATGCAATCTCCGTCCTTGCTGCCGCGGAACGTGGGGGTCTGCTCAACGCTCCCGATATCTATATGGACAAGATCGTCGTAGGTCCCTCCTGTCGCGGGGTAGTGGATCTGGATGCGCCGGTTAAGGACAATCTAAAGAATATTGCCAGGCGTTTAGGACGTGATATCGAAGACCTCACGGTCATCGTTCTGGAACGGTCACGCCACAAAAAACTGATTGGCGATGTGCGTGAAGCCGGCGCGCGCATCCGACTGATTTCCGACGGCGATCTCTCGGCCGGTATTTCAGCCGCGGTGGCCGGTACCAACATTCACGCGTTAATGGGTATTGGCGGAGCTCCAGAAGGCGTGATTACCGCTGCGGCGATGAAGTGCTTGAATGGTGAAATTCAGGCGCGGCTTGTTTTTGATCCCGAACGGCTCGACGTCGATAAGAATAAGGTGCCACCTAAGGAACAGGTTATGGAACGGTTGCAGTCTATGGGCATCAAAGATTCAAACAAGGTTTACGATACGAATGATCTTGCCCCCGGTCGTAAGATCATCTTCGCCGCCACTGGCGTTACCGATGGCGCGTTACTTAAAGGCGTTCGCTTCTTTGGCGCCGGCAAGCGAACACATTCGATGGTCATGACGACGGAGTCGAGACACATTCGGTTTGTTGACACCCTGCACATTGAGGGTGGTCCGGACACAGTGATTAGATTTTAATTTCGAATTCCGGATTGCGGATTTGGATTGGAGTGGCTTGGCCGCAGCCCGTGCATGCTTATTGCTTACCGTCGGCAATGCCAATCGACGTAAGGCAGCCCTTAATTTGCAATCCGCAATCCGCAATTCGCAATCGGATTTGCTGATGTACCTACCCGTCGAGCAATACATACCTCAAACGACCAGAAGCTCCGCGCGATTGATAGCCTGGGCCGTAGTTGCCCTGACCTGCTTTTTCGTTCTAAGTCTTGTAGTAAGCGCCCCGCTTGCCGTAGCCAGCGGCCACTCCCTGGTTGGCACTAGCATCTACCAGGCTTTCAGCCACGTCTGCCACCAACTGCCTGAGCGTTCGTTCCTTATTGCCGGCCATCCCCTGGCGGTTTGCTCTCGTTGCACTGGCTTATATGCTGGGTTTGCTCTGACGGTACTACTGTACCCTCTGATCAGCCTGCGAAGGACAGAAACACCGGAGCGCAAATGGCTGTTCGTGGCAGCAACACCGCTTGCGTTCGACGTTGTGCTTGATTTTCTCGGGTTGTGGACAAATACCCATGGGTCGCGTTTTGCAACCGGAGTTGTGCTTGGAGCGGCTGCGGTATTTTATGTGATGCCCGGTTTGGTGACGCTAAGCCTGAGGTACTGTGTTTCGCAGTTGCGCTCCGAGTAAGTTAGAATTGCCGGCGCGGCGTTGGCAGCACCTGACGCCGCCTTAAGATGAAACTGCTCTACTATGGCGATGATATTTCAAGATACCCAACCTCCTTTTGGGGAGACGCCTAACCAGCTCTTTGAGCGTTATTTCCACGACCTTGTAAAGAAGACCTTCTCCAACATCAGTCCTCTCTACCAGCTTGACGCCTTCGATTGGACCATTCTGATTCTCTATTTCTCCATTTTAGTAGTGCTGGCTATATACGGCGGTTATCGCATCAAGCAGGTTATTGATTTTTGGCGGTATTGCAGATTCGTGCCTCGGCCCCAAGCGAGGTTCCCTGAGACAGATCTGCCGCGCATCACTATACAGCTGCCGCTATTCAATGAAATGTATGTGGTAGAGCGGCTCGTAAAGGCAGTTACGGAGATCGATTACCCGCGCGAAAAGCTGGAAATCCAGGTGCTGGATGACTCTACTGATGAGACGGTGAAGATAGCGGAAGCCACGGTTCTAAAATACGTCCGCCAGGGGTTCGATATTCACTATATCCACCGGACTGAACGAACGGGTTTCAAAGCTGGAGCGCTTGAACAGGGGACCAAACTCGCAAAGGGCGATCTCCTGGCGATATTCGACGCGGATTTTGTCCCGAAGCCAGACTGTCTACGCAAGCTCGTTGATTACTTCACCGATCCCCTAGTTGGCTGCGCCCAAATGCGCTGGTCGCACATCAATGGTGGTTACAATCTACTGACGCGATTGCAGACGATCATGCTGGATGGCCACTTCGTTGTGGAGCAAACCACACGCAATCGCACGGGCGGGTTTTTTAACTTCAACGGCACGGCGGGGATCTGGCGGCGCAGCGCCATTGAGATGAGCGGCGGCTGGCAACACGACACACTGACGGAAGATACAGACCTCAGCTTTCGCGCACAGTTAATGGGTTGGAAGTTTGTTTATCTGCTGGATGAGGAAGCGCCGGCTGAGATTCCGGTGGAAATTAATGCCTTTAAGGCGCAACAGCGGCGCTGGGCCAAAGGCGTCATGCAGGTGGGAATAAAACTTTACCCGCGGATCTGGCGCTCGCATTTGCCTATGCGAGTTCGTCTAGAGATGTTTTTCCGGCTAACGGGAAACATCTCTTATCCACTGATGATACTGGCCAGCTTTCTTCAATTTCCATTGCTGCTCGTCCGTTATAACCAACCCTTTTATCATCTGATGATCCTTGACCTGCCGCTGTTGTTCTTTTCATCAATCTCAGTTTTTCTATTCTATGGCACGGCAGTTTGGTATCTCGATGCAAAACGTGCTCCGCGCTTGCTTCATTTGCCCCTCGTGATGGCGCTGGGAATCGGATTGGCCTTTTCAAATGCTCGAGCCGTAATGGAAGCGCTGTTGGGTGTCAAGAGCGAGTTTGTGCGGACGCCAAAATATCGGGTCGAGAAGACCAATGACGAAACCTGGAAGCGCAAGAAGTATAAACGGAAGCACGGCTGGTTGCCGCTGCTGGAATTGAGCTTCGCAATCTATTTTCTGCTGGCCATTCTTTATGCTGTTCGCATGCACATGTGGGGCACCGTGCCATTTCTGTTTCTGTTCTTCTTCGGCTTCGGTTACATGGGTGTGATGAGCGTGCTGCAGACCGCGAGTGGCAAGCGTTTGCTTGCTCTGTGGCGACCTCTGGCCTTGGACCGACGAACATGAAACAGAGCCTGAGCTAACAAGCCAGAATCTAACGAGGTCAAAATGTCAAAGAATTCAACCCTCGCGGCCAGACTTGTGTCCTTACTCGCTCTGTTCTTGATATCAGCACTCAGTGGAGCTGCTCAATCACAGGCTACGACCGGAAATATAGAAGGAAATGTGCTTGATCCTAACGGGGCCGCTGTGCCGGGCATTTCTGTCACGGCTACGAATCAGGATACCGGGTTTTCCAAATCAACCAGCGTTAACGAAGACGGCTACTACAGAATAACTTTTCTGCCGCCCGGCAAATACAAAGTAGTGACGAGCGGCGGTCAGGGTTTTACCGCTGCCAGCTTCGAAAATGCCATCGTGACTGTGGGTGGTCAGACCCGCCTGGACATCCAGTTGACGGTGAGTGGGACCACGGCGATGGTCGACATCTCTGTGGAAGGGCAAATTGTGGAAACCACCCGAACCTCAATCTCATCCACGGTTAACGAACGGGCCATTGAAAACTTGCCCGTGAATGGTCGGAACTATCTAGACTTCGCTACGCTCACTCCGGGCGTGGTGCGTGACCCCACGCGGCAGGGAGACCTGGCTGTTGGCGGGCAAAAGGGGACGCTGAACAGCCTGCAAGTGGATGGGGCTGACAACAACAATACATTCTTTGGTCAGTCGTTTGGGCGCACCGGAACCAGGCCGCCGTATCAATTTTCGGAAGAATCAGTGCAGGAGTTTCAGGTCAATCAGAACGGTTTTTCAGCAGAATTTGGCCGAGCAGGTGGTGCCGTGATTAACGTGGTTACGAAATCAGGCACGAATCAGTGGCATGGCAGCGCCTTTGAGTACTTCCGCGATGAATCTTTGAATTCGAACACGCCTGGTCTAACAGCGCGCGGGGCGAAACGACCGAAGTCGCAGATTAATCAATTTGGCGGCACATTGGGCGGACCCATTTCGAAGGACCGGGCCTTCCTTTTCTTTGCTTACGATGGCCAGCGATCGAGTGTGCCGAACGTGGTGGATCCTCCTAACTTCTTGTCCCAACCTGCGAACATTCAAGCCCTCCTTTTGCCCCTGCTAAACACGTATGAAGTAGGCCGCAACCAGGATGTCGTCATGGTTAAAGGTGATATCAGACTGAACGATGCTAACCAACTGGTGCTGCGGTTCAATCAACAAAACTTTACCGGCAACAACAACGAGAATGGTGGCCCGCTTAGTGTGGAAGAGCATTCAGGAAACAGTGTGGCCAAGACAACTACTTTTTCGGGCTCGTTAACATCCACTTTGAGCAGCAGTCTAATCAATGAGTTTCGCTTTCAATTCGGACGTGATCGCGAGCCGGGAGAGGCAAATAGCGATCTTCCTGAAGCGCGTATTCAGACGATCGGAGGGTTTTTGCAGTTAGGTCGCAACAATTTCAGTCCTCGCGAAACCACAATCAAGCGCGTTCAATTCATCGATAATGTCAGTTATGCGCACGGGAATCACAATTGGAAGTTTGGCTACGACGTCAACTTTGATCGCATCTTCAACTTCTTCCCGGGGCTGTTTAGCGGTCAGTTTACTTTCAATTCACCAAGCGGACAAACGGCCGGTTATTCCAATTTCGCTGACAACGTACCTGCGTCATACACGCAAAATTTTGCGGGCCAGGGAACTTCTGGCGCCACAACTCATCCCAATAGCAAGGAGTTAGGTCTGTTTGTGCAAGATGACTGGCGAGTTACGCCCAAGCTTACCTTTAACTTGGGCCTGCGGTATGACGTCCAAAAGCTTGACGACCCTGCGGTGTTCAATGCGGATTCCCGTTTAGCTTCCAATTCACTCGGTCTTGCGATCGATACCTCAACGCCGGTCCGTGACAATAACAACTTCTCGCCGCGCGCAGGGTTCAGTTACGCCTTCAATCAGAACACAGTATTGCGAGGTGGATATGGCGTCTTCTTCGGGCGGACCCCGGCCATCATGCTCGCAACCGCGCATTCACAGAATGGGATTCAGGTGACAGGGGTGTCCTTAACCTGTACCGCCGTGGCGAACCCTTGCCCAGTTTATCCAAACATCTTCACCACGCCGCCGAGCGCGGGCGGATTGACTCCGAGTCTTTACCTCTTTGCCACCGATTACGCACAGCCTTATGTGCAACAGGGAAGACTTGGAGTCGAGCGTGAGTTGTGGGCCGACATGAGTTTGTCAGTGAGTTATCTCTATTACCGGGGTGTGCATCTCTCGAGGACACGAGATATCAACCTCAACGCGCCAGTGGCTACGACTTTAACGGTTCTTGGGTCAGGGGAAACGTTCACGGTCCTCCGCCATCCGGTCGCTCGTCCGATCTCCGGTTTTACCCGTATCTCTCTATTCGAGAGCACTGCCAATTCACGTTATAACGCGCTGGCAGTGGAGCTCAAGCGCCGCCTGTCGCGTGGCTTGCAGTTCATCATGGCCTATACGTTTTCCAACTCTAAAGACGATCGGCCGGATCAAACCATGGTGGTCGTCGGCACTGATGACTTCAAGGGTTTGCAGAACAATCTGGACATTCGTAGTGATTGGGGTCGGAGCGATCTGGATATACGGCACCGGTTTGTTTTTAGTCCAGTCTATGATGTGGGAGCTGTGCATAAAGACAACGCGCTTGTTAACGGCTTATTGGGTAATTGGGGTTTTTCGAGCATCATAACGATGCAATCCGGGTTTGCATATTCGGCCCTGATTTCTGGTGATGCGAACCGAGATGGAAACCCCAGCACTAATCGGGTCCCAGGAACGGAGCGAAATGGTTTTACGACGCCTAATATCTACGTCGTCGATGCACGTATTACCAAGTCATTCAGGTTTGGCGAAAGATACAACTTGAGTCTGATTGGGGAGGCCTTCAATCTCTTTAACCGGTCCAATGTCGCCACTGTGAATACAGGCCGGTATGGTATCTCGAGTTCTTTAGCAACAACCCTCACTAATCCGGCAGCCACAACACCCTTCGGCGCGCCGCGCACTTTTCTGGGTGAGCGACAAATACAGCTTGCCGCGCGCTTCAGGTTCTGAGCGTGCTTGACATGATCTGCTCGGGCTGCCTATAGTTTTATCATCAGAATCCGGACAAAATACGACATGTGTCTCGCTTGCTACTACCGGTATTGCGCCTGCTGCTGTTGTTGCCGCGACCGGAACACCGTAAGCGAGCGTGAAAAGTTGATAATTTAGTAACTGACACGGCACAAGCTTTACGGTAAAGCCGGTCGCGATCCTGGAAAGAGATTTGCGACCGGTTTTGTTTTGTCTTGTAAGCTTAGATCCCGGAGAAGGCGCTCCTGAGTTATGGCGACGTTGCAACAACCATTTCTGCTTAGAAGAGGGGGCTCTGTTGAAGCACACATCGGCAATACACCCTTATTTCGTTTACTCCGTGTAACACGAGATCTGCCGGAAGGGGTGGAAGTGCTCGCAAAAGCCGAATATTTGAATCCGGGAGGTTCCGTTAAAGACCGCCCGGCGTTAAATATGATTTTGGAAGGTGAGCGGACTGGGAAGCTTTACCCGGGCATGACCATTCTCGATGCTACTAGCGGAAACACGGGAATTGCCTATGGTTTGATCGGGGCTGCCCGCGGCTATCGAGTCAAGATTTGTTTACCAAAAAACGCCAGTGCCCAACGTAAGAATATCCTGGCTCGGTTTGGCGTGGAGCTGGAGGAAACCGACCCGTTGCTATCGACCGATGGAGCGCAAGCGCGCGCGAGAGAGATTTTCAACGACGAACCGCATCGCTATTTTTATCCCGACCAATACAACAACCCTGCAAACTGGCGGGCGCACTATGAGGGCACGGGTGAAGAAATTTGGGAGCAGACGGAAGGGCGCGTAACGCATTTTCTTGCCGGTCTGGGCACGTCCGGCACCTTCATGGGGACCACAAGAAAACTGAAGGAACTAAATCCTCGAATTCGTGCTGTTGCAATGCAGCCTGATTCACCGCTTCACGGCCTCGAAGGACTTAAGCACATGGCGACCGCTGTTGTGCCTGGCATCTTTGACCCTGCGCTGCCTGACGAAAACGTAACTGTCTCAACCGCTGACGCGCAGGAGATGGTCCAACGGCTGGCGCGGGAAGAAGGAATACTCGTCGGTATGAGTTCTGGAGCGAACGTATTTGCTGCCCTTGAACTGGCTCGTTCATTACCAAGAGACTCCATCGTAGTAACCATCCTGTGTGACGGTGGAGAACGATACTTATGATTGTGCTTGCCTCGAATAACTTGAAAGAGATTGCGCGACATGCCGAGCTGGATTATCCGCACGAGTGTTGCGGACTGCTGTTGGGACAATTCGTGGAAAACGCGAAGAGAGCGGTGGAAACTTTTCCTATTTCAAATGCGCGGGAAGAAGAGGTGAAACGGAATCGCTTTCTAATTCGGCCCGAAGAGTTAAGACGAGGCGAGGAGTACGCTAGAAGCAGAGGTTTGGAGATTATTGGGTATTATCATTCCCATCCCGATCACGCGGCTGTGCCCTCGCAATATGATCTTGAGCACGCCTGGCCTATCTACTCCTACATAATCATCTCGGTTAAAGACGCGAAGGTAGCAGAGATCCTTTCGTGGGAGATGCAGCCTGATCGCTCACGTTTTATTGAAGAACTTTTGGAACAGCAGGATGAAGTTAAGGCACCCACTTTTTCTGTTGGATTGTAGAGAGAGGTGAAAGGAAAAGAGCATGCAAGTGACAATAAGTATTCCTACGGCACTGCGTCACTTTGCCGGTGGGAATTCCAGTATCCCCGTTGAGGCCGCAACTACAGGCGAAGCGCTTGAGCGGTTAACATCGCTGCATCCGGAACTGCGCAAGCACCTCTTTGATGACAAGAACGAGCTCCGTAGCTTTGTTAACGTGTATCTTAACGACGAAGACGTCCGCCATCGCTCCGGTCCGCGTACGCCCTTGAATGACGGTGACACCTTGATGATTGTGCCCTCAATTGCCGGCGGGGCCACCCCAGCAGCCGAGGTCAAGGATTTGCCGGAACTTTCGCACGAGGAGATTGCCCGGTATAGCCGGCATCTCATCATGCCGGAAGTGGGACTCGAAGGACAGCAACGCCTCAAAGCTGCGAGTGTTTTGATGATCGGGACTGGTGGATTGGGCGCGCCGGTGGGAATGTATCTCGCAGCCGCCGGAGTCGGACGGATTGGGATAGTGGATTTCGATGTGGTTGAAGCTTCGAACCTTCAGCGACAGATCATTCATGGCACTGGCGACGTAGGCCGACCAAAGATTGAGTCGGCAAGGGACCGCCTGCGAGAAATTAATCCGCATATTGATATCGAAACTCATGAAACCAGGTTGACGAGTGAGAACGCCCTAAGATTGTTTGCTAACTACGAGATCATTGTGGACGGCACCGACAATTTTCCTACCCGCTATCTGGTTAACGATGCCTGCGTACTGACTAAGAAGCCGAACGTGTATGGATCAATTTTCCGGTTCGAAGGGCAGGCAAGTGTCTTTTGGGCGGAAAGAGGTGCTTGTTATCGCTGTCTCTATCCGGAGCCGCCGCCGCCAGGCCTGGTTCCGTCGTGCGCCGAAGGTGGCGTGCTGGGCGTTTTGCCTGGAATTGTCGGAGCAATACAGGCGAATGAAACAATCAAGATTATCCTGGGAGCGCGCGATACGCTCGTCAATCGTTTGCTTGTCTTCGACGCCTGGCAGATGAAGTTTCGGGAACTGAAGTTACGAAAGGACCCGCAGTGTCCCGTATGTGGCGAACAGCCGACCATCAAAGAACTTATCGACTACGAAACATTCTGTGGCCTGGGGCAAGCGGCAGAGACGCAGCCCACACCGCTGGAAGAGATCACCGCGACTGAGCTAAAAGAACTGCTCTACCGTGGTGAAAACATTCAGGTGATTGACGTGCGCGAGCCATCCGAATACCAGATTGCGAAAATCCCGGGCACCAAACTTATTCCCCTGGCTCAAGTCGTTAATCGCATGAATGAAATAGATCCGGCTCGCCAGACCGTGGTTCATTGCAAAGGCGGTGTGCGCAGCGCCAAGGCGATTGAAGCACTACAACGGGCAGGTTTTTCCGGCCGGTTGATTAACCTGCGCGGAGGCATTACGGCGTGGTCAAATGAAGTGGATCCAAACGTGCCGAAGTATTGATTTTGTAGGGGCGGCACTCTTTAGAAACCACTATGAAGCACCAAGCTAGATTCATTACGGCTGTGCCGCCTGATGTGCCGCGGTGGCTTGCC
>Ga0209431_10005023_pt1 | contig 10332 bp, 15 predicted proteins | sample RifCSP13_3_FD_184021 | JGI IMG/M metagenome (GOLD analysis project Ga0209431, IMG submission 184021) | Soil microbial communities from Rifle, Colorado - Rifle CSP2_sed 13_3 (SPAdes) (version 2) | ecosystem: Environmental > Terrestrial > Deep subsurface > Rock core/Sediment | place: Rifle... | reverse complement strand
ATATATCTTATACCATAAAAACATGGTAAAATTTAATACATGTCAGAACATATATTTAATATAGTTAATTATGGATCCTAATTATAGGCACGGCGATACATCTCCGAGCATAGTAGGCGGAAACTTGTTCACAACGACAAATGCAGTTCCAACTTTAATTGATAGTTTTACAGACGGAAAGGCAGGGCAGTTAATAGAGATAAGAGTAAATGATTCTAATACTTCATTTATTCACGGTTCTGCTAATATTTGATAATTGTCTTGATATATATTCTCAGTGGCTTAAAATTCTCTCTAAAGAGTCCTTCAGGCGGTAAACCTTCCTTTTCCCATCGGAGGAGTACTCAGGTGGACGTGGCGGCTTACGCCGCCATCTTCATTGGCGTGGCATTTATTGCCTTGGTTTCATGATTTACGAGGGTAGAAACCATCCTCGACACGCTTCCCTATCGTTTCCATTGCCAGTCGAACCCAGATCACCCCCAGGAAAAAGGTAAATCAAACGGATATAAACACCGTTTGATTTATTCCTGGTTTACTTGATCACCTTCATTAGGGTTTCCCCATGAAAGATCAAGCCAGAGGCTCCAAGTATATCTATGAGCCTCCTTGGGAGGCCCCCGGCCCTCTTGTATCTCCGGAGCCATCTCCTCCGGTAGTTTCTTTCCCCCGGGTTCTCGACTGTCCTTAGACATGCAATGCATATTTTGTATACATTGCATCCTGCCTTCAGCATGAGGCAGGTTTTTAGTGTGAGGGGATCACTACTGTTCAGATCTTGCCCGCAACAGGAGCAAAGTTGAAGCTGACAGAGCCTTGTTTCAAGTTGAAGCTGAAAGAGCCTTGTTCCAAACATATCAACCTCCTTTAATTACTTATTACAGAAAATGGCGAGAAAAAATAATAACCAATATTTCAAACTATGATTATCTTAGTGGATCGGTCCCATAATCAAATTCCCCACTATTCCATAAAACTGAATCTACCTCCTTCGAAGCAGACTTATGAATTATAGTACTAATTTCTGTAGGATGTTGATGGCCCTTCATCTTTCCAAAACCCTCTTACCTCTATATTTATAAGCAATCAATTATGCGACGAAAAACTTTACCGCCTTTTTTGAAAACAAGTTCCTTGCTTAAGGGAAAGTTTGCAAAATAGGAGATTGTTTTTCTCTACGGCTAGTGCCACCATAGGGTAGCCGGCAGAAGATTGCACTTATAAACAAGGTAGATTTTTTAAGCAGAAAAATCAAAGAATTTTGGATTAATGATGAGGCTTCCTGTATTAAGTGTGTTTATTCCGGAAGCTCCTTTCCAGGAGCATATCTCTGTTATGCTCCCATTCCGGCCGAAGCCGGAACTGCTTCGCTGTGCAGTGGGCTGCACAGAAATTTCTCTTTCCCACCTCGAAGTGTCCAGGGTTTCCACAGTACCTGACACTGCAGGGAACAGCTTTGACAACCTTTGTACCATAATAATCATGCATACTACCTCCTATACTGACTATTTTATAGAGGATTCTTCCTCTACTTATATCTTATTCCATAAAGATATAAAATTTTCAATACAATACAATGGTTAAATTAATTTTTTTTCAACGGCAAGTGCTTCTGCCGTATATATCTTATACCATAAAAACATGGTAAAATTTAATACATGTCAGAACATATATTTAATATAGTTAATTATGGATCCTAATTATAGGCACAAACTTTATCAGTTATATCTTAAAAAAGTCGGTAGATCCTTAGAAGGCTCAGGACTTACCAAATTAATTTGTTTATATTGTAATATAGATTATGGTAGAATTTTAAATAGAGCAGATACAGGACCCATTTGCCAAGAATGTTTATGGAAAAAAGGCATAATAGAGGATGAGGCTTATATTCATAAAATCGTGCCTGCGCCATCTAGGAATAGAGAAAAACTTATAGGATTAATTTGTTCAGATTGTCGTATTAAGATCCCTGATGAAACAGAACCTAAGCGTATTAAGTGGCGCGGTGAATATCTTTGTAGATCTTGTAAAGGACGAAGAATTGCACAAGGTAAAAAAAATCAAAGGAAAAAATAAGAATTAATCATAGATTGCTTTATATTTAAGGTTAGTAATAAGTTTTTTATAGATATTAATTTATGCTGAAATTTATAATATATTCTCCAACATCTTCTTTCGGGCAACATCTTATTCCTATAAATTTTAATGGTTTCCGGAAGCAGGCCTCAGTTATCAAAGAATTTTGGTCTCCAGAGATTTTAAGTTTTATTAAAAAAGGCGAATTCGATACTAGTAGCGATTCCTTAGTTGTATTAACTAATGTATTAGGTGCCTGTGAATATTATGGTCCTAATGCTAATGGGGATGCTTTTTCGAAAGAAGCTTTATCCCACGACGGCTTAGACTACGGCTATAAAACATTTGAGAAATTTGGTCATGTATATTTACATCACATAAATCATGATCCGCAAAAATCCGTAGGTAAAATATTATTTGCTCATTACAATCCGCGTATGAATAGAGTTGAAACCATTGATTTAGTTAACAAGCACAAGGCAGAAAAATTTGCTGAACAAATAGAGCAGGGCGAATATCCTTCTGTGTCGATGGGTTGTAAAGTTAGTCACGATGTTTGCTCAATTTGTAATAACAAGGCTACTAAGATAGCCTATTATTGTGATCATTTAAAAACATCTATGAACAGAGTTCTCCCCGGTGGTAAACAGGTTTGTGCTTATAATCCTGAACCTATATTTTTCGATAGATCTTACGTTATAGTTGGAGCAGATAGGACTGCAGGACACCTGGCCAAAGTAGCATCTAATTCTATTTTTACTATGCCTAGTGCTATGGTAGGATCTTTAATATATGGTGAACATGGAGAAAAAATAGCAGATCCTAAAAAAGCAGATATTGTTAAAGAAATTCCTGTAGATAATATTAAAGTAATTAAGTCTAAAGAATTGTCAGAAATAGAAAAGAAGGCTTTAGGTCTATTTTTAAAACATGCTTTACCTTGTCTTGAGAATTTCGAAAAAACTTTTGATAAATTATTAATTAAAAAACTAGCAGAATTCCCGTTAGACAACGTTATATCTACTGCTACAGCTTTGGGTATAGTTCTGAAACCACAAGAATTTTCTTCTTTAATGTTAACTAAATCCGGGCAGCACAAAATGGCTAATTTAATTTGTGATATTTCTACAGAAGAATTTTGGAAAATGTCTGTAGACATTACTAAAAATTATAAAATAAATAAAGAATATAAAGTCGATTTAAAATTATGTGACGATAAGGCTGCTTCTTATTTAGATTCAGTAATTAAAAACAGATCTATTTTTGAACCGTTCTTTTCTGAAAGACTTGGAGAATGCAGAAATTCAAAACTAATTAAAAAATCTGGTGTAGTATCGTCTGTTATAGATCCTAGTTTCTTAAGTGATTTAGCGGGTCTAATACTAGCATATTTAGCTTACAGAAGTGCTATTCCAAATACTAGTTTAATTGCTATAGAAGAAATTTTAAAAGCAAATCCTAAATTACTTTTACCATTAATCGGAGGAGGTGCTTTAATACATAGAGCATTTTCTAATGATGTTTATCCTGGAGAACCTAAATATTCTTTTTCTAAAAAAGCTTTATTTGAAAAGACAAGTTATTTAGGAACTGTAGTTCTTCCAATCGGAGCGGCATACTTGGCTAGCGCATATTTAGCAAATAGAAGAAGATACGGAGAACAGCTGTCGGGCATAGAAGAATTTATAGCAGATAATCCTCTCTTGGCCGGAGGCGGCACAGCACTTGGATTAGCTCAATTTGGAAGATTTAAAGATTTTCTTGGTAAAATGTACGAAAAAGCGGTACAATCTAATGTACCTAAAACAGCAGAAGCTATAGCTTTGCAGGAAGTACCTATAGAATTTTTACAGACATTTGAGAGGAGAACGTAATGAGTTCTTTTAAAGTAAGTGAATTAGTAGATATGGTGATGCAGAAGCACGCTGGGAAAAAGAAAGCGGATTCTCATGAACCAGGCAGTGGCCCGGATATGGGTCTGAGTGAGGCTGGCCAAGAACATGTAGAACTCGTTGAGCGTATGCTTGAAGAGGCAGGAGATGAATTAGTTTCGACTCCTCGACAAATGGATCCTGATGAAGCGTCTAATGCTGCACAAAGACCTGTAGAAGAAAAAATGGAACCAACAGGGGACGTGCCAGAAAATCCAGACAACGCTACTCCTGCTGCTATGGCCGCGTCTAATGGAGGAGAAGGGGGATCGCCTGCTCCCGGTGCAGGAGAATTGCATCCTGATAAATTAGCTTCTGATGCTTCTTCTCTTGCTGCTATGTTTGCCGAAATGGCTAAACAGGCTCAAGAAGCAGGTAACTACGATGATGCCAGACTATGTTTGGAGAAAGCCTCTGAATATAGCACTATGGCTAAAAGAGCTTCTGCATATAAAACAAAAAATGCACATAAGGCTGCTCTAGATTCTTTTGTTCAAGAAGCTAAAACAAAAAAAGCCGCATCAAATGGAAATTCTGATGCGGTTGTTGTAGACGCCTTAACTGAAGAACGCAAAAAGCTGGCAGCTGAATATTGGGCTGCTGGAGAAATTATGGCACAATCAATAATTCATAATTTACAAGGCTCTGATGCAATGAATAAGAATGCTGCGGATCTTAATGATCTGCAGGAGGCCGTAATTAAAATTGCAGATTTTGTTGGCTTCATTGGTCAGAAATTAGGCTTAGTAACTGAGTAAGTTTGAGTAGAAATAGAAGGGTCACTGATGAATAATATGCAAGAATACGCCTCTCTACTTTCTACTAGTGGGGGGAGAAAAAAGTTTGCTCAAGATCTTCTTAAAGAAAGAGTAGAACAACAAGTATCTCAAATGTCAGATCAAGAAGTCTCAACTAAATTAGCTGAACTTCGTCAAAAGCAGGCAGAAAAAGAACAAATAAATTTAGTTTCAAAAGTAGCATCTGATTATGTTTCTGCGGGGCGTTTCATGGCCAGAGGGTTTGCCGACGAACTTCAGAAACTAGGTTTTGATATTAATTTATTAAAGGCGAAAAAATAAAGTGTCTAACTATACTTTAAAAAGTTTAATTACTAAGACTATAGAAAAGAATGGGCAAATATTCGATTTGCCTATATCAAGAGAGTCTTCTTTTCTATATAAAAAAGCATATTCACTTGCTTCTGAACTTGAAAAAAACGCCGGGGTTTTAGATAGATTAACATCTCTATTTGCGCAGAAGCAGCCCGGTATTCTTGAAAGATTATTAGCTTATTTAAAGGGAACTCCTCATCCTAGTGTAGCGTCCGCTCAATTGTCCGAAGAACTTGCCGCAGTTCGTGCTAGAGAAGCGATGCATGAGGCCGTGGGAAGATCTTTTGCTGAAGCTTCTTCTTCTTCTTCTTCTGATTCTTTTCTCGCGGCTCTTTTGGCTGAAAAATCGAAATCAAAGGCTTTTGGTCTGTCCGGTCCAGAACTGGCTCTATTAGGAGCGGGGACTTTAATTCCTACTACAGCTTTATTGTTAGGGCGCAAACCTGAAATTCAAATAACTCAATTAGGAGAACCTAGAGAACTTTTAAATAGATAAATAATATGTTGACAGAATTTTGGAATAAAACGGCTGATAAAAAAATAGAAGAGATAGAGGGTAATTCTAATCTTTCTTCTTTTTGGTTGGGCTTTGAGAAACAGGCTATTGACCCAGTATCCCTATTACTTGGGGGGTTTGGAGTAGGAGCGTCACTTCCAGCCGCACAATTGCTTTGGAGCAAACTACAGAAGACTCGACAATTGTTGGGCAGGCAAGCTTCCCTAAAATATAAAGGAGAAATACAAACTCCTTTAACTTGGTCAGAAAAATTTCTTGGGGTATCTCCTCACAAGTTAGAAGAAGAGATGATTCCAAAAAGTGAAATAGCGAAACTTGAAAAATACATTGGAGGAATGGAAAAAGAGAGAGAAGCAGGAAAAAGTTATCTTCCATTAGGCCTTGCCGCCGGTCTTGGCGGATTAGGAACTTATGCATTAACTGGCGGCGGCGGAGATTCAACTAGAGTAACACGCTTTTAATTAAAGGTTGATGATCATGAATCAACAAAAATTAAATACAAATGTAGTTGATGTTTTAAAACAACTCACAGAAAAATGCGCTTCTTTGGAGCAAGATAATAAAATAAAGCAACGAGCATTGGAAAAAGCTTGTGAAAAATTATCTTTCTATCAACATAAAGAAGATGCAGAGAAATTAACAGACCGTATGGTAGAGTTAGGAATAGTATCACTTTCTGATAAACAACAAAAAGTTGCTGAGTTATTGAAAAATAAAACTGATTTATCTAAGATTAAAATGGCTGTTGAACATTACAATCCAAATACACAATGGGGAACAGTTGATAAAAATTCGATAGCTCTATCAGAAGTAAAAACATCGAAGGATTGTTTAGTAGATTTAATAGAGTATTTAAAAACATAAGTAAATAAGGAGGCCTACTGTGGCTAATGAATATCGATTAGAACATGACGTTCTGACTAAAGTGTGGAGACGGAATTTAGATCCGGATACCACTCTTTTTGCGACCGCTGCTGGGACAAACGGTTTATCTGTAGTTTCTGGTACTCTTGATGTGGTTAGAGGAGAATGGGTTCAACTCAATTCATCTAATAAAGCTATTAGATCTGCAGTAGGCGATCTTTGTGCAGGGGCGATGCCTGTGTGGAGCGGCGGAGAAGGGCGTTTTGATGCTGTTGGTGGTATTACAGCTGTTTGGGGTCCTCACGTAGCCAAAACATCTCAGTTCGATCCTGCTGGTGTGTACGCGCCTGGTACTGAATTAACGGTAGAATTATCTTCCAGTAAAACCCGTTTAAAAGTTGCAGCATCTGGAAATTATGTTGTAGCTCTTGTGGAACAAGCTCCTTCCGGGGCCTCTGTGGCTTTCCCGGACGGTTTGCTGCAGGTATCGTCACATGGTGCAGGCTATTTTAAAGCCTAAGTATATTTATAGTCGAAAGGAGTTCTCGTGGTTGATTCAGCTTTTATCAAGGAATGCGCTGCTCTTAATCAAGCATTCTTAGATAAATTAGAAACTAAAGAGGGGCAGGAGGAAGTTCGCGAGAAATCCCTTCTTTATATCAAGCAAATCCTTCGTGAGGAAAGTTTTGCGAGGAAGATTCTTCCTCCAGAACAGTTAACAAAATACGATGTTCAGCGTAGTGTTTCAACGGATACTATGCAGAAGATTGTAGATATTGAGCCTAATTCGAGGGCGTTAGTTCTGAACTTCCGTTCAGAGCCAACAGGAACTTTCGTTGAGGGCGATAGATATGCTGTAGACTTTTTCACTATTTCTAGTGATCTCTATGAAAAAACAGAAGCTGAGCTTTTTGCTTATGATATGCCTTTGATAAAGATCATAGAGGAAAACTCAGTAAAAGATATTCAAGAAGTCGAAGATGAGAGATTCTTATTCTTCGTAGATCTGGCCATAGCCGGCACAGGAAAAGCTCTTGACGTTGGAGCAGTAGGGCGTCTTGATAAAGAAATTTTAACAGATGCTTTTAAACTCATTGATGCTGATCGTCTTCATACTGAAGTACTTTTAATGTCTAATACAACTTTTGACGACGTTTTAAACTTCGATCTCCAAATTTTAGGAGACTCGATGGCCAGCAAAGTAATAGTAGACGGCTATACGTTTGAACAATTATTAGGCAAGCGTTTAATTGTAACAACTAAAAATAATTTAGTTCCGTTTGGGGTTATCTATCTGTTCACAGATCAGAAATATATGGGTAACTTCTTTATTCTTAATTCCACGAAGTTTTATATTGATAAGGTAGCCGATTTAATTAGATGGAAGACGTGGGAAGTTATAGGCGTAGGAATTGGTAATATTAATTCTTGTGCTCGTCTTCGTTATGGACCGGCTGTTCCCTAATCTCTTTTAGGAGATTTACAATAATGGCCTTAGTAGATGTTTGGAACGTCGGTTCAAGCGAAGTTCAATACGCTGTAGGTCTCAGAATTCCTGCGGGCGGGTGCTTAAAAGGAAAAGAATATAACAACTTGCCCGCAGGTCTTAAACTACTTATAGAGGATCCTAAGGGATGTTTGAAAGCTGTCCCACAAGGTCAGCCTGCTCCAAAATCAAATTCTAAAATAGGAGTTTGAGGCTAGCCGATTTTAAAAGGATTTCAATTGGCCTCAACTTCAGTTCCCTTCACTTTCATAAATCTTAGAGAAGCAGTTCGCCTCTATTTGAGAGATCTGCGAGAATTTAATACTCTAATAGATGCAGAGGAAACACCGGATTCTATTATAGATCTATGTATCCAATTAGCTTTAGATGATTATAATGTCACAGCTCCTCTAACTAGATTTTCTATAGACAATTTTCCTGCCCCTTCTATTTTATTCAAGGGAACAATAATTGAGACTTTGAGATCTGCAGGATTATTGCAGAGTAGAAATGAATTAAATTATTCAGATGGTGGCATAACGGTAGCTTCTAGTAATAGGGCTCCTTCCTATCAACGTTGGATTGAACATTTTCAAAAAGATTATGAAGATAAGAAACTGAATCATAAGATATTTCTTAATGCGCAAAATGCTTATGGTGGAATTCATAGTGAATATTTATCGGTTAATTATGCAAGCGGATTTTTAGGATTTGTGAATATGGATTCTTTCGACGCTTTGAGAATTGGATTTGTTCGGCCAGGAATTGGCGGTTCAGGAGTGACAGGATTTTAAGATGAATAATTTTATAATAAATGGATTTTTAAATCAACTTTCTAAACAAGCTGAAGACAATTTTATGGACTTCCTTCCTAATATGGATTGGGGCAGAGCTACTGCGGGAGGACCGGGAGGAATGTTAGAAAGAGCTGTAGATTATTATACTCCCTATTTATCAGATGAGGCTATTGCAGCTTTGGAGCGAGGCACGAAAGGGGGCCCAATGGGAATGGCTGATCGGGCAGCAGAATACTGGGTTCCCGGCTCTACGGATTATTTACAAGGAGCGTATGAAAAAGGAACAAAAGGGGGCTTAGGAGGTATGTTAGGTCGATCTGCCAGATATTGGGGAGAAGAAGCAGCTCCGGAGATTTCGGAGTTTGTGCGAGAATTACTAAAGAAAAAACAGAGACCTAACCAGGTACAAGAATTCTAAATATGGACGATCTTCAGCTGTGGATAGAAGTTTTAGAAAAACGAGCACAAAAGATATCTCCAGTAGAGCTATCTACAAAGCCTAAAACAACATCTCCAGGAAGAGTGGAAAAGCCGGGAGATATAAGCGCCGCTGCGGCTGCTAAAAGTCAGAGATTGGATCCCAGAATGTTCCCAGAATCTCAATTACAACATTATCCTATAGGTATGCTATTGCAGCTATTACAAAATGAATATTCTGTTTAAATCTTTAACAGCTACTCCTTTAGAAGCCTTGGATAGACTTAAATTTGGTATCCAGTGGGAATTAGCTGAAGACACTGTAGAACTTCCGACTGATTTTGAATTCGAGGTTCAAAGATCTGAGTCTCCTATAGGACCTTTTTCTGCTGTAAGTCCGGCAATTACTGATACTTTTTTTGTGGATAATACCATTAATAGACTATCAAAGAATAGAGAGGTTTTTTACAGAGTATTAGCTAGACATGTTCCCTCTTCTGCAGAAGTTTTATCGACTGACCAGGATTCGGCGCCTTTTCGGTCCTTGTGGGATAAAGATAAACCCGTAGGATCTGTTAATGGGTTTGAAGAAATCATAAGTGGTATAGTAGGTTTTTCTAGTAATGAAGCAGATCTGATATTAATGGAGATCATCAGACGCAATAATTTATTACTTCGAAGAAAGATCGGGATACCGGTAGGAATACGAAAAGAGAGACATTCTGGCATTAGATGTGGTTTATGTTGGAACGAAATATTAAGGAGAACAACACGAACTAGATGCCCTAGATGTTTTGGTACAGGATTCGAAAACGGATATTATTCTCAGATTAATGCATTTATAAATTTTGAACCTGACGAAAAAGATTCTATTTTGTTGGACACTGGAGAATCGGAACCGAGTCAGGATCAAGCATGGATGTCTAATTTTCCTTTATTAGAACCTAGAGATTTAATAGTGGATCGGTTAGGAAATCGTTGGATAGTTTTAAAAGTTAAATATACTGAAAAACGTAGAATAATCAGCAGGCAGATATTACTTCTTCGTCAAATAAATCCTGCGGACGATAATCTATACGAAGTACCTTTTGAAGAGATTATAATACTTGAAGATTCTCCCTATATCGGGATG
>Ga0209431_10005022_pt1 | contig 10332 bp, 15 predicted proteins | sample RifCSP13_3_FD_184021 | JGI IMG/M metagenome (GOLD analysis project Ga0209431, IMG submission 184021) | Soil microbial communities from Rifle, Colorado - Rifle CSP2_sed 13_3 (SPAdes) (version 2) | ecosystem: Environmental > Terrestrial > Deep subsurface > Rock core/Sediment | place: Rifle... | reverse complement strand
GAATGTTTGCGAATTAGCAGACATTACTAAAGTAAATATCGGAGATTGCTTTATTGTTTGTCTTGAAACCTTAGAACATACGAGAGATTTTAAAGTCATAGAAAATATCGGACTTGGAAAAGAATTTTTATTTTCTCTGCCGGATTTTAATGATCCGGCTCATGTGAGATATTTTCATTCAATAAACAATATAGTTGATAGATATAAAAATGTCATTAAATTTGAGCATATACAACATTTTCAAAAATGGTTTATTTGCAAAGGAACAACGATATAAAGGTTATAAATTATACTCGAACAGACTGGAGTAATTTCGCTTTTGATAATGCTATGGCATTACAAAGCGTTGGCATTAATTGCAAAAGTTATGTGGTGAATAAACACGCTTTTAATTATATTCATACTTCTGAACAAATAACGAATGAAAATATAATGAAAGAAATGTACCAGGCGGATTATGTTCAAATATTTCATTCCGATGCCAAAGCATTAGAAATATTTATCGAGTCGGGTTCAAAAGCAAAACTAATAGTATATCATGCAGGAAGTGTGTACAGGCGAGACCCTGAATTTTATAATAAATTATTCAACCCTCATATATATAAATCGGTGATTGCATTGCCGGAGTTCGCGGGTCTTGGCAGTAAGAACGAACAATATTTAGTCGGCGCAATAGATACTGATAGTATTACTCCTGCCATAAAATCATTAGTACATCCATATATTTTTGCACACTACCCCAGTAGTTACGAAAAAAAAGGCAGTTACGATATTTGCAGAATGATGGAAGAAATAAAAATTCCTGTGAAATTTTCATCCGATACTATTACCATGATGGAGCATTACAAACGAACAATGGAATGTGATGTTTATATTGAACTTTTCAAACCAATACTTGAAGGGAATCCTTATGGCTCCTTCGGAATACAGGCATTGGAAGCCGCCGCGATGGGGAAAAGCGTCGTTACTCAAAATATGAATGAAGATGTTTATTTCAATGAATATGGTTTTTGCCGGCTCATGTTAGCGAATAATGAAACTGATTTTAAAGACATCGTTGAACTTTTGGACAAAAGCAGTCCTGATGAAATAAAAAATTTACAAGAGGAAACAAGGCAATGGGTAGTAGATAATCATAGTTACAAAAGTACGGGGTTGAAATTATTGAAAAAGATATTGAATTAAAAATATGGAATACATTATTGTTATTTTATTTTTTGCGATAGTGGCTATATTTATATACTACTATGAAAAATCATACAGAAACGAATATTCACATGAGTTTGATAAAATAATGGAACAACATGATAATATTATGAAAACAGATAGGGGAATGCAGTTTGAAATATTACCCCAACCTATACAATATAATTTATTCCGTAAAGAAAAGGAAAGAATGATACAAGAAGCGATGAATAAAACATTTCTTACCCAAGTAGAGAAGAATAATTTTCATAAACAAATAAAAAAAGTAAAAGAATTATTATTGAAATATGAGGGATGTCCAGCCGACAGGGAACCACCATGTGCGAGATTGGCAATTTTTACAGCGGGATGGTATTGCGAACCCTTAAAAAAATATGCAATAGAACAAGGATATAAAATATATTCTTGTGGAAATAAGTTAGATTTATGGATAGATATAACTGAAAAATGAATACCCGAATAGAATTGCCAAATGAATTACAAGCAAAAATTAATTGAGTGGAATGCCACTGAAAAATATAAATCGGAATTGTTATTTCTTTATTCGCTTGTTAATCCGATGAGGGGAGAAAGAATATTGGATTACGGATGTGGCTTAGGAACTGCTGTAAAAATGTTCCATCAAAGTTCCGATGCGGCTATTTACGGATATGATATTTGTCCCGAAAATTATTTATTCATTGAAAAAACATTTTTAAGAAATATTGAACACGAAAAATTTGATGCTATTTATTTCATGCATTCCATCGCTCATCTCGAATATCCGCCTTTAGAAAAAATAAAAGACGAATTTCTTTTACCAAATGGAAAGGTGGTGGTTATAACGCCTAATCTGGACTGGCTTACTTTTAAGAATGAAGGTAAAGAAATAAAAACAGACCCGACCGTGATAAGACACTATTCATCTTTGACATTGGAAAGATTGTTTGTAAAAAACAGGTATGACATTATTTGTCAGGGGCAATTCGGGGATTGTTTAAATAATCAGCACGAGCGTTTGTGGTTGATTGGAAAATAATTATATCTTTGCAAAAAATAAAATGCCAAAACCTAAAAAAGGAGAATCAGAAAAAGATTTTGTTGATAGATGTATTCCTGTTGTTATTGAAGAAGGAACAGCAGAAGATGGAACACAAGCATCGGTAATTTGTCATTCTATTTTTGATGAACATAACAAAAAAAATATCAATATGACACAATTAAGAAACATTTCGGCTTTTATCAGGGAAATTCCTGCAAACGCAGACGAAACCCGCACCGTTGAATTTGTTATTTCCGATTCAACCCGAGACCGTCATAATACCGTTTTGAATCAAAATGGATGGCGGCTTGACAATTATATGCGTAATCCGATAGTCGGATATAATCATAATGTATATGGCGGCGGGTTCTTCGCACAGGCATCCCCCGATAATGTCATCGGAAAATCCACCGTTGCTTTAGAAAATGGAAAATTAATCGGTAAGGTTACGTTTGAACCGGTACACGTAAATACATTGGCTGAAAAAATATTTCAGAAAATAAAATTCGGCACTCTTAGGGCTGCATCGGTTGGATTTTCTGAAATAGGAGAAGGTAAATATGGAGAAGGAGAAGAAGCCAGGGGGAAATCAAATGAGACCTATTACTTCTCCGGGCAGGAACTCATGGAATGGTCTATTGTGAATATTCCTTCCAATCCTTCCGCCACCAAACGCGACGGATACAAAGAGCCGACAGTTGAAGATATTATCGGACAAATAAAACAAATGGAACTTGTCTTTGATAATAAACAGATTCAGCAGCTTTCTATAATTGATTTACTCAAATCAATGGAAGGTATAAAAGAATTGAAATTGGATAAATTGGCGGAAGAAAAAAAAATATGCGACCTGTATGAAAAGCGACTTCATTTGATTGGCGTAAAATAATATTCTTGCTATTCCTGTTTTAATGAATCCAAAGTTATTCCATAATATTCAGCCAGTTTAGCAGCTGAACTGAATAAAGGATTCTTTATCCTTCCTGATTCAATCCTGTTTATTGTTATTCTCGGAATACCTGTATCAACAGATACCTGATATTGTGAAATTCCTTTGGCGACCCTCAAGCGCATCAGTCGTATCCCATTTATATACATAAATATAGTGCTTTCATGTTACGAAAGTATAATTTATCTAAATTACTTTTGTTTAAATTATCAAAAACTTTTAAACATGACCACTGAAACAAAATCCCTTCACGAAAAAAGAGCTGCCATAATTGTTCAGATGCAAGACATTCTGAATAAAGCGAAATCAGACAATAACCGCTCACTTTCCAAAGATGAAGATGTGCAATGGAATAAATTAGATGATGAGCAGGAGTCCATTACTAAAGATATTCGCAGGATTGAAAAACTCCACGAACTTTCTCTGTCAGAAAAAGAAAGATTGTTACAGGCAGGAAAAGAAAACGGAACTTCTGCGGATGAAGAAGAAGATAAATCAAAAAAATATCTGAAAGCATGGTGCAATTACATCATGAAGGGAATGAACGGGATTCCACATGAAGCCCGCGAACTTCTCACACGCGCCGGTCAGAATGTCGGAACAACCACAGAAGGCGGATTCCTCGTTCCGGAAGGATTTTCATTTGAATATGATAAAGCATTACTTGCTTTTGGCGGAATATTGGGAAATGTTCGGGAACTTTCAACGACTACCGGCAATGATATTCCCTGGCCGAATACGGATGACACTGCAAATAAATCCGTAATACTTGCAGAAGCCGGTTCAATAAATTCTGGAAAGGATATTGTTTTCGGAAGTACCACTTTGAAAGCATTCCTCTATTCAACAGATTGGATAAAAGTTTCAATTCAATTAATGCAGGATTCAGGTATTCCGATTGAACGCCTGATTGCAGATTTACTTGCTGAGCGTGATGCGCGGGGGTTGAATTTAGATATGACGACAGGGGCGGGAGTTACTGCTCCGCAGGGAGTTGTTACCGCTTCTACTTCTGGAAAGACAACTGCATCAGAAACAGCCATTACCGCAGCGGAAATAATGGATTTGGAACATTCAGTTGATCCGCTGTACCGCATAGGTGCAAAATTCATGATGCACGATTCTGTTTTGAAAAAAGTAAAACAACTTGTTTTTGATACATCCGATAATCGTCCACTCTGGGACCCGGGTATTATACGCATAGGCACTCCGCCCACATTACTGGGTTATGAAATTATAACCAATCAGGACATGGCATCTTCATTGGTTGCGGATGCAAAAGTGATATTGTTCGGTAATTTCCAAAAATATATTCATCGCACTGTCTTGAGCCAATCCGTTTTGCGTGCAAATGAATTATTTGCAGGAAATCTGCAAGTTGGATTCACAGGTTTCAGCCGGCACGATGGAAGAAAAATTACAAAGTCCACCGTTTATCCCTGGAAACATTTGACAATGGCAAATACGTAGTAAGTATTTGTTTACAACCTAAAGAGGGGGACGGACTAATACTCCTTCCCCCTTTTTTTTAAATATGACTGTAAGATTTTTAATGAATGTGGGCGGCGCTATAAACGCAAAGAAAGGAAACATAAGAAATTTATCTGAACAGGAAGCAAGGCAATTTATTCATCTTATGATTTGCGAAGAATGGTTTCAGCCACCTCCAAAACATAAACATAAACCTATAATAGTTCATACCAGATGTATCCCACAGTCAAGATAGCCACAGCCGCAGCAGATACTCCTGTAACTCTTACCGAAGCGAAGGCGCATTTGCGATATGATTTGACAACGGAAGATACATTGATAACAACTTTAATAAAAGTCGCAACGGAATACGCTGAGAAAAGATTATCCAGGGCGTTGATTACGCAAACATGGGATTTGTATTTGGAAGATTTTCCCGCTGAAGATACTATTATACTTCCTTTTCCGCCATTACAAACTATCAGTCATGTGAAATATTATGATAAGAATAATATTTTACAGACCTGGGCAAGTTCAAATTATGATGTAGATAGTATCCGGGAGCCGGGCAGAATAGTACAGAGCGCAACAGGAGCAGGATATCCAAATACGTATGACCGTCCAAATGCTGTGAATATTCGATTCGTTGTCGGTTATGGCGCAGCGAGTACGAATGTACCGGAGACCATTCGGGCGGGAATAAAACTTTTGATTTCCCATTTATTTGAAAACAGGGAAGGGATTACAGTGGGGGCAGCTCTTGCTTCACAAATACCTATTCCAAAAAGCATAGAGGACTTATTCGGGGCGATGTCATTAAGACAAATGTTTTGAAAATAATAATCTTAGTTGCTTTTTGGAAAAGAATAGAAATAAGTGTTCTTTTCTGGTATGGAATACAACGCCTGAAAGAAAATTTCGATATTCAGATTGCATCCATAGTATCGGATGAAGAAAATAAATCACTTGCAAAAATACATTCCGACTTCATAATTGAACACGAAAATAAACCGATGGGGAGGAAATTAAATAATGCCATGATTGAAATACTTACTAATGATTTTGATTTTCTCATGCAAATAGGAAGCGATAATTTGATTTCAGATAAAGGCATGGAAACAAATATTAAATATATGAATGAGTATAAATTTTTCGGTCATACAAATCTGATTATGGTGGATTCAAAGACAAGGGAATGTAAACTGAAAAAATATGGCAATGTATTCGGAGCAGGGCGTTGCATACACAAAAGCATTTTGGAAAAATGTACTCCTATGTGGGCTGATGACCGGGAGCGGGGCTTAGATGTAAACAGTGAAATAACCATTGAACAAAAAAAGGGAAAGGTTGCTTGCCCTATAAATGACGAAGAAATTATTGATGTGAAAAGCGATGAAAATATATGGAAATTTTCGGATTTACAGGGAGAGAAATACGAATTTGAAAATATCAAAAATAAAATTTCAGAAAAGGAATTTAGTTATTTGAAAAATTTATGCGAAGCGGAAAACTTGATCGTCGGATAAATATTCAAACTGCCACTATTAACCGGGATGCTTTCGGGCAGGCGATCAGTACATGGGCGACAACCTATACGGTCTGGGCGGATGTTTTCCCTATGCCATTCAATGAAAATTTTGAAGGAGACAGGAAAACAGAACAACCTCTTTATAAAGTTCGTATTCGTCATATAGCGGGAATTATACCCTCCATGCGCGTACTTTATAATTCAGTTTTTTATGATATTATTTCAATTAATGAAGGTAACAGGCGGGAATATCTGGATTTGATTGTTCAACTTGACAGAAATATGACATAAAATAATTTATATGGTAAAATTACATAAAATAAAAATAAAAAAGAAAGATGCAATCGGACAACAACTATATATTGGAGATGTTGTTTTTCATAAAGTAGTAAATAAATATGGAATTATTTATTTAATAAACGAAGAAGAATATATAGGATGTCCTTCAAATTGGGGACATAGAATAACAGAAACATCAAGACAAGACCTTGTAAAAATTGGATGCGAGGAAACAAATCCAAATCTTTTTTTATCTGTTTTTGTGGGTAAAATTTCATTTCATCAAAAAAATATAAAAAAATGGATGAAATAAAATTAAATGGCGCGGATATACTTGAACAACTTTTAACGGAGTTGCCGGATGATATTGCAAAAAAAGTAGGTGTAAAAGCAATAAAAGATGGGGCAAAAATAATTCTTGAAGAAGCGCAGAATCTTGTCCCGGAAGGACGTACCGGGAAACTGGCGGATTCTTTGGCAATAAAAAAAATAAAAATGACAAATCCTGCTTTTACGGTTTATGCCAGAAGAAAGGGTGGTTTTGGCGGATGGCATGCTAATATAGTGGAGTTCGGAACTAAGCCACACAATATCAGAAATGTTTGGCTCGGAGGGAAATTTTTTAAATTGGTAAAACACCCCGGCACCCCGCCGCGCCCATTTATGCGACCGGCGTTAATGGGCAAGCAGGCAGAAGTAGTAAAAACGGTGGGAGAAAATTTATTCAAATATTGCAGTAATAAATTAAAAAAAGGAATGAAAAAATGATCGGCAAATCACTATATTTTCTTTTGAGTAACGCTTCCGATGTTACCGATATTATTTCAACAAAAATATTTCCATCCCGCATCCCGCAGGTAGAAGATTTTCCCGCCATATCCTATCATCAGATTTCAAATGTTCCTACGAATCAAAAGGATGCTGTAAGCGGATTCGATAAAGTGGACTTCGATATAAATTTATGGAGTAAAGATTATTCGCAAATAAATACTTTATCGGTGGCAGTAAGGGCTGCGCTTGACAGGAAAAGTATCAGTTCGCAGGGTGTTACTGTTGATACTATTGTATTCGTTCGGGAGGTGGATGACTATTCAGACCCGGCAGAAATTTATAAGAAGATTTTACAATTTCAGTTCATTGTAATAAGATAGTGCTTTTATGTTACGTAAAGAAAAAAATATAAAATTATTTTTGAACTAATTAATATTCTACAAAATGGCAGCAACAAAGAAAAACGGAACTTCCCTTCTCCTTTATACCGGTTCAGATGCAATAGCTGCATCAAAGAGTCATTCTTTATCTGTTAATTCAGAAAGTATTGACGTTACCACGAAGGACAGCGCAGGATGGAAAGAAATATTACCGGGATTGAAATCATGGACCGTTGATTGCGAGGGATTGGTTGCTTTTGATAATGCTTTCAATTACGAATATCTTCTCGATGCGCTTCGCAACCGCACAAAACTCTCCATAAAACTTGAAACTACTGTTGTGGGCGACGAGCGTTTGAAAGGAGACGTCTATGTAACTTCTGTTGAACTTAGCGCACCACAAGAAGATGCTATTTCTTTCACAGCATCTTTTGAAGGAACAGGCGCATTGACCCATGAAACGATAACTTAATTCAGTGAACACTTATACTTTTATTTTCGACAAGGAGAGAACGCTTCAATATACGAATCGTTCTTTTCGTGAACTTGAAAAACGAAGCGGGTTCGCTGTACTTACAAAAGTTCAGGAACTTTCTACCGGAAAAGCATTTTCACTCCAATATATTACTGATTTTATTTGGGCAGGACTTTTATATGAAAAAGTTCCTTATGAAACAGTCATAGATATTATTCCAATGAACAAATATCTTGACCTGACAAAACTGATTGTTGATATTGTTACAAAAGAGTTTGGATTGGACACATTATCTGAAAAAAAAAGCGAGAACCATCTTGCGAGCCCGCAGGATGGGATTGGAATAGCGCAGAGCTTATCGCCTATTCAAACTTAAATCTTAAACCTTATGAATTTTGGGATCAGCTCTCCCCGCATGATTTTCTACGAATGTGCGAAGGGTTTAATTTGCGTTTCAAAAGAGAGTTACAGATACAAAATCAAACACTGAAAGTAATCCGATGGGCGGGATGGATGGTATATGTGATGAACAGAAATACAAAGAGAAGGATGTTACAACCTCAGGAACTTTTACGCTTAAATGATTTTGAAGAAAATATTCCTGTTGAATTACCTACAAAAGAAGATATGGATCGTATAAAAGGATGGTTAAAGAAGAAATAATATGGCAGAAGCAGGATCGTTAAATATAGATTTGATTTTAAATTCCGCTCGTTTTTTAGAAGGAATAAATAAATCAAAAAAAGGATTATCGGAACTTGAACAAGCCACCAATCGGCTATCCCGCGCAATGGATAAGACCGGGAAGAATCTTGAAAAAATCGGAAGCAAATTAACTACAAATCTCACTTTACCTATTGTCGCTGCGGGGGTTGCTATCGGGGCTGCTGTTACTAAGATGGCTACTTATGGAAGTTCTATTAATGATATGAGCGTTCGCACAGGATTCAGCCGTGAATCATTGCAGGAACTTGGCTTTGCAGCGAAACAGACAGGTGTTGATATGGGAAGTATTGAATTAGCATCCCGAAAATTAACCAAATCAATGGGAGAAGCTGCAAAAGGCAGCGGGGAAACAGCAAATCTTTTCAAACAATTAGGAATTGAAATAAAAAATGCGGATGGAAGTTTACGACCGGCTAATGAAGTATTCATGGATACTATCGGAGCGCTGAATAGAATTCCTGATGAAACGACCCGTAATGTTGTCGGAATGAAATTATTGGGAAAAAGTTTTGGAGATATAACACCTCTCGTATCGGAAGGGAAAGACGGATTGAAAAAATATGCTAAAGAGGCGCGGGATGCAGGCTTAGTGATGAGTGAGGAGGGGGTTATTGCTGCCGATAATTTTGGTGATAAAATGGACAAGTTAAGGGGGCAATTAGAACACGCTGGGATGGAAGTTGCTACTGCTTTTTTACCGATTATAGAACAACTTGCAAATTTTGTTCGTGATAAAGTTGTTCCTGCTATCAAACAATTTGCGGAATGGTGGAAGGAACTTTCCCCCACTACTCAAAAGGTGATAGTGGGAATAGGCGCTTTTCTTGCTTTGGCGGGACCGCTTACATCCATGTTCGGGGGTATTCTTAGATTCGTTCCTCTTATTATAACTGGTATTCAGGGGATAGGGACAGCTTTTACTTTTATGATGGGGCCTGTTGGGTTGGCTATTGCTGCGGTTGGATTATTAGTTGCTGCATTAGCATTATTAGGGCCTCCCGATATAACGCTTCAACAAAGTTTTCAAATTCAAAAAGAAGTTGTTGAAGAACTTGAAACCAGAATAAGATTATTGGATGGTGCAATGGAAAAAGCAAATGAAACAGGAAAGCAAACAGAACAATCTTTGACAAATGATACAATAAAAAGAGAAGAATTATCTAAGGCATTAGAAGAAGAAAAGAAAAGATTAGATGAATTATCTAAATCAGTTGATAATAATAAAAAGCAAAATGAAGAACAAATTCCTGTAATGGAACAAATTAAAAATGCTGCGGGGGATTTGAATGTTACTTTAGAAGAAACAGATAAGAAAGCAAAAAAATTAACAGAAACATTTACCGACCTTTCTTTTTTAACAGAAAAACTTGGGGAGAAAAAATTTAATGCAGCCGAGATGCTTTTATTCAGATTTGATCTTACAAAATTGGATGCACCTATTTTGGGATTCGTAAATGAATTAAAAAAAAGATTTACTAAAATTCCTCCTGTTATTTTACCTGCACCTGATATTTCTTTATTTAAACC
>Ga0209431_10005021_pt1 | contig 10333 bp, 12 predicted proteins | sample RifCSP13_3_FD_184021 | JGI IMG/M metagenome (GOLD analysis project Ga0209431, IMG submission 184021) | Soil microbial communities from Rifle, Colorado - Rifle CSP2_sed 13_3 (SPAdes) (version 2) | ecosystem: Environmental > Terrestrial > Deep subsurface > Rock core/Sediment | place: Rifle... | reverse complement strand
GGATTTTCGTAAGCATAATAGCACGGGATTTAAACCGCTTCCTATGGTTGTCCGAAAAACAAAAAGCAGTGGGGAGATAAACTCGCCACTGCTGGATCGAACTCGAAATTCCTACTAGTCACCCGGAGTTAAGACGCTGTGGTGGTAACCGCAGCATCCGCACACTGCCATCCCATCAAAGTAGAGGGGGTCATCGATGCGGCCCAGCCTCGTCCGTCCGCACTTCTTGCACGTCTGCTCCTGGACTCTAAACATCCGGAGCATCGGCCGGCCGCAGTGCCATTCGGTGAGGTAGATCGCGAGCAGGCCGAAAAGGCGGGGAGCCGGAACGAGCTTCGGTTCCCCGATGTTCTTCCACTCCGGGTCGTGGTTGAGACAGAACCCGTGTGGACACGGCTTGTGCTGACCATGGTCCATGGCCGCACTTCTTTTGTCCCTACCTCGTTCCGAGGCCGAGGGACGTCTCTCTGGCCGTCCGTTTTCTGGGACGCCGCCCTTATACTACTATGGGTTAGCAGGAATGTCAATCAAAATTGTAAACTGGTTTTGTATGAAACATTTTTTGTTCTTCCTGATCCTTCCCTTACTCTTAGTAGTTAATCGTCCAGCGCTGGCCCAAGGAAGCTGGGTGATCGATAGTTTTCATTCCGAAATTTCCATTCCCCAGAACGGCAAGGTGTCGGTGGTGGAAACGATCACGGTGGATTTTGGCCTGACGTCCAAGCACGGGATTTTCCGGAGCATCCCGACCGAGGGAGTTCGGTTTGATCTGAAGAGCGTGAAACAGGACGGGGCGAAAGCGGTCACCGACGTTTCTTCTTCCGGTGGAACAACCACGATCCGCATCGGCGACCCTGACCGGACAATTTTGGGGAAGCATGTTTATGAGATCTCCTACGAAATAGGAAAGGTGATTACCAGCTTCGATGACCACGACGAGTTCTATTGGAACGTCACCGGCAGTGACTGGGAGGTATCGATCCGAAGCGCCACGGCGACAGTGGCGTTGGAGGGAGGGGCGATCGAGCGGGTGGTCTGCTTTACCGGTTACCTGGGCTCGCAGGAATCAAACTGCACCGCTGCGGTTTTGGCTGGTCAGGGCAAATTCTCTACCACTCAGGCGCTCTCCGTTGGCGAGGGTTTCACCATTACCAACTCTCTCCCCAAAGACCTGGTGGCGGAACCGTTCTATCTTGACGACTTTATTAGGCCCTACTGGCTGATCCTCGGCTCGTTGGCGGCGGCGGCGTACGTGATTCGCCGCTGGTTGAAGCACGGCCGGGACATGTGGTACCGCAATCACGTCATCCTCAATCCTGATGCGGCGGCTGAAACCAAACCGCTCTTTGCTCAGCAGACAGTGGTGGCGGAGTTTGACCCTCCCGATAAACTGCGGCCGGGAGAGGTGGGAACGCTCGTCGACGAGCGGGTCGATCTGACCGATATCTCGGCGACGATCGTCGATCTGGCGGTGCGGGGTTACCTCAAAATCATCGAAGAAAAAACCGGGCGAAAGGCGAAGTATTATTTTGAGCAGAAGAAGGATTTTCTGGAGGATTCGAAATTGGCGGAATGGGAGAAGGAGATTCTCCGCGGAATCTTTGGCAACGATGGTCAAAGCACCGGCAGGGTGGCGCTGACCGATCTGCAGGAGAAGTTCTATACCAGACTGGCCAAGGTCAAAGAAGAGCTCTATGCCCATCTCACCGAGGCGAAATACTTCCCTCAACCGCCGAACGAAGTTCTGACGAAATATTTGGTGAGAGGCGGAATTTTGGGGGCGGTGGCGGGAGTGTTGTTCTATCTTTTTGGCGGAATGGGGCTCTGGTGGGTACCGGTTCCGCTGGCGGTGGCGGCCGGACTGACGATGATGGCGGCGCCGTTGATGCCCCGTAAAACCGCTCAAGGCACCGAAGCGGTACGGCGGGCGAGCGGGTTCAAGCTCTTCATCTCGACCGGTCAGAAATACCAGCAGCAGTTCAACGAGCGGATCAACTATTTTGATAGTTTTCTCCCGTATGCGATGGTTTTTGGGGTGGTGGATAAGTGGGTCGGCGCTTTCAAATCCCTCGGGATCGTTCCTCCCCAACCCACCTGGTATATCGGACCCGGGCCGTTCAACATCGGCGGTTTTTCCTCTTCGGTGAACGCAATGACCAGTTCCCTCGCTGCCACTCTGCCTTCCCGACCGGCTTCACAAGGCGGTAGCGGGTTCGGGGGCGGTGGATTTTCGGGAGGAGGATTCGGTGGAGGGGGAGGCGGGAGCTGGTAGGTTAGGCCGCTTGAGCGGCGGTTTCGGGGGCGGGGAGAGCGAGTTTCTCGATCGTTTCGGAGGTGAGATAGTCGCGCATGTCTTCCACGGTCTCGCTCTGCCGCTCGTCAACTTCATCTTTAAGCATTCCGCGCAGATAGACCGTATTTTCCTGCTTCCCCACTCCTCTTAACGGTTCCTCGACCGAATAAAACCGGGTGAGAACTCCGGGCTTCTCCAATCTGAGAATTTTTCCCTGATCTGGTTCTTTGGAAAATTCCAGCCTGACATCAACCTCGGTTTCGGCGATGTATTTATCGATTTGGGCCACCCCACCGTCTTCGAGCCGAACCCCCCATTTTTGGGCGGGCTCAGTTTCTTTCGGTTCTAGATCCTCGACTTTTTCCCCGGCACGCTCCTCCGCCCCGCGGGCGATCATCTTTTCCGCCCATGCCTCATCACCGGTTTTTCCGGCTTTGAACTCTTGGGCTTCTTTTTCGATATCGGGAGCAACCATTGCTTCAACCATATTAACCCATTATACCGCCAATCTGTCAATCTTGCTATTCTTAAATCAATGGCCAGTCCCGAGGGAGTTTCCTCAAAGTTTGATCTCCTCACGATCGGCGATTGCACGGTCGATATCTTCACTTTTCCGGAGAGAGCGGATGTCCACTGCCAACTGCACGGGGGCGAGAAGTGCGAGCTGTGCCTCTCGGCCGCCGACAAAGTTGCCAGCAAGGGTTTTGACCTCACCTTCGGGGGAAACGCCGCGAATGTGGCGGTGGGGGCATCCCGCCTGGGCCTGCGCACCGGCATCTATACCCACGTTGGCCGGGATCTTTTCGGGGGAGAGACTCTGGAGAATTTCAAGAAGGAGAAGGTCGATACCTCCCTGGTGGAGATGGATGAGGAACAGGCGACCAACGTCAATATCATCATTTCCAGCGGCGGAGAGCGGACCATCCTTACCGCCCATCAACCCCGTCATTATCTGGTCCCTTCCGTTTACGCTCCTTGGGTTTATTTTTCATCGCTCGCGCCGGGGCACGATTACTTCCACGCCCCCTTCGTGCGCTACGTCCACGAGAATCGGATCAAACTCGCTTTCAACCCCGGTTCTTACCAGATCAAGGAAGGACTCGCCGCCTATGGCCAGCTTTTGAAGATTACCGAAGTGCTGATCCTCAACCGGGAAGAAGCGGGGCGATTACTGGGATTGGACCATGCCCTCAAGACCGAAAAAGAACTCCTCTCTCGCCTGCGGGACCTGGGACCGCGAATTGTGGTGGTGACGGATGGTCCGCAGGGCGCCTACGCCTTTGACGGCTACGAGTTCATCTTTCAGACCGCCACCGGAGTGAAAGCGAAGGAGAGAACCGGAGCAGGGGACGCCTTCTCCTGTGGAGTGGTGACCGCGCTGGCGATGGGCCGGCCGCTTAAAGAAGCGTTGAAGTGGGGAACACTCAACGCCGAATCGGTGACACAGGCGGTCGGAGCGCAGACCGGTTTGCTTTCCCGCAAGGAATTGGAGCCCCTCGTGAAGAAGTTGAAATGACTCAGGTGCTGTCCTTCGCTGACGCTCAGGTTGCAATTTTGCTCCGCAAAAGTAATATGCAATAGTCTATGGACGAACTCGCGAAACTGTTAGGAACGACAAAAGAAAAGCTCGAGTCCCTCTCCGATGAAATGGGGGAATTTACAGGAAAGAAGGAGGTCCCCGACCAGCTTCTGGCAAAGATCAAAGACGAGTGGGCCCGGTCGCTCACCGAGCTCGGGCTAAACGGGAGTTCTTCACGGAAGGAGGTTCTCGCGGCGCTGGCGAAGCGGGTGGAGCTGCTGGAGGAGGAAGCCAAAAAAGTCCTTGGTGAGCCGGCGATGCAGGACCACGATTACATCAAAAAGCTCTTCGCCCGGGCGGAAGCGATCGCAAAGCCGAAGAAAGGGTTCTTCCTGAAAGAGGAGAAAGCGAAAGAGCTTTTCCGCCGGAATCCGCCCCAGAACATCCTCGCCCAGTTGAAATACTCCAGTGCCGACGAGCTCCTGGCAAAGGAGGATCTCTTTGAGGTCTTCTCGGCGCTCCGTTTTCTCGAGGACCGGAAGTGGCAGAACGAGGTCTTCTTCGCCCCTTTCAAGAAACTCACTCCCGAAGATTTTGAGGAGCGGCCGATCGTGATGCGGGTCCTTGATCCGAAGAAGTGGGGATCGGAGGCGCGAAGCTTCACCAAGAAGAAGTTCCATAACACCACCCACCTGAAGGAGTTAGGAGTGGTGATCGTGATTCCGGTGGATTACACCGAGGGAGCACTGACCCGAATGTTCTCGATGATGTTCCACTACCTGAATGAGGTTTCTTTTTATGCCAAGTATTTCCGAATGATCGCCGCCGATCCTAGCACCTTCTCCGGCAAGTTCGTCTCCGCTCTCCGGGGGGATGTCCGGGAATCGGCGCCGGATCTGGAGAACATTGTTTCCTGGGTGATCATGCAGCGCTACCTGGCGAAAGAGAACCCCACCGATCCGCGCCTGCTGGTGCCGCATATTTCATCAGAGGCCCTGCATTGGGCCCGGGCTTCGGCGAACCTTGCTGCGTTAGCGGATTCGACCCCAGGATTATCCTTTTGGAAGGGAAAATCTTATCTCTGCGGGTTTACACCCGAATCGGATGAGCTAGTCTCCTTCAACTTCGAAGACAACGTCTTCTCGCTCGCCGCCGGTCCCGACACGCCCCAGTACGTCTACCACGTCCGGGAAGCGCTCTGGAACCGGTTCTTTGAGGAGTGGTTTGATAAGGAGGACGTGCTCGAAACGCTGATGGTTGAAGATTTCGGGCAGGGGTTTGTTGGTTTCAAAATCCGTTCCACGCCCGAACCAAGCGAAGATTAAACCCTCCGGGTTTAACTTTCTAAGGTGAGTTCTTCAATCCCCAGGGACGGATCGGTGGCGCGTTTAGCATTCACAAAGGTTTGGTATGCTTTCGGTCCGCCGGCTATCCTCAGCCATCTGTTAATTTCTTCCCGATCTACGATTTTCGAACTACCGGTCCCGAGCCAATCCCGATAGGAGCTGTAGGAGTAAGTGTCGAAATTTTCGGGATTGAGATGAATATACCGGCTGACCTGAAGAAGCGAGGCCTCACTGGTGATCTCCTTCGCCTTGAAAGTTCCTTGGAAGAGATTCCCCAACCGCTTATTTTTGATGTTGAAGTATTTCGTGTAGCTGTTTGTGATATCGGAAATGAAACGGGGAAGCCCGCCGCTTTTTGCTGGTTTGATGAGGAAATGAAAGTGATTGGGCATCCAGCAATAAGCCAGGATTTTCACCCGCAAGCTTTCTAAACCCTCCGGGTTTAACTTGCGGTAAAGGGAGCGGGCCCTCTCGTTCAGCTCTTGAAATTGGACGAAAGAAATTTTTTGATCGTGGAGGTAATAAACGACGGTGTCCTGAAACCTTTGGTAATCTCTCTGGTTAAGGAAAGTTTGACGTTTCTCAACGCCGCAGTTGTAAACATGGTAGTAGAAGTCGGGGTTGAAGCTTCTGGGTTTGGTCGCCATTTGCGAATATCTTACCACGTGCCCCATAAAACTTAAACCCTCCGGGTTTAACTGGATTGGGGCGGGGGCGGGAAGAAGTTTTGGAAACGCTGATGGTGGAAGATTTCGGGCAAGGGTTTGTTGGGTTCAAGATCCGTTCTTCTCCGGAATCAGCGCCGGAGGAGTAGATTCTGTTGCCGTTTCAACGGCTGAACCCCGTTTTGCCCCCTTCTTCTAAAAATCTATGCCTAATCCAGTCGCTTTTACACGAAGGTAGTTAATGAATGCTGCACATGAAACCAGCATAAACTTTGCGTCCTCAAATTGAAGTGTCGCTTTATCTTCAAGCATGGCATGGCGAATTCCTTCCGCATCGCTTGTGTAACCGTATAATTTTCCAAACGCGCCTTGCAGAGCCGGGTGTAGCAATACTTTCCCGCTTGAAGATAATTTCTTTAGGGTCTGATCCAGTGTGGATTTTTGACCAGCGATGAGATTGCAAGCAGCTTCAACAGCACTAATAGATTCCTTGATTGAGTTCCGATAATCAGGGTTTTCCCTGTCAGTGATTTTGTCAAGGGCGTTTTTTAAGTGTGTATGGACAGGACTTGTTGGTGCATGCTCCAATGATTCTTCTATCGTCGAAATCTCTTCCTCAGAGGTTATTTGCGCTATTTTCTTGTTAACGAATCTATATGCGGAAGACTCCTCTTCCAAAATATTATTGCAGTGTCTAATAAAATAGTCGTTACTGTTTTCGAGTGGGTAGTTATTAGCAGTAAATTCTATGAAATCGTAGATTTCATTCCAAGAAGCTCGATCAAAGAAATACTCTTGAATGGTGTCGTAAATGATGTCCCCACTCTCGAGATCCTCAAGTTCTTTAATTGTGGATTTAAAATAATTTGCCCAGATGACCCTAAGAAAACCTTTCACTCCTTTATCGAGATATTCATATAAGTGGGAGCGAATTGGTTCAAGATAGTAAATGTGCAATGCGTTCCACAGTCCGTTAAGTAGATCTCCATCGATGGAGTCGATTTGGGCCAGCTTCTTTAAAGGTTTTATTCCACTGCGATGTGAGAATAGTTCCATGGAAATGATTTTAACGCGCTTATCCAGTTTTGGAAACATCCAGATTTACCTCTGGATCATTCCAAGTATTTACTGCTGTTTTCCCAGTATGGGGAACCGGGTGGAACCCACTCGTCAACGATTATTTTGGTTGGATCTAGTTTCTTTCTTTTTTCCTCAAGTTGTTTAGCGATAGAAACTCCGTACTTAACCCACGGATTACCCGCAGATTCCTGTCTTTCCCAACAACTTTTTATAGACTCGTATTCGCCGTATCTCATCTCAGGCGTATAGATTACTCTGGCAGAATCGTACGGTCTCGTAGATTTTGCCATCAAGATGCATCCGTGCCAAACAAAAAGAGCTATAGCCAAAGCTTCGACTAGTCCCATTGGAAGATTCTCCATCGCGATTTTTCCAGTTCTTTTAGCTCTTTCAAGGAGCTCAGTTTCAGTTAAACCTCGAATAAGTTCTCCTTTTATAAAATTCTCTTCTACAATTTCTACTATTCTTACTCCCTTATCTGTGGTTAGACTAAGATTTGGCAATCGTTCGGGAAGCATAGTGCGTAGCCGTTCTGCGACGATGCACACATCTCTGGTGTTTGGGTCCCCACCTAACCAATCGCCCAATTCGACCATAATGCCCGACAACGCCCCCTCGATTGTTGGTTTTGGTAAAGGTGCCATCTAATCTAATTATACGAAGTTGGGAACCTTAGAGGTACTAGCCGGAACGGGCACAGATTTATCTCCTTTCCTGCAGTGCTAGGATTTGGGATTTTAAACCACACCCTGAAAATTTGGGTTAGTTAGCTTGCAGAGAACTCCAATTTTTTGCCGGCGGCGCCAAAGATTCTTTTGAGAGTTGAGATTGAGGGTGAGGGTTCGGCAGTACCCCGTTCAATTCTGGATATGACCGGTTGAGTAGTCCCGGCTTTTTCTGCTAGTTGCGTTTGCGTCAACCCTTTTTGCAATCGCGCTTCGATTACTGATTTGGCAATCTGATACTCTGGTTCGAGTTCCTCCCAAATCCTTTTGAATTTGGGATCTTTCAACCTTTTATTCAAATCTTCGTTAAAACTCGTGTAGTTTTTCATTTGCTTTTCTTATAATCTTCCATCCTTTTTTCCGCTAGTTTAATCTCTTTTGGTGGTGTCCTCTCGCCCTGCTTTCTAAAAATGTGTACCACTATAAATTTACTTCCATCCCTAAAGTAAAACGCCCGGTAGAGCTTTTTATTGCTCTCTTTTCGAAGTTCGAATAGCCCGCGCACCTGCGGAATCGGTTTGGAGTGTGGTTCCCTTATCCTGGGACCAACTTCCTGTAGCATTCGGAACGATTGACGTACGCGTGCTTCGTCCTCTTCCTCCGGTAGTGAGGAGAGAAACTTTTTGACGTAGTCGTGTTGGAAAACTTGCCACTCTGTCATATCTTTATATCAAATTTGATATAAAAGTCAAGACCTTGCTTTTATGACTTGAAGTCTAACAGCGAACGATGTTAGCGTCAACATTTATTTAATTTCTTTTTGCAGTGCTAAAATTCGGGTGAATGCCCTCCGAATCAATTTGGAACAAGAAAATTTCTTTGCCAAAGATGAACCGAATAACCAAACTAGCGATTCTAGTTCTTTTGATCTTGGGGAGTTGGTTTTACTGGTTCCAATACCGTCCCTCTAAAATAAGAGCCGAATGTGTCGAGAAGGCTAAAGAGTTTATTAGAGATTCGAAAGACCTCTCCTTCTCAGAGGGAATTGCAGGATACGAATTGGTTTACAAAAGCTGTCTTCGATCCAAAGGTATTAGCGAATAATTCCCCCAGTGCTAAAATTCGGGTGATGCCATCTCTAATTGTCGTCCTGCTTTCTGTTTTATACCTCTTTTCTTTCAATCTTACTTGGCTAGGAAGTGAATCCAGGAAGGCAAGCATGATAGACCGTCCTTTGATGTATTCAAATGGAACTGTTTGGGCGATTATAAATATCGGTACGACAGGATTTCTAATTTTAATTATTACTCTACTAATCTTGGATTGGAAAATTCTGATCGCCCTGACTTTAGTCCAAATGTTGCTAGGGCGGTTAATTTTTGCGCCGTTAGTCGGACATTTGTTGGCATTTATTAGTTTACATACGAAAGGCTAAATAGAGAATGCCATTTTTGTTGATTTGAACCCGCTTGCCTCTGATACCCCGTATCCGATATCCTGCTCTTGATGCCTAAAGTTTTTGTCACCCGCAAAATTCCCCAAGCTGGGTTGGATCTCCTGAAGGGAGTCGATTTTTCGGTTTGGGAAGAGGATCGAGTGATTCCCCGGGAAGTACTACTGGAACGGGTTAAAGGGGTGGACGCGATTCTCTCCCTCCTGACCGACAAGATCGACGGTGAAGTGATGGATACCGCCGGTCCCCAGCTTAAGCTCATCTCCAACTACGCCGTCGGCTACGACAACATCGACGTTCCTGCCGCCACCCAGCGCAAGATCTTCATCTCCAACACCCCCGGGGTTCTGACCGAAGCGGTGGCGGAGCACGCCTTTGCCTTGCTTTTGGCGATCGCCCGCCGGATTCCCGAATCCGACCAATTTACCCGCCAAGGAAAGTACAAGGGTTGGGAGCCGGAACTGCTGTTAGGAACCGAGCTGCAAGGAAAAGTTTTGGGAGTAGTCGGTCTGGGCCGGATCGGCTCGCGAGTCGCCGAGATGGCGAACAAGGGAATGGGAATGAAGGTTCTCTACCACGACCCCAAGCAGGATGCGGAGTTCGAGAAGGAATACAGCGCCGTTTACAAGGCCGGTCTCGATGATCTCCTTAAGGAAGCCGACTTCGTTTCGATCCACGTCCCTCTCCTGCCGGCGACCCGCCATCTGTTTAATGCCGAGAAGCTGGCGCTGATGAAGCCGACCGCCTACCTGATCAATACCTCCCGCGGCCCGATCGTGGACGAAGCAGCGCTGGTGGAAGCACTCAAGTCCGGAACGATCAAAGGCGCCGCGCTGGACGTCTTCGAGAACGAACCGAACCTATCGCCCGGATTGGCGGAGCTCCCGAATGTTGTCCTGACCCCTCACACCGCTTCGGCGACCCACGAAGCGCGGGGAGCAATGGCGGTGCTGGCTGCTCAAGCGGTGTTGGACGTTCTGGCGGGCAAGCCTCCAGTGAACCTGGTTAATAAATGAAAAAATTTCTTCCGATTTTGGTAATTGCCGTTTTCCTCGCCGTGGGCTTCACCGTTTGGTGGTACAACACTGATTTTTTGCCCGAGAAGAACGTCGGGGATACTTCCGGCACGCCGGCGCCGGGTGAGGAGGACGTGCCGGAGACAGTAGTGGGTGAGGGTGTGACGGAGGTGTCCGTGGAGGGCAGCGAATACTCTTTCTCTCCCAAGACCATCACCGTCAAGAAAGGAGCGACGGTCAAGCTCACCTTCAAGAACATCGGCAACGCGATCCACACCTGGACGGTCGATGGGCTG
>Ga0209431_10005020_pt1 | contig 10333 bp, 10 predicted proteins | sample RifCSP13_3_FD_184021 | JGI IMG/M metagenome (GOLD analysis project Ga0209431, IMG submission 184021) | Soil microbial communities from Rifle, Colorado - Rifle CSP2_sed 13_3 (SPAdes) (version 2) | ecosystem: Environmental > Terrestrial > Deep subsurface > Rock core/Sediment | place: Rifle... | reverse complement strand
CATTACAACGGAAAGGACATCGATATCGACCTGTACATCGTCATCGAGTACGGCACCCGCATCAAAACAGTCGCCAACAGTGTGGCGAACACGGTTCGTTTCCACGTCGAAAAGGCCCTCGGGATGCCGGTCAATAACATTAACGTGCATGTCAGCGGCCTGCGGATCAGCAATTTCGATTAATCCAGATCCGCTGGCTGCGCTATCCCTGCACCCGGAAGTATGTAAATGGACTTAGAGTCAAGCTCTCTCGAGACTGCCCGCCGTCAAGCACACTTTCGGAAATATGCTCTGGATGGACTGGCTCTCCGGTATCTAATCGAGGCCGGGCTGACCTGGCTGAAAGTGAACCAGCAGATCGTCAACGACTTGAACGTCTTCCCGGTGCCGGATGGCGATACCGGGATCAACATGGTGCTCACCCTGCAGGCGGCTTTCGACGAAATCAAAGACAGTGAGGAGAAGAATTTCGGGAAAGTGGCGCACTCCATTGCGCACGGCGCCTTGATGGGCGCCCGCGGCAACTCGGGCGTGATCCTCTCCCAGTTGTGGCGCGGTTTCGCCCGAGGGGTCGATAATCTCGAGGTGCTCGATGGGCCCAGCCTGGTGAACGCTTTCGCGGCCGCCCGCGACACCGCCTACAAAGGCGTCGTCCGGCCAGTCGAAGGCACCATCTTGACCGTCGCCAAGGATATCGCCAGCGAAGCCCAGGCCGCGCTCACAGAGATCGATGATCCGATCTTGATCCTGGAGCGTGTCGTCGCGGCTGCCGACCGGTCGGTGCAGAGGACTCCCGATCTGCTCGCCGAATTAAAGAAAGCCGGCGTGGTCGACGCCGGTGGAAAGGGGCTTTTCTTCATATTAGAAGGGATGCTGCGCTTCATTAACGGGCAATCCCTGGAGACTGCCCTCACCTCGGTCCAACCTCTGGCTGCCATGAACCTGGACGACACCCTGGAGACGATCGAGCCAGGCCAGGATTACGAGGTAGTGGTCGACTTCCGCCCAGCTGCCCAGCTGGATCTGGAAATGTTTTACGGGACCTTACAGCAAATGGGCACCTCGATCCAGGTTGGTGAAGGGGAGGGCATCTACCGCATGCACATCCATGTCCCCACCGAGAAGCGCTACCAACCCATCGATTACACCATGTCCCTGGGTACGATCACCAAGGTATCCATCGAGAACCTGATCGACCAGATGGAAGCCATCAGCCGCGCGGCCCGCAGCCGGGCGCTCCGGTTTAACCCGGTGGAACCCGGGCAGATCGCCGTGGTGGCGGTATCGCCTGGAGCGGGGATCGCCCGCGTGTTCGCCAGCCTGGGAGTGGCAGCCATCGTCGCGGGCGGGCAGACTATGAACCCCAGCACCCAGGATATCCTGGCTTCGTTCGAGAATCTGCCAACCGATCACATCATTATCCTCCCGAACAATAAAAATATAATCCTGGCGGCTAAATCGGCGGCCGAGGTCGCTTCCAAAACCGTGGCGGTCGTCCCCAGCCGCACGGTTCCGGAAGGCCTCTCGGCGATGCTGCGCCTGGTACCGGAAGGCGACTTTGAGGCTATCGTGGAAGAGATGAACGCGGCTCTGGAGGAGGTTCAGACCGGCGAGATAACCACCGCGGTGCGCGATGCAGACATCGACGGCGTGCCGGTTAAGGAAGGGCAGATCATCGCCCTCTATAACCGGAAGCTGGTGTGCGCCGCCCAGACCCTGGAGGCAGCCTGCCTGTGCCTGCTGGACAAGGCCAGCGCTGCGGATTACGAGCTGGTGACCCTCTTCTTCGGCGCAGACTTAAACCAACACCAGGCCAGCCACATCGGCGACGCCATTCACTCCGCCTATCCTAACCTGGAGGTCGAGATCCAGGAAGGCGGGCAGCCGCACTACCAATTAATCCTTTCGATCGAATGACGGTCTATGCCCGGGGTAACCATCCTGACGGATAGCACCGCCCAATTCATCACCGAGGACTTCGTCGGATGTAATGCTGTAAGCGTCATCCCACTCCACGTCCAGGTAAGCGGGGCCATCCGCCGGGATAGAGGCAAGATTGATATCCTTGACCTGCCGGTATCCATCCGGAGGGGGGCTGCTCCGGTGATGCGGCCCCCCTCCCCCGAGGAGTTCCACAACCGTTACGTATCCTTAAATCGGGAAGCAGATGAAATCATCACCCTGCTGCACTCCGGCCAGCTTAGCCCGGCTGTAAGAAATGCAGAGCAGGCGGCCCAGGGCATGCGCGGGCGCATGGATTTACCCGTGGTCGACTCGCAGACGACCGGTGTGGGGTTGGGTTTGATAGTACAGGCAGCCGCCGCGGCCGCCCTGGAGGGCATCCCCCCTGCCCAGATCTTGGAGCAGATCCGGCTGAAATCCCAAAAAATCTACTCGATTTTCTGCCTGCAGAGCTTATCTTACCTGGCTGCCGGCGGGCATCTCGACCCAATCCAGGCGCTGGTCGGAGAAATGCTCGGCATCACCCCGCTCGTCCTGCTGGAAAATGGCGGTTTGGTGACCATTCAAAAAGCCCGCAGCCCACGCCACCTGGCTGATCTGCTGGTCGAGTTCGTCGCCGAGTTCGAAGACCTCCAACACCTCGCTCTGATCAGGGGCCGGTTAACTTACGAAATCTCCAGCCTGCGGGAGCGGATCCAGGCATATTTCCCGGGAGTCCCGTTCACCGAGCACACCCTCGGCGCCGGATTAGGTGCCATCCTGGGACCGCGCAGCCTGAACCTGGTCGCCATGGAGGATCATTAATCCCCGGCTCGGGAAAACGGACTTCTTATGAAGATATCCATCGTTACCGACAGCACCTGCGATATCCCCTACGAGACCGCGGACGCATGCTCCATCTCTATCGTCCCCAACCTCCTGGTGGTCGATGGAAAGAGTATCGAAGACGGGAAGGATTTTTCCCGCCAGGGATTCTACGAGCGGTTGCCCGGCATGAGAACCTTCCCGACTACCGCTTCCCCCTCTCTGGCGGCCTTCGCAGAAGCGTACGTGCGCTGTTTCGACCAGGGAGCCGATGCGATTATCTCGATCCAGGTCTCACAAAAATTAAGCGCGGTGCACAATACGGCCAGCCTGGCTGCCCAGTCCTTCGACGGGCGGGTGCACGTCTTCGATAGCCAGAACGTCTCGCTCGGTCTGGGTTTCCAGGCGCTAGCTGCCGCCGAGGCGGCTAGTGCGGGGCTTCCCCTGGAGTCCGTGCTGGCGCGCCTGGAGGATATCCGCCGCAGGGTGCATCTGGTCGCCATGCTGGACACCCTGGAGTACGTCCGCCGGAGCGGCCGCGTTTCCTGGGCGCGCGCCAGCCTTGGCGCTTTCCTGAACATCAAGCCCTTCGTCGAAGTCCGTGGTGGGCAGGTCTACAGCCTGGGGGAAACCCGCACCCGCCGCAAGGGCATCGCACGCCTGTTAGAGCTGATCGAGGACCTGGGGGCTCTCGAGCGGCTGGCGATTTTGCACAGCAACGCCGAAGGGGATGCCCGCCAGCTGGCGGAGATCTTCGCCCCCCGCCTGCCGCGCCCACCTTTTGTGGTGAACGTCACCACCGTGATCGGGGCGCATGTCGGGCCCAACGGGCTCGGTTTCGCAGCCGTCGTCGCACCCTGAACTGGCAGAGTGCCGGACCACTGATGCTGGTAAAATACCTGCGATGAACCCATCTCTCCAAAAACTGCAAAAATTCTTTAAATTAGAAGCCGAGCGCGGCTACGACGACCGCGCCGTCGTTGGAGGCCTGGAGCGCATGCTGACCCCCTGGGAAGCGGAAGCGCGCGCCGACGGCCTTTCTGAAGAGATCATTGCCGCCGTGTTGGCCCGGCTCAGAGATTACCACCGTCTGAGCCCTGCCTCGCGCCAGGAATCCCTCCAGGGACTGTGGCGCCGCATCCAGCGCAATACCGAACAGGAACCTCCCCCGGGAGAGCCAGTTCCCACCCCAACTGACCAACCTGCTCTCGAGGTTTCTAGAGAAGGGGAAGCTCCACAGGTCGAGATCGAGCTGGAGGTAGAGGTTCAAAAGGAAGAAAGCCTGCCCGCATCCACTGGTGTAGCTGAGAGAGCGGTTCACGAGGAGTATCACCCTCCCCGCCCGGCAGCGCCAGCCTCAACCGGCTCTCCGGCAGCCCTCAACGCATCGGTGACCGTCTTGCCGGGAGTGGGTCCCCGGCATGGGGAGACCCTCGCTCGCCTGGGTCTGGTAACCCTGGGGGATATGCTTTACAACTTCCCGCGTCGCTACGACGATTACTCCCAGCTCAAGACGATCAACCGGCTTTGGTATGGGGAAGAGGTGACCATCATCGGCACGGTTCAGAGCGTATCGAACCGCCAGGTGCGCAGCGGGCGAATGGCGATCACCGAAGCAGTGGTCGGAGATGGCAGCGGCGCCTTGCGGGTGACCTGGTTCAACCAGCCCTGGATCGGCAAACGCCTGCGCAACGGCATGCAGGTCGTCCTATCCGGTAAAGTCGAACAGTATCTTGGCCGGTTGGTGATGAACAGCCCGGAGGTCGAACAGCTCGAACAGCAAAACTTGCACACCAACCGCATCGTCCCGATCTACTCCCTGACCGCCCACATCACCCAGCGCTGGCTGCGGCGGTTGATGTACCAGGTAGTTACGTATTGGTCCCCACGCGTCCAGGACCCTCTGCCGCGATCCACCCGCCGGGCAGCCGAGGTGATCGATCTCTCCACCGCGCTGGGGCAGATCCACTTTCCGGATTCCTGGGAGGCGTTGAAAGCCGCCCGTTCCCGGCTGGCCTTCGACGAGCTCTTCTTGCTCCAGCTGGGCCTGCTGAGCCAGAAACGCGCCTGGCAGGAGCGTTCGGCGCGCGTCTTCGTTACGCCGGATGCGTGGCTGGAGCAGCAGCTCTCCCGGTTGCCATACGCCCTGACATCGGCCCAACGCCGGGTGATCGAACGAATTCGGGAGGATCTGGCGGGCGGCCACCCGATGAACCGCTTGCTACAGGGCGACGTCGGTTCCGGCAAGACCGTTGTCGCTGCGCTGGCGATCGCCATGGTCGTCCAGCACGGCCCGCAGGCCGCCCTGATGGCGCCTACCAGTATCCTCGCCGAGCAGCACTACCAGAGCCTGTGCGATATCCTGACCGGTGAAGGCCAGTTGCTGGCTGGCGACCAGGTCCGCCTCCTGATCGGGGCTACGCCAGAAGCCGAAAAACAAGCCATCCGGGAAGGGTTGGCTTCCGGGCAAGTCAAGGTCGTCATCGGCACCCACGCTTTAATCGAAGATCCGGTAAACTTCGCCGACCTCGAGCTGGCCATCATCGACGAACAGCATCGCTTTGGCGTCCAGCAGCGGGCGGCATTGCGGCAAAAAGGCCGCGATCCACATCTGATGGTCATGTCTGCCACCCCCATCCCGCGCTCGCTGGCCTTGACCGTCTACGGAGACCTGGACCTGCTCGTGCTGGATGAGATGCCGCCGGGCAGGCAGCCAGTCAGTACGCACGTGCTCCTGCCGCGCGAACGCGAACGCTCCTATTCGTTGATCCGCAGCCAGATCGAACGAGGGCGCCAGGCCTTCATCATTTACCCTTTGATCGAAGGGGACGAAGACGGTCACTCAGACGATCAAGTGAACGAGAGCAAGGCTGCGGTGGAGGAGCACCAGCGCCTGCAAAGTGAGATCTTCCCCCGCCTGAGCCTGGGGCTGCTTCACGGACGCCTGAGGCCGGAAGAAAAAGATGATGTCATGGCCCGCTTCCGGGATGGAGAACACCAGATCCTGGTGTCCACCTCGGTGGTCGAGGTCGGCGTGGATGTCCCCAACGCAACCGTGATGCTGGTCGAGGGTGCGGACCGCTTCGGTCTGGCCCAGTTGCACCAGTTTCGCGGGCGGGTGGGACGCGGCCAAGATCAGGCCTACTGCCTCTTGATCCCTGGAGAAGAGGACGCGGCCGAGAATGAAAGGCTTTCCGCCATGGTGGAGACCAACGATGGTTTCGTCCTGGCCGAGCGCGATCTGCAGCAGCGCGGTCCGGGCGATTTTCTCGGCACCCGCCAATCCGGCTACGTGCAGCTGCTGCGCCTGGCCAGTCTGACCGATATCCAGCTAATCGAGAAAGCCCAAGGCCTGGCGAAGGAGCTCTTCGAGCAGGATCCCGAGCTGCTCCTGCCCGAGCACCAGCCGCTGGCTGTTTCGCTCCGCCGCGCCTGGGGCGATAGCGGACCGGCGGTCAGCGGGGACGTCAGTTAATCTCTTCTATCGCACCAGGGAATTCTGGCCTGAAGATTGCACCTATCCTTCAATACGAGGAACCATGGTTCGAGCACTCTATCCCGGTACATTTGACCCGATCCATTTTGGGCACATCGATATCGCCCGGCGGGCTGCCCGGCTGTTTGACGAGGTAGTGGTAGCGGTTTACGATAGGCCCCTGAAGACCTTACTCTTCCCGCCTGAGACCCGCATCGAGTTGGTCCGCCAGTCTTTTAACGACCACGGCAAGATCTCTGTCATGGGCTACAGCGAGCTCACGGTGGAGTTCTGCCACCAGATCGGGGCCCAGGTTATCGTCCGGGGGCTGCGCGTCTTCTCGGATTTCGAATATGAGTTCCGTATGGCGCTGGCCAACCACCGCCTGGACGCGACTATCGAAACCGTCGCCCTGATCACCAACGAGGAGCATAGTTTCCTGTCGGGCACTACCGTGCGGGAGATCGCCTCCCTGGGAGGGGACGTCAGCAGCATGGTGCCCCCCCATGTCGCCCGCGCCCTTAAGCAGCGTTTTCGTGAGCTGGGCGATGGCCAGCAGATCGTCCCTTCAACTTCGATGCGCGATTGATCAGGTAGCGGAGGCGCACCTGATTTGAGCAACTTGACGTCTTAATAAAATGCGGGTAACCTTTTAACATCTCGAATTTGGGAAATGGCGTTTCCACGTCCGCGGAGGACTCAATGGACATACTTCATCTAATCGACCGCCTGGAAGAATTATTCAACGATAGCCGGCCTATCCCCTTTACTCACAACGTGATCGTGGACGAGGATCGTATGCTGGATCTGATCGACCAGATGCGCGTCGCCATCCCTGAGGAGGTTAAGAAGGCCCAGCAAGTTCTTGCCCAGCGCGATCGTATCCTGGCTCAGGCCCAGGAGGAGGCCAACCGCACCCTGCAGCTGGCGCGCGAGAAGGGCGAGCAGATGATCGAACGCGATTCCCTCGTCCAGTCAGCCCAGGCGCGCGCCGAACAGGTCGCCATGCATCTGCGGGCGGAAGCCGAGCAGTCCCGCCAGGACGCCGACCAATACGTGATCGAAACCCTGTCTCAGTTAGAAATTGAGTTGGAGCGCTACATCAACCAGGTGCGTAACGGGATCAAGTCATTACAAGAAGAGTCCCCGAAACAACCTGAATAATTCATTCATCTACGCCCTCCATCTGCGGAGGGCGCCTTGTTTTATGGTCATAGAAGGAGTCCAGGATGAAAACGCAGGGTTGGCGCTTGTTTCACCCCTCCACCTGGTCCTTTTTCAAGGAAGGGCGCCGCACGGAAGACTACTCTTTGTTCGACTTTCTGCATGGTTATTTCTATGGGCGCTGGACTTACCTGTATATCGCCCTCGGCACCGGCGAGCATCCCCTGGCACCCAAACTCGCCCGTCTCTACCGCCTCTATTCTTCCATCTTCCCACAACGCAGATCCGGCAACGGGTCAGCTGAGTATAAAACCAAACAAAACATCGCCGATAGTTATCACGGTAAGGTCGTGCCCCTCGAGTCAGCTACGCAGCTGGTCACGGTGCATGAATCCGTCACCATCAAGAATCTGGAGCAGGTCATCCCCTATTCCCACGCCCGCGACATCATCCTGAAGAATCCCGAACACATCATCGCCCTGGATTGTCCTTGCCGGTCGGCCCGGGCTAATCCCTGCCTGCCGCTAGACGTCTGCCTGATCGTGGGCGAGCCGTTTGCCGCCTTCGTCGCCGGGCACCACCCGCAGCGCTCACGCTGGATCACCTCTGCGGAGGCCGTTGAAATCCTGCGCGCGGAGGACGAGCGCGGCCATGCCCACCACGCCTTCTTCAAGGACGCCATGCTCGGGCGCTTCTATGCCATCTGCAACTGCTGCGCCTGCTGTTGCGGCGCCATCCACGCCCACCACAACGGCACCCCCATGCTGGCCTCTTCGGGATTCATCAGCACTGTGGACGAAGACCTGTGTATCGGCTGTGGGGATTGTAGCGATTTCTGCCAGTTCTTCGCCCTCACCCTCAGCGACGGGCATGCGGCGATCGATAAAGAGCTGTGCATGGGCTGCGGAGTGTGTGTCTCCCACTGCCCGCAGGAGGCTCTTGCGCTCGAACGGGTGGCAGCCAAGGGAGAACCACTCGAGATCGCCAGGCTCCTCCAGGTCTTCGAGGAATCTTTACCCCATTAGGGCGCCCACGGCCTGGTCCCCGATGCCATTCACCCCCGTCACCCAGCTCATCCCCGTCCTCCAGACCGCTATCGGGCCGGTCATCTTGATCTCGGGGGTCGGTCTGTTGCTGCTCACCATGACGAACCGGCTGGGACGGGTGATCGACCGCTCCAGGATCTTGGGCCGTGAACTGCGAACGGTTGAGAAGGAAGATCGTCCCCCTATCCGCGGCCAGCTAGATATCCTGTCCAGGCGGGCGAGTCTGATCAGGTCGGCGATCGCCTTGGCCTCGATCAGCGTCCTGTTGGCCGCCATCCTGGTGATCGTGCTTTTCCTCACCGCGCTGCTCAAACTGGAAGACGCCTGGCTGATCACCGCCTTATTCGTTGGCTGTATGCTCTCGTTGATCGGCTCCTTGATTGCTTTTATCCGGGATATCAACCTTTCCCTGGTCGCCCTGAGGCTCGAGCTGGGCGAAGGCCAGGACCCTGGGTGAACCGGATTAGCGGTGCGCCGTAACACCGGCCTGCTGGCACATCGCCAGCACCGGGCAGGTCGAACAGCGCGGCAGACGGCCGGTGCAGATGTGTTTGCCGAACGGCACCAGCAGCCGGTTGATCTCCACCCAATAGCGTTCTGGTAATTTGTTTTCCAGCGCCTGGCTGGTCTGCTCCGGCGTCCGGGTTCGGACATACCCCCAGCGATTGGTCACCCGGTCGACGTGCACGTCCGCGCTCACCCGCGGCTGGCCGCAGGCGATCCCGAGCACCAGATTGGCGCACTTCAACCCTACACCCGAAAAAGAGGTCAATACCTCTGCCTCGCAGGGCAGCTCCCCGCCGAATTCAACCACGACCCGCTCTGCCATGGCCCGGATCTGAACCGCTTTACGCTCGTGGAAGGAGCTGGCGCGGATCAGCGCGTCGATCTCCGGTGATGAAAGCTTTGCCATCGCCTCCGCCGTACGGGCTCGGGCGAATAATCTTCGCGCCGTCGGCAGGGTGACCTCGTCCAGCGTGCGGATCGAGATAATGCACGCTACCAGCTGCTCGAAAGGGCTGGTAAATCCCTGCTCCGCCAGCTCGAAGAGCGCCGCTTTGGGAAATCCCTGCACCGCCTCGGCGATGCGCGCCATCATCCAATCGATGTCGTGTGGTTTCGTTTGCATGTTGTCTCTGCCTCCACAATTCCCCAATTTTCCCGGTAGGTTAAGTTTACCGTACCAGGGCGCCTGGAAACTACCGAACGTAGCCGCGGGCCTTGTGCCCGCCCAACGATCCACGCGTATCTGCGGGCTTATGCCCGCCAAAACGCCCTTGAAGGGTTGAGCTACATCTCGCCATCATTGGTACAATTGACTCGCACTCTGAATCGAAACCATGGGAGGAAAGTATGACCTATCTCTACGATAAAGCTTCCGGTGCCTTGATCGGGGATATCTCTGAAGATCAGCTCCAGTTCTTGATCGATCAAATGGAGGAGGAATCCCTGGAGGACCGCGACTATTCGATCACGCAGATGGAGCTGGACTACTTCGCAGCCCAGGGCGCTTCTCCCCAGCTGGTCGACCTGCTCCGGCGGGCGCTGGGCGGGCGCGACGAAGTCGTCGTCCTGTGGTCGAGCAATAAGAAGTAAACCCCGCCTGCATCCAGTTTACAGGCCTCGCTCCGGCCGGGTGAAGCGATTCTCGATAATCCGGTCGGCCAGCCCGGGAAAGAAGACATTAAACCAAACCGCCAGGTGCATCGGCCAGGGAAGGATCGACCCGCGCCGCGGGCGGCGTACGATGTTGAACACCCCTTTCGCTACGTCCTCGGCCTCCAGCCTCAAGGAGGCCGGGGTCGTTTTTCCGGTCTTGCGGTTGATCCCGGCATGCTCCGTGAACTCGGTCTTCACCCCGCCCGGGTAAATCACCGAGACG
>Ga0209431_10005019_pt1 | contig 10334 bp, 7 predicted proteins | sample RifCSP13_3_FD_184021 | JGI IMG/M metagenome (GOLD analysis project Ga0209431, IMG submission 184021) | Soil microbial communities from Rifle, Colorado - Rifle CSP2_sed 13_3 (SPAdes) (version 2) | ecosystem: Environmental > Terrestrial > Deep subsurface > Rock core/Sediment | place: Rifle... | reverse complement strand
AGCGATTGCGCGGCAAAGGCCTCGTTGAGTTCGATCCAGCCAATATCGTTCAGACTCAACCCCACTTGCTTCAGCACGCGCGGGATGGCTTCCTTCGGGCCGATGCCCATGATCTCCGGCGGCACGCCCGCGACGCTGAAGCCGAGGAACTTGGCTATGGGCGTGAGGTTGTAGCGCTTCAACGCCGCCTCGCTGCACAGCAGCACCGCGGCTGCGCCATCCGACATCTGCGAACTGTTGCCCGCCGTGACCGAGCCTTTTTGTGCGAACACCGTCTTGAGTTTGCCCAGCGCTTCGAGGGAAGTATCCGCACGCGGCCCTTCGTCCTGCGCCGCCTCGCGCACCTTCTCTTTCACCTCGCGGCTGCCCATGTCCGGCACATGCTCGGTGATGCGATACGGAGTGATCTCGTCCTTGAATTCGCCATTGTTGATCGCCGCGATGGCGCGCTGATGGCTCCGCAACGCGAAAGCATCCTGCGCCTCGCGTGACACATGCCATTTCTCCGCGACCTTCTCTGCCGTCAACCCCATGCCGTATGCGATGCCGTAATGCTCGTCCTCGAAGATGGCGGGATTGAACGCCACCTTGTTGCCCATCATCGGCACCATGCTCATGCTCTCCATGCCCGCCGCAATCATCACGTCGGCTTCGCCGAGCCGGATGCGATCCGCTGCCAGCGCCACCGCCTGCAGGCCGGAAGAACAGAAGCGATTGATGGTCAAACCCGGCACCGTGTTCGGCAGATCCGCCAGCAGCAACGCGATGCGCGCCACGTTAATCCCCTGCTCCGCCTCCGGCATCGCACATCCGGCGATCACATCGCCGATGCTCGCCGGATCGAGCGACGGCGCTTGCGCCAGCACGCTCTTCAGCACATGCACCAGCAGATCATCGGGACGGGTGTTGCGAAACATCCCGCGCGGTGCCTTGCCGACCGGCGTGCGCGTCGCGGCGACGATATAGGCTTCCTGGATTTGTTTGGTCATGGTCACCTCTCAATTTTGAGTGAATGCCGGATGCAACGAATCTTCCGCCCATCGTTGCGGATTATTGTCGATATATTCGGCAATGCGATCATAATCCGCGTCGTTGCGGATGATGTGTTCATAATAATTGCGCTGCCACACAGGTGTGCCTGATGTTTTGCGAAATTCGTTGATCATGCGCGCGGAAAACGTTTTAAATCCGCGGATAATCTCGGATAACCCATGCCGCGCCGTAGGGGCGGGTTTCAAACCCGCCCGCCTCTCCGCATGATCGGGTTTCAAACCCGCCCGTATCACAATCACCCCATGCACATGGTTCGGCATAACCACAAAGGCATCCGTCGCAACGTGCGGATAATGAACCGGCAAACCATTCCAAACCGCCTGCACTTTCCGTCTGAGCTCGTTCACTTTCATCTCACTCCCGATTACGTCTCCAAACAGGCACACCTTGCCGTGCGCACATATCGTCACGAAATACACCCCGGCCTGCGAATAATCGTAGCCCTTCAGGCGAAGGCTGCGACGCCGCGGCATGTCGAGGTTATCGCTCATATTTCGTTTTGCATTGCCGTTCATAAGGGCGGGTTGTATGGTTCCGTACGGGCGGGTTTCAAACCCGCCCCTACGTACGCCACATCAATTCCGCAACGGTTTCCCATTCTTCAGCATATATTCCACGCGCGCCCGCGTCTTCTCGGTCGCCAACAATTCCATGAAGTTGCGCCGCTCCAGATCGAGCAGCCATTGTTCGTCCACCAGGCTGCCCGCTTCCACGTCACCGCCGCACATCGTTTCGGCGATGCGGCAGCCTATTTGATAGTCGTGTTCCGAGATGAAGCTGCCTTCGAGCATGTTGATCATCGCGGCCTTGAGGGTGGCGATGCCGGTGCTTCCGGCTACGGCGATCTGGCGTTGATGCAGCGGCGGACGGTAGGCAGTGGCGCTGAGCGCCTTGGCTTCTTCCCTGGCGATGTGCAGCAACTCGAAGCGGTTCAGCACGATGCGGTCGGACTGTCTGAGGTAGCCCATCTCGCGCGCCAACTCGGCGCTCTTGGAGACTTCGCCCATCGCGATGTTCTGGAAATAACGGCGCAGGAAGGGGAAGACGTCGATGCGGTTGTCATTGGCGAAGCGTTGCGCTTCCTGTGCCGCGCGTTGTGCCATCTCCTTGCAGCCGCCCCCTGCGGGCAATACGCCGACGCCGACTTCGACCAGGCCGATGTAGCTTTCCAGCGTGGCGACGATGCGGGTGCAGTGGATCGAGAATTCGCAGCCGCCTCCGAGCGCCAGTCCGTCCACGGCGGCGATCGTGGGCACTTGCGCGTATTTGAGGCGTTGCGAGACCTGCTGGAATTTGGCGACCACGGCTTCGACATGCGGCACGTTGCCGGTGGCTGCGTTGAGCACGTCGCCCAATCCGCCGCCGCCCGCGACGGTATATTTGACGCGATTCGCGGCCTGCTTGAGTTTGCCGAACAGGCCTGAATCCTGCGCCGGTTCCTGCACGCCCTGCATCAGTTGCAGCAGGTTTGCGCCTGCCGAGAACGGCGGTTCGGACTGCCACAGGATCAGCGCGGTGAAATGCGCTTCGGCTTCATCCACTGCGCGCAGGATGCCATCCAGAACTTGGTTGCTGATCGTGTGCATCTTGGTCTTGAAGCTGAGGATCGCGATGCCGTCGCCCATGTGCCACTGACGCACTTCGCTGGTCTCGAACACGGTCTCGCCGTAGAGACGTTCTTCGCCGAGCAGGTGGTCGGGGAAGAGCTGGCGGCGGTAGACCGGGAGTTGGGAGCGGGGTTGGTAACTGCCAAGCGGCGTAGGGTGAATAAGCGTAGCGCATCCACCATTAAGCGCAGGATCATGAATTTTGGTGGATGCGCTATCGCTTATCCACCCTACATCTGCCCTCTCTCCCGCGAGCGGACGAGGGAAATAGGAGCCTTGTTGGGTATGCACGCCGGTGCGGGATGGTTCGGTGACCCAAGCGGGCAGCGGTGTATTCGCCATTGCTTTGCCTGCCGCGATGTCGGCGGCGATCCAGCCCGCCACTTGCTGCCAGCCCGCCGCCTGCCATATTTCGAACGGGCCGTTGTCCCAGCCAAAACCCCAGCGCACGGCGAGGTCGAGGTCGCGCGCATTGTTGGCGATGTGCTCCAGTTGCAATGCGCAGTAGTGGAACACATCGCGGAACACCGCCCACAGGAACTGTGCCTGCGGATGCGGATTGTTGCGAAGTCCGGCGAGCTTCTTCGCCCAGTCGCGTTCGCGCAGGATGTCCTTCACGCCGTCGTCCACATGGGCATCGGACAGGCGATATTGTTTGGTGTGCAAATCCAGCACATGGATGTCCTTGCCGATCTTCTGGTAGATGCCGCGCTTGGTCTTCTGCCCCAGCGAGCCCTGGTCCACCAGATAGCCGAACCAGCCCGGCAGCTCGAAGTGCTTGTGCCACGGGTCGTCGGTGAGGTTCTCGCGCATGGTGTTGACCACATGCGCGAACACGTCCAGACCGACGATGTCCAGCGTGCGGAAGGTGGCGCTCTTGGGGCGGCCGAGATAGCGCCCGGTCAGCGCATCCACGGTGTCGAAGCCGAGATCGAACGCTTGCGCGTGATGCTTGGTGGCGAGCATCGAGAACACGCCGATGCGGTTGGCGACAAAGTTGGGCGTGTCCTTGGCGCGCACCACGCCCTTGCCCAGCGTGGAGACGAGGAAAGTCTCCAGTTGGTCGAGCAGCGGCGCTTCGGTGCTTGTGCATGGGATCAGCTCAACCAGATGCATGTAACGCGGTGGATTGAAGAAGTGGATGCCGCAGAAGCGATGGCGAAGATTCTCGGGGAACGCCTGCGCCAATTGATTGATGGACAGGCCTGAGGTGTTGCTGGCAAATATCGCATGTTCGTTCACGAACGGCGCGACCTTGCGGTACAGGTCGGACTTCCAGTCCATGCGCTCGGCGATCGCTTCGATGATCAGATCGCACTCTCGCAGCTTTTCCAGATGTTGGTCATAGTTCGCCGGCTGGATAAAGGTGATCCTGGCCGGGCTGGCGATGGGTGATGGGTCGAGCTTCTTCAAGCCATCCAGCGCCTTGTTCACGTTGCCGTTCGGATCGCCCTCTTTCGCGGGAAGTTCGAACAGCAGCGTCTCGACATTTGCGTTGACCAGATGCGCGGCGATCTGCGCGCCCATCACACCGGCACCCAGCACCGCGACTTTGCGTATCTGAAAATTGCCGTTCATAACATCGCTCCAAAACTGGTTCGTGAAGCAAAAACGGGAAGGCGAGCCTTCCCGTCGTCAAGGTCATGCTGGTTTAGAAACTGTAAGTGTATTGCACACTCAGGATGTCTACGCTGTTCTTGTAGGTTCCAACCAAAGCTGGAGCAGCGGCAGTCGAATTGATGCTGGCGTCTTTAACGAACAGATGCGCATAACCAAAATCAATTGCACTTTCCTTGGATGGCTTATATTGCCCACCCAGAGCCAACCAGATGCGATCATTATCCGGGATACGTGCAGTGCGGAACGCATCGGACACGGGTGCTTGGTCATAAGCCAATCCGACACGAGATGTCCATTGCTCACTGTAATGATGGTTCGCCCCTATCGAGATACGCCAAGTTTCTTTCCAGTTCTCCTGCACTGACATGAGAGTTGCACCTGTCGTTCTAACCACATTTAATTGTTGGAATGTACCCCAACCAGTCCGGCTCAAATCACCCATCACATCCCATTTTTCATCAAGCTTATGGAATGCGCTGAACGAGAATGAATCCGGCATTTTGATCGCCAATGTCACAGGGCCATTCCCCGCAGGGGCTGCACTGAATGCCACATCACCAGTCAAGGTGTAATCGATAGCAGACCTATATGAAAACCCCAATCTCGTTTGTGGGCTAATGTTATAAAGCGCTCCGAAATTGTATCCCCAAGCACTATCGTTACCCTTCACGGTGCTAGTTCCTGGCACCCCCGCAAAACTGGTCAATTCGCCGTTTATGCGCTGATAGTTGACGCCGGCACCTATGCTCAGGGCGTCATTGACCTGGTAGGCCACAGAAGGATTCAAATTCACGGTTTCAATCTTGGACTTAATGGCGTGCACTCGACCGACCCACAACGGGTCATATTCAGTCTGCAAACCAAATGGAGCATTAATACCCAAACCAACCCGCATGGCTGGATTTATTTCTATTGCAAAATAAGCGTTAGGAACCAGAGCCAAGCTCCCGGCATCACCGCCCATATCAGTGCCCGGCAGTCCAGTGCCCGTAAACTTTGCCGATGGCTTGATAAAGTTGCCCGCCACTACGACCTGCTTGCCGTTCAAGCGCGACATGCCTGCCGGATTGAAGAAGATCGTCGAGGCGTCTTCCGCTCCCGCTGCACCGCCTGCATAGGCATTACCCAAGCCACTGCCGCTTTGCTCGATCAATGCAAACCCCGAAGCGGCTGCGGTTCCTGACATCGCCAGCATCGCACCTGCCACAAAAACACATAAATCCGTTCTTTTGAATTTCATGACCATCTCTTCTCTGTTGTTAATCAAACTCTGCATGAAAAATCACCTCTTATTGAGGATTACATATTTGAAGACAGTGTCTCCGCATCTCGTAGGTCGGGCTACGCCCGACGCGGCGGGCAAAGCCCGCCCTACGGTAAATCGCCTAACAGTCATGAATTATGTAAAGCTCAATAATGATGCGCTTATTCTTCCGGCGGAACAACCCGCGGCTTGCGGTCTTCGTCCACTGCCACATAGGTCAGCGTGGCCTCGGTCACTTTGACGCATATCGGCTTGGCCGGGTCGCGCTGCGAATATACTTCGACGTTCACCGTGATCGAGGTCCGCCCGACCTTGACGATATGCGTGTAAAAGCTGACCACATCGCCCATGAACAGCGGCTGTTTGAAGATGAACGAATTCACCGCCACGGTCGCCACTCTGCCGCGCGCACGATGCAGCGCCGGTATGCTGCCGGCGATGTCCACCTGTGCCATGACCCACCCGCCGAACACGTCGCCGGTATAGCTGCAATCGGACGGCATCGCCACCATGCGCAAGGTCGGCTCGCGCTGCGGCAGGGTGGTGGTTGCTTGCTGAAGTTCACTCATGATTAATGCCCTTCATAAAGTTCCTTTATTTGATCTGCATATCTCTCGACCACTTTGGCACGCTTGACCTTCAGGGTGGGGGTAAGCAGGCCGTTGTCTATGCTCCATGGCTCTTGCAGCAACAACACGCGATGCACCTTGGCATAGCCGGGGAAGGCGCGCAGATTATCCGATATCCGCTGCAACACACCGGCCTGCACGCGGGTATCGGTGAGCGCTTCCGGCATATCGGCGCGCACGCCGACTTCTTTGGCGAATTGCAGCCATGCCTCGGGATTGAGCACTATGAGTGCGACCAGATAGGGCCTGCCCTCGCCGTAGACCATCGCCTGATCAACCAGGCGATCTCGCAGGATCGCCTGTTCCATGTCGGCCGGCGGGACTTTTTCACCATTCGACATGACGATGATCTCCTTGATGCGGCCCGTGATGTAGATGTGTCCGGTATCGCTGATACCCACGGTATCTCCGGTATTCAGCCAGCCGTCCGCATCTATCATCGCCCTGGTCGCTTCCGGGTTGTTCCAGTAGCCCATCATCACGTTCGGCCCTTTCACCAACAGCTCGTTCTGCTTGCCGATGCGCACCTGCACACCGCGTATCGGCTGGCCGACGCTGTCGGGGAAGTTATTTTCGAGACGGTTCCCCGCCACGATGGGGCTGGTCTCGGTGAGTCCGTAGCCCTGCACTACCGGCAGACCGAGGCCGACGAACATGTGCGAGATCTCCGGCGCGAGCGCCGCGCCGCCGCTGACGGCGGTGCGCAAGCGCCCGCCTAGGCGATCCAGTATCTTCTGCGCCACCAGCTTCTTCAGCAGCGGCCACAGCAAGAACGACAGCTTCCAGCCGCCGCGTCCCTGTTCGTGGAGGAAGCGCGCCCAACCGGTATCCACCGCCAGATTGAACAACTTGCGTTTGAGCGGAGAGCCTTCTTCCAGCTTGGTGCTGATCGCGCCGTACACCCGTTCGTAGATGCGCGGCACGGAAATCATGATGGTTGGATGGATGGTCTGCAGGTCCTCCGACAGCAAGGGGATGGAGCGCGCATAAGCGACTGTCGCGCCCGTCATGATGGCGAGGTAGTAACCGCAGGTGCGCTCGAAGGTGTGCGACAACGGCAGGAAGGACAGGAACAGATCATCGCCATACACCGTGAAGGTATCCAGCGCAGCGTGCGCATTGCTCAGCATGTTGTTGTGGCTCAACATCACGCCTTTCGGTCTGCCGGTTGTGCCGGAAGTGTAAATGATGCTGGCCAGCTCGCTGCTCTGGCAGGGTGAAGTGAACTGCAACGAAGCGGTCGCGGGCAAGAATTCCGTCATGGATATAAGACGCGGCGCGGCACCGTCGCGCACCGGATCGATGCTCACGAAACGCAGCACACCCCCGAGCTGGTCGCGAACCGTGCGCAAAGCCTGCCATTGCTCCGCGTTTTCAAACAACAAGACCTTCACGCCGGCATCGTTGATGATATAGGCGATATTGTCCGGCCGGTCCACGGTGTATAACGGCACGACCACCAGACCCAGCGACATCGCCGCCTGGTCGAACATCACCCACTGAGGGCAGTTGCGCAACATGATCGCGACACGGTCACCCTTTGCCAACCCCTCCTTTAACAGCGCCGCCTGCCAGCGCGCCACCTCGGCCAGCATCTCGCGCCAGGTGATGTCGCGCCATGCCGGTGCCGGGCCAGCAGTTGTTTGGACGTTCTGCTGAAAACGAAGTTTCAGAGAAGACTCATGCCCGCTTGCGGGCGTGATGTCGGAACTAAAATAGCGATAGGCGGTTTTATCCGGTGAGCGGCGTGCACGCTCGAGGAACAAGCCATGCAAGGTAACTGCCTGTTCCGGCGAAATCACATCGTTATTTTGCATCTGCATCTCATCACTCCCACAATTAAAATAACCTCCAGCTCCTCCCCTGACAAGGGGAAGTTGGGAGGGGTTTGACTAACCGAGAAACAAATCGTTATACAGCGGGGTACCAGGCGACACCGCATACTGCCCGAAATCCTTCACTCCCGCCTCGCGCAACACTTCTTCGTCTATGAAAAAATTCCCGCTGCAAGCGCGACTGTCGCGCGTCAAAATCGCATAGGCCGCATCCGCGACGATGGCAGGCTTGCGCGAAGCGCGCAGGATAGATTCCGGAAAGTTGAACTCGATCGCGGAAGTGGCGATGGTGGTGCGCGGCCACAGGCAATTCACCGCTATGCCTTTAGCCCCGCTGCCGTCGGCGGCGAATTCGCGCGCCATGCCCAGCGTGCACAAGCTCATGCCGTATTTAGACATCGTGTAAGCCAGATGCGGCGCGAACCATTTCGCGTCCAGGTTCAGCGGCGGCGACATCGTCAGGATGTGCGGATTGTCCGCCTGCTTGAGATAGGGTATGCAGGCCTGCGACACCAGAAAGGTCGCGCGCATGTTCACGTCCCACATCAGGTCGAGCTTTTTGGTCGGCGTTCCCAGCGTGCCGCTCAAGCTGATCGCACTGGCGTTGTTCACCAGCACATCTATGCCGCCGAACTTCTCGACGGTCAGCACCACCGCCGCCTCGATCGCCTGCTCATCGCGCACATCCAACTGGATGGCCAACGCTCGTCCGCCCGCTTTCAGCACCTCATCGGCAACCGTGTGTATCGTGCCGTGCAGCCGGGCATGCGGCTTGACCGTCTTGCCGGTGATCACCAGCTTCGCGCCGTCGCGCGCGCAGCGCAACGCGATCTCCCGACCAATGCCTCGACTGGAGCCGGTGATGAATATCGTTTTGTCGCGCAGATCATTCATTCCCTAGTATCCCGCTCACTTGTCCAACCGTAGGGTGGATAAAGCTCCGCAGGCGCGTATCCACCGTGCAAGTGGTGGATAAGACGCTGCGCGTCTTTTATCCACCCTACGCAACTTATCTGTGTCAATCCGTGGCTGATTTATCGTTCTTTACTACCAGCCGTCAACTCTTCCGGCGCGAAATCATCCACCATGATGACCTTGCGGCGCAGCGCGTAATCGCGCTCCAGTTGCAAGGCCTGCTCCGCGTCGATGATGCCCTTGTCGCGCGCCTCCGCGATGCGCAGCAATTCTTCCAGCGCCTTTAACTTGCGGTTCTTGCGCGCCTCTTCCAGCATGACCTGCAGCGGCTCACACGCCAGTGTGCTGGCGAGCGCCGCCTCCAGCGCGCCCACCGCTTCCTGTTCATCAGAGGGAATATACATCCCTGCGGTCAATCTATCCCGCGCCGCGCCGGGCTGCATCAGCAGCGTGGCGATCTGATGCCCGAGGTGATCGGATGGCGGCGACAGGCGCTGTCCCAGCGGGAAGATCAGCACGCTCAACAGCCTGCGCACCAGTGCGTTCGGGAAGTTCCGGATCACCCCGTCGAAAGCCTGCTGGATATTGTGCAGCGCGTCCTGCATCGCCCAATGCAGCAAAGGCAGATCTTCGTCAGGACGTCCGTCGTCCTCGAAGCGCTTCAGCGCCGCCGAACACAGATACATCAGGCTCAACACATCGCCCAGGCGCGCGGAGATCTTCTCGCGCCGCTTCAACGACCCGCCCAGCAACGCCATCGCCACATCCGCGCTCAGCGCAAAGGCTGCGGAATAGCGGGTCAGCTGCTGGAAATAGCGATGGGTAGCGCTGCCCTCCGGCACCGGGGAACCGCGTCCGCCGGTCAGACCCAGCACGAAGCTGCGCGCCGCGTTGCTCAGCGCGAAGCTGATATGTCCGAACAGCGCCTCATCGAACTGGCGCAAGGCGCGATTGCGGTCATGGTCATGGGTTGCCATGACTTCTTTCAGCACATAAGGATGGGAACGGATCGCCCCCTGCCCGAAGATCATCAGCGTGCGCGTCAGGATGTTCGCGCCTTCGACGGTGATACCGATCGGTGCTTGCTGATAGAGCCGCCCCAGGTAGTTGCCGGGACCGAGACAGATCCCCTTGCCGCCATGCACATCCATCGCATCGTTGATCACGGTGCGCCCGCGCTCGGTGGCGTGATACTTGACGACGGCGGAAATCACCGAAGGTTTTTCGCCCAGGTCCACTGCCAGCGCAGTGAACTGGCGCGCAGCATCCACCATATAGGTATGCGCGCCGATGCGTGCCAGCGGCTCTTCGACGCCTTCGAACTTGCCGATCGGCAGCTTGAACTGTTTGCGCACCCGGCTGTATGCGCCACTCGTGCGGGCTGCCAGTTTCATCGCGCCGATGCTGCTGG
>Ga0209431_10005017_pt1 | contig 10335 bp, 7 predicted proteins | sample RifCSP13_3_FD_184021 | JGI IMG/M metagenome (GOLD analysis project Ga0209431, IMG submission 184021) | Soil microbial communities from Rifle, Colorado - Rifle CSP2_sed 13_3 (SPAdes) (version 2) | ecosystem: Environmental > Terrestrial > Deep subsurface > Rock core/Sediment | place: Rifle... | reverse complement strand
AATAATTGTCCAATGCGGATTCGGCATCCTCGAAGCGCTGGCCGCGCAGCGAGAGTTCGGACCCGGGAGATGCGGCCACCAGCGGCATGCTCCCCCAGTCTTCGCGCTGACCTCCATTGGCTGTCTCTTCCGGCAGCAGTTCCAGCTCCGCCTGGCGCGTCCGGGCGCGCAGCGCGCCGATCTGCACTTCGGCCTCCTCCTCTCCCAGGCCAACAACGATGCCGCGGTGGCCCAGACTGCGCACGTGCACCGCATCGCCCAGCCGCAGGGCGCGGTCCGGCGCCGATTCGGGCACTGACTTGCGCCGCGCGGGGGTCTCCACTTGTTCGTCCAGCTCCACGGCCGCCGCCTGCACCGCCTGCACGTCTTGCAAAGGCTGACGGGCGCGGGCTAAGTCGGCGCGCAAGATGCCGATCTCATCGCGCAGGCTGGCTAGTTCGCGTTCCGCTTGCTGACGAGCTTGTTCCAGAATCTCCACGCGCTCGTCTTCGATCTTTTCCAGGCGTTCGGCTAGCTCTGCTTTCAAGGCCTGCGCCGCCTGCTGGGATTCTTCAGCGCGGCCGGCTGCCTGGCGAGCGCGCTCCCGCTCGCGGTAGATCTCGGCCAGCAGATCCTCCGCCTTCAGTTCGCTGGGATCGATGGCGCTGCGCGCCATCTCGATAACTTCTTTCGGCAAACCCAGCCGGGTGGCAATGGCCAGCGCGTTGGAGCGGCCGGGTAAGCCCACCACCAGGTGGTAGGTGGGGGCCAGAGTCTTGAGGTCGAATTCCACGCTGGCGTTGACCACGCCTTTTGTGGCGTGGGCATAGGCTTTCAACTCCGGGTAATGCGTGGCCACCAGAGTGGTGATGCCGCGCTTGATCAAATGATCGAGCAGGGCGCGCGCCAGCGCGGCGCCTTCCTGCGGATCGGTGCCTGCCCCCAATTCATCGAGCAGCACCAGGGAGCTTTGGTCCGCCACTTTCAAAATTCTCGCAATATTGGTGATGTGCCCTGAAAACGTGGACAGCGATTGCTCGATGGATTGCTCATCGCCAATATCGGCGTAGATGTTGTCGAAGAACGAGATCTGGCTGCCGGCGTCGACGGGAAGGTGCAACCCGCTCTGGCCCATTAAGGCCAGCAAGCCCACCGCTTTTAGCGTCACGGTTTTGCCGCCGGTGTTGGGGCCGGTGATCACCAGGCAATAGTTTTCGGGAAAGAGCTCTATATCCAGGGAGACCACTTTGGCCGGATCGAGCAAAGGATGGCGGGCTGCGAATAAGCGCAGCACCACACCGGGATGCGGCCGCGCCGGCCTGGGCCGCATGGGCACCAAGTCGGGCGGGGTCGCCCGCAGTTCGTTGGCGAATTTGGCGCGGGCGAACGCCAGGTCCAGGATGGCCAGGCCTTCCAAGACGGCGGCGATCTCGTCGGCATGTTCGCCCACCAGGTCGCTGAGTTCCAACAAGATGCGCTGTTCCTCGTCCCGTTCGGCCAGTTGCAGTTCTCGCCAGCGGTTATTGAGCTCCACCACCTGCAAGGGCTCGACAAACAGCGTGGCGCCGGAGGACGACTGGTCGTGCACCACGGCCTTTACGCGGGAGCGCGCTTCGGCTTTCACCGGCAGCACATAGCGCCCGTCGCGTTGGGTGATCAATGGTTCCTGCAACACCTTGGTATATGGTTCGGTGGTGAGTAACTTCTGCATGCGCGCCACCAAACGCTCGTGGGCGATGCCTAATTCACTACGGATGGCGGCCAGCTTGGGCGATGCGCTATCGAGGATCTCGGCCCGGGCGGAGATGGCTTTGCTGATGGCATCCACAACGCCACCGGGGCTGGGAAACCCGGCGGCAATGGCGGCCAGCAACGGATATTTCGCTCCCTCGTCCGCCAGGTGGCGCGCCAGATTGCGCCCGGCGACCAGGGTGCCCTTCACATCCAGCAGTTCCGCGGGGGTGAGGGCCAGCCGGCGCCTGGCGTTCTCCAAATAAGCGCGCAGGTCACGCGCCCCGCCAACGCCGGTCTGCGGTTGGCCCTTGAGCAGCCCGCGCGCCTCGGAGGTCAGGTCCAGGGCTCGCTGCGCCTCATGCAGATCCTGGGCAGGGCGCAGCTGCAGGGCGCGCTCCGCAGAAAGCGAAAACGCCGTATGCCGGGCCAAACGCTCTAACACCTTATGGTATTCAAGCGTGTGCAGCGTTTTTTCGTCCATCGCGCCGAGTCTATCACAGCGCCATGGGGAGGTTCTTAAGCCTCCTCTTTGTGTTTTCTTTTTCGCAAAGAGAAAATGCCCTGTTGATTCCTCAGAGGAAACCTTGTAGAATCACGCCAGAGCGATGTAGCCGCTCCAGTCTCACTTCGTGAGGCTGGGGGGCTGAGGGCTGAGGGCCTACGTGGACGTCATCAAGGTTTCAGGTTCCTCCCGCACATCAGCAGTCGCCGGAGCCATAGCCGGCGTGTTCCGCGAAAATAAGCGCGCCGAGGTTCAAGCCATCGGGGCCGGGGCAGTCAATCAAGCCATTAAGGCTCTTATCCTGGCGCGCGGTTACCTGAAAGAAGATGGCTATGACGTCATTTGCCTGCCCGAGTTTGCGGATGTAGACATCGAGGGAAAGGTGCGCACAGCCATCAAGCTAGTGGTCGAACTGCGCGAGGCGCAATCTGGGTCCGCAGAGGCTACACCAGAAACGGGGCAAAGCGAATAGCGCGGGGGGCGCGTTATTATTTCAACTGTTGGGTTGGAAGGACTGCGCTTGCCCAGATTCTTGATTGAAGTTTCCCACGAAAACACCCAGCAGGCCTGCGATCGGGCTGTCGAGGTCTTTATGGCCACTGGGTCCCATTTTGTCACTAACGCCGAATGGGGTTGCCATGACAATGAGCACAAGGCCTGGATCTTGGTGGATCTAGACAGTAAACAGGAGGCTTTATCGCTCCTGCCTCCCGCCTTTAGGGCAGTGGCCAAGGTGACGAAGGTGGAGAGATTTACTTCTGGGGATCTAACATCTGCGGCCAAAGGGCATAGGACTTAGCTTCAGCCTCCCGATCAACCTTAACTAAGACCTCCCTGCGGCTCGCGGACTTCGCCGTTAGCCCAGGTGCCATCAATCGCTAAAGCTGCGCACTTCTTCCGGCGAAAATACAACTTCTTCTTTCCCCATCAGTTTCTCGGCCATCTTTTGGGTGATCAATTCCAAATGGCCGTTGTGGGCCACAAAATCCATCTCGTCGGTCGGCACCGTGAGCACCGGGCACAAGGCGAAATTTGCGATCCATTGCTCGTAAAGGTCGTTTAACTGGTGCAGATATTCCGGCTCTATGGTGCTCTCAAAATCGCGGCCGCGCGATGCTATGCGACGCTGCAGCGTAGGCACCGAAGCGCGCAAGTAGATTACCAGGTCTGGCGGCCGGAGCATGTCGCACAACAGGCGGTACAGCTTGCCGTAGGTCGAATAGTCGCGTTCGTTGAGCTGCCCCTGGCGGAACAGATTGGCGGCAAAGATCTCAGCATCCTCGTAAACCGAGCGATCTTGCACCACTGACTTAGGATCTTCAAGCAGGGATAAATGCATACGCAGGCGGTGGCTGAGGAAGAAGACCTGGGATTGGAACGCCCAGGCTTTCATGTTCTCATAGAAATCTTCAAGGTAAGGATTTTCGGCTACAGGTTCGTAATAAGGTTGCCAGCCAAGGCGAGCGCACACTTTGCCCACCAGCGTGGATTTACCTACACCGATATTGCCCGCCACGGCCACAAAATGCTTCATGCGTCCTGATCCTCCGGCTTAAGAAAGGCCACCGAACGGTTGGCCTCCGAATCCATTATAAGCTCCATTACATGGCCGGGAGCCACCTCGCCAACGGCGATCAAGCGCAATGTGTCCTGCATCCCCCCCAGCTCGGGCAGCCAGGTCGCAAGCCGGTTGGGCGAGTCGTAAAAGAATTCTCGATTGAACACAGAGCCCTTATCGTCCAAGTGGACGGCCAGGGGAAAGATATGTGATTCGATCAGATCCTGGAAGAAGTGGGTGCCGTATGAGGGCTCAGGGGCCGGTCCCACTCCTTTCCCGGAGACCTCGATCAGGGCGCGCGTGTTGTAAATATCCGCGTAAGAGACGCTCACGCCCAGTTCTGGGTTAACAGTGCCCCAACGCCCCGGCCCCACGCAGATGAAGGTCTCGCCCTTCAATATATTATTCAAGCGGCCAATGGCGCGGGTTAACGCGTGGCGGTCCTCGACTCTGGGGAGGGAGTAATAAGCCTCGGGTGGCACAAAGAGCACATAACGGATATCGATCACCTTTCCATGCGGCGCCATTTTTTCCGTGGAGAGTATCACCTGTTTTTTATCCAGCCGGTCAGGCAACTGCACGGATTCTTCATGCATTTGGCTTTGCGGCCGGCATTGCAGAATAAACAACTTGATGTCGGTCTTGTTCCCTTTGGCTGGTTGCAGCTGAACGGTGAACTCCATGTCTACCGGGGACTTGTAATGTTTTTCCAATAGTTTGAGTATGCGGCGCATGCGCTCCGCCAAGGGTGTGGAGCGCAAAGCGCCATCCAAGGTTAATACCAGGGCGCCGTCTTCATCTCCCAGTGTCGAACGGATCGGGCGCAGATCCCCTTCTTTGTAAAGCGAGGCCAACAATCGCAAATGAGGATAGCCGTTATCCAGCACATCCTCCATGGGGAGAGTTTTAAAGCTATTTTCTTCCAGATCAACCACATCGATTTGGTGTTGTGAATAGGTGAGCAGCGCATTTACGTCCGCGGTTGCCCGCAATTCCGGGTGGCTTAGCGCCACAAGCCGGGGGTAATCGTTGCCCACGTGCTCAACGGCGCGGGTACCCATGCCTGCCACCAGCCGCAAGAAGCCATCTTCGCTTCTGAGCTTTGGCGACCAGCGGAACAAGTTTCGGCTAAAGGCCACTCCCGCCAGGTGCGGAAAGTAGTAGCGGCCATAAGGCTCGCCTTGCACCACCTGGATGAGTACCGCCAAACGCTCATCGTAATCTTGCAAGCCATGGGCGCGGCGATACAGCAGCGCATCCGGGTTGAGCCCGCTGGCATACACGGCGGCAATGGCGCGCAAGCAGGCATCCAGGTTCCCCTCAGGGGTGCCCTGATTTGGGCAAAAATAGCTCGCATATTTGCCTGCAAAGGATGAGCCAAAATTATCTTCGAGTAGGCTGGACGAGCGCACGATGATGGGGGCGCTGCCGACCCGCTCGAGCAGCTGGGCTAATTCAGCTTTGATATCCGCCGGAAAAGACCCAGCGGCGTATTCCTTTTGGATTGTTGGGTGCTCATCCCGAATTTGGTCTACTTCCTTATACTTCTGGTCAGCCCAATGGATCATCCCATTATGCGCCATAAAGGCATACATGACGTCAGCGCCAAGGAAGTAGGACTCGGGGATGGTTACGTGTTGGGCAAGGTCCTTATCCGCGGTGCGCTGTAAGATACGTAAGGCCAACAGCATGCCCGCGGCCTTGCCTCCCACCTTGCCCTTGCCGATCTTGTGCCTCCGGATGCTTAGGAGATCGTCCAGGGTGAACCATTCCTTGGCCACGTTGATATAAGCCAGTTGGTCGGAGATCATCGAGCGAATCAGCACCACTTTTATTTCGCGCTCGCGCGCTTCGTATTTTGCCCGCTCCTTGGCCGGCAGCCTGGCGATGGCCTTAGCCTGCTCGAACAGGGCTTCCTGCGGCGCCAATTCCGGATTGAATGTGCGCTGCAGATCTTCGCTCTCCGCGCCGTGTTCTGCGAGAACCTCCTTCACCAGATCCTCGAAAACCTCGTAAGGGAGATTGTTGGCAAAGTGAAGATCGGTCAGATGTTCGCGCACCAGGTCAAGGCGCAGTTTCCAGTCTTCGTCGGCTTCTTCGCTGACAGAATCAGAAATCCCCTCGCGCAATTGAGAATCCGCAGCCTGTTGGCGCACCAGTTCCTCAAGGGCTTCGGTCGAAAGGATGCCGCGCTTGGACAGTTCCTGGCGCATCTTGCTGCGGATGCGCCGGCGCAGTAGCGGGTATTGCGCCAGGGTAAGGTAAATGCGATAGGTGGGATCGAAGGAACTTGAAGGGAGCGTCATGCCAGGCTTAAAAGGACCCGCCAGCGCGGACCGCGAAGCTGCTAGATTGTAATCGTTAGAGGGGACTACTTGCCCAAATGCATGGGCATGATCACGTGAAGGAAATCTTCGTTGCCTACAGGGTGCATAACGCCGGGAGCGGCCGCCGCAGTGGTTTCCAATGCCACGTCGGAAGACTTCATCACGTCCAGCGCTTCGCGCAGGAAGCGCACGTTGAAGGCGATCAGGATGGGCACGCCTTCAACGGTGGCGTCCATCTTGCTGTCGTTGGAGCCGGTCTCTTCGGATTGGGCGGAAATTTCCATCGTGCCCGGAGCTTTTCCGTCACCGGGTTTGATTTCCAAGCGGGCGATGTGCGAGCTCTCGCGCGCAAAGATCTCCGCCTGCTTAGCCGCTTTCAGAAAGGCTTCGGCAGAGACAATCGTACGGGTCTTATGCCCGTCGGGGATGATCTGTTGGTATTCGGGGAAGGCGCCTTCCACCAGCTGGCAGCGCAACTCGGCGTCCTTAAGGCTGAAGACCACCTGGCCGCGCCCGGGCGGCAGCATCATGTGCACCTGCTCTTTATCATCGGCGGCGATGCGCGCCAGTTCGTTCAGGGCGCGGGCGGGCACAATGGCGCGCAACGGCTGCTCCACTGCAGATTTCAGTTCCGCCTTGCGCACAGACAGGCGGAACCCATCCGCGGCGGCCATGGTCATGGTCTTGCCTTCCACGGTGATGAGCACGCCTGTGAGCACAGGCCTGGCATCGTCCCGCGAAGCGGCAAAGACCACTTGCTGGATCATTTCCTTGAAATCGGCGGCGGTCAGTTCGATGCCGGCGGCCTTGTCCGGTTCCGGCATTGGTGGGAATTCCTGGGCATCGATGCCCTTGATCTCGGCGTTGGAACGTCCGGCGCGCAGCTGCAGGGTCTGGGTGCGCACAACCAGCTCCATTTGGATGGTTTCATTGGGGAAGGTAGTGACTAGGTCGATAAGGGTACGAGCCGGCACGGTGGTGGCTCCCGCTTCTTCGATCTTGGCGCTGATCCAGGCGGTAATGCCCAATTCCCGGTCAGTAGCGGAGAGTTTTAGCCGTCCATCTTCGGCTGAAATGAGGACGTTAGCCAGAATCGGGTAGGTGCTGCGCGCAGAAACGGCGCGAGACACCACGTTTAGACCCTGGGCTAGGTTTTCCTGGAGGACGGAGACTTTCATAGAGGACGCCGCTCGGAAGGCGGTTTAATGGAAGTATACACTGAATGACCAGGCCTTTCGAATACTAAGATTTACCCTTGAAAGAATGCCTGTAATCCTCCCGTAAACAGCGGCTCCCCTGGCAACTAGGCATCCGTCAAGGTGTCGTGTCGAGATAGCAACATGACAACTTGACACACCGGCTCCAGGCAAAGCGGGTGGGGGTCAAAAAGCTGCCCTTGCTTCCCGCGCCAGCCTCCGCGGCAGTATACAACTGTTTGGAGCACGATGGTCTAAAGCCGAGATAAATCAATGTCTTCCTCGCCGGGCATGTTATATTGCCGATCCGGAGGACATCATGCCGACTGAACATATAAAGAAATCTGTTGAAGCCGCCATTGATTACCTGGGCAAGCATCCAGACGAGGCGCGGTATACGGATACCTGGGCAAAGGCCACGCTCGAGCAAGGACTGCACTTCCGCATTGTGGATGCGAATGCCAATACGGTGTTCAGCGACATGCCGGCTAGCGTGGGCGGCGGCGGAGCGGCGCCATCACCCGCCTGGTTGATGCGCGCCGGCCTGGCCAGCTGCGCGGCTACGCTGATCGCTATCCGGGCGGCGCAGCAGGGGTTGCAGCTAACGCAGCTCGAAGTGCTGGTGGACAGCGAATCGGATGATTATGGCATCCTGGGGATGGATGCCGCGGTCCCGGCCGGGCCGCTGAGCGCGAAGGTCAGGTGCGCATCGCGGCCGCAGGAGCGAGCGAAACTGGGCTGCGCGAGGTGGTTAAGTGGGGCGTGGAGCACTGCCCGGTGGCGGATGCCATCCTGCGGGCGGTTCCCATGACGACTGAGATAGAAATCACCTAGCAGTTCGGCAACGGGAGTACTGGAAATGCAAGGGACAGGGTTTAGGCCTGTCCCTTTTCATATCGCAGAACCTCACGGCGCCGAAAGTCTTATGTATGGCGCCACCTCCATCAAGGTCGTTGGTTTAGGTCCAACCGCGCAGCTGCACCGCCTCGGCGACGCGGGCAACCGCAACAATGTACGCGGCCAGCCGGTTGTGCACTTTGCGTTCTTGTGCGACCTTATGCACCGCGTGGAAGGCCGAGGTCATCTTGCGGTCCAAGCGATCGTGGACCATGTCCTCGTCCCAGTAATAATCGTAGGCGTTTTGCACCATCTCGAAATAAGAGACTGTCACGCCGCCTGCATTACACAGGAAATCGGGGATGACATACACGTTGTTCTTATGCAGGATCACATCCGCTTCGGGGGTGGTCGGCCCGTTTGCGAGCTCCACGCTGACCTTGGCCTTGATGTTAGGAGCATTGGCGGCGGTGATGACCGATTCCAGCGCGGCTGGAATCAACACGTCGACATCCAACTCCAACAAAGCCTCGTTGCTGATCTCCGTGGAGCCGGGGAAACCGACCACTGAGCCGGTCTTGGTCTTGTAGGCCATCACCTCTGTGTAGCTGAGGCCCTTGGCGTTGGTGATCCCACCGCGCGAATCCGAAACTGCAATCACCTTTAGCCCCAGGAGTTCCTCGCCCAATTTGTGGGCGAAGGTACCGGCATTGCCATACCCTTGAATGGCAGCCGTAGCGCCCTTCAGGTTGATCCCCAGTAGCTTGGCCGCTTCTCGCAAAGTGTACAAGCCCCCGCGGGCCGTGGCGTCGCCGCGGCCGGCTGATCCGCCCAGGGGCAGCGGCTTGCCGGTGATCATGCCGAATTCGTTGTACCCTTGCAGGAACGAGAACTCGTCCATCATCCAGGCCATGATCTGCGGAGTGGTATACACATCGGGAGCAGGTACATCTTTTTCCAAGCCCAGTATGCGCCCCACCTGGCGGATATAGGCCCGGCTCAAGCGTTCCAGCTCTGTCTTTGTCAATTCGCGTGGATCACAGATGATGCCCCCTTTGGCACCCCCCAAGGGGATATCCACTACTGCGCATTTCCAAGTCATCCAGGCCGCAAGCGCCCGCACGGTGTCAATGGTCTCATCGGGGTGGAAGCGGATCCCGCCTTTTGTGGGACCCCGCGAGTCGTTATATTGGACACGGAAACCGCGGTATATGCGCGTGGTGCCATCATCCATCTTTACGGGAAGCGTCACCACTAATTCGCGCAGTGGCCAGCGAAGCAATTCATGCGTCGCCGCGTCCAATTTCAATATCTCTGCGGCTTCATCCAGTTGTGCTTGAGCCATGGCAAAGGGATTTGGCTTCCCCATAGCTGCCTGGCCTGCGTTCGGTTGTCCGATGGCGAATTCCTTCGTCTTTTGTGCCATTTGTTACCTCCAGTGCATAACTTGTCGATTACAACCAGCCTCGCAACTCCATAGCTTCCACCACTGCGCCGATCGCCACCATATAGGCCGCGTCGCGCATGGACACCTCCTCCCTCTCAGACACCTTGAGAACTTTATGAAATGCATACGTGATTTCCGCGTCCAGGCGTGTCAGCACCTCTTCCTTGGACCAGTAATAATTCATATCATTCTGTACGCCTTCAAAATAAGAGACGGTCACACCGCCAGCATTGCACAGGAAATCCGGGATCACGAAGATTTTGCGCTTTCCAAGCGCTTCATCCGCCTCTGGGGTAGTGGGCCCATTGGCCCCCTCGGCGATCATTTTCACTTTATCGCTGATCTTTTCAACGGTTTGCGCGTTTAGCTGAGCTTCCAGTGCAGCCGGAATGAGCATGTCCACGTCCTGCTCGATCCATGCATCGCCGGAACCGATAGCATACCCCGCCGAACTGGCCTGGTCCTTGTTGATCTGCCCGTACTCGTCGGTGATGCTTTGCAAGAAGGGAATATCCAACCCGTCCTTACTGGTTAGGCTGAGTGAGGCCTTATCGTTGCGGTCCCAATAGGACACACAAAGCACCTTCCCCCCCAACTGCTGAGTAAAAGCCAGGGCGGCGTATTGGGCCACATTGCCGAAACCCTGCACGCTTGCGGATGTCTTTTGGGGGTCCAGGCCGAGATGCTTCATGGCTTCGCGCACCGTATAGATGACGCCGAATCCGGTGGCCTCCGTCCGCCCGTGTGAACCGCCG
>Ga0209431_10005015_pt1 | contig 10337 bp, 8 predicted proteins | sample RifCSP13_3_FD_184021 | JGI IMG/M metagenome (GOLD analysis project Ga0209431, IMG submission 184021) | Soil microbial communities from Rifle, Colorado - Rifle CSP2_sed 13_3 (SPAdes) (version 2) | ecosystem: Environmental > Terrestrial > Deep subsurface > Rock core/Sediment | place: Rifle... | reverse complement strand
GGCGCCAAAGAAGGCATGCAGCAGCGGCTCGCCGTGCTGGAGGATGAGGATGACGCCCTCGCCCGGCCCGACGCCGGCCCCCTCGAGCGCGCGCGCATAACCGGCCGCCCCGCCCAGCAGCCGCCGGTACGTCACCGGTAGATCGGGCTGGCGGTTCTGCAATAGGTGAACGGCGACGCGCTCAGGCGCTTCGTCGTAGGCCTGGCGCAGAATGTGAGAGAAAGTTGGCATGATCGGCTTCACCCCTGGCGCTGGCGGATGACCTCGGCGAGCTGCGCGATGGAGTCGAATGCCTCCCGGTTGAGTTCCGCATCGTCCAGCCGCACGCCAAACTGGTCCTCCACGAAGAGGGCCAGGTCAACCAGGTGAAACGAATCAATCAACCCGCTCGAAATGATCGGCTCGTCGGGCTGGACGGTCCGGTTAGGTTGCTTGAGAATTTGCGCGGCGATGTACTGCGCCAACGCGGCCTGGATGTCGGTCGTCATCGTGTCTCCTGTTCAACATATCGGGCGCCGTAGGGGCAGGGCTGCGTCCCTGCCCTCACCCAGGGCCGCGTCCCTGCTATGGCTCAGTGGCCGGCGTCAACCGCTTCGAGCATCGCCGCGCCGACCCTGGCCGCCAACTGCGCCGTCCCAGATGGCGTCAGGTGCACGGCGCTGTCGGTGAATTCGGTCGAGGGGATGGCGTCCCACAGATCAAGATACCGCCAGCCATTCTTCTGGCTCTGCGCGGCGAGCAGCGCGCGGTACTGGTCGTACGCCCAGCGCGGGTAAAAGAAATTGTACCGGATGTCGCTGTTTTGGCCCTGGCTGACGAACATCGGCTCGTTGACGATCCACACGGGTAGGTCGCCTGCCCGTTGCACCCCGGCGTTGAGGACATCAAAGACCAAATCCTGCTCGGCGAGCGTGGGTGGCTGCAGATTGTGAAACGCCTGGTCGGCGGGCAGATCTTCCATGCGGGGCGTGAACTTTTCGGGGATGTCCTGATCAATGCCCGTCGCCGCCCACATCACGCCGTACAGCTGCAGGCGCAGGAGATCGGCGAGGGCGCGGCGCTGGCCGACGAGGGTGCGATCCCAGAGGGAGGGATGAATGAAACTGGGGTCGTTCGGGTTGAGATGTAATTGGTAAGTGGTAATTAGAGATTGAATGGGCGTCGGATTGTGCTGGAGCAGAGGCGGGAACAATTGTTTGTCGTAGGGAAACGACTCGAGCGTGACCATCCACACGATCAGGTCGGGCTGATAGCGCACGGCCCAGTCCAGGATCAACAGGTCTTTGGCGAGGGACATGATGGGATAGCCGAGGTTGTAGGCGCGCACGCGCCGTCCGTCGCGGGTCGTGTAGCCCGCCGCGTTGATCTGGGCGGTGAGCGTCTCATCGGCTTTGAGCCGGAAGCCCCAGGCGGAGGAGTCGCCGATGAGGACGACGCGGTATTCTCCGGGCGGCTTTGGACCGGCCGCGATTTCGTGCGAGGCGAACATCGCGTCGAGTTGGAACAGGCTCAGGTTGTAAGCGCGTTCGGGGTTTTCGCCGTAGGGCAGGCGCAGGCGGCCGGGGAGGAGCACGTTGTAAGCGGACAGGCGTCCGAGCTGGGGCAATGGGTCTAGGAACGCGAAGCCTGCGTTCACCCCGAGGAACAACAGCAGGGCCTTGAGGATGACATTCCGGGCAAACCGAAAATCCGAGCGCGGATCGGACATACAGGCTGCCACCTACAGGCCAAAGAGTCTCTGGAACACGGTTTGCGAAAGGTCAGGACTGGGAAGCGCGAACCACACCCAGCCGAGCGTGACGTAGTGAAAGGTGAGCGCCACGCCGGCCAGGCGGGCTGCGCGCTTGAGGACCGGCGCGCGGTCGAGCGCGCTCAGGCGCGCCCGGGCGAATTCGGCCCAGCGGTTGTGCACGAACAGGCCAGCGGCGTGCCACGCCCCCCACGCCACGAAGTTCCACGTCACGCCATGCCACAGGCCGATGAGGAGCATTGTGCCAACCTGTCCGATCAGGATGATGAGCGCGGCGGGCAGCGGGCGGGGACGGCTCCGCAGCGCGCGCGTGAGCGGGTTGAAGAAGTAGGCGCGAAACCACTGGGCGAGCGTGATGTGCCAGCTGTTCCAGAACGTCGTGAGGTTGGGCTTGAGATAGGGCCGCTCAAAGTTCTCCGGCAGGCGAACGCCAAACAGCCGCCCCAGCCCGATGGCGATGTCGGTGTAACCGCTGAAATCCAGATAGAGACGCCAGGCGTAGGCGTACAACAGCATCCACGCCCAGAAGGCCGAGGTCGTCTGCGCGGCGTTGACGCGATTGAGAGCGATCAGGGCGAGCGTGTCGGCCAGGGCAAATTTTTTGAACAGGCCCACGACGATGCGTTTTCCGCCTTCCAGGGCTTCCGACGCGGAAAACGAGAAGGGCTGGCGCAAATCTTTGACAAATCGGTCACTGCGGTCAATCGGGCCGGCCGTCAGCGCCGGGAAGAAGAGCGCATAGGTCACGAATTCCTGCAGCGACAGCGCCGGGAGGCGGCCGCTGGCCCGGTCGCGCAGGGCGTGCAGCAGGCGAAAGGCGAGGTACGAGAAGCCGAGCCAGCGCAGGTCGAGCGCGGAGGCCTGGTCGGCAGGCTGGCCGGTGAGCGCACGCAGTCCGGCGCTGGCGGCCTCGCCAAACAACTCGACCTTCATCATCAGGAATAACCCGACGACGAGCAGCGAGAACGAGGCTGCCAGGCGCGCGGGATTGGGGACGAACCGAGCCACGCCGGAGCCTATCGCCGCGGCCAGGCCCAGCGCCAGCAGCACGCTCAGGATGCCGGGCGGGCGCGAAGCGGTGAGGCAGCAGGCCCAGCCGAGATACCGCGTGAGCGCGATGGCGACGACGACGAGGGTGATGGTTGCCGCGGTCATCAGCGCCGGGCGGAGGTCGGCGGCCTCGGGGGCAGGAGGCCGGGTGACGACCCAGACCCCGATCGTCAGCGCGAGCGAAGCGGTGGGCAGCCAGAAATCCAGGTGGCGGATCGGGGTCGAGGGTTGCAGCCAGTAGAGGGCGAGGATGCTCAAGCCCAGCATGAGCCGCCCGCGCCAGCGCCCTCGGCCGAGGAGGGCAGCCAGGAGCGCCGCCGCCGCCAGGAGCAGGATGTGCGCCAGGGTCATCTAAAACCCTTGATAAATCCACTGGGGGGAGTCATCGGCGGTGAGGATGACGACCGCGATGGCGATGAGGCAGAGGCAGAGCGCCCACAGGTTTTCGCGCGTGAGAAGGTGTCGGAGCATGACAGGCTTTCCCGGTCAATTTGGCATATACTTTGCATCTCGTAAGATAGGTCCCATGATCGGGACCCCCCTTGACTTCAACAGGAGCGCCGCAATGCGAAGAGTGATCACCGCGCTGGCAGTGTTGACGATGATGTTCATCCCCCCGGCCTCAGCCTACGCCGATTTCACTTACGTGGTGCAGCCGGGCGACACGCTCGCCATCATCAGCGCCAAGTTCGACGTCCCGGCGCGGGCCATCATCAACGCCAACCATCTCAACAAAGCCCCAGACCGGATTTACGCCGGACAGACGCTCCTCATCCCGAGCGTAGCGAGCACGGCGAGCGCAGCGAGTGCAGCGCCAGCGGCGGGCGATTTCAACCCGCCTGAGACCCATAGCCCGGAAAGCTCAACCCAACCTCCAGTGAGTTACGCTGCCGGCGCCGGCGCGACTTACGTGGTGCAGCCGGGCGACACGCTCGCCATCATCAGCGCCAGGTTCGACGTCCCGGCGCGGGCCATCATCAACGCCAACAACCGCCTCAAAGCCCCAGACCGGATTTACGCCGGGCAGATGCTCGTCATCCCGAGCGTAGCGAGCGCGAACGCGACCACGCCGGCGTCAGTGCAACCTGCCGTCGGCGCGCCTCAATCGCAGACATTCGTGTCCTATCCGTATCTGTCCGGCGTCGGGGCGCGCACGCGGCAAATTTTCCTGTCGGGGCGCGCGCTGGGGAACCGGCCGGACATCTTCTCCAAAGTCGGCGACAGCATCACCGTCGCCCGTGAATTTCTGACGCCCATTGATCAAGGGCAGGCCGTGTTCCACCAGTATGATTACCTTGCGCCTGCCATCCGCCAGTACTCCGGCTCATTCGGACGCCACTCCCTGGCCGCCGCCGACGGCTGGAGCGCCTGGACGGTGCTCGACGTCCATTACGCCGACCAGACCAGGTGCCGCCCCGGCGAATCCCCCCTCCGCTGCGAGTATCGCCTCGCCCGCCCGGCCCTCGCCCTCATCATGCTCGGCACCAACGACGCCGCCTCCGGCAGCACCCCCGACGCCTTCCGCGCCAACCTGGGCGCCATCGTAAACACCTCCCTTCAGATGGGGGTGATCCCCGTGCTCAGCACCCTCCCTGACCGCACCCTAGGCGATATCCCCGGCGAGCGCATCTGGGAATTCAACACCATCATCCGAGAGGTGGCGCAGACTTACAGCGTGCCGCTCTGGGATTACTGGGCTGCGCTGCAGGGGCTGCCGGAGCGGGGGATCGGGGACACGGTGCACCCGTCCACGCCGCCGAATGGCAACGCAGCCGACTTCAGCCCGCAGAACCTGAACTATGGCTACACCGTGCGCAATCTCGGCGCGCTCTTCGTCCTCGACGCTCTCTGGCGGCAGGTGATTAACCCATAAGCCATCTGACGAAACGAAAATGTAGGGCAAGTTGCTAACTTGCCCTACGCCCACTACGAATTTTTGTTCGTAGTGTAAACGCCTTTCATAATGACTACTGAGTCATGGCGTTACGCCAGATGGTGTAAAGGGCCTGCAGCGCCTCAAGGTTGTGGCGAGTCATCCCGGCCTGGAGATAAGGCTCGCGGAAAACGTAGGCCTTACCGCCCGGCTGATCGCTCAAGTGCGCGTGGGGGTCCCACGCATACTCGCCGATGCCCTGCGCGGGCAGCGCCTGCGCCGACTGATAGAAATCCCACAACGGCGCGTTCAAGTCGGCGGCTACTTTCCGGATCGTCTCGTTGACTCTCAGCGCCGAGGCGTAATAGGAGCTGCTCGGGTTCCAGGCAAACGTGGACAGGACCGGAACCGCGCCGTGATCCATGATGGTCTGCACGATGTGCCGCAGGTAAGGCTCGGAGGAAATCGCCCCCTGCACCCAGACGTCGTTCGCGCCAAGCATGACCAACACGACGCTCGGGCGTTGCAGGCGAAGCTCGCACGCCAGGGCGCTTTCGTCCGAGCGGCACAGCCGGGGATCGGAATAGAGCGGATCTATCAAGCCCCACGTCGTGAAGCCCTGCACTGCCGCGCCCATGCGCCGGAAGGAACCGGCAAAGTGGTTGACCGCGCTCTGCAGGTAGCCGTAATCGCCCAGGTCGTACACGCCTCCGTCAAAGTCCGACAGGAACCCGGTCGTCTCGCTGTTGGAGTCGCCGACGCGCGAGAAGGTGCGCGAGTTGCCCCCGAGGGATAGGCCGTGGCGATAGACGTTGCGCGCCTTGTCCAGCGCCGAGGCGGAGAAACCGAGCGGATTGGCCGGCCCATCGGCGGGCGCGGAGGCGGACGACGGCGCGGCGGGCGGCTGCCCCACGACCGGGACGCTTTCGAGATCCCCTTTCACCGTGCCCGCATAGACCCACACCCACGCCTCGCCTGGCGCTCCCGCGAAGTCAATCTGCACCCACGTGGCGTCGAGGTCGCGCGCCCGAATGGCGAAGGCCTGCCCCTTAAAAGCCGAGGCAAACGCGGTCGTGTCTCTGCTGGGGCCGTTGCGCACAAAAACGCCCGGAAGCGTGATGGTGATCGTGACTTTAGTCGGCGGCAGAAGCGTCCCGCCGGTTGACGGCGGCGGAGCAGAAGTGATCGCCCCCCCCGCGCTCGGCGCGCCCTGCGCTTCAGCGACCGCCGGGACGCTGCTCAGATCGCCCCTGATCGTGCCATAATCGGCGAGAATCCAGACCTCTCCGGGCCAGCCGCCCAGGTCAACGCGCACCCACGTCGAGTCTGTCGTCCGACCGGTGATGGTGAAGGTCTGACCTCTGAAGAGCGAGGCAAGCCGCGTGGTCTCCGCCAGGCCCGGCCCGCTCCGTCCAAAGACGCTCTGAACTTCGACGACAAACACGACCTCCTTCTCCGCCAGAGCCAAAGGCGCGAACGGAACAACCGCGAAAAACAAGATGACGGCGAGCGCCAGACGCCGGATTTGCACTCCAAACATACGCACCTCCTTTGGGGCCTAGCGGCTCCACTTGAAAACAGCCGCGTAATCGTGGATGTGCTGGCAGGCCGGATCACTGTCCAGGATTGTGACCGCGTGCATCACCCACGTCGTCGGGCTGGTGAACGCCAGAGTCATGTCGAGATTGCCCGCCACGAGATTGTTGCGCCCCTGGTAGACGTAGACGTTGAGGGCCGCCTGCCGAAACGCATACGTCCCAACTCCCTGATCCCTGAAAGTCAGCGCGTCGCCCTCCGGCGTGATCGCAATCAGGCCATAGGGGACGGCGATCGGATCTGAGCTGCACGTCCCGACCATGTTGTCGGGGGCGACGGGGACCTCCCAGACGGATTGGCCCGCCGGGACATACGATGCTGGCCCACTCTCGGCGGCGGTGGGCTGCGGCGGCGGATTAGTCGGGGACGGGAGCGCCGTCGGCCGCAGGGCCGGATCGGTCGGCTGTGGCGTGGGCGTAGCCGTAGCCGTGGGGGCAGACGTCGGCGTGGCCGTGAGTGTGTGCGTCGCGGCTGGCGCAGCCGTCTCGCCGGTCGGCAGCGGAGTTGAGCTGACCGGGGAAGGATCGCCAGCACACCCGGCGACAAAGAAAAGAACGACCAATACCCACACAGGTTCGCGCAAGCCGGCCTCCCATCATCTTCTGCAACATCTACCGCCCGCCCGTGACGGCGTGCAGGGTCTCGCACGCCGGACAACCGCCGCCTGGCCGCATGATGGCATAGCCGCCCTGCGGGTCGTCGTCGTAAACGGTGAAATCCACGTTGAAGATGATGATCATCCGCACGACCTGGCTCCTCTGCGCCAGGCTGACGACTTCGGCCAGCCATTGGGCCTGCTCGGCGACGCTCGTGTCCCCCGCCCAGCCAAAGAGCCCAGGCAGCGGGCCGTAGCCCTCCGGCGAGAGATATCCCAGCTCGGTGAAGCACAACTTCCGCCGCCCGCCAAAGGCGTTGTAGTACGTGCTCACCATCCCCGGATAGTAGCGCGTGTAATAGGGGTCGCGCGGGTCGCCGCTCGCCTGCGTGGGGCTGATGATGCCCTCGTTGTAGTGCACGCCGATGCAGTCCGCGTAGTTCGCCGCGCCTGCCGCCGCCATGCCCCTGACGTAGCGGTCGTCGTTCCACACGCGGTCGAGGCCGAAAGCGCCTTCCGCACCCGTGGGCGAGGGCGCGGAGGAGATCACCAGCGTGTTCGGGTTGTTCGCCTTGATCTGCGCATAGGCGCGGCGCAGCAAGTCGGTGTATTTCGCGGGATCAATCTCGCCGCGCGGCCAGCTCCGGTCGAGGTTCGTCTCGTTCCAGACCTCGATCGCGTCGGCCCCCAACGCGGCCACCTGGCCCGCGTAGGCTGCGTAGGAATCGTAGTTCGCTGCCCCCGCCACATCGTCCGGGCTGCCGACGAGGGCGATCAGAATCTTGAAGCCTTTAGCGTGCGCTTCCTCGATCATCCCCGCGTCGGGCTGGTCGCCCGGGCTCCAGTACATCTGGCGCTTGACCCACGTCATGCCGGCATAGCGCATCTGGTCGGGATAGGCGAAGCTGTCCACCTGTCCCCCCAATTCGAATGAGCCGGGCGCGCCGCTCACCGGCCCGGGGGCAGGAGCGACGGGCGGACCGGGCTGTGTGGCTGGAATCGGAGGCGGTGTGTTCGGCCGCAGATTGAAGCGGGCGGTGTAGTACGAGTTGAAGCCCCCGCGAATGGCGACGGCAGCGCTCACCGGCCCATCCCACTTGCCGGCGCTGGCGCCCGCGGCGGCGACGGTGACGGTATGCGGGCCGTTGGGCAGCGTGAAAGCCGCGCGGCCGCCGGCCGGGATGGCGCCCAGCGTCGCGCCGTCCGCGCTGACCAGGCAACTGACATCGTCAGTCGCAGCCTTCCGGTTGATCAGACAGGTGACGTTCAGCGTGCCGGTGAGCCAGACCTTGACCGGCCTCAGATACACCAACCCCGTGCGGCCGGCGTATACAATCGCCGTGTTCCTGGCGTCGTTATAGGCATACCGCCCATTCGCGGCGGGATCGGTGACGTTGCGCGCTTCGACCGTGTGAACCACACCCGAGCCAACGAACAGGCTTGCGGAACCGGCCTGCCCGGCGACGGGCGCGCCATCCACATAGAGGTCGGCCAGCACACCGGCAGGCAGCACGTTGATTTGCAGCTGGCCCTTACGGCTGAACGTGACGGTCAGATAGCCCGTCCGGGCGGCGGCGACGGTCACATTATCGTCGCGCGTCGTGGTGTTCCAGTTGCCCGCCGCCTCGCCCACCAGGTCGGTATGCACCACATGGCCACCGGAGGCGAGAAAATACGCCGCGCTCGCGCCCGGCGCCACGTCGGACTGGCTCACGCCGTCAATCGTCGGGCGGCAGGCCAGCGCCTCGCCGACCGACCAGTTGGCCGGGTTGCAGATATACGTGAGCGTCCCCTTCAAATAGTTCTTCTGCGGATAGAACGCGACGAGCCAGGTCCAGCCGGCCCTGGTCTGCTGTGTTACGCGCTGGTCGGGGTAATTGAATAAATCGTTGAAACCCGGCGTGGTCGGATCCTGAATGTTGCGCGCCTCGATCAGGTGCGGGGCGTCCGGCGCGCCCGTCAGCCGGGCGCTGGCGACGCCGGAGGCGACCAAAACGCCGTCGAGATAAAAATCGCCCAGCAGGGTTGCAGGCTTGAGGCCCACGTCAAAACAGGCCGTGGCCGGATCGCACGGGGCAGAGTCGGCCGCTCGTGCGAGGCCAATCAGCCAGGGGCCAGCCAGCACGGTGAGGACAGCCAAAATCAGACGGCGCTTCCAAGATGATTTCATAAACCTCTCCTGCCAGGTCGCTGAGCGACATCATAATTCATGCCGCGCGCCTGTCAACCGCCGCCAAACCTTATCGGGTTTTCCCAAAGTCGCGGCAACATAAAGCGAAGCCCACCTGCGTGGACCGGGGTTTGAGCCACGAAGCGCATTCGCTCAAACCTTGCTGCTGACTGCGAAGCCTACTACAATGCGCCTCGTGCGTGAACGCAAGTTTCTAATGCGTGTGCTCATCGCGGAGATCGCCGGTTGTATTCTGTTGTCAGCCGTGTTCATGTATCTTCTTCTGGATACGCCCCCTGCCCTCTCTATAACCGCGCTGGCGCCGCTGAGTCCCCCAGCCCCCGCCGATACGCCCCTGCTGCCGTCCGCCTCCCTTTTGCCCACGTTGGATCCAGCCTCAATTGCCACCCACGTTTCCCGCCCGCCGACGCCGACGCCCAGGACGTCGAACGGCCTCCCTGCGACCATCGCGGCGCTGGAGGAACCTCTTCCTCCTACAGAAAGTGAGCCGCCCGCCAACCTGGAAGCGCGCGTCGCGTTAGATGGAGACCACCTGCGCCTGCGGGCCGCGCCGAGCACAGCCGGGCAGATTCTCGTGCTGCTGGAGGCCTTCACACCGCTGGAAGTCGTCGGGCGGACCGCCGATGATTTCTGGCTGGAGGTGAGCATCGGCGCGGCGCAGCATGGCTGGGTGATGAGGAAATATGTAGAAGTCTTCGTTGATCTGGCAGGGGTTCCGGTGACTGGCGCTGCCGTGGATGCGACGGAGACGCCGCCTCCCTTCCCGGTTCCGCTGTCGCCGGGAACACAACCTGTGGGGGTTTTGCCCGGTCCCACTTATGCGCCTCCCCCCAACGGGACTGGCGCAGCGGCCAACTATGTTTCGTATACATCTCCCTACCCTTATTTGTCGAACCTCACCTCGCGGATGCGCGAAATCTATCTGACCGGGCGCGTGTTGGGGAACCGGCCGAACGTCTTCTCCAAAGTCGGCGACAGCATCACCGTCGCCCCCGATTTCCTCACTCCCATCGGTCTCGGCCAGGCCCGCCTCCACGACTTCGGATATCTCGCCCCCGTCATCCACTACTTCTCGACCGATCCCGTCTGGGATGCCAACTCCTTTGCCAACCACTCCTTTGCCGCCGCGAACGGCTGGAGCGCCTGGACAGCGCTCGACGTCAATTACGCCGACCAGACCTGGTGCCGCCCCGGCGAGTCCCCCCTCCGCTGCGAGTATCGCCTCGCCCGCCCCGCCCTCGCCCTCATCATGCTCGGCACCAATGACGCAGCCTCCGGCAGC
>Ga0209431_10005014_pt1 | contig 10338 bp, 9 predicted proteins | sample RifCSP13_3_FD_184021 | JGI IMG/M metagenome (GOLD analysis project Ga0209431, IMG submission 184021) | Soil microbial communities from Rifle, Colorado - Rifle CSP2_sed 13_3 (SPAdes) (version 2) | ecosystem: Environmental > Terrestrial > Deep subsurface > Rock core/Sediment | place: Rifle... | reverse complement strand
GACCATCGAGATACACGCTGACCTTCGGACCTACATAGGCGTTCAAAATGGCCGTGGACGATCGCTCGTATTCTCGATACTGTCTCAAGATTCTGCTCGAAACAGAAACGAAGCAGGAAGGGGCCAGCTCCCTTATCATCTTCTCCAATACGATTTCGTGTACCGGGTTCGCATAGGAGTGGAGCAAGCAGATCGCAATCGTTTGGATGCCCTGATCTAAAATCCGCCGGATCTTCGCCCGCGCGTCTTCGACGTCGAGAAGTTGCCGGATTTCGCCCGTATAGAGAACGCGCTCTTTAATTCCAATGCGCAGACCCGCGGGGATTAATGGCTCCGGGGTGGAAAAAAGAAGATCGAAAGAATTCGGTATATTCCCTCTGCCGATCTCGATGACATCTTCAAAACCCACGGTTGTCAGCAGAGCCGTCCGGGCGCCTTTGCGCTCGATCACCGTGTTAATGGCGATGGTGCTCCCGTGCAGAAAAAAATCAACTGAGTTCAAAGCAATTCGGCTCTTTTCGATGCTTTCAACCAAGCCGCCGGTGACATCAAGAGAGGTCGAAGCTTTGGTCGCAGTGAGACGCTTGGTTTCTTCGTCAAAAGCAACCAGATCGGTAAACGTGCCGCCGACATCCGTGGCTACGCGGATCATAGCGCACCCATCTCCTTCATCGCTCTCCGCTTTTTCCGCGTCGCCTCCCGATCAATGGTAAGGCGAACCGGATCGATCACGACTCCATAATCTTCTTCGGCAGCGCGCAAAGAAATATAGCCGTTTAGAGCATCCTGAAGAACTTCTTCTTCGGCTCTCTGCACGGGATTTCCATAACCGCCGCCTCCTCCGGTCTTCAATCTCACTTTCGATCCCTTCGGCAGGGGAAAGTCGGTCGCCCTGGGAAGACGCTCTTCTGTTCCCTCGGGCTTGAGGACGTAGGCTTCGTTGGTCGCGCCGTTTTTTCCTCCATGGACCCCCCACGGCAAGCATTGGGAACGAATCATCATGTTTCGCAAACGCCCATCGATCTCCATGCTGAAAACGGTCTCGATGCCCAGTCCTCCCCTGAATTTTCCGGCTCCTCCCGAGTCCTGGCGCAACCGCAGCGACTCAAAAAGAATCGGCGACTTGATCTCGCAAAGTTCAATAGGCACGGCGTGTTCATCGCCTTGCTGGATCGCGCACTTGGGCGCCGGTCCGTCGGCAATCGGCCGCGCCCCATGACCACCCATATGCGGCGGGCTGATATGAAAAAACGTTTTCTTCGCCGTGTCGTACCCGCTGACGCCTACGCCCCGCGCATCGCCTCGTGTCGAAGCGGGAATCCGATGGGGAACGGCTTCCGAAAGCGCCTTAAATATCGTGTCGAGAATCGTCGGGAATGGAACCGACCAATGCCCCAAGGGAGCCGGAGGTCGCGCGTTCAGCATCTTACCTTTTGGACAAACGACTTCTAACGGGCGAAAGCATCCTTCATCTGAAGGCAGGCGGGGCGTGGTCAGGCATTTAAACGCAATCCGGCCTACGTTTAAGGCGCCACCGAAGTACCCGCTATTGATCGGTCCTCTGGTTTGGTCCGCGATCTCGGAAAAATCGATAAGCATACTTTCGTCCTGCACTGTGACATGCACCTTTATCTTGACGGGCCGGTCCAACTCCACGCCGTCATTATCCAGGAACGATTCCGCGGTGTACTCGCCTTTGGGTATCTCGCGGAGCGCCGCGCGCGCCGCCTTCTCAGACATGTCCCAACCTTCATGAATGGCGCTTATAACATCCGCAACGCCATACTTGGCCAGGAGCGATCCGAGACGCCTTTCTCCCAGCTTGCAAGCGGCGATTTGGGCATTGAAATCTCCTAAATTAATGTCAGGAAACCGGGAGTTGCTGCGAATAATTTTCAGAACTTCCTTGTTGGGAACTCCCCGGTCATAGACTTTGATCGCCTTCAACTGGAGCCCTTCCTGAAAAATGTCTGTCGTCTTGGTCCCGGTGGAGCCGACGGTTGCGCCGCCGATATCCTGCCAGTGAGCGCGCACACAGGAAAAGGCCACCAATTCCTGCTCGACATAAATCGGCAATATGACGACCACATTATTGAGATGCTGCCCTTGAGAATCGGGATCATTGGAAATGATGACATCTCCTGGATTGATCTCATCCTGCTCGGCAACCGCGTCTTTGACGACGTAGCCAAGGTCTGCCGTAAACGCGGGATGGGTGAATCTTGATTGAACGACGATTCTGACTTCGGGATCGACGAAACCCACGGCAAAGTCTCGGACTTCATAGTTCATGACGCCATAGGAGCTGCGCCAAAAGTTTTTGGTCATTTCGTCGGCATATGCGAGAAGCGAAGCTCGGATCACTTCGCGTGTGATGGTATCCATTAATTTCTAGTCCTGTTTGAAGATCCGAAAAAACTGATCCCTTCGTTCGTTCAATGTCTTCGACAGCTCCACCTTGATAGGATGCAGCTTCAACCCTTGAATCAACCGTGGCGCGATAGCCGGCACATCTCGCCGCCCGGGCACGGTCAAAAAAGACGCCAAGATCGTTTGCCCTTCCCTGGAAAGAATATAGTCAATAAGCAACCTGGCTGCATTCGGGTGAGGACTTCGTCTGGCCAGAGAAACAGTCGAACCGCTTGCAGTCATAGGTTCGTCGGCATTCCAATCGACCGGCGCTCCCTTGCTTTTCATCAACTCCAGCCGGTAGCCATAACAAACCACGCAGACAGCAAATTCCCCCGCTGCCAGAAGCTGCGCGATCAAGGTATCACCGTGGCGGAATTGAGGCTTTTGGAGCGCCAGCCGTTTCATCAAACTGAGACCTTTTTCCTCGCCCATTTTGTCCAACGTGTAGGTAAACCAGCGGTAGCCTTCGTCCTCGAGTACCATCTGTCCTTTCCACTTGGGGTTGAGAAGATCGAAATAAGTTTTCGGCGCCTCGGTTCTGCGAACCAGTTGGGTGTTGTACCCGATGACGTGGGTGTTCGCGTTGATGAGGGTCCAATGACACTGTTTGTCTTTGAACTCACCCGGAAAAGCGTCACGTTCGACAGAACAGTAAGGTTCCAAGAGACCCGCTTCCATGAGTTGATCTAGGAAAAAGAAGGAGATGAGCAGAACGTCCATCTGCACTCTCCCGGCCTGAGCCTCGGTCATCACTCGATTGGCTAGCTGCGGCGCGTTGGTGCGAAAATACTTTACCTTCACGGCCGGGTGAAGTTTCATGAACCCCTGTGCGATGGCGTTTCCTCGATCCAGCGCCAGATTGGAATACCAGATGACCTCCCCTTCTCTCCTGGCCAGCTCCGCTCGCCTCGGGTCTGCTTGCGCCCAGCTGTTTTCGAGGTGCGCCTGAAAGACGAGTAAACAGAACAGCAAAGAAACCCGCATTCTCATGGTTCACTCTTTACTTTCCACTCAGTTTGAGCCGCTCGCTCGCCCTCTGCACAAAAGAAGGATCGAGAAAAGGTCTGGCATCGCGGTTCTTAATCCCCTGCGGATTAAAGCGCTCGTGGAATCCGGTGATCATGCTCTCAATTCCAGACTCCCATGGCACCGGCAGGCCTCCGATGGCGTCATATTGCTTGGAATACGATTCATAAGTCCGCTCGAGGAGCACCGGATCTTTCTGACGGGTCAACTCAATGATCGCCTTATATGCCGCCTGCTTATTCGTTCGAAAAATCTGCATACCCTCGACTATAGCAGTCGTGTAGTCCTCCACAACTTTTCGGTTCTTGTCCCGGAAAACCCTGCTGATGGTATGCGGAACGCCCGCATAGGGCATTTTGAAATCGAGAAAATTGGCGAGCTCGTGAAACCCTGCCTTTTCCAGCTCGTATTCGTTGGGCGGGTTGACCGCAACGCCGTCAATGAGGCCTTGCTTCATGGCTGCCATTCGATTGGGAACACCGCCGGCCATGTAGACAAGTTGCACATCTTTGCCTGGCGCCAGGCCCACCCTTTCCAGGTAAAGTAGCGTTGCGTATTCATCCAGACCGGCTCGGCCCGCCCCGACCTTCTTTCCTTTCAAATCCACCGGGTTTCGGATTGATAAATTCGCCATCAGGCGCAACGGCACGTAGCGCGTCTCGGTTGCAATCACCAACAGATCGAATCCACCCGTGGCGATTGCCCGGGAAACGGCCGTCCCGCCGCCGTAGAGAACCTGGATGTTTCCGTTCGCCAAAGCCGCCATATAAGTTGCCGCGCCTTGCATCAACACCATCTCAACATTGAGGTTGTATTTGGCAAAGATTCCCTCACGCTGGGCAATCCAGCCGGGACAGAAACTGGCCGCAGGAGATGCATACGCAACGATTAGTTTTGTCATCTCGCCGTAAGCGAGATGAAAGTTTAAAAGCACCAGAGCTGGAATCAAAGTTAGTCTACGCACTTCTCATTCTCTCATTCCACCGCACGCCTTACGGGCTCTCGGCGACGATGCGGTTACGCAGGCATCCGATCTTCTCCACTTCGGCTTCGACGATATCCCCCGGCTTGAGCCACCAGGGAGTTTGCCCTTCCTTTCTGCCTGCCGCGACCCCCTTGGGCGTTCCAGTGGTCAGTATATCCCCGGCTTGAAGCCCCATTTGGGACCAATACTCGATCATTTCCCTTATATTAAAAATCATGTAACTAAGATTCGAGCTTTGCCGCACCTCTCCGTTCACCCGCGACTCAAGCTTCAACTCTTGGGCATCGGGAATTTCGTCTTTCAAAACCAAATAGGGACCCATGGGCGAAAACCCAGGAAAATTCTTTCCCATGAGAAAAATGCCGTTTTCGTTCTCTCGCCGGATCACATCGCGGGCACTGATGTCATTAAACGCCGCGTATCCCGCGACATAGTCCAGCGCTTCTTCCTTGTGAACATTGATGCACGGCTTGCCGATAACGATGGCAAGCTCAACCTCGTAATCGAGTTTCTGTGTCTCCTTTGGATAAGCGATGTCCTCCTCCGGGCCGGTTATCGTCTCCGGCAATTTTAAAAATGCGACCGGGCGGCTCGGAATATTTCTTGATGACATTTCACCGACGTGATCGGAAAAATTCTTCCCCGCGGAAATGAGAGTTGGTGTTCGAGGAACCGGCGCCTTTAGTCGGATTTGCTTCAAGTTTAGCAGAATGCCCGATTTCACCAGAACGTCGTCGCTTGCCTTGTCGATTCGGTTCCGGATGTGATCCACCGTTCTCCGGGCAAGCTCTAGAGAACGATCGCCTTTTTTCAAAAACGCGACCATATCGTGCCCGATAAGTATGCGTGCCCCACGTTCAGCCGACGCGTCTCCCCTGGCGTCCGTAAGATACCAGGCCACCCCTCTTTCCAGATCGACGACGCAATCACGATCAACCAGAACACCGATCTTCTCGCTGCCTTGAAATGTGAAGGTTAATAGCTTCATGAGCGCGGCTCATCCTCCCGCACAACTTCGTGACAAAGCTCTCCTATGTCGGACGAGGCGCAGCGAACCACACACCCGGGCGTCAATGGAACCGGGGACCCTGGAGATTGCGTCCTCAACGCGATACTCCCGCCCAGAGCAAAAACATCTCCTGTCCTCAGCCCGAGAGCGGACCAATGAGCGAGCACTTGCTCGATCGAAAACATCCATTGTCGAGGGGTGAATCTCTGCCTGACAACGCCATCCACCGTCAGGGCTACTTCCATACTGTTCACATCGACATTCGGATCCTTGAGTAAGAGCGCCGGACCAAGAGAGGTGCTCGAAGGAAAATTTTTTCCAAGCAGATGGTTCTTGGTGACTGCTTCGCGCCTGCTGATGTCGCGAGCGGTGATATCGAGCAGCAAGGCAAAGCCCGCTACATGGTCCCATATTTTTTCCGGCGGGACTCTCTGCCCCGGCTTGCCGATGACCACGGCAAGACACGCATTACAGTCGATTTCTTGCGAAAACTTCGGCCAAAGGATCGGCCCGCTCGGAGCCGTGAAGGTTCGGGGCAACTTGTGAAAGCCCGTGGGGACGTCCGCCTTTAACCTCATTTCAGGCGCAACATTATCCGAGAAGCCGATGACGATAGTCTTGTCGGGATTTTGCAGCGGCGGCAATAGCCGGATCTCGGCAGGATCGTAGATGACCTTTTCACCCGCCGGTCCGCGGAAATCTTGCAATCCTCTTGCGCGCAAGAAAGACATGAGATCTCCGAGCGCCCGGCGCGAAGATTCGCCGTTCACTAAAAACTCTGAAATCGTCGCTGGAAAATAGAGGCTTGCCAGCTCGTAACTAGCTTCTCTCTCGCCCCGAACCTCACTGAGATAAGTCGCGTACGCGAAGGTAAAATCGACGAGCCTACCTCCCACCTCGCCAAAAATTCGCGACTCGTGAGGCAGTGAACCCTCAACAAGGCCCAAAAAAAGCTTCATCCGGCTTCATCCCTAATGGGTTCCACGGTTAACCCAAACCCGAACTTCAATGATTGCAACTGAATCCGTATAACGCCCGTTGCGGTGTGTCAAACGAAGACTTCGAGGGTTTTGGATCTTGCTGTGTCCAGATGAAATGCTTCCTTGACCCGAAGGGTGAGGGGCTGGGGGCTGGCAGAACAATCATTACAATCTTTCGATTTCCTTCCTTTTTTCTCGTATTTTCTTTACCAAGTTATATCGCGGGGCCATAATGGTGAAAAGATATTTCCGAAGAGCAACGATTACTTGGTCGCACACAAGGGAGACAAAGATGTTTCGTCGTGTCGATCTTCCCGCGCGATTTCGGGGAGGCCGCTACTCCACGCCATACCCGGCCGCTATGAGGCGATCGAGAGCGTGTGGCATCAGGTGAGGACCGAAGCGGTCCGCGCCGTCGTATGTTCAGCTGAAAAGGATGAAATCCACTGAGGTGATGAGCGAGTTGCCGGGTTGCAACGCGAGTGAACGCTGAGCAGGCCTCGTAAAGGCAAAACTCCGGTGGTCGAGCCGGTAGATTTACGGCGAAGACAGCATGGACTATTTCAGACTGGATGAAGAGATAGCCACATCGCCAATCGTTGCGAGCCTTTCCGTTTCGTAGTAGTGCTAGTCGGCAACGGAAGCTGCGATTCACTTGCACAAGTTTGGCAGGTTTGACGCTCAGTCCTGTATTCACCTTATTTGTTCGTTATTGTTTTCATGAAGCCTTCGCGTGCCAACTCCTCCAGTATGGAATTGTCGTAGAAGTCCTCAACTCTCCGATCGCTGGGTTTGTCAGTCGGCAAACCGGCTTGAATCGCTTCCGGATCGGTTAACGGCATGGCCGGGGTATTCTTGGAAAAATAGTCATAGGTCTGAGACAAGATCTCCGCGCTGGCCTGCTTGGTAAATTTCTGCAACACTTGAACGGCATAGTTCTTATTCTGGCGATAGAGCTGCAAACCCTCGAGCAACGCCATCAGAAATCTTTTGGCCACGGGCCGGTCCTTGGTGAGATAAGAACAGCGCGCGGCGATGACCGACGTCGGATATTGAATTTTCGTTTGGATTTAGCTTGCGGAATCGGAAAAAGATGCCTCGCGCAAAGACGTGGTTCGACCGTTCGACTCAGCTCACGGCCCTGAGGCCCTCGAAGGGTAAGCTCACCACCCTGACCCTTCTACCTTGCTCAGGGTCATCCTGAGGGAGATCGAAGGATGAGCATGGTCGAAGGACAAAGGACGCCAAGTGACGTGACCTCGGCGCGTCATCCCGAGCGCATGCGAAGGATCTAAGAAGACGATTTCTCGCGTTGCTCGAAACAAGGATTTCTCCCGGAGCTTGCCCTGAGTATGACCAAAGGGGTGAAATGATACGGAGCGTCACTTTGCGCCTTGGCGTGGTTCGATAAACTCACCACCCTGAGGGAACTCGAAGGGTCTTGGCGGGACAAATTTTGTTGAAGTCGTTCTGTTTGCCACTTCAAAGCTAAGAATCTACGCTTAATTCTCAAACAGGGCCTGGACGAACCGGGCCGGGTCGAAGGGCTGGAGATCTTCGATCTCTTCGCCGATGCCGATGTATTTTACCGGAAGTCCCAGTTCGGTTTGAATGCCGATGATGACACCTCCCTTGGCGGTGCCGTCGAGCTTGGTCAACACGATGCCGGTGATATCGGTCGCTTCCTTGAAAACGCGTGCTTGTTGCAAGCCATTTTGTCCCGTGGTCGCGTCCAAGACCAAGAGCGTTTCATGGGGAGCGTCGGGTTGTTCCCTTGAAATTACGCGGCGAATCTTTTTTAGTTCTTCGATCAAATGAACTTTGGTGTGCAGCCGGCCGGCGGTGTCGATGAGCAACACGTCGACGCCCCGGCTTTTGGCCGCCTGAATGCCGTCGTAAACGACCGCCGACGGATCGGCGCCGGCGCGATGTTTGATGACATCCACGCCGGCACGCTGCCCCCAGGCGTCGAGTTGCTCGATGGCGGCGGCGCGAAAGGTGTCAGCGGCGACCAGCAGGACTTTCTTGCCGGACGATCGATACTGTGCCGCGAGCTTGCCGATGGTTGTGGTTTTACCGACACCGTTGACCCCGAGGAAGATCACCACCCAGGGACGCGCTGATAACGGAGCGACTTTCGGCGCCGCCGATCTTCGCAGCATGTCCACCAGGGCCGCCTGCAATGTGCGCGACATTTCCTGGCCCAGATCTCCGGAGCCACCAGGCGATCGCTTGCGCAAGGTCTCCAGAAGTTCTTGCGTTGCCTTGACGCCCACGTCTGCGGCGATAAGACTCTCCTCCATGTCGGCAATCGAGGTCTCATCCCAGCGCCGGTTTTGCACGACCGCGGCGATCTTCTGCACCCAGCTCTCGCGGCTCTTAGTCAGCCCCTGCTTGAGCCGCTGAAAAAAAGAACTGCCTTCCATCGCGTGAGTCTACACTGAATATGGGGCTAGAAGTAACGGGTCTGTTCGGAATCCGGCGGTAAGCTAACTCATGTGCACTGAAACGACCTTGGAGATGCCGGGTTCCGACATGGTGATGCCGTAGAGCGTTTCGGCGGCCTGCATGGTTTTCTTGTTGTGGGTGACGAGAACGAATTGAGAGGAGTCGCTCATCTCTTTGATCAGATCGTTAAAGCGGTCGAGATTGGCGTCGTCGAGAGGAGCGTCCACCTCGTCGAGGAAGCAAAACGGGCTCGGCTTGGTCAAAAAAATAGCAAAAAGGAGACTCACCGCGGTCAGCGCCTTTTCTCCTCCGGAAAGAAGGGTGATGGACTGGAGTCTCTTGCCCGGCGGTTGCACGACGATGTCGACTCCCGTCTCCAGGTAGTCGTTTTCATCGGTCAGCACCAGTCTAGCCTTGCCGCCTCTGAAGAGCCGAGGAAAGATCTTTTCAAACTTTTCGTTGATCTCCTCAAAGCCTTCCTTGAAACGAAGCCGGCAAATGCGGTTAAGTTTGACGATGGTTTGCTGCAAGTCGGCGATAGCTTTTTCCAGATCTTCCTTTTGCCGGCTCATGAACTGAAAGCGAGTGGTCAATTCTTCATATTCACCGATGGCGGCCAGGTTGACCTCGCCCATCCGCTCCAGGCGGCCGCGCAGATCGTCGATTTCCGACTGTAACTCGTCGCGCGACATCGGCTTCTCCGACGGCGCGACCATGAGGGCCTCCACGCCGACATCGTACTTTTCCCGAATGTTGTCGACAAGGTGCTGCAAGCTCATGCGTTTTTCCGCTAACGCCAGTTGGGCCCGGCTTTTCTCTTCTTGGTGAAGTTCTCCCAGTGGCCTCAACTCTTTAATCGACTCTTCGATTTCCGCAAGCGTCATCGAGATGCTTCGGTAGCCTTGGCGATGGGCCTGCATGCGGCTTTCCAATTCATCGAGCGCCGACCTACCCATATCCAAAGCTCTCTGAGCCTCGCCTAGGGACCGTTCGACCTCGGCTCGTCGCTGGAGAATTTCGCCGATTTGCGCTCGACGGGTGGCAATTTCCGCCGCGGATTCTTCTTGCAGCTTAAGCCGATTTTCAAGATTCAGGTGGGTATTCTCTCGTTTTTCGGATAATGCGTGATTGCGTAACCGCGGCTTCGGCGGTTTCCGCGCCATTCTTGAGAGCGGCCGCAGCCGCTTGTTTCTGGGCGAGTTGCTGCTCCCGCTCGTTTTTTTCTGTTATGCGGGCTTCCGCTGATTCTTTGCCCCGGCGGATCTCGTCGTTGAGGATTCCAATATCCTTCGTAAGCTCTGCTTGTTCGAGACCGAGGGCCTGGACGGCTTGGGTGAGTCGTTCACACTCTTGATCGGCTGAGCGACATTCGTGTTCGAGACGCACGCACTCCAGTTCCAACCGGTGCATCTCGCCGCTAAGAAGCGTCTTGTTGGTCTCGGCTTTGTCCAGCTCCTCTTTGAACCTGATCGACACTT
>Ga0209431_10005010_pt1 | contig 10344 bp, 19 predicted proteins | sample RifCSP13_3_FD_184021 | JGI IMG/M metagenome (GOLD analysis project Ga0209431, IMG submission 184021) | Soil microbial communities from Rifle, Colorado - Rifle CSP2_sed 13_3 (SPAdes) (version 2) | ecosystem: Environmental > Terrestrial > Deep subsurface > Rock core/Sediment | place: Rifle... | reverse complement strand
TCAGGACACCATGCCCCAATCCTGATCCCTGTCGCCCCCAGACCGATTGTGCCTGGGCTTTTACCCTGATAAATGACTTTTCCACGTGGTTTGACCATGATACTTCCTCAATCGCTAATAAGTATTATCCGCATCTCATTCTTCGGCAGTCTCTGCGAACACCTCGACCAACGTCTTCTCTCCTAGCTTGATCGCCGGCAATTGCAATCCATCCAGGCTTTTATTCACGCGGTCGACCATCTCGCCGACGCTGTCGTACGAGCTGTACATTAGCCTATCCGCCATTCCGCGCGCCGCTTCCCGGTAGAGATCGGCCAGCTTCGGCTCTTCCGTAATCCAGGCATAGCCCCGGACCAGGAGCCAAAATGCTCCGGGCCGGTCTTCCGCCAGGCTGCTTGCCAGCAGGTCTACCAGCAGACCGTGCACTTCGTCGCGCCGCTCCATCGCTTTTTTCTTGTCCAGGCGCACTTTGCGCATCACATCCTCTAAATTCTCTGGGCTCGGGCTGGACGCCTCCTCCTCCATAGCTGACGCCTTAATTACCTCGCCGGTATCCTCGGTACGCTCGTCAATGACCTCGGCAGGATTGCCAACAGCAGTCCTGCCGCCGGCAAACTGCCGCAACGTCGGAGAGCTTGATGCAGCCGGATACATCTTGTCCCTTGTGAGCTTCTCCAGCCCCGCCACGCAAGTGCACGTATTATTGCGCTTATCGCACACCAGCCCCGCTTTGGGATGGCCAGGCACTCTGCGCGGGTCATCATCGCGCAGCCAGGCTTGTTTATAAGCCACACGTATGTTCCCGCATTTAGTCGTCAAAACACGCTCCAACGTTTTCTTATCGGTCGGCAATTCGCTCGGATACCCGCCTTTGTTTTGATCGACGATGTCATACCCCGACGCCAGCGAGGCTTTCTCCAGATAGCGGTGCCGGCTGATCCTGATCTTGGCTTCGAAGCATAACGCGTCCATGCACAGGTTGCGGCTCGCCAGGCGCCTGTCGCAGTTCCTGCATAGGCCGCAATAGACCCCATTGCCCTCCGGAAACAGCGTGTCCAGCTTCCACTCCGCTTTTTCCAGCGACTTAAAAGCCCGCTCGAAATATTGGTTGATCTCTTTGCGGATCGCGTCGCTGGAGGCGCCGGCCAGAGCCTGGCGAACGATCTCGGCCGGGGATTTGTAATAATATCCAAGACTTTTATTATTGCGGATCTCTGCCGGCACATCATATAGCGGCAGCAGCGCAGCCGCCACACGTTCGCTGATGTCGCCGGTAGCCAATGCCTGACGAATTTCATCAGGAAGATTCAACAATTTCAAAATCATCGAGACCGATGATTTTGCTAGACCCAATCTCGAACCGGCCTGTTCTTGTGTCCATCCAAAATTTTCTATGCGCTTCCGGATTGCCAGGGCGCGCTCGATCGGGTTCAGATCACGGCGCCTCTCGTTTTCCGACCAGGCCAGCGCGGCCATCTGCTCGTCGCTCAGCTTGCGCACGTCCACCGGCATTTCTGAGTAATCGATGGGGCCAGAGCCAGAATCTTTGTTCAGCAAACGATACGCTGCCAGGCGATTGTGCCCAAAGGCAAGCTGGATCCGCCCCAGGACGTCGCGACCGACAGGTATTTGCAACAACCCGTTTGCAGCGATATCTGCTGCCAACTCCTCGATGTATTCCACATCCGGCTCGCCGATCCGCCCCTGCCAGGGATTGCTCTCGATATTTTTCAGGGGATATTTGTATACCATGCCAATCATATCAGTCTCCTTTATAAGTTCGGCGCGCCGAACCAATATTAATTTCGTCAATCATCATTACCGTCCGCCAGCTTCAAGATCTGCTCCAGGCGCTTTTCCAATTCAGTTACCTTGCGCTCCAGGGTGCGCTCGTCCAGCCGGCGCGCCATGTCTCTCAGGTGCACCCGCGTCAGGTTGACAATGATGTTGAACTGGCTAAGCACCGTGCCGGTGAGCAGGATGTATAGGACCAAAGCGCCGGCGCATGCACCCAGGATGAACGCCACCGCCATTTGCGTTGTATTGAAAGTTACCATCGCTCCCTCCTGTGAAGATAGATTCTGCTTCCCCTCACAATCATGATCAGGACCACCAGCGCGATAGAGATTGCGGCCGTACCTCCCAGCCCGATCCCTGTCTGGGGCAGCTCGTCGTCCGCCCCCGCTTTCTGTCCCTGTTGCTCACTCTCTTCCTGGGTGGTGATCACCGAGGATGTAACACTCTCCGATGGAATCACCGTTATCGAAGTCGCCGTTACCGGTGCCGGTGTCAGAGTTGGCGAGATGGTCACTGTCGGCAATCCTGCTGCTTTTGTCGGGGTGGAGCTCGCCGGCAAAGTCGGAGTGTCCGACGGCATCGAAGTTGCCGCCGGTATGGTCTGGGTGCTCATGGGCGTCAATGTCATGGTTGGCGCCGGCGTCTTCGTTGGTTGCGGCATCTTGGTCACTGTTGGCGTGCATCTATTGCCGCCACAGGCCAACGCTCCCGAGCCGGGCAGCCAGGCCAATAATATCGGCAATCCTGCCGAGATCATTATCCCAAAAATAACCAACCTGTTCATTTGTCCCTCCTATATTTTTGAAATCGGTCCACGGCGCAGACTTCGCAGTACGCGCTATATGGCGCCCGGACCTTCTCTCCGCAGATGCAGCATTCTCCAGTCCGCTCGACTTTCACCCGCGGGTATTCACTGGCCTCTAACCTGCGTTTGCGCTTATTTCTGCAGTCTACAGAGCAAAATCTTCCCTTCATTTTAGGGAGCTTTTCTCCACACTCTTCGCAAACTTTGCCTTTTACAGACCCTGCCATTCCGCCAGCCTCACTTCGGCAGGATTGCCGACGCCTTCAACGATCGTTTTTAGCTTCACCTGCTCGTCCTCCCAGGTCACCTCGACCAGGTATGCTCGCAGCATCCTGGCTGCTATTCTCACCAGGTCGAAATCTGTATCCATGCAGTCATACATCGCCGCAGTCGGTCTGCGTTCGACGAGCGTCATCCGCCAGCCGGCAAGCGCATGGAAATCGCCAACCTGCTCCCTATATCCATTCAAGATTAGACGTCTCATAGTTCGCTCTCCACCAGCCTGAACACTCGCGCCCCGTTCGGTGACCGACACTCTGTAACCTCGAGAATCCTGCCCTCCGATTCCAGCCTCATTCCTATCGAGACCGTCCGCTGCCTGAGCATCTCCTCGATCTCGCATACGCCGAAGACCGCTCCTGGCGCGAAACCGCCTCTGTCGACAGGAATCGGGTCGCGGATCACGATATATGTGCGGCAATTTGCCGAGTTGATCTGCCGGCGGGGCCGCACCTTGCGCTGCGGCTCGTAATCATTGCACTCCAACGCCATGTATGTCGCCTGGTAGCAGCTTTTATTGCCCCGATATCTGGCTGTCATAGTCATTGGATCCTCGATTGATAAGGAAAATTATCAGCCGCTCAGCAGCAGCCCCGGGATCGTTTGGGCAATCTCCGGCGTGGCCACCTGAGCTGCCGTTCTCCCGTCAGGCAGCATCAAATAGGAGAAAAACGCCGTCCGGGCGCCGAGCACCGCAGCTGAGACGCATTTTGCCTTCACGTCATGGTAGATCATCGTCGCTGATTGGATCCTCGCGGCGCGCTCGTTTTTCGTCTTGCTTGGCAAGACCGGCCACGCCATCTTGAACCGGTCCCCGCCGATCTCGAACGCCAGCATGAACGCAGCCTTCCCGCTCTCATCCATCCCGAAGGCCTCCATCAGTATCTTGCCGCCGAAATCGACGATCAGCTTGCGCGCCTTTGCGATCCATACTTCCGGGCTCGACGATCCGGTCTTCCAGTAATTGATATCTTCACCAAATGGAAGCTCGGCCATCAAAACATCCTCCTCTGCAGCGTCCGCTCCTCGCCCCAGCGCTCGTCCGCCGCCCGGTCCATCGCCTTGATCTTCTCCAGCATCGTGAAGGCATAGCTGCCGTACTGGGCCCGGAAGGCCTGGTACTCCTCTAGCGTGTCCGCCATGAAGTAGCCCTCCCCATCCAGCAGGTTGCAGATCAGCACGCCCTGCTCGCGCAGATTCTCGATCGCCTTGCGCACCTGCCGGTCGCTCGCCTGGCCCAGCCCGGGCGCCAGCCTGGCCAGCTCGACCAGCCGGCCCCGGCCTACCGCCAGCTTCTGCCCGGCGCACCTGGCCAGGATCGACAGAACCGCCTTCTCCAAGCCTGGCGGTAGCTCCTCGAGCGCGGCAGTAATCTGCCGATGGGCGAGGATTGCAGTCGGCAACTTCGTTGACGATGGCAATCCTGCCGACGGCAATTTTGCCGATTTCTTAATCGCCATCCTCCCACTCCTGATAACGATTCGGCGCTTCAGATTGGCAGCGCGCGCATGTGCACCCCCAGGCGTGCTTGATGCTGTACGGCCTGGTGCTCTCCAGCACCCCGATCAGCAGCGCTTCGTTGTACCCACCGCTGTATCTCTTTTTCAGCTTATGATAGGTGACCTGCACATCCTCCGCCGTTAGCCATTCGGAATCGAAAATCCGCTGGGTGCGCGCGTTCGGCAATATTCCCAGCTCCAGCAGCGTCTGGATGAGTTTCTCTCGCCGCTCTGGGGGATCGTGATTGTTAAGAGAGTCGGAAAAATTCCGAATCCCGCTATTATTATTAATAGAATCTTTATTAATAGACTCTAGATCCTTATTATTAATAATAGAGTCGGAAACTTTCCGACTCCGACTGTCCTGGTCCGAATTGCCGGCGGCAATATTGCCGACCTCCTCCACCGGTGCTCCGTCTTCGATATCCTCGGCGGCATATTGCCGAGCGGAATCGGTCTCCTGCTCTCCCGATTCCAGCACCTTCGCCAATGGCAACTGTTTCGCCTGGCCGGTGAGCTGCCAGCCGGCCGAGGTGTGGCTTGCAAGCCCGACCTCCTTCAGGTAAGCCAGTGCCTGGCTGACCGGCTTGTCGGTATAGCCGGTGGCCATCTCCAGCCAGGACTGGCTCACGCGCTGGTGCACCAGCGCCAGCGCCACGAAGATCGAGAGCGCCGGCCCCTTCAGCTCACGCACCATCCGGATCGGGTTTCCGAAATCATTCATCGTAGTCACCGGATATATCTCCTGAATAAACCGATATAACAACGATTGCAATATTGGCTGTAGGCGGCCCTGGTTTTATCTCCACAGACGATACATTTCTGCTGCTCGGCAAGGCGCTCTTTGTTCGCCTGATAGTAGGCCCGCTGCTGCTCGGCAAGGCGCTCTTTGTTCGCCTGATAGTAGGCCCGCTGCTGCTCGGCAAGGCGCTCTTTGTTCGCCTGATAGTAGGCCCGCTGCTGCTCGGCAAGGCGCTCTTTGTTCGCCTGATAGTAGGCCCGCTTCTGCTCGGCAAGGCGCTCTTTGTTCGCCTGATAGTAGGCCCGCTGCTGCTCGGCAAGGCGCTCTTTGTTCATTCAGAAAACTCCTGTATCGATAATCCCACTTATCGGAGGTCTACTCCATCGCCATCGCCACCGCCAACTTTGTTGGCGCTTTTGTTGGCGCTTTCGTTGGCGCTACACTTCCCGCATTCGCATTCCGGGCGCGCCACGTCACGCACCGCGACCACCAGGCGCTTAACCTTCGCCTCGACGCGCGCTCCCATCTCCGGGCTATAGCGAACCGGGATCACCTTGACCAGCCCGCTCTGGCGCGCCAGGTAGACCACGTGCGTCCATCGGCAATCTTGCCGCTTGCATTTCAAGTAATGCATATACGCCTGCACCTGCCAGTAGACCCGCCGCGGCAGCCGCTCCGGGATGTGATCCTCCAGCGCCACTGTCTTGATCTCAACCAGGTCGCCGTCCCTGGTCATCGCGTCCACGTGTCCCTGGACAAGCCCGTCATAAGCCAGGGCAACCTGCGATTCGCTCGGCAGGATTGCCGAGCATATGCCCATTTGGTGCAGGCGTCCGACCAGATCGCTCTCGATCTCGTAGCTCAGCCTGGTCAGCAAATGCCTTTCCACGCTGGCGCGCTGTCCCTGGAAATAGCGGTCGTAGATCTGCCGCGGGCAATCCCCGATTCCAGAGAGCCCGATGTAATGCCGGCGCTCGTCGTGCCCAGAGTTGGCAACCGTCCAGTTCACCAGTCTTTTCTGCAGCTCATCCGCCCGCACGGTCCACTCCCATCCACAGGTGATTCCGGAGCACCCATGACGACTTCACGATGTCGATCCCTCCCACGCTCTCCGGGACCAAAGCGGCGTTAGCTTCCACATGGCAGCAGTTGGGCGCCTGGCCATATTTGTGCAGGTAATACTCTGCCGCGCGTTCTACACGAATGCTCAGCGGATCCTGGCTGTTGTCGTACCATAGCATCCCGATTCTCAACACGTCATACTCCTCTCATCTAGAGCGGTAAAAGCGGTAAAAGCGGAACTTTTCGGTTACAGAAAGCTGGCTGCATGCAGCGCGGGCCTTGCCTCCTGAGTTGGTCTCGTATTGACTACACGCATAACTTTTCCCTCTCGGCCTCCCGGATCGATGTGATGGTCGGTCCGGGAGGCATATTATGGAGGAGGCAGGCATGCACTCGCCCTGTGGAAGCCCGCCTTTCCGCAGACCAACCGAGGGAGGCGGCTGATCCGCGGAGAGGTGAGCTCCTACTCCTCTCGTCGGATGTAGAACATCCGGAACGGGCTCAGGCGGTCAGCGGTAGCGCGCTGCTGCGCCAGGTATCTGTCTATCGCCCACAGCAGGAGACGCTGAAAAATATTCGCATCCGACAGTCGCAACCCGGATTTGATCAATCTGACCTGCAAATTGGTCGCCGCGTATATCTCCTCGGCTGTGCGGGTTTGCATACCGGCTTCGAGGCGCGGCGCAATCCGCCTGAGCAGCCAGCCGGCAAGAACGACATGGAGGGGTAAATCCAAGATGTTCATCCGATCTCGCCTCCCCCCTCGAACTGCTGATATTTCTCCAGCAGGTCGAACGTCACGCCGGCCGGCAATACGATGAATGTGGTAAAGGTGGCGTATAATCCCTGGGCAGTCGCCGCGCCGGCGACGATCACCTTGATGTGCGCCGGCACCGCGCTGGCCGGGACGATCGTCCAGCCCATATTCCGGGCTGCTTGCATCAGCTCCCCCATCGTGCGCGCTCTGGCAAAGTTGCCGCCGCTCTTGAGCATCTGGCTTACCAGCTCGGGAGTCCCACCACTGAGCGCGAACCCCCAGCCGTCCATCACCGGCCAGGCGAACAGGTATGCCTGGTGCAGCTCGTCGAAGAATATCCGCGTGCTGCCGGCCTCGCGCAGGCACTGCGTGATACCCCAGAGCGTGCTGCCAAGTTGCAGTTGCATGATTGTCCCCTCGTACATCGGCGGCCCGCTCGCTGCGAACGGCGCACCGACCAGGGCAAGGACGATAAAAATGACTGTTCCAATACATCCCAAAGGTGCCAGTTGTTTCACGATTGCATCTCTCCCTTCATGTGCTCTGCGGCTTGCAGGATACGTAGCACAAAGGCATCCCGCAGGTCATTGCCGAACGTCCGTCGCAGGATGCGGCGGATATCGTCGATCGAATGCCCGGCGTCCAGCTCTTGAAGCAGCGCGTCGAATATAAAGGGATAATTCGCGTCCAGCCATTCGGCGGACTGCTGGGCAATAGCCCGTGCCAGGGGACCGGTTATCCAGTTCTTTGCCATAATCACCACCACAGCCAATTGTTATAATCTTCCTCGCGGATCGCCTGCGCCACGCCTGTCCAGCCATGTTCGCTGCTCTCCGCTGCCAGCCGGTCCGCCACTGCCAGGCGGATCTCTTCGCCAATCGCTTCTAGCCTGGCTCTCAGCGCATCCGCTTCCGCCTGGCGCTTTTTCTCCTCTTCCTCCCAGATCTCCAGGGCGCGCTCGCAGGCATTCACCCCGGGGCCAAAATATTCGTCCGGGAATTCGTCGGCAATCCACTGATTGGCCTCCCGCCTGAATAGCACCTGCTGCTTTCTCAGCGCCTCCGGCCAGGAAGAAGCATGGCGCTCATCCCACAGAAACTGCTCCTGGACCTCCTGCCGGCGAGCATTGCGCTGGCGCTCCTCCTCTGCACTGCGCCGCTCCTCGGCCTGGCGGTGGCGCTCGAGCTCGTCCTCCAGGTACCTTTCGTTATCCGTCTTCTCTTCTTTGCGGTAATAACCGTTACCGAACATTGGGGTCTCCTTCGGCAATCCTGCCGCCTATTTATCCATCCCTGCCGGCCTGCGTCCAGCCGGCGGGTCGATCGGGAAAGCATGCGGGCCTTCCCGCATAACGTTCAAATAGCGCCTCAGCGTGTCGATCCTGGCGTTCATCGCCTCCGCTTCGAAGGTCAGGTCGATCACCACTGCCTGCGCCTGCTCCAGCCCGTTGACGGTGGCGTGTGTATGCCGCTTGCCTTGCATCTGGCCTTCCAGCGCCTGTACGCGCTCGTTCAATTGCTGCTGATCGCTGCGAACCTTGAAAATGAAATAGCCGACCAGGATCCCGACCAGCAGACTGAGCGGGATCGCAACATACAGAGTTAACGAACTAACGGCAATAACATCCATATAATCACGCTCAACCCTATGATGATCAGAATCAGGCAGCCCACTCCTGCCAGGATATAAACAAAGGCAGAATCGGAATCAATCCTGGGCATTCTCCGCTCCTAAAAAAAAGACGGTGGGACGATTTCATGCTACTCTCTATATATGCCGATAAACTGTATTATCGAAACAGAAACATCACAGCCCCAGCAGGGCCTCCACCCGGCTCCAGCACGTATCTTTTTTGCCTTCTACCTCGTGGAGATAGATCTGCGTGACTGCCAGCGAGCTGTGGCACAGGAACTGGCAGATCTCCTCCAGGCTCGCCCCGGATTCCTTGCGCAGCATCGCCGCGGTGTGCCTCAGGGTGTGCACTTTGATCTTGCCCGGGTCCAGCCCGCCCAGCCTGGCGTAGCGCTTGAGCAGGCGCGCCACCTCCCGCATCGAGAGCGGCGTCAGCCCCGGCCGCCAGGTCTCTCCGTTTACGTTCGGCAGCCTTGCGGCGTGGTCGCTCAGCGCGGTGAAGATAAATTCATCGGAACGGATGCTTTCCAGCCTGCCGGCCGCCTTCAGATAAGCATTGATTGCCTGCCATACCGGCAAGGGACATTCGTAGCGCTTATCGCTCTTGCCCTTGCCCGACCACCTGTACCAGACGCGCCCGCCAAACTGGCGCCCGCCAAACTGGCGCCCGCCATTCTCGCCGTCCCCGGAGCCCTCGAACGCCTCCCATTTCAGCGTGCGCACCTCGGAATTGCGCCTACCTGTCGCCAGGTAGAACAGGAACAGGGCGTAGTCCCGCAGCCCCTGGACCGTGTTGCGCGGGATGGCGCGCAGCAGCGCCCGCGCCTCCATTGTGTTCAGATAGCGCGCTTTGCCGTATGGATTGACCTTCACTCGCAGGCTCTTGGCCGCGGCCGGGTTGGAATCGTGAAGGGGACTGATCGTGCCATCCAAGTTGACTACCTCGTACTCGTCTCGAGCGTAGAGATAGAACGACGAGATCGCCGCCACGCGCACCTGCAGGGTCGGCTTGCTCAGGCCCTGCTTGCGCAACTCGTCCAGCCACCTGGCCACGTCCGCCTTATGGATCTCCCAGGGCAGCTTATCCGCGAAGGCCAGGAAAGCTGCCCAGGAACCCCGGTACGCCCGCCGGGTGTTGTCCGAGGGCCGGCTCTCCAGCCACAGCTCGAACGCCTCCGCCCAGGCGTGCATGCGGTCCATGTGCGTCGGCGCATGGGTGACTATTTCGCCGACCAGCACGTCGCCAACGAAGTTGGCGCCGCCGAAGAGCGGAACCAGGTCAGCCGTCATGGCCTCTCTCGATCTCGAGCAGCTCTGTCAGTTGAGCAACCCAGACGCGCTCCTCGATCAGCTCCCGCCTCAGCGCCGCATTCTCCAGCTCCAGCGCCTGGCAACGTTGGCGGAGCTGCTCGATCTCATCTTTCCCGTAAATTTTCTCGACATCATCTCGGATCGATTTCGCTATATCCAGCGCAGCTTTTGCCGTGGCCACGAACGGGGCGTCCTCGGGGATTCTTCCCATCAGGTCTGAGAGCTCCATCACGCCTCCTTCCATAGACCATCGATGATGAGTAAGAAGAATGCCAGGCCAACAATTGCCATAACGAAACATATCAGGCTCATGATCTCACCGCCTTTAGGGCGTCATCCAGGGCAGCGTGCCCTTGAATTTATTCGTGAATTTGTTCAGATAGTCCATCACGTCCTGGAACGTGCCGTTGCCCGGGCTGAACGCCGTCTTCTCCACGCCGGATTCGTCCACCGCTTGCAG